>Ga0209543_1001632_pt1 | contig 18948 bp, 7 predicted proteins | sample MesohylFT_FD_187296 | JGI IMG/M metagenome (GOLD analysis project Ga0209543, IMG submission 187296) | Host-associated microbial community of the marine sponge Aplysina aerophoba from Gulf of Piran - sponge mesohyl, lysed by freeze-thaw... | ecosystem: Host-associated > Porifera > Sponge >...
TCTGCCCCGGCAGGTGGATGAGAAACGGGATGTCCAGCACCTCGCGGTGAAGGTCCCAGGCGTGGCCGAAGACGCCCCGCTCCTCGAACGCTTCACCGTGGTCCGCGATGACGGCGACGAGGGGGTCACGGCCCAGCCGGTCCAACTCGTGCTGGAACTTCCCGAAGACGTGGTCGTTCCAGGCAATCTCCCCGTCGTAGAGCAGGAACAGCTTCTCCACCATGTCCGGCGTCGAGGTTGCCTCCTTGCTGCTCAACGCCCTCAGGTGGGCCACCGAACCCAGCTCGGGATCGTCGACTCCGGCCGCGAACCGGCTCCGGAACGGCTCCGCCGGTGCGAAGGACGCATGCGGCTCGACGCTCAGGATCATCAGGAAGAAGGGTTTTTCGGGGGTCAGTTCGTCCAGCCACGCGAGCGCCTGCCGGGCGAGATCGTCGACGTCGACCGCGGCGTACTCGAAGCGGTCGAACCCTTGCGCGAACCCGGTATCGGCGGTCACGTTCGCGTTCGCCGAAAAGCCCGCGGTGGCATAGCCAAGTTCCCGCAACCGCTCCGGCAGGGTGGCGAAGGACTCCTCCATGCCGTGGCTCAACTCCCGGATGCCGTGCCGTTCGGGCCCCACGCCCGTGAGCAGGGTGGCGACGGTCGGACGGGTCCACGAGGACTGCGCGATCGCCCGCTCGAACACGGTCGAGCGTTCCGCCAGGGCGTCGAAGTTCGGCGACACCGGACGCTCGTGGCCGTAGAGACCGAGCCGATCGACCCGCAACGTGTCGACGATCCAGAGCAGGATGGAGTCCGGTCGCCTTTCACCGACCGGCGAAGACGGCGACGGGGCTCCGGGCTCTTCGAACAACGGCTCTTCGGCAACCCGATCCGGCGGTGGCGAGCCGCGCTGGTCCGCGGTCAGCCGCGGCCCGCGCAGGACGACGCCCGCCTCCTCCCCACCCGGAGCGGCCGCTCCACCCGCCGCGCGCAGCGTCAGTCGAGCCGGTCGAACGGACGCGAGCCAATCGCCAACGGACATCTCCGCCCCCTGATCTCCCGCGGGTGGCAAGGGCAGGTGCAGAGGCGGAACGGACTCCTGGGTAACCGACGCGGTCACCGGGGCCGCGCCCTCGACCTCCCACACCACGTCGAGGCTACTGACGCCCCGGGGAGCGCTGCCCTCCCACCGCAGGTCGAGGTCCTGCGCGGGTTCCAGGAAGAAGGAAACCTCGCTCGCCGCCGGGACCCAGAGTGTGTCGCCCTCGCCGCGCGCCTCGCCGGCTATCGGACCGTCCCCCAGCGCAATCCAGTCGCAGGCAAAGGACAGCTTTCTCGAGTGCCTGGGCGCCTGATCCGCCTGTCCCGTCCTCTCAGGCCGCCCGAAGTACGCCGGGACCAGCGCAAGCCGGTGACTGCCCGGAGTCGCCCGCTCCGCCGGCACGACGAATCCGCCCTCCATGAAGCCGGCCCCGACTTCCAGGGAGGCAACCTCCACGCCGTCCCAGAAGACGTCCACGATCTGCGCCGGCGCACCCGGATAGCGGAACGCGCGGCACCGCACACGGACCTCCAGGTCCCGCGCCCAGGCGAGGAACACCCCGACCTCTGAACGCGGCCCGACCGCCCACACGAACGTGGCACCCCTCGGATCGGTTTCGTTCCAGGACCAGCCGCCGACCAGCGCGGCCGCCGCTGAAGGCGTTCCCAGGTCGATCAGCGGCCGCTCCCGTCTGACTTCGGCGTACCGGAACTCCGAGGCGAGATCGACCACCTCGACCGGCGTTCGGCCCGGACCGCAACCGAGGAGCCCCAGGGCAGCAACAGGCACCAGCACGGCCCACGCCGGCCGGTTCCGCTGGGTTCGTCCGTTCAAGACATCGACTCTGACGCGCCCCGTCGACGCTGTCCAGCCGACCGCCAGGGCCACGCCGGGCGAGTACCGGACGTTCAAGGAGAGAGACGATTCGGTTCGCGGGAACCGATCCTTCGATTTGGGTAGTCTGCGAAGGGACGCGCACGAGAAATGACAGGAGAATCCCCCCGAAGAGGGCTGTCGGCCAGCCTCGCGTCGAACGCGGCAAGCCGGAAGGCGCTCGCGGTTCTGACCGTCGGGTTCGTCTCCGGTGTCGGGTTGATCATCGCCGAGGTGGCCCTGGCCACCCTGGTGTTCTCGGGCCAACTCGCCCCCTACGTGTCCCAGGGCATCGGGCTGGTCCTGTTCGGCACCGCCGCCGCATGCCTGGTCACCGGGCTCAGAAGCGGCTTCCCGGGCGCCGCCACCGCGCCCGTCGTGGCGACGATGATCGCACTTGGGGTGATCGGCAGTTCCCTCACCGCCACCGGCGACGAGCTGCTTCCGACCCTGGTCGCGATCATCGTTCTGTGTTCGATCGGGACGGCGGCGTGCGCCCTGCTCATCGGCCGCTTCCGCCTCGCGAACCTGGTCCGGTTCGTTCCCTACCCCGTTTCGTCCGGCTTCGTCGCGGGAACGGGTGGACTCGCCTGCGTGTTCGCTCTGGCTCTCATGGGCGTACGGCTCGATGCCGAAGCGATCGCATCGCTGTTCGATCCCTTCGTCGTCACGAATTGGGGCGTCGGCGTCGTCTACGGGCTCGGCCTCTACTTCGCCAGCCGACGCTGGCCCAACCCCCTGCTGATGCCCTTGAGCTTCTTCACCGTCGCGGGTCTCCTGCACCTCGGTCTGTCGCGCTTCGGCGTCTCGACGCAGGAGGCGGAGGCCAGGGGTCTCCTGTTCGCCGGCATCTCGGGATCGGACCTGTGGCCTCCCGTAGTACTCGCCGACGCGGCGCGCATCGACTGGGGCGCGGTCGCCCTTCAGGTTCCGAACATCCTCGTGCTGATCCTGGTGACCCTGCTCTGCACCGTCCTGTACATCGATGGCATGGAGCTGGCCTCCGGTCGCGAACTGGACTGGAACCGGGAGTTCGGCGCGGTGGGACTCGGGAGCCTGGCGGCCGGTCTCGGCGGCGGGCCGCCCGGCACGTTCGTCGTTCCGACCTCTCTGCGCAGCCTGATGCTCGGCGCCGGCCTGAAAGCGACCAGCGTCACCGTGGCGGTGGTGTGCGCCTCACCACTGATCTTCGGCGATGTCGTCCTGCGACTCGTGCCCGTGCCGCTCATGGCCGGTGTCCTGCTGTTCACCGGCGTGGCGTTGCTCGACCAGTGGCTGCTGAAGGTCCGCAAGCGTCTGCCGCGGAGCGACTACGCGATCATCCTGGTGATCTTCGTGACGATCCTGACTCTGGGATTCCTCGAAGGCGTCGCGATCGGCATGCTGATCACGATCCTCTTCTTCGTCGTGCGCCTGAGTCGGGTCGAGGTCGTCGAATCCACCTTCTCCCTGCGGGACGAACAGAGCAATCGCATCCGCCCGATACCGGAACGGGCCATCCTGCGAACCGAGGGGGCTCGGGTCCGGGGGTACCGGCTTCGAGGCTACATCTTCTTCGGCGCCGGATATCCGCTGGCGGACCGGCTCCAGCGTTCCCTGGGCGAGGAACCCGGGCCCGCTTGCATCGTGCTCGACTTCAAGGCCGTATCCGGCCTCGACTTCTCAACCGTCAGCGCGATGTGCCGCTTCATCCTGGCCGCTCGCCGCGCCGATACCCAGGTCGTCATGAGCAGGGCGCCCGCGACGCTCGAGAAGGAACTGCGGCGGAATCTGCCGCCGCCGGTGTTCGGTAACGTCGTGTTCGCAGCCGATGACGATCAGGCGCTGGAACACTGCGAGGACGTGCTGATCGCCGCCGGCCAACCGTCCGGCGACGGGGACGACGGGGGGTCCGCCCTGCTGGAGGTCGTGGGCGCCGACATGGAGCGTCACCTCGACCGGCAGGTCCTCTTCGAGGCTCTGGTGGGCGATCTCCGGGACTGGCTGGACACCAGGGAGCACGCCGAGGGCGACACGCTCCTCGACGCCGGCGAGTCGAGCGACACGCTTCAGTTGATCACCGGCGGCCGAGCCTCCGTGTTCGACGCCGGCGGCGCGCGCGACCGCCAACTGGGCCCGGGCGACGCGGTCGAGCCTCAGGCGCCTTTCGCCGCGCAGACCGCTACGGCGTCGGTCGTCGCGGACGGGCCCTGCACGACGGCCACGCTGAACGCTTCCGCCCTGCGGCTGCTGGAAGAGAGCGACCCGAAGCTGACAGCGAGGCTGTATCGCTACCTGCTGAGTGGCGGAGGGCGAACGGCTGCCTGACGCACAGCCCGCAACCGGGAGATCGAAGATGTCGAAGGCCACCCACCCAGGTTCTCCGGACGGTCCGCCGCGCGAAGAGCCCGTCGCGATCATCGGCATGGCCTGCCGGTTCCCCGGCAGCAAGAACCTCTCCGGCTTCTGGAGACAGCTCCTGGCCGGCGAGAACGCGGTCGTCGAGGGCCCGCCCGGCGCGGTGATCGGTCGCACGGGGCGGCAGTTCCCCCAGTTCGCCGCCAGGAACGAGGCCATCCGTTTCGGGGCGTACGTCGAGGACCTCGACCAGTTCGACGCGGAGTTCTTCCGCATCTCCCCGATCGAGGCGCAGATGCTCGATCCCCAGCAACGCATGATGCTGGAGGTGAGCTGGCGGGCGCTCGAGGACGCGGCCATCGATCCCGAGAACCTCAAGGGCAGCCGCACCGGCGTGTATGCCGGCATCAGCATCATGGACTACCGGGACATGGCGATCGCGGATCCCGGCTCGAGCGAGGCTGCGGCCGGGCTCTACGCCGTGACCGGCAACGCACTGAATGTGGCGATCGGCCGGGTGTCTTTCGTGCTCGGCCTGGAAGGGCCGTCGATGGCCATCGACACCGCCTGCTCGTCCTCGCTGGTCGCCATCCACCAGGCCGTCGCGGGGCTCCAGCGCCGCGAGGCGGACCTGGTTCTGGCCGGCGGCGTCCATGCCTCGTTCGCAGGACGGCCGCTCGAGCTGCGCGCCAACGCGGGAATGCTGTCGCCCACGGGCCAGTGCTGGACCTTCGATGCGGCCGCCGACGGTTTCGTCTCCGGCGAAGGCTGCGGCCTGATCGTCCTCAAGCGCCTCAGCGAGGCGAAGGCGGACGGTGACCGGATCTGGGCCGTCATTCCCGGCTCGGCGGTCAATCAGGACGGCGCCAGCCAGGGCCTGACCGTGCCCAGCGCTCCGTCCCAGGAGAAGGCGATGGAGCAGGCCCTGGCGCGCGCCGGCGCCTCCCCCTCCGACGTTGACTACCTGGAGGCCCACGGCACCGGCACGATCGTCGGCGATCCGATCGAGCTGAATGCCGCGGCAGCCGTCTACGGACGCGAGCGCGACGCGGAACGCCCCCTGCTCGTGGGCTCCGTCAAGACGAACATCGGCCATCTCGGACCCGCCGCCGGCGTCGCGGGCCTCATCAAGGCGGTCCTGGCGATGAGACACGGGGTCATCCCCCGTCACCTGAACTTCAGGAACCCGAATCCCCGGATCGACTGGGACCGTCTGCCGGTCCGCGTCACCGACGGGATGACGGACTGGCCAAGCCACGCCGGTCGACCCCGCCTGGCCGGCGTCAACTCGTTCGGTTGGTCGGGTACCAACGGCCACGTGCTGGTGCAGGGCTACGGCGAGCTGGAGGCTGGGGCCGGCACCGCCCGCGAGTCTTTCCGCGCGTCCTTTCCGGAGGGCCTCCCCCTGCCCGTGAACGCCCGGACGGAGGCGTGCGAGGAACCGGGGGTCCGGGAAACCCGCCTCCTGCCGCTGTCGGCCAGGTCCCCTGAGGCCCTTCGCGACTCCGCCCGGCGCTACCTGTCCTGGCTCGACGAAGCGATCGACCCGGACCTCTCCGACCTGGCCTGGACGGCCGCGATCGGGAGGAGCCACTTCGCTCACCGGGCCGGCCTCTCCTTCAACGACCCCGCCCAGCTCCGGCAGCGACTCGAGGACCTGGCCGCCGGAGACGGCGGCGAGACGCCCCACGAGGCGAAGAAGGTGGCCTTCGTCTTCACCGGGCAGGCGAGTCAATGGCCCGGCATGGGCAAGGACCTGTACGGACGGGAGCCCGTCTTCCGCTCGGTGGTCGACCGCTGCGACCGGCCGCTCCTCGAGGACCGCGGCGTCTCCCTCCTCGACGTGATGTTCGGAGCGAACGGCACCGACGGCCTGCTCGACGAACCGACCTGGACCCAGCCCGCCATCTACTCCCTCGAGTGCGCGCTGGTCGCGCTCTGGGAGAGCCTGGGCGTCAGGCCGGACGTCGTCGTCGGCCACAGCCTGGGCGAGATCGCGGCGGCGCGGGCAGCGGGCGGCTTCAGCCTCGAACAGGGCCTCCGATACGCCTCCGCGCGCGGCACCCTGATGGGCGCTACCCGCAGCGACGGTGCGATGGCCGCGGTCTTCGCCCCCGCCTCCCGCGTCGCCGAAGCGGTGGCCGAGCACAACGCCAACTCGGACGACGAGGACCTCTCCGTCGCCGTCGACAACGGAGCGCAGCAGGTCGTCAGCGGGCCGGCCGCCGAGCTCGAAGCCGTGCTCGCCCACTTCGAAGCCGGGGGCGTCAAGGTGCACCGGTTGCGGCGGAGCCCCGCGTACCACAGCGCCCTGATCGAGCCGGCCCTGGACGAGCTGGAAGCCGCCGTCAGGGAGATCGCGCCCTCACCTCCGGCCCTCTCCGTCCCCCTGGTCAGCAACATCACCGGCCGGTTGCTCGACCCGGACGCCCGGATGGACGCCGCGTACTGGCGGCGCCACGCGCGCCAGCCGGTGGCGTTTCGGGCCAGCGTCGAGACCCTGGCGGAGATGGGAGTCGATGCGGTCGTGGAGATCGGCCCCCACGCCGTGCTCGGACCCGTCGTCTCGATGATCTGGCCCGCGTCGGCGCCGGCCGGATCCCCGCCGGTTCTCGCCAGTCTGCGGCGTCCTCCCCGCGACGCCGAGGAGCCGCCCGCCGACACCAGCGGCGGTTTCGTCGAGGCCGTTGCCGGCGCCTACGAGGCGGGCCTCGACATCGAGTTCGAGGGCCTGTTCGCCGGCGAGGCCCGGCGTCGGATCACCCTGCCGGGTTATCCCTTCCAGCGCATCCAGCACTGGGTCCGGTCCTCGAAGCGGCGCCATCAGGACGACGGACATCCGCTGCTCGGCGTCCGCCACGAGTCGCCCCGCGGCGAGATCACCTTCGAGACGGAGGTGTTCGCCTCCGATCCCGCATGGCTGCTGGATCACCTCGTGTACGAGCAGGTGGTCGTCCCCGGCGGGCTCCACGGCGGTATGGCGGTCTCCGTCGCGCTGAGCCATGGCGGCGGGCCGGCGGTCGTCGACGAGCTCCAGATCTACAGCCCCCTGATGCTCGATGAAGAGGATCCCGAGAGCGGAGAGAGCGGCGGCGGCCGCACCCTGCAGTTCGTTCTGGACGGTTCGGACGACCTCGCGGAACGCCCTTTCGAGATCTTCACCAGGGGCGAGGGCGAGAAGAACTGGACCCTTCACGCCGGCGGCCGACTCTCCTCGGGAAGGTCGGACGTCGACCCGCTGCCCCCGCTCGACCCGGAGGCGCTCAGGGCCGAGTTGACGCCCCAGGATCCCGACGCGTTTTACCGGATGCGGTCCGCGACCGGCATCTACCTCGGCCCGTCGTACCACACGATCGAATCCGCCTGGGCAAGGGAAGGCGAGGCCCTGGCCACCCTCGCGCTCAACGACTCGGTCGACTCGACGGGCATGGAACTGCATCCCCTGCTGCTGGACGGCTGTTTTCAGGTCCTGTCGATGGCCCGCCACTTCACCGTTTCCGAGCAGGGGGCGGTGTACATGCCCTTCGGCTGGCAGAGGCTGTGGGTGGCGGGGCCGATGCCGAGCAGGCTCCTCTGTCACGCAACGGTGAGGGCGTCCGCCACGCGGAACGCAGCGGACGCCGCGTCTTCCGAGCCGCCCGAAGTCGTGACGGGGGACGTCCGGTTCTACTCCACCGAGGGGGCGCCCCTCGGCGGCCTGTTCGGCTTCACCGTCAAGCGGGCCACCCGCAGCGCCCTCCTCTCGGCCAGGGCCGGGCTGAAGGACCTGCTGTACGAGGTCGCCTGGCGGGACCAGCCGCTGGACGGAAGCATGCCCACGGCGGACTTCCTGACCAGTCCTTCGGCGGTCGCCGGCCAGTCGCGCACCCTTGCCGAGCACCTCGCGGACCGCGACGTCGAAGCGGCGGACCGACTCACCCTGCTCCGGGACCTCCAGCGGCTGTCCCAGGCCTACGTCCTCTCGGCGCTCGAGGGAATGGGGTGGCAGCGCCAGGCGGAGGCGGAGGTCTCGCCCGAGGACCTCAGGCGTGAACTGAAGGTCATGGACGAGCACCGCCGCCTGTTCCGCAGGCTCCTGATCATCCTGTCCGAGGCGGGCATCCTGAGCCCTTCCGACGGGGGCTATGCCGTAGCGATCGAAGGGGGCGACCCGCTCCCGGACGAGGCCCTGGCGGACCCCGAACGCCTCGCCGAGAGGCTTCGGGACAAGCACCCCCACGGCGCCAACGAACTCGGCCTGCTCTGCCGATGCGGCCCGGCTCTCGCCGAGGTGCTCCAGGGCAGCACGGATCCGATGGCGCTCCTGTTCAGCGACGAAGGGCCCGGCGCGGCGGGCGTGTACCTTCAGGCGCCGGCCAACCGGGCCGCGAACCGGATGCTGGGAGACGCGGTGGAGGCCGCGGTCTCCGACCTGCCGGAGGATCGCCGGCTGCGGGTGCTGGAAGTCGGAGCGGGGACCGGATCAGCGACCGAGGCGATCCTCCCGCGCCTGCCTGCCGACCGGGTCGACTACACCTTCACGGACATCTCGGCGGGCTTCTTCTCACAGGCCGAAGCGCGCCTCGCCGCGACCGGCGTCCCGATCGAGTACAAGCGACTGGACATCGAGGCGGACCTGGCGGCCCAGGGCTTCGACGCTCACGCCTATGACCTGGTCGTCGCCGCGAACGTGCTGCACGCGACCCGGGACCTGGGCGAGACGCTGGCCCACTGCCGCGACCTGCTCGCCCCGTCGGGCCAGTTGGTCGCCCTCGAGGGTCTGCGGCACCGGACCTGGCAGGACCTGACGTTCGGGCTCCTCGACGGATGGTGGCGCTTCGCCGACATCTACCGGACCGAGCATGCCTTCGGCAGACCGGCCGAGTGGCGCCGGGCACTGGGCGACACCGGCTTCGCGGACGTGGAGTTCCTGGGAACTCGCGATCCGGACACCGACGAACACCTCGGTTCGAGCGTCATCCTCGCCCGGGGCCCGGCCGACGTCGCCCCGGCGCCCGGCGCCTGGGTCGTCGCGGCGGACGGCGCCGGCACGGCGGGGCAACTTGCCGCCGAGCTCGCCTCCCGCAACCAGACGGTCCTCCTGGTCCGCGCCGACGACGATTCCTCCGGTCCCTCGACCGAAGCTCCCGGTGTGACGACGGCCGCCCTGGAACCCGCGGACCGCGAAGCCTGGCGGGCCCTGCTCGACGGGTTGCCCGAGGAACCGCCGCTCAGGGGCGTGGTGCACCTCGCGGCCCTGGACGGACACGGAGCGTCGGCGACCACGGACGAGATGGCGGAGGACGTAACCCATGCCGCGTCCACCGCGCTGGCCCTCGCGCAGGGCGCCATCGACGCCAGCGCCGTCCCGACGGAGGGTGTCTGGTTCGTGACGCGCGGCGCACAGGTCCTCGAGCGGGACCTCCTGGCGAGAACGTCCGGCGAACTCGCCGGCGCCCCCTTGTGGGGCTTCGCGAAGGCGATGTCGTGGGAAGCGACCCACCTCCAGCCGAGACTGATCGACCTCGACCCCTCCGCCGCAACGCCGGCGGTGGCGGAACTCGCCGATGAACTCCTGTTCGCCGATTCCGAAACCCTCATCGCTCACCGGGGAGGCGTCCGTCAGGCCGCGCGCCTGATTCGGCCCGGCTCCGACGACCCGCGTCTCATCCTGCCGGAGGACCGTGACTGGGTCGTCGGCGCCGAGGATCCGGAGGCCGGCCTGACGACGCTCCGGGCCAAGCCGCGGCCCCGACCCGAACTCGAACCCGGCGAGGTCCGGGTCGCCGTCGAGGCGATGGGCCTCAACTTCGTCGACGCGCTGATGAGCATCGGCGCGGTTTCAAGCGGAGGCGAGATCGGCCGCGAACTGGTCGGCCACGTCGTGGAAACCGCCGCGGATGTCGAGGACCTTGCGGCCGGCGATCGGGTGGCCGGGATGGGATTCGGTTCGTTCACGCCGGAGACGGTCACGAAGGCGGCACTCGTGGTGCCCGCTCCCTCCGGGCTCTCCGCGGCTTCCCTCGCCACCGTGCCCATCTGTTTCGTCACCGCCGACCTCGCGTTCCGGACGGCGGGTCTCAAGACCGGTGAGCGCGTGCTGATCCACGCCGGAGCCGGCGGCGTGGGGCTTGCCGCGATTCAACTGGCCCGGACCGCCGGCGCCGAGGTCTTCGCGACCGCCAGCGCCACCAAGCAGTCCTTCCTCCGCTCCCTTGGCGTGGCCCATGTGTTCGACAGCCGGCAGACCCGGTTCGGAGACGAGATCCTGAAGGCGACGGACGGTGAGGGCGTTCACGTCGTCTTGAACAGTCTAACGAGCGAGGGCTTCATCGAAGCGAGCCTGTCCTGCCTGGCCCCCGGCGGCCGCTTCGTCGAAATCGGGAAGCGGGGCATCTGGAGCGAACGGGAGATGTCGGCGTCGCGCCCCGACGTCGCGTACTCCATCCTCGACGTGGACGAGCTGAAGCGGACCGATCCGGCCCGCGCCGGCGCTTCCCTCTCGCGGGTCATGAAACGCCTCACGGCCCGCGAGCTGTCCCCCCTGCCGCACACGGTCTGGCCGCTCTGCGAGATCGAATCGGCGATGGACGCGATGCGAGGCGCCCGGCACACGGGCAAGAACGTCCTCCGCATGCCGCCGCTCGCCGGGGGCGGTCTCCGGCCGGACCGTGCCTACCTCGTGACCGGCGGCCTCGGCGGGATCGGCTGTGCGGTCGCCCGCTGGCTGGCCGACCAGGGCGCCGGCACCGTCGTTCTCAACGGCCGCCGGGATCCCGATCCGGAGGCCGAAGCGGTCATCCGCGAGCTGCGGGAAGCCGGCGTCGACGTGCGGGTGGAGATCGCCGACGTGACGGACTTCGCCGCCGTCGACGCGATGCTCGCCCGAATCGATGAAGGCTCGAGGCCGCTCGGAGGCGTCATCCACAGCGTGGGCGTCCTGTCGGACGGCGTCATCGAGAACCAGACCTGGGATCGTTTCGAGCAGGTGCTGTGGCCCAAGATCCTCGGCGCCTGGCACCTCCATCAGGCGACCAGGACCAGAGAGCTCGACCTGTTCGTCCTGTTCTCCAGCGGGATCGGCGTGGTCGGAAACCCCGGGCAGTCGAATCACTCCGCCGCCAACGCCTTCCTCGATCAACTCGCCGCCCACCGGCGCGGTCTGGGCCTTCCCGGCCAGTCGATCGCCTGGGGGGCCTGGTCGGGCATCGGGGAAGCGGAGGAGCAGAGGGAGAGGATCAGGAGACGCTTCGACCACACGGCCGCGGAGTGGATCACTCCCGAACAGGGCATCGAGGCGCTCGATCGGCTGGTCAGACAGGACGTCACCGCGCCCATGGTCACCGCGACCGACTGGTCCATCGTCGCCGAAGAGTTCGGGACACCGCCCCCGTTCTTCGACGAACTGCTGGCTACGAGGAAGGTCCGGCGCCCGCAGACCGAGGAGCCAGCGGCCTCCAGCAGCCTGATGGCACAGTTGCGGGAGGCGCCGTCGGAAGAGAAACGGAATCTGCTGGAGGCGTTCATCGTGCAGGAGCTGCAGGCCGTGCTCCACCTCCCGTCGACGCCCTCGGCGACGGTCGGCTTCTTCGACCTGGGGATGGACTCGCTGATGGCGGTCGAGTTGCGGAACCGGCTGAACCGGGCCTTCGGCGGCGAGTACACGACCTCCAACACGATCGTGTTCGACTACCCCAGTACCGCCGAACTCGCCAGCCATCTGGCCGGCGAGTTCGAGGCTCTCACCGGGGCGCCTCGCGTTCCGGAGAAACCCGTCGCGCGGCCCCGCCCGACGACCCGGCCGGAGCAGGAGGGCATCGCCATCGTCGGCATGGCCTGCCGTTTCCCCGGCGCCCCGGATGTGTCGACCTACTGGGAGCGGCTCCTGGCGGGCGCTGACCTGGTCACGGAAGGACGCACCGACCCGGACTACTGGCTCGACCGCGTCGGCGATCCCGAGGCCGACAACCCGTCCTATCGCTGGGGCGGCTTTGTCGAGGGTCTCGAACTGTTCGACGCCAGGTTCTTCGGCATCAGGCCGATCGGGGCAGAGACGATGGACCCCCAGCAGAGGATGCTGCTCGAGACGAGCTGGCAGGCCTTGGAGGATGCCGGGATCGATCCCGAAGGCCTCAGGGGCAGCCGCACCGGCGTGTTCGCCGGGCTGAACGCGAGCGAGTACCGGGACCTGATGATCGCAAGCGGCTCGGACGGCGGTTCCGTCGGCACGATGTCCAGCACCACGGTGGGACGGGTCGCCTACACGCTCGGTCTCATGGGCCCCGCCATGCCCTTCGTGTTGCAGTGCGCGGCATCGCTCGCGGCGGTCCACGCGGCGGCTACGGCGCTGGAGCGCGGCGAGGTGGATCTGGCGCTGGCCGCCGGCGTCAACGCGATCTTCTCTCCCAACTTCAGCAGGCTCCTGATCGAGCACGGTCTGCTGACGACGACCGGGCGCAGCGCCACATTCGACGCCTCGGCGGACGGCTATGTCCGCGGCGAGGGATGCGGCGTCGTCCTCCTGAAGAGGCTGAGCGAAGCGGAGGCCGCCGGCGACCGGATCTGGGCGGTCATCAGGGGCTCCGCCGTGAACCACAGCGGCACCGCCGCGGGCCTTACGATGCCGAGCGGTCCCGCCCAGGAGCAGGTCATCGAGGAGGCGCTGTCTCGCGCCGGCGTCGCGCCGTCCGATGTCGACTACCTGGAGGCCCATGGCGCCGGATCGGAGATCGGCGACTCCATCGAGGTGCAGGCCGCGGCCGCCATCTACGGCCGCGAGCGGGACGCTGATCGCCCGCTGCTGATCGGGACGGCGAAGACGAACATGGGACATCTTGAATCGGCCGCGGGCATCGCGGGACTGATCAAGGTCGTTCTGGCCATGCGCCACGGAGTCATTCCGAAACACCTGCACTTCGAGACGCCGAACCCGGGCGTGGATTGGGACCGGTTGCCCGTGCGGGTCACCTCCGAGCGAACCCACTGGCCGCCTGCCAACGACCGCCCGGCCCGCGCCGGAGTGAGCGCCTTCGGGTTCTCCGGAACGAACGTGCACGTCGTCGTGGAGGGCTACGACGCGCCGGGCGGTGACTCCGCGCCCGGTGAAGAACTCGGACCGCCTGGGGCGCCGACTCCCGTTGCCGTCTCCGTTCCCGAGCCCGTCGCCGACCCGCGAGCGGACGGCGAAGAGCATGACCCGCGCCAGGCCCGAATCCTGCCGCTCTCCGCGAAGTCCGAGAGCGGCTTGCGGTCGCTCGCAGAGCGCTTTCTCGGTTGGGTCGACGAACGTGGCAGCGCCCTCGAGTCCGACGACAACACGGCCGGTCCGCTCCTGTCCGACATGGCATGGACTGCCGGCACCGGCCGGAGTCACTTCCCGCACCGCGCCGCGGTCGTGTTCCGGGACGGGGAATCGCTGGCCGACAGCCTCAGGACGCTCTCCGAAGCGAACGGCGGACCGGAGCCGCTGGAAGCGACGAACGTTGCCTTCGTCTACGCCGGCGGGGACAGCCGGTGGGCCGGCATGGGAGCAGCGCTCTACCGGACCGAGCCGGTGGTTCGGGCGGTCCTCGACCGCTGCGACGAGGCGCTCCGGAAGCAACGCGGGGAGTCGCTCCTGGAGATCATGCTCGGAGCCCGGCACCGTGACGATGTCACCTCCAAGAACACATCCCCCGGCTCGATGCCAGGGGGAACGGACGCTCCGGCCGATCTCGACGACCCGGCCTGGGCCTACCCGACCGTCTACGCGCTCGAGTGCTCGCTGACCGCCCTCTGGTCGAGCATCGGGATCCGGCCGAGTGTCGTCGCCGGGTTCGACGCCGGTGAGTTCGCAGCCGCCTGGACGGCCCGAATCTTCAGCCTGGAAGACGGCCTCCGCCTGGCGGCAGCCGCGGGCGAGTCGGTGACGGCGGAAGGACCCGCCAAGGGTGCGGAGCGGTTCGCCGGAGACCTCGTCCTCGAACGCCCTTCACTCACCGTGATCCGCGGCGCCGACGGTCGTCCGCTGGATGCGAACGAGGCCCTGGACACCTCGTTCTGGCTCCAGCGCGATCGGAATCCCGCCGAACTGGGAGCAAGTGCCGCGACTCTGGCGAAGCGCGGAGTCGAAGTCGTGCTGGAGATCGGCCCGCGGCAGTCCCTGGCTCCAGCGATCGCCGGCGCCTGGCCGGCCTCCGACGCCGGAGCCGCCGGGGACGAAGGAACCAACGGCACCCCACTCGTGCTGGCGAGCTTGCAGTCGCCGTCCGGCGACGCCTCAGCGAACCGCGGTTTCCTCGAGGCCGCGGCCGCCGCCTACGAGGCCGGGCTACCGGTCTCCTTCGCGGGCCTCTTCGCCGGCGAGGAGCGGCGCCGGATCTCGCTGCCCGGCTATCCCTTCGAGCGCAGGCGTCATTGGGTAGACCCTCCCAGCAAACCGGTCTGAAGCAGGAAATCGCGGAGCATCGCGACGCACTCGGCCGGTTTCTCCAGTTGCAGGAGGTGGGTCGAGTCCGCGATGAAGTCGTAGTCCACGTTCCGGATGTGCTTCAGGTCGAAGCTCGGCAGGTACGCGTACGGCAGGGTCGGATCCGCCCCAATCACTTTCGTCGGGCAGGAAAGAAGGCTCAGGTCCAGCAGCGGGGCAAAGCTCCTCACGTACTCCGAGACCTGCGCTTCGAACTCCCGCGGGCAACGGAGTTCGCTGCCCTCGCCGTCCTCCGCCCTCCTGAGGGTCGTCATGGCTAGGAGGTCCCGCACACCCGGCAGCACCCGGGCATACACCGGGGAGTACCGGAGAAGGTCCGAGAATTCCTCTTCGGACTGGAAGTAGGTCGCCCGGCGCCGGGTCAGTGCCGTCGCGCGGTCGGCTGCATCGTCGAACTCGGACTCACTCGCGGCGGGCTTGCAGAAGGGCGGATCGAACAGAACCAGACCCGCGTACGGATCGGAGAACGAGAGGATCGCGACGATCGTCGAAAGCGAATGGAAGACGCCGACGGTCGGTTTGTCTCCGTAGCGCTCGGCTATGGCCCCGGCGAGGACATCGTGATCGTGGATCATCGTCGGTATGTTGTGGTTCGTCTGCTCACCGACCGCGTTCCAGCCGTGGTTTCTGACGTCGTAGACGACCAGGTCGAACTCCTCCGCCAGCAGGGACCAGAACGGGTAGTAGGCGTCGATGGCGAGGCCATTGCCATGGCTCAGAACCAGGCGGACCGGTGCCTCCGGCAGGCCATGCCGTCGTACCGCCGTGACCGTCTCCTCGTCGAGCCGCACCTCGTCCACGGCAAGGGCCTCGGGTACTTCCCAGACAGTCAACGGGCTACCGCTTTCGCTCCCGCCTAGGCGAGCCGCGGCTCGACGCTGTTCCCGGCGTCCGACGCCGGCAGGTCCTCGACAGCGAGCGCCGCAGCGTAGCGCCGGTTGCCGAGGTTCTCGAGCCGCCATCGAACCGACGGCGCCACGGGAAGACGCACGAGACAACTCGTCGCGCCTCGCCTCATCGCCGGGGGAATCTCGAAGCTCGTCGTGTCGATCCTCAGGCCGATGCCGGCCGCCTTGACCAGCGCTTCCTTCATCGTCCAGAGGTTGTAGAACAGGTCGGCCTTGCCGCTTCCTTCGGCGGATGCGAGTCCCGCCCGTTCCCCGGGCGCGAAGAGGAGGCGGATGTCGCCGTCCATGTCGCGTCGCGCCATCCGGTCTTCCACGTCCACGCCGATACGCCCCTGCGGCGCGAGCGCGATCAGGCCATGCCGCCCGCTGTGGCTGACGTTGAAGGAGATCGGCGCGCGGGACCCTCCGACCAGCGCGAACGGCTTGCCATGATCGGAGGCTCCGAAGGAGAGCTCTTCGTTGCCGCAGTCGAGTTCCCGGCAGAGCAGCGCTCGGAGCGCCGCGCGGCAGAGCGTGAACTCGCGTCGCGGCCCCGACCGCACGAACCCGCGACGCCGTGCCTGCTCCGGTCCGTCAAGCCACTTCAGGGCCTCTCGCTCGCGGGCCGAACAGGACCCCAGATCGACGTACACGACGCTGGTCCGACCGGAGCTGTGAACCGCACGAGTCAACACCGGAAGGGGGTCAACACCGGAAAGGGATCGGCACGGAGCCTGCCGAGCCGATCCGAGGATCGGGGGCAGGCCCCGCCGACCGCGGCGCTCAAGCGCTGCCGGAATCGAGAAACGCGGCGAAGTCCCGTAGGTTCTTCCAGTTGGCAACCTCCTCGGGGGGAACCTCGACGCCAAACGCCTCGCCGACCTTCTTCACGAAGGCCACCGCGTCAAGCGACGAGATGTCGGCGGAAAGCAGACCGGCATCGAGATCCAGGTCTCTTCCGAGGTCGAGGTGTTGGCGAGCAAGGTCCTGGATGCGGGTTTCTGTTGCACTCACTGCTGGTCTCCTTGGTGGCTAGGTCTGGGAGTTCAAGGCGCGATCGATCGTACTACGGCCCAGGGACACAGCCAGCCCTAGCGGCTTGCGCGGCAGAAACTGGGTGCGCCGGCCTGCCATCCGTGCGCCCGCTGACGGGCGCACGAACTGGTTCGCGTGTGGCGCGGATCCGCGCCACACGGGTTCTGGCCGGCATCCGGCGCGAAGCGCCGGTTTCCGGACTCTCTGCCGCGCTAGTCGATCGCGCCGGCCTGGCGGGCGCGGTCGAGTACGCGCTCGGCGCGATGCAGGTGCGGGGCGTCGACCATCTGGCCTTCATGGCGGAAGGCCATGCGGCCCTGGGCCTGGTTCTCGGCGAACGCGGCAACAAGGGCGGAGGCGGAGGCGACCTCCTCTTCGCTCGGTGTGAAGACGTCGTTGACGATCGGTATCTGGTTCGGGTGGATCGTCATCTTGCCCTCGAAGCCCATCCAGGCCGCGCGCTGGCAGTCCTGGCGCAAACCGTCCAGGTCGCCGATGTCGGTGAACACGCTGTCGATCGGCTGCGCGCCGCCTGCTCGCGCCGCGAGCAGGGTCATCGACCGGCAGTAGCGGAACACGTCCAGGTACTCGCCCCGCTCGTCGCGGCGCCGGCTCGCGCCGATCGACACGGATAAATCCTCGGCGCCCCAGGTCAGCGCGGACACCCGCGTGGTCGCGGTGAGGTGGGCGAGGTTGAGCGCCCCGCCGGCCGTCTCGGTCGCGATCAGGATGAGAGCGATGCCGCCCAGGTCGTGACCATGGGCCAACTCCAGTTGCGCGACCAGCCGGTCGACCCGCAGCACATCGTCGACGCCGCTGACCTTGGGCACGACGTAGGCGTCCGGCGGATGCTCCATCGTGACTTCGACGTCCTCCCGGCCCCAAGGCGTCATCAGGTCGTTGATCCGCACCGCGCGCTCCCTGCCGCCGAAGTCCGTCGCCTTCAACCAGCCGGCCACTTCACGGCGCACGTCCTCCTTGCGGTCCGGGGTCACCGCGTCCTCGAGGTCGAGGATCAGCGTGTCCGCCTCGAGTCCCAGGGACTTTGCGAGCATCCGGTCGTTGCCGCCGGGGACGAAATGGACCGCGCGCCGGAGACGGGCGCTGCTCACGAGGCCACTCTCGCAGCGCCTTCGATCTCCAGCCCGACCCGGCGCAGGCCCTCGGCGAAGGGCCCGGGCTCAAGCCCGAGACCGAAGCGCAGATAGCCAGGCATGCCGGCCCAACGGCCCGCCACCAGCAGCACGCTGCGGTTCCGGCGCAGCCGCTCGGCAAAACCGGCGCAGTCGGCCAAGCGGCCGTTGTCGAAGAAGGGTGCGAAGGCAAACGCGCCGGCGCGCGGCTCTCGATACGCGAGAGCGCCGTTCTGGCGGCCGGTCCAGTCGCGGAAGCTCTCCCGATTGGTGCGCATCATCCGCCGCGCCCGCTCGAACAACCGCTCCTGGTTCGACGGCTCGGTAGCGAAGCGAGCGATCGCATCGGAAAGCGCCCCCGGAGCGATCGTCGTGAAGTCGCGCCGCGCCCAGCAGCGCTCGATGAACTCAGGCGGACCGACCATCCAGCCCAGGCGGGTGCCCGGCAAGCCGTAGGCCTTGGACAAACTCGATACGGCGATCACGCGCTCGGAGCGGCCCCACATGCCGGGCGCCTCCTCCCCCGGTGCCAGGTCGTGCACGGCGCCGCGGTAGACCTCGTCCGAGACCACCCAGGCGCCGACCCGTTCCGCCGCCGCGGCGATGCGGTCCAGTTCGGACGGCGTGAACACATGTCCGGTCGGGTTGTTCGGATGACTCAGGTAGATGAGCTTCGTCCGCGCCCCGACCGCGCCCTCGAACGCCTCCCAGTCGAGCGCCCAGGTCGATTCGTCGTCGCCGGGCAGAAGGGGGACATCCCTGACCGACGCGCCGAGGCCACGCGCGGCCAACCCCACCTGCAGGTAGTTCGGCACGATCGCCACAACCTCATCCCCCGGCTCGACGAGCACCTGCACGGCCACATAGTTCGCCTCGGATGAGCCGGTCGTCACCAGTAGATGCTCGCTCGTCGCTCCCGCGTAGTGCCCGGCAAGTTGCGACCGCAACTCCGGTGTGCCGTTCGACTGGATGTACTCAAGCGGCACGCCGTGGAGCCGATCCAGATCGAGCCCCAGCGCCGCCAGGCCGTCGAGCGTCAGCGGGTCGACGCCGCTCTCGCTCAGGTTGATGTCCACCTTGTGCTCCCAGAGCGACTGTTGCCGCTCCAGTTCGAAGGTCTCCATCTCCATTGCGCACCTCCCAGTGCCGGATCTGTTCGCCGGCAGGCGCCGCAGTATGCCACCGCTCCGTCAGGATAGGAGTCGTGCC
>Ga0209543_1001660_pt1 | contig 18667 bp, 17 predicted proteins | sample MesohylFT_FD_187296 | JGI IMG/M metagenome (GOLD analysis project Ga0209543, IMG submission 187296) | Host-associated microbial community of the marine sponge Aplysina aerophoba from Gulf of Piran - sponge mesohyl, lysed by freeze-thaw... | ecosystem: Host-associated > Porifera > Sponge >...
CCCCCGATGCTGGTGCGGCCGATGATGGCGAGGCGGCTTTCGATGCTGGTGCGGCCGATGATGGCGAGGCGGCTTTCGATGCTGGTGCGGCCGATGATGGCGAGGCGGCTTTCGATGCCGGAGCGGGCGCCGACGCGGGGCCGGTGTGCGATCTGCTCGTCCGCGAGGCCGATGAGGAACGGGTAGAGGTCGTGATAGACGACCTTCTGGCCCGCGAGGAGGAAGCCGACTTCGAGGAGATGGACGGCCTGGAGGTCAACAGCCTCCTGAGCGACCTGTTCATGGCTTGCGACCGGCTCAGGCGCGATCCTCGCGATTTCGACGGCCTGAGGGGCGTGATGGCCCACGCCCGGCGGCTTGCCAGCGTGCGCACACCGTTCGGTTTCGCCGCACCGAGCTGGCGCAGTCTCCGCAATGCGGCGGGCGATCTGCTGGCCATGGTGGAGGACGAGGACTCAGACGAGGATGATCTCCGCGAGTTGGCCCACCGCATGAGCGACACGCTCAGGACGCTCATCTAAGGGACTCAGGACGCTCATCCAAGGGCAGTGCGGATAGCTGGAAGGAATCGCATGGGAAGCCTGCGATTGCTGGCGCGTGAGCCGCTTCACAGCACCTGTCCGCATGTGTCCGCACGTTCCGAGAGCGAGCCGGAACAGGCGCGAGTACCGGCGCTGACGACTCGCCCCGCGGCGCTCACTCCTCGGCGAGATGGCGGTCTCCTCGCGAGGGCATCGCATGGCTCGGGCGGCATCGTCTCGGCGCGAGTCCTCCTCAGCGAGATGGGGTCGATCAACGGCGCCAGTTCGGCCGCTTCGGCCAGCGGCATCGTCTCGGCGCGAGTCCTTCTCAGCGAGATGGCGGGTCTCCCGCTCAGGTTCGCTTCGTTCACGGGCCGCTCGGGCCACGCCTCGCTCGACGCCTCGCTGGTTCCGGGTATCAGTGTCGTCCCGATGCAACGAGGAGTCCTACGGCGTGTCCGTGCGCTCGGCGTCTCGCTTTCTCGCTGACTTCTCTCACCTCATTCTCTCTCTCTCTCTCTCTCTCACCTCATTCTCAATGTTGAGTCGTAGGGTCGTTCCCAATGGCTGACAACTCCCCCATCGAGACGCCCGATTCCGATCGCGAGCCTGACGAAGTTGACGCCCGGGACGCCGCGGCGCCAGGCGAGGCCCCGGGCGAACCCGGTACCGGCGATCCGGGCGGCGATTCCGGCACTGGCGATTCCGGCACTGGCGATTCGGATGGCGGCACGGTCTCCGGCACTGGCGGCGATCCGGGCGGCGATTCCGGCACCGGCGGCAGTTCGGGTGGCGGCACGGTCTCCGGCACCGGCGGCAGTTCGGGTGGCGGCACGGTCTCCGGCACTGGCGGCGGTCCCGGCGCTGGCGATTCCGGCGCTGGCGATTCCGGCACTGGCGATCCGGGCGGCGATTCCGGCACTGGCGATTCCGGTGCTGGCGGTTCGGGTGGCGGCACGGTCTCCGGCGCTGGCGGCGGTCCGGCGCCGGCGTCTGCGGGCTCTGCCGGAGACCCGCCGGGAAGGACCGACAGGACGGTACAGGCCGGATCTCAACAACCGGTCTTCTCCGAGTCTGCGCCCGGCACCGACGCGCCCGGGTCTCCGCGGCGCACGGCCAAGGTGGCCGCCATCGCGGTCGGCGCCGCACTGGCCATTGCCGCCGTGGCCGTGGGCGCTGCATGGGCCATCATGGCCATCTCGGACAACGACGATTATGGCTACGACGATTATGGCTACGACGATCGTGGCTACGACGACGACTACGCCGTCTACGACGGGCGTGACCGGTCCAGGAGCTACGACGAATACAACGACCGGCTGCCTGACCGCAGGAACGGCGGCTCTGAGCGTTTCGACCGTGGGCGGCAGGACCGGATGGAGCGTCGCCAGGCCCAGCGAGAGAAGCATGGGTGGATGAAGAGGCAGGAGCAGACGCCCGGAGGGGGCTCTGCCGCACCTGACGAGCCGTACTCGACCGAAGCATGCGAGACCGTCCTCACTCTCGGTGAGGGCGACGACGCGCTCACCGTGCTGGTCTGCAACCTGCCCGGAGCCGAGACGTGGAAGTCGTGGGAGTCCGAGCCTGGGAGCGGTTTCGACAGCTTCGAGGGCTTTGAGAATCCTGAGGGCTTCGAGAATCCGGAGGGCTTCAAGAATCCGGAGGCTTTCGAGGGCTTCGACAGCTTCAAGGGTCTTGAGGACTTCAAGGACTTCGAGTTCAAGGACTTCGAGTTCGGGCGCGGTCCCCGAGGGGTTGTGCCCTTCTTCGGGTTCGAGGGCTTCAGGGGTCGGCCGTGGTTCGACCGCGACGGGGGGCCTCCGCACCGCGACGGATGGCCGTTCGGTCGGAGTCTGTCGCCTGATGGTGGTGAGTGGCCGTTCGGTGGGCCGTTCCAAAGGCCCTTCGGTCGTGATCTCAGCCCGTCGGAGGACCGGCCCTTCGACTGGCCCTTCGGCGAAGGCTGGTCGCTTCCGGAGGGCGAGGGCTTCCTGCCGGAGGGCGAGCGTGCGCTCCCGAACGGTGACGGCGGCTTCTGGTTCGACGATGGCAGTGGATTCGGATTCGGCTTCGGGCTCGGCGGCGAGGGGGGCCAGGAAGGCCTCTGCTTCGGCGAGAACGGCGAGATGTTCTGCCTCAACGAGGGCGGGGAACTCGGCGGGGAGTTCTCGGCAGAGCAACTGGAGACGCTCAACGAACTGATGGAATCGCTCCGCCTGTTCGGTCTGGACGACTTCCTCGGGGACCTCTTCGGCGGGTTGGGCTTGGAGAGCGGATCTGACAGCGCCTCATCGAGCGACACGGGTGCTTCGACGGGGGAGACCGGCGTCTCGCCGAGCGACACGGGTGCTTCGACGGGCGAGACCGGCGTCTCGCCGAGCGACACGGGTGCTTCGACGGGGGAGACCGGCGCCTCACCCAGCCAAGCCGAGGCCCCGACAGACGCATAGCCCACCGTCCGGCGCCGATTCCCCGGCCGTCCGGCTCGCCGGGAACCAGCGTCCGGTAGCTTGGCCGGGTGCTTCTGGCCGAACTGGAGACATTCCACTCCAGGCCGATTGCCCCCACCCGCCGGATCGCTATCGGCCGGGCGTGGCTTCCCGGCTCACAGGACGGCGCCGGCCCGGGCTTCGGCGGCCTGCTGCTCGGCGGCGTGTGCGCCCGCTTCGGGCCGGAACTCTCCGGTGACCTGCTGGGAGAAGTCGTACAGCTCGTCCACGAGCTCGAGCAGGGTCAGTCCGTAGCCCAGCCCCGCCTGCGGCACCGGTTGCAGCAGGACCGGGTGGGCCTCACCCGGAGCCGTCAGCGGCTCTACGGAAGCAGGCCCGGATCCCTCCTCGACGAGCTTTCCTGCGAGTTCGACAGCTCCCGGGCCACGCCCAGCCAGCTCGTGCTGGGAGCGGCCTACGCGGCCGGCTCGGCGGCGCCGCAGGTCCGGGGTGAGGCACTCCGGGCAGTGCGGCGAGGACTGGCGTGGCGGGGCGAGGTCGGGTTGGCGCTGTTCTCGTACCTTGCATCCGGCCAGGCGTCGCCGCGCCCCGCTCGGGTCGTCGCCGATCCGGTCGGCTGGGCTCTGGAGACCCTCGGGTTCGACAGGGAGGTCGAGATGCCGGCCGAGGCTGCGGTCCGGCGAGGATTCCGCGAAGCGCTGCGGGTCGCCCATCCCGACCTCGGCGCGGCCGAGGCCGAAGCCGCTGACCGCATCGCGGAGTTGAGCGAGGCCCGCCGGATCCTCCTGGCGCTCTAGTCCGGCCGGTGCACCCCGGCCGGACGGGTCCTGTCACGGGCGCGGCCTGACGGCGCGAGCGCCGCCATCGCTTGTTCCCGTGCCACCCCCCGGCCTGGCGCTCGTGTCCTCCTGCGGCAGGCAGATCGCTCTGGGCTATCCGGGGGGCTGGTTGCTCAACAGGCGCTTGCTGAGTTCGGCCGCAGCCGCAGCCGGCGTTCTCTGCCCTTGGAGCGCATCCCTCAGCTCGTCCGGCTGGGCGCTCAGGCAGCGCGATGCGGCGGCGTCCAAGTGTTGGATCACCCGGTCGAGCACTTCTTGGTGGATCCTGGATCGGCGGTGGTCCTCGAGCCGGCCGGTCTCGGCCAGGTGGGCGCGATGGGCTTGTATCGCTTGGTGAACCTTGAGCGCCCCCTCGCCGGTGGTGGCGGTGGTCATGACGATCTCGGGCCGCCAATGTCGGGTGGCGCCGGTGATGTGGCCCAGATCGAGCATGTGCTCCAGATCGCGCCGGACATCGTCGGCGCCGGGCCGGTCAGCCTTGTTGACCACGAGCACGTCGGCCACCTCCAGCAGACCGGACTTGTTGGCCTGCACTGCGTCGCCCATGCCGGGGGCGACCATCACGACGGTGGTGTCGGCGGTGCGGGTCACGTCCACCTCCACCTGGCCGACGCCGACCGTCTCGACGACCAGGGGCCCGAAGCCGCACGCCTCGAACAGGCGCAGCGCTCCGGGCACGGCCAGGGCCAGGCCGCCGGCATGGCCGCGGGTCGCCATCGATCGGATGAAGGCGCGCCCCTCGGCTACCCCGTCCATGCGGATGCGGTCCCCGAGTATCGCGCCGCCGCTCAGGGGCGACGACGGGTCCACAGCCAGCACGGCCGGTCGTTCGCCGGCGTCTGCGATCTCCTTGACCAGATGCCCCACGAGGGTCGACTTGCCGGTACCGGGTGCTCCGGTCACGCCGATCACCGCTGCGTCGCCCGGCGCGTGCGGGTGGACCAGATCGTCAAGGCCGTGTGCCTGGGCGTCGCGGTGTTCCACGAAGGTGAGCAGCCGGCCCAACGCCCGCCGGTCGCCGTTGCGGGCCCGCTCCAGCAAGGCCTGGGCGGCTCGGGAGTCGTCTGCGGCGTCGCTCATACCCCGACTGGGCACCGTTCGGCGGTGCCTGCTCGTTTGGCGGTGCTTGCTCGTTTGGCGGTGCTTGCTCGTCCGGCTGCCCCTGCTCGTTTGGCGGTGCTTGCTCGTTTGGCGGTGCTTGCTCGTCCGGCTGCCCCTGCTCGTTTGGCTGCCCCTGTTCGTCCGGCTGCTTCTGTTCCGTCGGCGAGCCTCCCCGCGGCACCAGCGGCTTTCACAGCGGCTTTCGCTGCGGCTGGGTTGGCAGCGATCACGCTACGGACCCACGGACCGGCGAACCGCGGCGGCGACCTCCTGGGCCGAAGAGCCGGGATGCAGCACCGCGCTGATGCCCAGATCCTCGAGGACGGCAACGTCTGCCTCGGGCACGATCCCGCCGATGACCACGGGCACATCCATCTCGGAGTCGGCCAGGGCCTGCAGGATCCGGGGGGCCAGAGCCAGGTGCCCTGCGTTGTGCATCGACAGCCCGATCACGTCGGCGTCCTCCTGCTCGACCGCGGCGATCACTGACTCGGTGGTCTGGCGCAGGCCCAGGTAGATCACCTCCATGCCGGCATCGCGCAGCATCCGGGCCACCACCTTGAGGCCCCGGTCGTGACCGTCGAGACCGAGCTTGGCCAGCACCACCCGGATCGGAGCTTCGCGGCCGGCGCTGGCGTGCTCGTGGCTCTCAGGCATGTCTTGGCACTCAGGCATGTCTTGGCTCTCGGGCACGTCCCGGCCCTCTGACATGATCGCCCGGCATGGCTAGACGATGGCCTGTTCGACGTAGCGGCCGAACACTCCGGCCAGCGTGTCGCAGATCTCGCCCTCGGTGGCGTAGGCGTTGACGGCGTCGATCACCGGCGGCATGAGGTTGGCAGCCGGGTCGGCGGCCGCGGACCGGACCGATTCGAGCGAGCGGCGTACCGCCTCGTCGTCCCGGGCCTGCTTCACCGAGGCGAGGCGCTTGAGCTGCAGGTCCTCGGTGTCCTGCTCGATGCGCAGCAGGTTGCCCTCGCCGTCGCCGTCGCCGCCGTCGCCGTCGCAGAACGCGTTGACCCCGACGATGGTGCGGGTGCCCTCGTTGACCTCGCGCTCGAACCGGTAGGCGGAGTCGGCGATGCCGCCCACGAACCAGCCGTTGTCGATGCCCTCGTAGACGCCTTCGAGGATGGACCCGTCGCCCAGTTCCAGAAGGTGGTCGAGTATCTCGACGGCCCGCCTCTCCATCTCGTCGGTCATCCACTCGACGTAGGCCGAGCCGCCCAGCGGATCGGCCACGCTGGCCACCCCGGTCTCGTGGGCCACGATCTGCTGGGAGCGCAAGGCGATCCGGGCGGCCTTCTCGGTGGGCAGGGCCAGAGCCTCGTCGAAAGCGTCGGTGTGCAGGGACTGGGTCCCTCCCAGCACGGCGGCCAGCGCCTGGATGGCCACCCGGGCGATGTTGATCTCGGGCTGCTGGGCGGTGAGCGACACCCCCGCGGTCTGGCTGTGGAACCGGCACATGAGGCTGCGCTCGCTGGTGGCGCCGTAACGCTCCTTCATCCAGGTGGCCCAGATGCGCCGGGCGGCCCGGAACTTGCCGATCTCCTCGAAGAAGTCGCTGTGGCTGTTGAAGAAGAAGCTGAGCCGGCTGGCGAAGTCGTCGACGTCGAGCCCCGCGGCCCGGGCCGCCTCCACGTAGGCGAAACCGTTGGCGAGGGTGAAGCCCAGCTCCTGCGCGGCGGTCGATCCCGCCTCGCGGATGTGGTAGCCGGAGATCGACACCGGATGCCACCGGGGCATCTCGGCGGTGGTGAAGCGCATCATGTCGGTGACGATGCGCATCGACGGCCGGGGCGGGAAGATGTACTCCTTCTGGGCCTGGTACTCCTTGAGGATGTCGTTCTGGATGGTTCCCGACAGGCGGGCCCGGTCCACTCCGGCCTTGTCTCCGACCGCGATGTACTGGGCGAGGGCCGCGATGGCGGGGCCGTTGATGGTCATCGAGGTGGACACTGCGCCCAAGTCGATGCCGGCGAACAGGTCCTCCATGTCGGCGAGGGTGTCGATGGCCACTCCGGCCCGTCCCACCTCGCCGGCGGACCACACCTCGTCGTCGGAGTCGCGGCCCATGAGGGTGGGCATGTCGAAAGCGGTGGACAGCCCGGTGCCCCCGTTGCGCAGGATGTCCTTGAACCGGCCGTTGGTGTCGACGGCGGTGCCGAACCCGGCGAACATCCGCATGGTCCACTGGCGGCTGCGGTACATCTCGGGGTAGATGCCCCGGGTGTAGGGGTACTCCCCGGGCATCGGACCGTCGCCGTAGACAGCGTCGACGGGAACCCCCGACATCGTCGTGAACGATCGCCGTGTCGCAGTCGTCGCGGATGCTGGCGGTGATTGTGGCGGGGATACGGGCGGGGACACGGGCGGGGATGCTGGCGGGGAAACGGGCGGGGATGCTGGCAGGGATTGTCGAGACTCCACGGGTCAATTATGGTCGGTTCATGAGCGATGGCGTCATTGAGCCGACCGTGTACGACTCGCTGGCGGACGAGCGGGAGCCCCGCGCACGCAAGCGAATCAAGGCCAAGGACTACGAGCGGGAGTTGGCTCGCCTGCAGGAGGAGCTGGTGCGGCTGCAGCGCTGGATCCGCCACAAGGGCCTCAAGGTGGTGGTGATCTTCGAGGGCCGGGACGCGGCCGGCAAGGGAGGGGTCATCAAGCGGATCACCGAGCGGTTGAATCCTCGGGTGGCGCGGGTGGTGGCCCTGGGCACGCCCAGCGACCGTGAGAAGACCCAATGGTGGTTCCAGCGCTATGTGGCGGAGCTGCCGGCGGCGGGGGAGATGGTCCTGTTCGACCGCAGTTGGTACAACCGGGGTCTCGTGGAGCCGGTCATGGGCTTCTGCACCGAGGAGGAGTACCGCGAGTTCCTGCGGTCGTGCCCGGAGTTCGAGCGGATGCTGGTGCGGTCGGGGATCATCTTGATCAAGTACTGGTTCTCGGTGAGCGACGCCGAGCAGGAGCGCCGGTTCCAGAACCGGATCAAGGACCCTGTGAGACGCTGGAAGCTGTCACCGGTGGACGTTGAGGGGAGGTCCCGGTGGGTGGACTTCTCCAAGGCCAAGGACACCCTGTTCGCCCACACCGACATCAAGCAGGCTCCGTGGTACGTGGTTGACGCCGACTCCAAGAAGGCGGCCCGGCTGAACTGCATCTCGCACCTGCTGTCGATGATCCCGTACGAGGCGGTCCCCTGGGAGGACGTCGAGTTGCCCGAGCGCCAGTCGGGGGTGGGCTACGTGAGGCCGCCGATCTCAGACCAGACGTTCGTTCCCGAGGTCTACTGAGTTCCTGGTCTACTGAGTTCGTGCCGGGGCCCTCTGAAGTCTCTCAGCCTCGTCGGCACGGAACCGCCTCGTCGGCATCGGACTGCACAGCGCGACCGGTTGCGGTCCCGGAGCGCCTGCTCGCTGGGATGTTCACGCGACGTTGGCGCGCAGCAGGTCGAGGGTGCGGGACCAGGCGGTGTTCCAGGCCGCCTCGTTGTAGGTGCCGAGGGGGTCCTCCCAGTTGCCGAAGCCGTGACCGGTGCCGTCGTAGGTGTGGAACACGACGTCCTTGCCCATGTCTCGCAGCTGCTGGGCCAGCGCCTCGCAGGCGTCGGGCGGGAAGAAGTCGTCGCTGCCCGCCATGTGGCCCTCGACCTTGGCACTGAGGTTGCTCCAGTCGAGCGAGTCGTCGCCGAGCGGTGCGCCGTAGAACGGGGCCGCGGCCGACACCCTGTCGCCGGCGAGGGCGGCGATGCGCAGGGTGAGCAGCCCGCCCATGCAGAAGCCGGTGACGCCGACGGTGGACGACGAGCAGGCGTCGTGGCCGAGCAGGTAGTCGATGGCGGCGGACATGTCGCGGGCGGCTCGCTCCGGGGGCAGGCTGGTCATCAGCTCCCCGGCCTTGTCCATCTCGGTGTGAGTGGCCATCTCGCCCTGGTACAGGTCGGGCGCGAGCGCGGTGAAACCCTCCTCGGCGAGCAGGTCGCAGACCCCCTTGATCTGGGGCACCAGCCCCCACCATTCCTGCAGCACGATCACACCGGGGCCGCTGCCGCCGGCCGCAGCGGCGACGTAGCCCCGGGCCGTCGATCCATTGGCGGCGAACTCCACCATGTCACCCATAGGTCGCTTCTCCTTGATTCGTGAGATCTCGCGGGCCGCAATCCTGCCAGACCCGGTGTCCGGCTGCTAGCTGCTCGACTCCCGCCCGCCGACTCCGCAAGCCGGCGGAGCTGTCGTCCAGCCGTCTCGGCCGCAACCGGGCTGTGTGTGTCTGAGCCCTCCTGAGGGGAACCCGTGTGGCGTGCGGTGCTGCGCCCTGTTTGGTTGCCAGGGTGCCGTGTTGCTGCGTGGGGCGGGCAACTGGTTGTTGTCGGCGGCGGCGCGGCCACGGCGGTGGACGGCGACAGGCCGTGTTGTTGCGTGATGGCGAACGAGTGGTCGCTGCATGTGGGCCGCGCCGGCTCGAACCGCGCCGGCGGCGCCGTGTTGTTGCGTGATGGCGAACGAGTGGTCGCTGCATGTGGGCTGCGCCGGCTCGCACCGCGCCGGCGGCGCCGTGTTGTTGCGTGATGGCGAACAACTGGTGGCTGCAAGTCGGCTGCGCCGGCCCGCACCGCGCTGGCGGCAGGCCGTGTTGTTGCGTGATGGCGAACGAGTGGTCGCTGCATGTGGGCCGCGCCGGCTCGAACCGCGCCGGCGGCGCCGTGTTGTTACGTGATGGCGAACAACTGGTCGCTGCCCTTGCCGCCGCTGCCAGGTGGTGGCAGACCGGTTCGGGCTCGTGCCTTCTCAGCCTCGCCGGCGCCGTCCCCACCACAGGTCGGCGCGCCGGAGGCGGCTGATGTGCCGGCGCGGGCGCCGCTGAGAGCGGCTCGAGCCGCGGCCGGGCCTGCCCTCGAGGGTGGACCGGCACCATTCCGTCCGTCCGGGTGGGTGGGTCTCTGCTGTTGAGCCGCCCATGGGGTCATTGCGCGAATCGGCTCGGAATCAGCCCTTAGCTCGAACGGCTCTTCGGGGATGTGGGCCGGGCCGTGGTTCACTCGGCACGGGGGGTGCAGGGTGTGGTTGCCGTCGGCGCGCTTGTGGATGTACCAGCGGTGGTGGTGGATCTTGTTGTGGCAGTCCCAGCAGACCGGGACCATATTGGAGATCTTGGTCTTGCCGCCCTGTGACACCGGCTTGATGTGGTGGATCTGGCAAAGAGCCGGGTGCGCGGCGCAGGCGAAGCAGCCGCCGTAGCGGGCGAAGAGGATCTGGCGCTGGGCTTCGGTGGCGGTGCGCACCGAGTGGGCCCGCCAGATCGGCTTGCCGTCGCGGTCATAGACCAGGCCGGTGAGCTTGGCGTTGCAGGCGAACTGCTCGAACACCGACTGGGGCAGCCGCATGCCGTCGGGGAGTTCCGCGATGAGCTTGCCGGTGGCGTCATCGACGTGCGCGACGACGCAGATGTCGGCGAAGGGCTTTGTTGTCGCGGTGCCTGCGCCGGTGTTGGCGGTGAGGCTGTCGAGCGCGTCGGCCATGCACTGCTGGAACGTGCGCCGCTCGTCGCCGTTGGCGGCGTTCTGCTTGTCGGCGTCGTGCATGCGGGCGGCCTCGGCCCGTATGCGGTTGCCGATCTGGCGCCCGGTGGCGGCGTCGAACTGGCCGTGCAGGTGCACCATCCCGTCGTCTGCGTCCCAGACCTTCACATAGCGCCGCTTCCGCTGTCGGGCGTGCTCGGACGCGCCGTCGTCGCCGTCGCGGTCGGTCACCCAGCGGCGGGCCTCGCCGGCGAAGTGCTCGGGCCGCATCGACTCCGCCTTGGACAGCAACTCGCCGTCTGACTCGACGTCTGAGGCGCTGGTCTTCTCGACGGCCTCGGCCAAGCGCTTGGCGTTGGCCGCCGGCACCCGGCCCGCAGCCACCGCATCGCGCACCTTCGGCGTCTTCGTCAAGGCGGCCGCGGTCTTGACCCGGCTGCGGGCCTCGTTCCGCGACAGGCCGGCCGACCCCGCCAGCACCTCCGCGCCGCCGTCGCCGTGACGCTCAACCCTGGCGATCACCTCGACCGCTGAGGTCTGGAACGCCGAGCCCACCGCCATGAACGACCTGGAGATCGCCAGCGCGTCGCGGAACTCGTCAGCCGTCGCCGCCCCGTCGTCGGCGATGGCCAGCATCTCCTTCACTGCGGCCTCGGCCCGTCGGGCGGCTTCGATCAGCATGACGGCAGTATTGCACAGGGGTGTGACATCTGTCAAGCCTTTTCATGATTTTAACGGATAATTCATGTCTGAATTCGGGAAGGCCGCTCTCCAGGCTCACCACGCCGCGATTCCTTCTTGCAATGGCGACACCTCGCCGTTCATGGCGACCCTCCACGCTCGCCGGGCTCAGCACGCCGCGATTCCTTCTTGCCCTCCAAGGGACCGCGCGGACAGATGGCCAAACCCTCGCGGTGCGTCGTGTTGCCCGCTCTTGTTGGCTGCGCTCATAGCCGCTCGGGCCTGTTCGACCAGAATCGGTAGAGAAACCCGTCATATGGAAGCAAGGCCCGTGCAGAGTTGAGGGCGAGCCTGGCACAGCGCTACTCACCGCGCTCGGCCGCGGGCCGCGTTCATCATCTCGCGAGTCCCTCAAATCGATATCGCCTGCGGGTCGTGGCCGTCCCGCTGGTGCTGCCCCGGCGCTCATCATCTCGCGAGTCCCTCAAATCGATATCGCCGCTCCGCTCGTCCTGCAAGTCGTCGCGGCGGCGCGCTGGGCGATCCAGTCAGCGAGTTCACGCAGATTCTCGGCCACGTCGTCAGCGGTGCCTGACAGATCCAGTGCGTAGGTGTGCAGAACCTTGCCCACGTGGCGAACTCGAACCGACGAGACAGCCGCGGCGCCTGTTGAGGCGGTTGACTCCGGAGAGCGGGACGGGCGGCCGACAGAGCCGCTGTCGTCGGAGTCGCCGGGACGGTTGGCGTCGAGGCAGTAGATGAGCACGCCCTCGGGCAGGTCGAGCGCAGTCGTGTAGGCCAGGAGCTGGTAGTAGTCGGAGTGGCGTCCGCTAGCGGCGTCGTCGGTGAGCTTGTACTTGATGTCGGCGACGAACCTGATCGAACCGCCGAGGCTGAACAGCAGGTCGGGCCTGATCTCCAGCTTGCGCTCCCGGCCATGGCCGTCGCGCTCCGTGCCGAGATGGTCGACGTGCTGGTCCTTGACGTCGAGGCGTCCTCTCAGTGCTCGCCGCAGCCGCTCGGTCACGAACCGCTCGAACAGCTGGTTCATGTCCAGCATGAACGACGAGGCCTGCGTCTCGCCGAGGGCATCCTGCAGCGTCAGGTTCGCCAGCACGAGCCGGGCCAGCCGCAGCGCGGGCCGGTAGTGCTCGTTGAGCCGGCTGAACACGACACGGTCGTGGTCGCTGTGGTGGTGCCTCACGCCACTCACGTCCTCGAGGGTTACGAGGTGCTGCATCAGCCGGCGCCGGTCGACGGGCTGCACCCGGGCCACCCGCAGCGACCGGGACACGGCAGCCTTCAGGTACGAGTTCTCGATCAGGTCGGCGGTGAACTCTGTGAACCTGCAGTGCATCGGGACGACCACGCCGGGCTGGGCGAGCTGCCGGGGGATGTCGACACGACCCCGCATGGCGACCAGCCGGTCGCGCTGCTCGCGATAGGAGTGGTACAGCCCGCGGGCGAGCGTGGTCTCGGTGGTGCGGGCAAAGAACGACACGAGGGCGGGCAACAGATCACCGGTCTCCTCGAAGCGCACGGCCTCGTCGCGCCAGTCCCGCTCGCGCAGCCCCACTTCAAGCAGCAGGAACAGGTTGCGCAGCGGGATCTTGGGCCGCACCAGCACCTGCAGCCCCGCCACATTGATCGACCCGACGTAGTTGTGGGCCGACACTTGCCAGTGCCCGGTGTGCTCACCCGGCCCAACCGACAGGTACTGCCCGCCCCCTACGCGATTCAGCGCGTCAGCCTGCTCGTGGGTCAGCTCCCGCTCGGCGCGGCCGTACTCGCGCAGCTCTAGAGACACGGGTTCCGGAGTCTCCTCGCCGTCAGCCTCGAGGCGCCTTGGGGGCCACCGATCAGGAACTTCCGTCCCCAGCGTCGTCACCGGAGATCCTCGCCGAGGTAGTGGACGAACGGTCCTCGCTCGGTCAGGTTCCACAGGATCAGCCAATCCTCGCCGGATCCGTGGACAGGCACACCCCAGACGGGCGGTCGGCTGTACCGCCGCCGACGGACCGCGGGGCTGGACGGATTGTCCTCAATGGCATCCAAGGCATCGTTGACGCGGTCGTAGAGTTGGGCGCGAGCGGGATCAGCCTGGAGGCTTACGAGTCGCCGATCCGCCTCGGGGCTGAAGACGACGGGGATCACGCAGCGCATCGTAGTGCGGAGGTCTCGGCACATGTGGGGGATTGCCCCACATGGCATCTTGGGCTGGTGTGTTGCAGGGGTTATGTTACAGTACGTGGCGAAGGGCGTTGTGCACACACGCCCCCAACACGGGTCAAGCCAACGAGGAACGGAAGCCGGTCCATGGAGCAGCTAGTGGAACTCGATTCTCGGCGACGGGTGGCGCTCGGGCGCCTAGGCAATCCCGAGCACAGCCGCTACCTCGTCACCGAACACTCGGATGGCACGCTGGTGTTCACGCCGGCGGTGGTCATGACGGCGCATGAGGCGGCGCTGCTGCGGCGGCCCGACCTGGTGGCGCAGATCGAGGCCGACCTCGCCGATCCGAGCCGGGGGGTGAGGTCGGAGGCCCGCCGACCCCGCTGAGAGCGAACGGCCCACAGCTCAGCGAGACCGCAGCCGCTGGGGCGTCGGCAGCGAGCCGCGGCCGGCGACCGCGGCGAGGCCCTGCGTCGGTGTGGGCGTCGGCGGGGATCGCCCCGCCGCTTCCACAGGTGAGTCGCTCCGTGCTGATGGCACCGGGGCACGACCCGGGCAGCGGCCCGGTCACTGCTCATCCTCGGGCTGCGAAGGGCCGGGCTCGGCCGCGGCATCTCCATCCGCGGCTGCAGGCTCGCCCTCGGAACTGTTGGCGCTCTCCTGGTCATCACCGTCATCGCTGGCCTCTACGTCGGACTGTGCCGCCGGCCCGTTGCGCCTCATCACCGCGTCGAACCGGAAGTGGGCGATCTGTCCGGGGTCGCCGAAGAACTGGTCCTCGATGAACGGCTCGATGTTGTACTTCCAGATCCGCCGCAGCCGCTCTCGCTGCGTGTCCAGCGACGAACCGTACTTCCTCATGAAGTGGCTCGGCCCGAGCAAGAGATGGGAGCCCTCAAGGGCCTTCTTGAGTTCGTCATTGACCTTATCGACGAGGTCGCCGACCCAGCCCGGCTCTCCCTCGCGTTCCAGCCAGCGGCCGAGCAGGCCGGCCATCGGTTCTTGATCGGGAAAGAACGGCACGAAGTGGAAACGCCGTCTCAGAGCGGCGTCCACCAGCGCGATCGACCGGTCGGCAGTGTTCATAGTGCCGATGAACCACAGATTCTCAGGCAGCGAGAACCGCTCCCCGGTCCGATACAGCGTCTCGACCTCCTCGTCGCGGTACTCCAGCAGGAACAGCAGCTCTCCGAGAACGCGGGGCAGGTTCCCCCGGTTGATCTCATCGATGATCATCACGTGCTGCTCTGACGATTCAGAGGCCTGTTTCGCCATCCGGGCCAGAGGCCCACGCGTCAACTCGAAGCGGATGCCTCCGCCGTCGCCGGTGCCGGCAGGCCGGTACCCCTCGAAGAAGTCCTCATAGGACGTGGATGGGTGGAACTGCACCAGCGCCCGGCACGACTCGTCCGGTGCCAGCACCTTCGCCAACGCTCGCGCCAAGTACGTCTTGCCGGTCCCGGGCGGCCCATACAGGATCACCTGCCCCTTGTCCTCGAGAAGTTCGACAATGTCCTTCAATGACTCAACGTCGACGAGCAGCTCACCCGCAAGTTCAGCGAGGTTCATCGGACAGGGTGGCGGTTCTTGGTCAAGCAACCACCCCAAGAATGCTCCCATCTCAAGCGTGTCGTCACCGAACTCGGGTTCGAGATGCTCGCGCAGACGGTCGTTGGCATCCAACACCCTTTGTCCGTAGCTAGATCCCGTCGGCTTGGGCAGTCCCAACCGGTGCAGCATCGCAGCGCGGCCCCACCTGCCTCCCTGCACCCCAATCGCAAGAAAGTCATTGGGATGGGAGATGGCAAGAAGCCGGCTTGTTGTGGAGTGCACCAGGCCCTTTGTTCTCCGGTCGCTTCTGTTGTCGGTGAGTTGGTCATACCCGCGCCATAGTTCGTCTTCGTCCCAGCACAGGTATCGAATGTGATCCAGCATCCTGGAGTACTCGTCGTCGTCCAGGTCCCTGATCCATTGCATTACTCCTTGTGCATGCGGATACACGTATATTCCGGGAGACCAAGTTCCGTGCGACGCAACGGCGGTCAAGTCGTGACGGCTGAGGTTGGCGATGTTCTCCGGCGCGAGCTTCTCGGCCCATTCCGCCCGCAGGCGCTCCTGTTCTTCGTGGGCTGCGGTCGGGTAATCCGTCTCGGCCCGGAACCGTTCGACCAGGACGGACAGGTCGGTGTCCTCACCGCCGGGCTTGTGGCCGCCGTCCGAGTCAGTCTCCTGCGCGACCAGCCAGTACAGGAAGCATGCAATGGCCTGCGGATCGTCGTCGAAGTACGGCGCGAGATGTTGCCGGAGCCGGTCGTTCGCATCCACAGCTCTCTGTCCGTATGAGCCCTGAGGCTCTGGAAGGCCGAGCGCACGCAGCATGGGCTCACGTCCCCACACACCGATTTGCGAAGGAGTTGGCAGAAACTGCTCGGAGTGACAGATGGCAAGGGTACGACTCACCTGAATGCCCGTGAAGCCCTTGGTGCCGGTATCTCGATTGGATCCGCCCACCCGGTCGACGAGACGGTCGATCCTGGTCGACAAGTCATCGTCGCCCCAGCAGAGATCGCGGATGCTGTCGAGCAGCCTGTCGTACTGGGCATCGTCCAGATCAACAATCCACTGCTGATTCCGGTCTTCCCCGCGATCCACGTACTGCCCGTAGCCCACCGCGTTGCTTGTGTACGCGAGGAGATCCTCACGGGTCAATGATGCGACATTCTCGCGTGCGAGCTTCTCGGCCCATTCGGCTCGGAGCCGCTCTTGTTCCTCATGAGCTTCAGTGGGGTAGCCCGATTCGGCGCGGAACCGCTCGACTAGAGCAGACAGATCCCCCCTGTCAGCGGGGGCATCCACTCGCGGGCCCGGATCCCGACCGGTCTCCAGCAGTTGGTGGAGACGCCACGCTTCCTCTTCGCTCGTGATCGAGTTGATCGTCCACCGATAACGCGGGTTACTCAGCGATTCCAGAAGATCTTGCCTCACGGCTGTTCGGGGCACGTCGTTGGGCTTCCAGTCCACCGACACGGCATGCCGCATCGTGTCGGAATCGTGCCGATACCAGTACTGCCCCGTCACCGTTCCCAGCGCGAAAGACGAGTTCGTCCTGCGCGGCGTCACTACCAAGTCGCCGCGGCGGATCTCAGATCGAAACGCCCAGAGTTGATCCGCTCGAGCGCCAGCCTCCCGGTCGCTGGATTCGGGCCAATCCTCTTTGACCAACTCAACTATCTCATCTCGGCTTGAGACCTCCGACAGGTCGCCAAGGTGGCCGAAGTCCACCGCGGCTATCTCGCTCTTGATGAAGGACTCCGCGTGTTCACCCCGCCCGCCGGCCCTGATGAGCCAAGCAGTCTGAGTGTCGGCCGCCACTGCCTCGACCTTCTCCTTGGCCTTCTTGCGTCGTCGTTCTTCTGCCTGGAAGGCGCGACGCAAGTCCTTGATCTGGTGGTCGTCGATCTTGTGTCCGAGCGCTGTCAGCGCACGGAAACCCGGTTTGGGATGGTGGACGGCGCCGATCTGCTTGAGTTCGTGTGCGGCCCAGATGACGCGGTTTCGGAGCCTGGTCTGTCCTGAGGGAATGATCTCGGCTCTCTGCTGGTCGGTCAGCCTCAGCGAGTCCGCTACAAGCTCAACTAGTTCAGCGTCAGATGCCTGACCGACATCGCGGAGTGCTTGGACGATCGGCCATCGCAGAGTGGCGATGGTGGGGACGGTGCTTTGCGCGCCCGCTTCCGGTGGCTCGGCGGTGGGGCCTGCCTCCGGGTTGTCGTTCGGGTCGTCGGTCAGGGCCATGTTGATCGCTTTCGGGGTCGGGCAGTCAGTCAGGGTCGGGCTCGACACGTAGATCGTTGTAGGGATTGTCGGTGCTGTCCAAACCGGCGGGTTGGTCGGCGGGGTGGTCCCACACCTCTGGGGGTCCGGTGGCCCAGACCTCGACGCTGTAGGTCCAGGCACCGCCACCGACGACCCCCAGTGGCCCCTTCTCGTACAGCAGGTAGGAGCAGGTCATTCCCGCTTCGGGGTCGGCCGGGTCGTAGCGGCGGCTTGTTTCGCATTCGAGGAGCGACTTCCAAGTCGAGCGACCTCGGCGCGTCCTGAACCGCTGATGCTCCCAATCGTCGGACTCGCTTCGAGACCCACCGCCGTGTTCCCTCGCGTGGCGCACAATGACTTCGCGCGCCTCTGCCACGGTCTCTACGATCACCGGAACGTCGCCCATCAGGCAACAGCCGGCCCGGCTGCCGATCGTCATCTCGAAGGCGAGACCGGCCCGGCGCTTGACCCGCTTGATCGCCTCGGCCAGAGCTTCCTCCCGACTCAGGAATGGGTTGAAGGGATAGCCGACCTCGATCGGCTCGCCGTCGAGGGTCGGAACCCAGTCGCGTCCCCGGAGCCGCACGGCCCCGGGCCTGGGCAGGCTCTCGACGGCCGTCACGTCACGCCCCGATTCGAAATCAGAAGTCATCTCGCTCACCGTACGGGCCGGGTGTGACAGACATCCGGCCGATGCCGGTCTCGGCGCCCGGATGCCCTCGGGGACACCAGCCTCAATTGCGGTCGAGGACACTGCCTTCAGCTACGGGCTGGTCGGTGGGATGGTCCCACACGGCGGGGGGCGCGGTGGCCCAGATGGGCACGGAGCAGGTCCATCTCAAGCCACCGACGCCATCGATGCCGCCCCGCCGCCGCGGCCCTCTCGGGCGGGCTGTCAGCCCTGAGCCACTTGGCCACCGTGGCCGGGTGATAGCCCAACTCCTCGGCGATCTCGGTGTTGGTCCAGCCCTCGTTCTTGAGCGAGTGCAGATCCATGTAATGCTCCTGGTTCATCATGAGTCCGGCGGTCCCTTCAGCTAGCCGTCGATGCCTGGTCGCCCGACACGCTGAAAGGGGCCGCCACCCTCACGGGTGGATGGTCATCAAGCCAGGAGAACCTCGATCACCCAACGCGAGTTCGCGTGATCGCTCACAGCCGTGGCCTGTGACAGCACCCGCAGGCTCAGCCACGCCGCCGGAACCGTCGACAAGACAACACTTCGGTGGCCGGTTGGCGGTGGATGCGTGCGCGGGTTCCGGTCGGTGATTGTGGCACGCACACTCCCCCTACCTCCGGGACGGGTGCTGGGCGTCTCGGAATGCGAGGTCGACGCTCTCGCAGGCGTGCCGCTGCTGGTCTCCCACGGCAGCCTTGTGCGTAACACTGCTGTCGAAGGTATAGTTCCGCTATGACAGTGGTGGGGGTGTCAGAAGCCGCTCGACGTCTCGGGGTGACCCCGAGACGCGTCCGTCAGATGATCGCTGACCGCAAGCTACCCGCCCGCCGTGTGGGCCGCGTATGGGCGATCAGCGAACGCGACCTGCGCTCTGTCTCCCGCCGGCCGG
>Ga0209543_1001667_pt1 | contig 18580 bp, 13 predicted proteins | sample MesohylFT_FD_187296 | JGI IMG/M metagenome (GOLD analysis project Ga0209543, IMG submission 187296) | Host-associated microbial community of the marine sponge Aplysina aerophoba from Gulf of Piran - sponge mesohyl, lysed by freeze-thaw... | ecosystem: Host-associated > Porifera > Sponge >...
GCCCCTGATGATGTGCCAGACTTTAGTGTTACGCCATTCTTCCCAGAGTGGGATCGCTTGGAGGCACAGCAGACAAAACATGTTACTGGTTTAATTGACACTTTCAATACAAGGTTGTCCCCGCAAACCCCGTTCTTCTCTTGTGATGCGGTTACAGATCTTGAAGACTATCAAACGTCTTTCGTTAAGATAGGCAAAGCTCTCAACAAGTTGTCGCAAGATCTAGCGTGAGCAAAAGACCATAGTGATAGTATGGTCCTACATCTTAAGTTGTTGTGCAAACACACGCCGTATTATCAGATTTTGTGTCCGTTGTGGTTGAGGGTGTGCGTGCATCTCACAATAACCTAGCGATTGGGGCAGTGAAAAAGTTTCAGCAGCGTTGTGATACAGAATTGTCTTCCTCCAGAGAAATAATAGCAGTGTTGAATGCATCATGTGTTCAGCCATATTTGGATGTTTACGAAGCAGAAAAAGGTGTTCCTCAAGAGTATAGATACGTTGCGCCTGATGATGCGCAAGGCTTTAATGTTACGTCACACTTTCAAGGGTTGGATGACTTGCAATTACAGCAAAGCAAACAGATCACTCATTTAACTGAAATTTTTGCAACAAGTGGTAATGTTTGCTCTGATTATTACATTCACATGTGTAAAATATATCTTGAACGTTGCAGTAAGATACGAGATTTTCTTAACGAGTTGTCGGTAGAGCTGGTGTCGGCGAAAGCAGAGGGATTTGCTAAAAGTGTTGAAAGAAAACTTGCAGACCTTAGAATCAATAGCTTTAAAAGTGCAAGTATTGGAGCAAAATGTTATTGTTCACGAAGAAGAAAAGGGAGAGGAGCAAGAGCATAAAGTCATCCCTCACGACGATCGCTGTACGTTAGAGGCATGCGTGAGCCAATATCAGAAAGTGGCAGAATGTCAGAAGATAAACATTCGAGATTTATTAGAATTTTTGAAAACACCGTTAGTTGTTACAGATGTGTTTTCTGAGCAGTTGGATAATTTTCTCAAGTATAAAAGGCGGCTAGAAGAGACACTATGGTCTCTACAAAATCTTAAGCGAAACTGAGAGAAAGAGTTGCTCGCATATTGGCAGAAATTGAGTTGCCCTCAACTAGATGCTACAAAAAGATCTGAGTAAAACAGCCATGGATCAATAGGTGTTGAGAGAAGCACAAGGCCTGGTATCGATGTGTCAAAAGGATGTCATACCCGCCCTTTATTTTATTGTGTTTGTCGTGTTCCACGTGTTCCAAAGTGTATGAGAGAGGTGTGGTGATGGATCAGTGCGGTGTGCATGAAATTGCTTGATGAATCATTTATATGGTATATGGTAATATGTTTTTTTTTGTGCTAGAATACAATAATTGATGGTGAAATATGAAAGTAGTACAACAGATCATGATATTATGCGTGCTAATTGTGTCACAGGCGCAAAGCGCTGTAGTAAAAATTGAAGATCCCCTGATGGAAACACACTTTAAGGATTTTGTGCAAACACACGCCACATTACCAGGATTTGTATCAGCTATAGTTGAAAGTGTGCGTTTATCTAAAAATAAAAAAGTGATTCATGTAGCGGAAAATTTTTGGTACTCTTGTAATATAACATTATCTTCATTAGGAGAAAAATTTGAAGAAGTGTGCTCATTCGTTAAAGAATATTGGACTGTTCACGAAGAAGAAAAGGGCGATTCTCATAAACACGCTGCTCCTGATGCTGCACAAGGTTTTCGTGTTATGCCAGACTTCCAAGCGTGGCAGGACTTGCAAGCAAAGCAGAAAAAACACGTCACTGCTTTAACTGACGGTTTTGTAAACGGTTTTGTAAAAAGAGATCTTGTTGATGGTAAGATTATAATGCTTTATAGGTATCTTGGCTGTTTTTCTATGTTAGGAACTAATTTCCAAGATTTGTTGGACGATTTGGCTAAGGTGCAAAAAGAGCGTGACCGTGTGGCTGATATTTTTCAAGATGCTAATATAGACAAACATCTTAAAGATTTTGTGCAAACACAAGCCGCATTATCAAAATGTGTATCAGCTGTGGTTGACAGTGTGAGTGTATCTGAATGTGACAAAGTGCAAATCTGTGTAAAAAGATTTAGAGAGTCTTCTGATCGTGCATTGTCTTTATGCGTCTGCGAAGTGAAAGAAGTGCAGTCATTCGTTCAGCAATATTTGGATGTTCACGAAGAAGAAGGAGGCTCTCAAGAGTATAGAAATGCTGTACAAGGTTTCAGTGTTATGCCAGATTTCAAGGAGTGGGAGACCTTGCAAGCAAAGCAGAGAGGCCACGTCACTGCTTTAATGAATTTTTTTTCAACGATAGATCTTGTTGGTTGTCAGTTGCCGATTATGTGTTTTAAAAACTATCGTGTGGGTGTTGATAAGTTAGGAAAGAACTTTAAACAGTTGTTGGACGATCTGGCTGTGGCGCGTGATTATATTGATCGTATGCCTGGGATTGTGCAGGATTCTAAGTGTTTTCTTCAAACACATGCTGCACTATCAGAGAGTGTGTCAGTTGTTCTTAAGAGTGCATCTTTATCTAAAAGTAAACTAGTGGTTCAGGTATCGAAAATCTTTGATAGGTGTTGTATTGATCAATTGTTAAGCTCAGGCGAAAACGTTAAAGAATATCTGCAGCGATTCTTTAAGGAATATGGGACTGTTATGGAAGAAGAAAAGGGCCACTCTCAAAAGGATAAGTGCGTTGCGTTTGATGCGGAACAAGGCTTTATTGATCGATACTCTAAAACGTTGGCTGACTTGCAGGAACAGCAGAGAACAAACATCATCTCTGTGATTGCAAAGCTTGAAACAAAGTCTTCTCCTAACACGACTGATCTTGAAGGCCATTTAATTAAGGGGCTTAAAGACTATCTGAAATCTGTTGAGAGGTTAGGAGGCGCTCTCAAAACATTGTGGGAACATCTGAGTTTGATTCAAGCAAATAGAGAGCGTATGGGCCTACACCTTAAGGGTTTTGTGCAAACACACGCCGAATTATCATCGTTTGTGTCAGTTGTGGTTGATCATGCATCTTTATCTAAAAGTCAACAAGCGGTTCAGGCAGTGAAAAGGTTTAAGAATTGTTGTTTTCATACATTGTTTCTAGAAGGAGTGGTTCAAGAAGTGCAGTCATCCGCTCAGGAGGTTTGGAATGTTCACACAGAAGAAAAGAGTGACTCCCAAAAGTATAAGTGCGCTGCCCCTGATGATGTGCCAGACTTTAGTGTTACGCCATTCTTCCCAGAGTGGGATCGCTTGGAGGCACAGCAGACAAAACATGTTACTGGTTTAATTGACACTTTCAATACAAGGTTGTCCCCGCAAATGCCGTTCTTCTCTTGTGAATCTACGGTTTTAAGTCTTGAATGCTATCAAATCTCTTTTGTTGATAGAGGCCAATATCTCAACAAGTTGTCGACAGATCTAGCGCAAGCAAAAGACCATAGTGATCGTATGGTCCTATTGGGCCAACATCTTAAGGGTTTTGTTCAAAAACACGCTGGATTATCAGAGTTTGTGTCCGTTGTGGTTAAGGGTGTGCGTTCATCTCATAATAACCTAGCGATTGGGGCGGTGAAAGATTTTCAGCATCGTTGTGATAGAGAGTTGTCTTGCTGTGGAGAAAGAGTTGCATACCTACAGTCATGCGTTCAGCCATATTTGGATGTTCGCGAAGAAGAAAAAAGTGCTCCTCAAGAGTATAGATACGTTGCACCTGATGATGCGCAAGGCTTCAATGTTACGCCACACTTTCAAGGGTTGGAAGACTTGCTATTACAGCAGAGCAAACACATCACGTATTTAACTGAAATTTTTGAAACAAGTCCTAATGTTGGCTCTGGTTGTGGCCGTCACATATGTAAAATATATCTTGAAAGTTGCAGTAGGATACGAGATTTTCTTAACGAGTTGTCGGTAGCGCTGATGTCGGCGAAAGCAGAGGGTGAGAAAATGGCGTTGGCTTTGCATAAGTTTAGGAAAGCGCAAAAAGACTGCAAAGATATTGGAAGCAGCGTGATTTGTTGTTTGGATATTGTTCGTAGCCGCCCTCAACAAGAAGGTGTTTGCCGGAATGATGGCAGCGCATATTTGCTAAGAGTGTTTAAAGAAAACTTGCAGACCTTAGAATCAATAGCTTTAAAAATGCAAGTATTGGAGCAAAATGTTATTGTTCACGAAGAAGAAAAGGGAGAGGAGCAAGAGCATAAAGTCATCCCTCACGACGATAGCTGTACGTTAGAGGCATGCGTGAGCCAATATCAGAAAGTGGCAGAATGTCAGAAGATAAACATTCGAGATTTATTAGAATTTTTGAAAACACCGTTAGTTGTTACAGATGTGTTTTCTGAGCAGTTGGGTAATTTTATCAAGTATGAAAGGCGGCTAGAAGAGACACTATGGTCTCTAGAAAAGATTTGTGCCCCGCGTTTTGCGTAAATTGAGTAGTCCTCAGGACTAGGATTCAACAGATGTAAAAATACAGAGAGTTGAGAAAAATCGTACTGCTCACGAAGAAAAGAGAGATTTTCAAGAGTGTGAATACCCCTGACGACGATTGGTGTATTGCTGATTCATACTACATAGAATGTAATTTTTTGACAGAAGATCAGAAGGAAATCATCAACATTTGATCAGGGTTTGTGGCATAAACAGGTAGAAAATCTGACACAGTATCAAAGAAAAGAAAGCAAAAATCGACAAAGTTCCTACAAAGTCTGATTGTTAGGGTTTGTCTATACTTCTGGTCTTTTGCAAGGCTATGTGAGAAAGTAAGCACTTTCCGTGTATGATTTTAAAAGATAGGGTGACCGTAATAGGTTTTTTTTGTAAAAATTTGTCTTTTATAAAAAACCTATGCTCACCCTGGATGCAGACCTTATTTTTTGTATGCGCTGTGACCATAATGGGTGTAAAAAAGCACTGAATATCATTTTGCTTATAAGTAGAAGCAAGAAGGGTCAGTTCTGAGAGCAAGCGATTTTTTTGTGTAGGTTCACCAAATATGCTAAGGTCGCTTTCAAGGTTTGTGTGCTCATGAAACGAAAGAAGCCTTTGGCTTAGAAACATTGCCATGCGCTCAAAATATGTTGGGGAAAACGATCCGTCAAATACAAAGCTCTCTGATGAGGATGTTGGTACAAAAATAGTAATTGTGTTGGTGGTGAGAATGCGTGATATTAACGTTATATTGACGATGAGTGACACCATAAGAGCTGCGCACAAACTAACGATAGACCATCGGTATTGTCGCGCTTTTAATAAGAAATAAGCCATATTCATAAAAATGTTTCCTTTGCTAAATTGAGGGCTTGAGTGAGTGATTTTCCTTGTCTTTGTTGTTCCTTAATAAAAGAAAACTCTTCAGGCTTTGTGGTAAAAAGCATTTGTGAAAATCCGTCAAGAAGTAGACGTGTGGTGGTGTATCCGTGTGGGCCATAAATGAGAATTTCTGCATAGGCGCCTTGCTGTGTTTTGAGGCTAGTAATCATATCTTCTAGGTGAGGAGTAAGGGAAAGTTTTCCTGACTGTTTAAGGGCTTGAATGCTCCCTGGCTTTTGAGATAAAAAACACACCCAATCGCTGTTATCAAAAGCCGCTTGTGCTCCTGGCGTTTGAAAGAAATCCAGAGGGCTTTGGGTTCCTACCACCAGAGAGCCGCGGTACTTGCGTAGCCTGCGAGCGGCTGTCTCTATAAAAAGAGCAGATGTTCCGCCGCGCAGTAAATCCCATGCTTCATCAAGAATAATGTGTGTGGGTGTTGTGCGATCCCCACCGTATAATGAAGAAGTGATTGAGGTGATGAGGAGTTGCACTAGTACAGATTGAAGATCTTTTCGTTCTTTAAGCTCCTCCATTTCTATGATTACAAATGGGTCATCCAATAGTGGAACGGATGGTCCGTGAAAATATTTTCCATAGGACCCTTCTTTTGTATAAGGAAAGAGTTTGTCAGATAAATGGGAGGCCGTGGTGCTTTTCCATGATGCAAGAGTGTGGGCAATATTTGTGATGGTGGTGTCTTCAAAACGCTTTTGCCAAGTGCTTAATAGTGCTTTATCAAGAAGAGCCATTTCTATATCTGAAAGAGAGTTGGAGGGAGAAGCCATGGTGGCCAGCAGAGGTTTGACTAAGGGTAAAAGGTCCTCCATGCCTTTTTTGATACCCACAAAAGGATTAATGCTGGTGGTGGATGTGCTGGAAAACTCTATATATCGCCCCCCCAAAAGCGATCCTATTTTTTCAAAACTTCTTCCAACATCAATCACTACGACACGTCCTTTTCTACTTAAAAGAGAAAGAGCCATTTCTTGCATGAAAACAGATTTTCCAGAACCACTTCGTCCAATTACGCAAACATTGTAGTTACCGGTGTTGTTATCAAAAGGGCACCAAGTGATAAGTTGGCCGCGTCTGCTAGTTAATAACAGTCCGGGCGAGGGCGTCCCTTTCCAGTCAGCTTGCAAAGGCAGAAGTGCAGCTGGTTCATGAGAAAGAGTGGTTTTGCTGTTGTTGAAACGCTTGTTATCTTCCGCTATACCCTCTCCCCAAGTCATGGGTAAGCAGCTTATAAGGCTGGGAAGCATAGTAAATGTATCCTTTTGGATGTCAAAGTGGTGGTGTCTGAAAAGTGTGAGAAGTGTTGCGGTGTTGGCGACAATTTCTTTTTGCTCGCCCCATACACACACTTGAAATCGTGTGCGCACAACACGTTGACCCTGCTCACACTGTTGGCGTACAAACGACCATTCTTGAGCCTCTCTTGTGAGAGAGGGAATCCAGCGCGCCAACGGTGACGCGGCTTGTTTTTCCACTTGTGCGCACTTCGTGAGGATGCGCGATTGAAGGGTGCGCTCATTCGGAATATGAATGCCGTAAGAAAGATAAAAAGGTGTGTGCATTTGAAGAAAATTGTTATCAAGCGCACCAATAAGATTGCTCATAGAGCTTTGCGACCATTGCGTAGGAAATCCGTGAGCGGTGTAGAGATGCGCTGTCAAGCGCTCTTGTTTGAGTGTGCCAGAAAGTGTGCTGTCTTCTACACTTAGTTTGTAATCGTGAGGTATGCATTGTTTATGAAGAGGGTGGCGCTGATCCCAGGAATAATATGTAGGTTTTTGAAAAGAAAACACGCTTAAGAGGTTCACAACAGAGAGAAGGTCGTTGGGAGATCCTTTGTGAATTACTCCTCCAAGGCTTGTGAAAAAAGACAAAATATGGCTTGCTGTGTCATCAAAAAGTTTTTTGAATGCAAGATTTTTATAAAGCTCTGAAGGTGCAGAGAGAGAAAGAGAGACGATGAAAGAGCGTAAGGGATGGCTTTTGTTATGAGTGAAAAACTCTGCGCGTTCTTTGGCAAAGTCTTTGAATTCTTGGCGTGCATGCTCCCATCTTGTAAGGATGGGGTGGATATGTGGAGAGGCAATGAGTGTGCACTGAAAGCTTGCTCCTTGGGGTAGCACGTGTTGAAAAAAAGCACACAGCGTTTTGTGCCCTTCGGGATCACACCCAACCAAAGGCTCCATAATCCATAAGTAGCCAACACTGGATTCGTTTGTAAACAAAAACGATGCTTTATCAAAGATTCGGTAAGGCAGCACATCTCCAAAGGAGGGGTGCGCCATCAGGGCGTTGAAATTACGTAAAAAGGACGAACCTTTTTGTTTAAAAAAAATACTCATCACACAGTTGTTTCCGACATGGATCAAGTATGATAGAATATACTGTCCACAGGACGGGGCTTGGTAGCCTTTCCGCGTTTATTTAGTGCTACCAGGCCCGCTCTATATTGTATCAGATAAAACCACAAATGCAAAAAAAATTATCGGCATGATAAAAATACTTTTATGACGGTAGTTTTTTAAAAAATTGCACAATACGAGTGCACGTTTATGATTTAATGAGACCGAATCTGATCACAAAAAATAAGAGAAAGAAGCTTTCCTGTGGGATCGCTTCCTCTCTTTAGATTTTATCTGGGGTTATTTTTGGGGGTCCGGCATTTGAAGTTTTTCCCAAAATTCTCGCCATTCTGTGCTAGATAATCCGTAAGATTCGCGACCTTTTACGGGATTGTTGTTCACAAGATCGTGCAAAACAGCTTGTGATTTTTGTGAAAATTGCACAGCGTGTTGACGGTGTTGGACAAACGATTCATAGGTCCAAGGCACCCAAACTTTAAGAATTTTCTCAATAATAACTTGTGCAAATCTCTGAATTTCAAGCTGTGCCCCCGGGGCATCTCTAAGGTGCAAAAAGTGAAGCAAGTTATGTAAATCGCACTTCCAATACCACTCAGTGTAGTGGTTGAGTGAAAGGTTAATGCGCGCGAGTTCTCGGGAAAGGCCTTGATGTTCATTGTGCTCTTTGTCTGTGTTGTCGTGGTTTCTGTTTTGCGCCCACAGATAAGTGTCATAAGTGTGTTTTGTGTTTTCAATAATGCGTTGGCGAATAGCGCGTGCTTCTTCTGGGGTTAGGGAGTTAAGGACGGTGGCCTGATGGTTGATTTCGCTTTGCACTCCGAGATGGTTCTCTTCAGGTATATAGGCTTCTTCTGGTACAAACGAATATCGCGCTGAAAACTCATTAATGTTCGCTGTCCTGTGGCGAACCCATTGGCGAGCAATAAAAATTGGCATTTTGAGATGTAGTTTGATTTCACACATTTCAAAAGGAGATGTGTGCCAATGGCGCAAAAGATAATCCAGAAGAGCTTTGTCTTTTTCTGGTGTGGTTGTTCCTTTGCCATAAGATACGCGAGCAGCTTGTACAATGGAAGAATCATCTCCCATGTAATCCACGACACGAATAAATCCTTTATCTAAAACGGGTAATTTTTCCCCTAAAATGTTGTCAAGTGCTGTAACTCTTATACGTTCCATACTATCCTCCAATATCAACCTAACACGGATGATTTCCATATACAAAATACAGAAAAAATGATACTAATCACCCAATACAAAAAGGGTTAGTTACTATTAACATTTTTGAGATTTACAGGATCAATGTAGTATAGCGTAGTGGTTTCAAAGGGCTCAAGAATTCTCTTAGAGGATATAATGCATACATCTGGGGCAAACAAAGAGGTAACATCGCAGCGCTGATCGTTTGTGTTGGTAACAGTTTTTTGAAATATTTCTCGTTCTTTTTTTGTAAGGAAAACCTGCACATCGTGTGCGGTAATGTTAGGTGTTTGTGCGGACACCTCTGATACATAAGGACCGTTTTTTGTGGGTACGATGAATATATCGTAAGGCGTATTATACTCATCAAACAAGCACAAATAAAATCCATGATTGGCTTCCACAAAAAGGGATCCACTTTCTTGATCAAGAAGGGATACGGTCGTTTCCGGCATGCCCATAATACGTGTGATGTATCTGCCGGGAATCGTAATACGTGTTAAAGAAGAGGCAGCAACACGAACAGGAGTCGCTGATTGCGCCGCAAAACTCAAGAAATAAAGGAGCCCACTGAATAGTGATAAAAATGTTGTCATATATACCGCGTTTTCTGACTTTATCATGCTGAAAAAAATAACACAATATTTTTTGTGATACACTCCACTATGGAAGGAAATTTATGAAGCCCATTATGGTTTTGGTGCCAGAGCAGCCATCTTTAAATAATAAGGTTCAAAAAATACTAGATCGGGCGAATTGTCTCATGACGTTTCCTGTTATGGTGCAAGGGTCTGACGCTGCTCAAAGTGTGAATGCTTGTTATCAGCAAATAGCCGAAGGGTATGAAAAAAGTGTGTTGTGGGTGAATGACCCACACTCCACTCTGTTTGCGCTTCGCTCCATTTTAGGTGTGCGTGCTGTGGTGGTAAATTCTTATCAGCAGGATTTAAATGGATTTAATGTTTTTATTTTGTCACACACGGTGAAAGAAGAGAATTTGAATCGTCGCATGAGCGCTGTGGTGGCTGCCGAAGCGCCCTCTGTTGATGAACTTTATGTGAGTGTGGCGCAAGAGTGGGTGAAGCAGCAGTTCTCATGGAACATGGTGGCATCAGAAAGTTTGGCCAGCCACTCTGTTTGTGCTTTGCAAGGAAGCGTTTTGACGAATAAATACGCAGAAGGGTACCCAGGAGCTCGTTACTATGGAGGGTGCGCAGTTGTTGATGTTGTCGAATCCTTAGCTCAAGAGCGTGCAAAAAGTTTATTTAACTGTCAGTTTGCCAATGTGCAGCCACACTCAGGATCCCAAGCTAATCAAGCTGTGTACACAGCACTTCTTGATGCCGGCGATACCATACTAGGTATGGATTTGGCCCATGGTGGTCACTTAACGCATGGATTTCCCATTAACAGTTCTGGCAAGCTTTATAAAGGTATTGCCTATCCGGTTGTGAAGCAAACTGGACTCATTGATTACGATGAAGTGGAGCGTTTAGCTGTTAAACATAACCCGCGCCTTATTATTGCGGGAGCGAGCGCTTACAGTCGCATTATTGATTATAAGCGTTTTCGCGTTATCGCGGATAAAGTGGGCGCATATCTTATGGCAGATATCGCGCATATTGCGGGACTTATTGCTGCGGGCATTCTGCCTTCCCCTTTCCCCTATGCATCGGTGGTTACAAGCACAACCCATAAAACTTTGAAAGGTCCGCGTGGTGGCCTTATTCTATGCGAAGATCAAGAAATGAGCTCTAAAATTAATAAAGGCGTTTTTCCTGGTACGCAGGGAGGACCACTCATGCATGTGATTGCTGCAAAAGCGCAAGCCTTTAAAGAAGCCTCTACAGATGCGTATAAAGCTATGATGCATAATGTTGTGGAAGGAGCGCAGCTGATGTCGAAGACGTTGCGTTCGGAAGGTTTTGATGTTTTAACAGGCGGTACAGACAACCATAAGATTTTGGTGGATCTTCGCTCTATGAGAGTGGAAGGAAAAGTTGCGGAAGATCGTTTGGCGGCCTATTGTATTTTTGCTAACAAAAATATGGTCCCCTATGACACAGCAAGTCCTATGAATCCATCGGGTATACGCCTTGGCTCTATGGCCCTTGCTTGCCGTGGTATGAAAGGAGATATTTTTGCTGAAGTGGCCCACATTATTGCAGAGATTATTTTGGATAAACCAGAATGTGATCACAGGGCGCGTATAGCACAATTGTGTGCACGATATCCCATTAATACTGCGCCTTCAGATGAAAATTAATTCAAAAAAGATCGTTTTCCTGCGCGCATAAGATTTGAAGAGAAAAGTGATTTTTTCAGATGATAGGTTTTTAATGTTTGCTTGCTATACAAAAAAAATAGCGCAAATCGATAGGTGTGAAAATTTTTTTGTGATAATAATAAGGTGATATTTTCAATTTAGGAGGTAAAATGATAAAGAAATTTACAGCAATTTTTGGTGTGATATTTATGCTGGGCTTTTCTGCTTTGCATGCAAAGACAGTAAAGTATGAACAAAACTTCATCACTGTCGAAGGTACGGCTTATGGAGATGAGGGAAAAGGGGCAATCATAGCAACGCTGGCTTCCTGGCAACCAAATTCATTTTGCCTACGATATAACGGTGGCGGCAATGCGGGTCATACTTTTTTTACAAATGGTAAGAAGTTTGTTACTCACCTTTTGCCAACAGGTGTTTTTTATGGCGTAGGCGGAATTGGTCCGAATGTTTTTATTCACGCTCCTCTCTTAAAAAAAGAGATCAAACTTGCGAGAGATGCAGGCGCTGTATTGGAGGGTAAACTATGGGTTGACCCTTTAGCTGTTTTAACCCTATCGATTCAGCGTCAAGAGGATGCTGGTACGGGTCAAGCGATTGGCACGACTAAAGCAGGTATTGGTCCAACTGCAGAGGATTGGCACGCCCGTCGTGGATTTAGAGTGCAGCACTTGATAGGTCTACGTAATCCTGAAAATGCTCACAAGCGAGAGCTAGTGCGTGCAATGGTGGCAACTTTTGTGCAACACTACAAACGCTTGAAACATGACGTAACAGAGGAAGAGATTATGAAAGAGCTGGATGAGGCTTCTGAAATCATAACCCCTTATATTGCAGATGTGCGCAAAAAATCAAAAGAGAGTAATCTTCTTTTGGGCGAAGGGGCTCAAGGGGTTTGTTTGGACATTACCTATGGAAGTTACCCTTTCACAAGCAGTGGACATATTGTTGGTGGTGTGGAAATGGCGGGCTTTGCTCCTGCCAATATACGTGTGGGTGTTGTAAAAGCTTACATGTCACGTGTTGGTAATGGCCCTTTCCTTACAGAAGACAAAGAGATTCACCATATGTCTAACAACGTAACGTGTGAGTGGGGATCAACTACAGGTCGTCCAAGAAATGCAGGATGGCTAGATCTTGTAATGCTTGCACGGAACATAGAGTTGATGCGATCTACCTCTTTTGCTCTTGTTAAGGTGGATGCATTGAATGGATTTGAGAGTGTTAAAGTGTGTATAGGCTATCAACTTGAAGATGGATCGACTGTCTCAGATGTGCCTCTTGATCCTGATGCGAAGGTTACACCTATTTACGAAACATTTAAAGGATGGCCGCAATGGCATGATGGATCTGGCAAAAAGATGCACAAAAACCTTGAAGCTTTTGTGCAAGCAATCGAAAAATTCTTATCTGAAAAGGGCATGCCCTTAAAGATGTCTATGCTTTCTTTTGGTCCAGAAGAAACCCAACGATTAGCAGTTCGGAATGAAGAGTTGGCGCAATTTGCTCCAGAAGGAAGCGTCCTCCTAGAGCGCGATTAAGTCGTCATGGGAGCGCATATTGCGCTCCCAGTTTAAAAATCGACTGTGTTGCAGTGGATTTTAAAAAATCATTTTCTTTATCTAATAAATATACTAAAGTAAATTAATCTCTTGTTGGGTGCGGAAACCCTCCAAAAGAATGTTCTGTGTGGCTCCACCCAAACGTGGACCATAACGTTATTTAAAGGTGGAGTATGATTAGTTTTATCCTCATAATATTTCTTTATGCTGGTTCTGTGTTAGCCGGTACAGATGGTGCTTTGCGTGAAGCACTTAAGCCCGTTGAAGATTTTATAGTTTCAGATTTATCTCGCATTGTGATGTTGAGTGGGTGTGGATTATACGCTTGGCGTGCGTGGAGCGAAGGCAATCCCATGGGATTGGTGGGAGCAGGCGCAATCGCGCTGGCGGCGCAAAGTTTGTTTCAATACATTCAAAATGTTCATCCGTGTTTGATGTAACGATATTATGGTGCCCTTGCTTAATTATTTGGATGCGCCTGTTCGGTTTCTTGTATTAACAATGCAGGAGGCTATGAGTGTTATCGTTCCTTTTGGTCTTGGTATTTTTTACGGACAGTTTTGGTTTGGATTGTTGAGTGCATGCCTATTTTATGGCTGTGTTCGTTGGTTGTCACGTGCTATCGGTGTGAGGCGATTTAGGGGATTTTATTATTGGTATTTTCCCACAAGGGAAAAAATGTATCATTACCCTTTATGGTCGCATGTGCGAGTTTTCGTTGGTTGTTTTGTGCTGTGTTGCTTAATGGGCTGTTCTTCTGTTTACAATGATATGTTTGACTGCCCTATGCAAAAAGTCCCTGCGTGTGCTCGTGTGGAGTCGGTGTATGCGCGTTATATGAGATTGAGGAGTCGCAAAAACCAGACCTGGTATTGTCGCGTGAACGGAGATGAAAATCTTGTTGTGAGGAGTGTAAAATGAAGATGCACTTAGATGCCTGGCGTATTTGGCTTAAGCAGCGTTTGGCACTTTGTATTGTTTGTGGTCTTATTATTGTTGTGGTTTCGTGTGTATTGGTGCGTGATTCAGACAAGGAAGATGAGCCGAAGAAAGAAGAGATTTTAGATCAGAAAGCTATGGTGCCTCATGAATCTTTATGGCTTGAGAGATTTCAACAAGAAATTGTGCGCTTAGAAGAGGCGCTGAAACGCCAGCAGGAGGAATTTCAGGAGCGGTATGAACAACACCATGATCATCTTATGAAAGTGACGAGATCGCTGGAAGATGATGTTGTGGCTATGCGTTTGCAGGATACTAAGGTTGCAGAAGACACTCTTCCTGAAAAAAGAAACCACATTAGTGTGCAGAAAGTGACAAGGCAAAACGCGCGTAAGAAGCCGATGATTCCAGCAGGCGCTTTTATGTCCGCTGTGATGCTTTCAGGTTTGGATGCCAAAGCAAGTGTTGGCGCTATGTCTGATCCGCACCCCGTGCTCATGATGACTGTGGGACCTATTATGTTGCCGGGCAATCAAATAATGCATGACATAAAGCATTGCCATGTTACCGGAAGTGGATATGGCGATATTTCTTCAGAGCGTGTTTACATTCGGTTAGAAAAAATGAGCTGCCAGCATGCGAATGGCTCTATGAGTGACACCACCGTGGCTGGATACACTGTGGGAGGCGACGGACGAGCAGGTGTGCGTGGCAGTATGGCCATGCGTGCTGGAAAATTATTGGCGCGTGGAATGTGGGGAGGAATGTTAAGCGGTGTTGCGGGTATTCTTTCTAAGCCTTCGCCGGTGCTGTTGTCTACCATTGGATCGCCCACTGAGGGTGTTTCTTATACGAATATGTTTCAGCAAGGATTAAACAAAGCGGGAACAAGCGCTTTGGATCGCTTATCCAATTACTATATTGAGCGTGCAGAGCAAATGCAGCCTGTGGTGCAGGTTTCCAGCGGACAAGAGGTGACCCTGGTGGTGACGGCAAGTGCAACCATCGGAGAAAACAACGTGCATAAAAGAATGGCCTTGGATCGTGAGCAGAATGCGCATACAACAATTCATGAAGGAGGAGCAGTCTTTGATCAGGGAATTTAGAGGGCTTCTTTGTTGCAGTATTAAATCCATAAAGGATATGCGGAATCAGGAAAGGGAGAGTTCAAAGAAAGCGGCATAGAGAGAGAAAGATACGAGAGCATCAACCAACCTTTAGATAGTTAGTATACTGTAAAAATTTGCAGAAAATACCCCAATATTTTCATAATTGCAGAGTATTTGCCAAATTGGAAATAAATAATATAAGCTCCACTTTTATCCTGTTGTGTAATACAGTTATGCTATAAAGCATTGATGGCATGCAGGGTAAAAAAAGAGCTATAATAAATATTGAGTTATATCAAATAGGAATTATTGTGATGCACAAAAATATAATGATAATATGTCTGATGCTTGTGTGCCAGGTGAAATCTGCAGAATCACCCTCTGTGTTATCCCGTGAAGACGCAAAACCCTTTGGTTGTATTGTGCAAATGTATGATCAAGCATGCGTTCTGGAGGAAAGAGTTACTAAATCTCTGAACCTTTTGATGGAAGCTAATCCTAAGTTTAAAAAAAGTGTTTTACAAGCAAGCTGTGAAGTTCTTGATGCAGTGACGCAAGAAGACAGAGATCGCTCATTTTTTCTGCAGAGAGAGTTGAAAGAGATAAAGGGAGTTTTGTCTTGCGAGCAGGAATGTCTATCGACATTCAACTCAAGGTTAGGCAGTGTTCTGGATGAGGTTTTGCAAGAAGATTTGCCTGATCTTCAGAAAAAGCAAAGTGATTTTGCGACTATTTTTCGTGATTTACATCAAGTAGGAGATCTGGCAGTTGTTGTGTTTCGTTGTGTAAATTTATGCATTGATCAAAATGCTGTGGGAGAAAAAGTTGCCGTATTTCGGGATCGTATTCGCGTTGAGAGAGAGGATGAGGCTTGGGGCCATTTGGATCAAATCCCTCAAGAGCTTCAGGGTTTGTTCAAAAATCAGAAAAAGCACCTAGACGATTTACAAAAACTGCTTGCTAAACATGATGATTGTGCAACTTCGATACCGCCTGTTTTGTGGGAGTTGATCGACAGGCGTGCTGCACTTTGTTTGATATATTATAAAGAGTATAGAGCAATGATTCTGCAAAAATTCTGCAAGGTTGCAAACTCTGTGAATCAACTTCAAAGTGTTCCCTTACAACTTAGGAGAGTTGTAAAAATGCATGGCGAAATATGCGCTTTGGAGGACAGAGCTATTAACTCTTTGCAGATTGTGATGCAAGGTAATCCTATGCAAATAAAGTTGCAAAATCGTGATAAATTCCTGCCAGATGACATGGTATTGTCTTTTCAGGAAAAACAAAAAGATTTTAGAGTTGTTTTGTTTGCAAATATAAGCAAGATGGTATCAGTATTATTAGATGATCCGGAACTGTTGGCTATAGCTGCGCAAGAAACTGTGCCCAATCTGCAGCAAGAGCAAAGTGATGTTATGGATGTTTTACGTGCATTACATCGAGCAGGAGATCTAGTGATGGCTGTGTTGCGCCGTGTAGATTTATGCTTTGATCCTCATGGCGGGAAAAAATTTGCCGTGCCTCAGGAGGATACTCGCGTTGCGAGTCAGGAGGAGGGTTGGAAGAACTTGGCTCAAATCCCTGAAAGGATTAAGGTTTTGATCGCACAGCAGGAAAAGAACCTAAACGATTTACAAAGATTGTTTGCGCAAAAAAGTTATGGTACGCAGATTTTGGTTTCAGAATCATTGTTTTTTGGTGCTCGCATCAGTGTTGTTTACTATATGAACAGTGTAGAGCAATGATAAATCAAAACCTCTATAAAGGAGGCTTAACATTAAAGGCACTGTCATAATACAGATAAAAAAAGGCACTATTATGATGACAAAACATATAGTGATAATATGTGCGATGCTTGTGTGCCAGGCGCAAGCTGCACAATCACATCTTACGTTATCCAGTCCAGACGAAAAACTACCCTTTGGGCGTATTGTTCAAATGTGCTATCACGCATGCGATTTGGAAGACAGAGTTATTAACTCTGTGAAAATTTTGATGCAAGGTAATCCTGTGTTTGCAACAAAATTTGCAGCATTAAGTGCTAAAGCGCTTGATCAAATGCATCAAGAAAACAGCGATACCTTATTGCATCTATGGACAAAACTGTTAAATATCAAGAAAGTTTTAACAAAGAGTGCCTTTGTGTGGGAAAGAAATTCAAAAACAACTAGTGTGATGGATGCTATTAGGTCAAACGCTTTGCCTGATCTTATGCAAGAGCCAAGTGATTTTGAGACGGTTTTTCATAGACTACATGAATTAGGAGCGTTGGTTGTTAAACTGTTTCGTTTTATAGAGTTATGCGCTGATCAAAATTCTGTCGAAGTTGCCGTATCTCAGGAGCATACTTACGTTGAGAGTGAGGAGGAGGCTTGGGGCCATTTGGATCAAATTCCGAAAGAGCTTCAAGGTTTATTGGACAATCAGAAACAAGAGCTAGACGATTTTCGAAAATGGCATGTGAATTTTTATGGTTTCCCTTCGCCTCACTGTTATGTGTGGCGTGTGATCGACAGAACTGGTGGACCTTATGAGGTGTATACAGAGTATAGAGAAATGGTTCTGCAAAAATTCTGCAAAGTTGTAGAATCTTTTAATGAAATCAGAAGTGTTGCCTTACACATTAGGCGGACTGTACAAATACATAATGAAGTATGTGCTTTGGAGGACAGAGCTATTAAATGCGTGAATTTTTTGATACAACAAGAAAACTCTTTCAATTTGAAAGCAATGTTTTCAAAAATCAGTGCTCTAGCGTTTGATTCAGTAAAGCAAGAAGATAGCCTTATGCCAGTGGAGCTTAAGGAAAAAGTAACAAGACTTAGTGAATTTTTGTTCGATCATCAAGATATGCTGTTAAGGTTAAAGGATCAGGAACTGCAGGATATGGTTTTGAAAGGAAGTGTGCCCGATCTGCAGGAAAAGCCAAGTGATTTTATGGATGTTTTCCGTGCATTACATCAAGCAGGAGAGCTGGGTTATGGTTTGTTGCGCTGTGTAGATGTATGCATTGATCCACAGGATGGAGGAAAAACAGTAGCCGTGTCTCAGGAGGATATCTGCGTTGAGAGTGAGGAGAAGGCTTGGGAACATTTGGCAAAAATCTGTGAGGCGTTTTATCCTTTTTGGGATACTTCGTCTTTCCATCACACTTTGCACCTCAGGCAGAAAAAGAATTTAATAGATTTAAAAACATTGCTTTTGAAAAAGCGTTTTGGTTTGGAGTGTTTTGTTTCCGATGACTTGTTGAAGTGTGCTTACGTCAATGTTTGTACTTATGAACTATATGAAAAGTATAGAGAAATAATATTGCGAAGATTCATCCAGGCTCTAAAACAGTTACAATACTGGGAGAAGCTCGCTCCCATGTTGCCGTGCTCTCAGCAGAGCTGAGTGAGGATCTCCAATGTTGAGAGGAGGATTTAATTCTGAGCTTAGCAGACCATCTGATGGGCTCACTCTTTGAATGAATGAGAAAATTAGAAAACATTTAAAAATAAAGAGATATTTCGCATCAGAAAGTGAACACTGATCCTGCTGTTTTGTCCTTTCATGCTACGAGAATATTGATTGAGATTAGCAAAAGCATTAGTGTTTGAAAGGAGATTTTTTGATGAAAAAAGATATAATGATAATATTTGCGATGATTGTGGGCCAGGCGCAAGCTGCAGAATCACATCCTACGTTATCCACTCCAGACGAAAAAATACCCTTTAGTTGTATTGTGCAAATGTACAATGAAACATTCGTTTTGGAGGGT
>Ga0209543_1001677_pt1 | contig 18494 bp, 17 predicted proteins | sample MesohylFT_FD_187296 | JGI IMG/M metagenome (GOLD analysis project Ga0209543, IMG submission 187296) | Host-associated microbial community of the marine sponge Aplysina aerophoba from Gulf of Piran - sponge mesohyl, lysed by freeze-thaw... | ecosystem: Host-associated > Porifera > Sponge >...
AAAGCCCTGCGGAGACGGGACATGGGCGACTTCCACTCTCAGGGCCTTGGTGGCGATATTCATCCCTTCGCAGACGCCCGCCATTTCATTGACCTTGTAGGAATGAGGTCCGGAAGCATTGACGACGATGCGCGAGTCTATTCTTTCCCCGGTGTCCAGCGCGATTCCCTCGACTCGCCCGTTGCCGCGGCGGATTTCGACCACGCGCTTTCCTGCAATCACGTCCGCGCCGTTTCTCGATGCGGCCGCCGCGATGTTTTGAGTCGCAAGCTGGGGGTCGCTGATGAATCCGGCTTTCGGAAAGAACAGCACGTATCGCATATCGCCGCTTGAACTCGCGAATTCCGGATCGTCGGCCGGTTTCGCCGGGAAGTAGTGGCCGGGACTGATGACCGGGAGATTCGCCTTCATCTTGCTGGGAGTCCAGACTTCGTAGGGAATATCCAGCTGATTCGCGATGTCTTCCAGCTTGCGGCCGTAGCCGTTGCTTTCAAAGCATGTATAGATGCATCCGAATTCGCGGTATGCCGCTAGGGATTCCCCCTCTGCCGGTTCAAGGTAGCCGCTCCAGTCCTCCCAGAACGGATAGTTCGATTTCGCGAGCGCCGCGCCGTTGAGCGTCGAATAGTGAGTTCGGATAATCGCGCATGAATTGCATGTCGACCCCGAGCCGACAACCCGGTTTTTTTCGATGATCGCAACGGAATTCGACGACTTGGCCAATTCGTACGCTATCGCCGAGCCGATAATCCCGCCGCCGATGACGACTGCGTCGTAGCTTTTGTTCATGAGGTTTCTCCGTCGCGATCAAATTGCCTGCAATTCATGGATCTTGGTGTTCTTCACCAGACTCTCCCGGTGTCAATTCGGGACGCCGCCGCGGCTGCGGTCCGCATGCGGAATACGCGAATTCGCCATCCCGGCTTTGGAATTGCCCGGCGGATTCATTGGCGATCGCTGAAATCGTCCTCGCCGGCGCGACCGCGATCGGCCCTTGGCCCGCTAGGAACCGTCCGCAGCTTCCTGGAATTCGCCGCCTGCATTCAAGGCCGCCCGAAGAGCGCCGCTCTCGCTGAATCCCTTCAAATGCCCATTTGCGACATCAGAACGGAGGCGAGCGGACTGGCTAGATTCCTGTATTCCCCGGAAACCATGACATGGTCGCAGTTGCCGACTTCGAGGTAGCTCACCTCGAATCCTTTTTTTCTGCACGCGTCCGCATAGATTCGCGACTGGCGGCGAAATTCATCGGTCTCCCCGCCGCCGACGGCGACGACGGTAGGCGGCATGCGGTCCGGCAAGTTCTGCATCGGCGACTGCAGACGAGCCTCCTCTTCGCTCATTCTCAGGTCCGCGTTCAGGTACGAAAGCCTTATCGGCTCAAGGTCGAACAGGCCGCTCAAGGGAACGGCGCCGTTGACGGCGTCGCAGGGCAGGCCGTAATTCTCCCAGTCGGTTGCGAGCAGCATGGCGGTCAGGTGCCCCCCGGCTGAATGCCCGGTTACGTGGATGCGCCCGGGATCGCCTCCGATCATTCCCGCATTCTTGTAAATCCAGGCTAGCGCGGCTCTGTTCTGCCGAACGATTTCAGTCATCGAGACGGACGGGCACAGGTCGTAGTTGTTGAGCACGACAGCCACGCCCGCCTCGACGAAGCGTTCCGCGACGTATCGGAACATCGCCTTGTCGAATGCGCGCCAGTAGCCGCCGTGAATGAACATTAGAATCGGCGAATTCCCGCGTCCGTGCCAAATGTCCAGTTTTTGACCGTCGGTGTCCGCGAAGGGCACGTCGAGAGTGCAGTGGTAATGCGAGGCCATCCGCGCGTTCAGGCTTTCAAAAGACGCGAATGTCTCCGCGAAGTGCGGGCAGCGCCTCTTCATGTCGTATTCGAGATCAAGCGATTCTTGATCGTATTTTCCGTAAACCGGTTTTCCCATGACGGCCTCCTCCGGAGCAAGCGGGATCAACGCTGCGACAATCTATGTACGAATTACAGAAATTTGCAATCCAATTGCAAACTAAATATATTCCCGATATATTTCACTGGCCGCCATCTAGGACTTACGAATGATCGCCAGACTGGCCTATTGGGACTGCGACGAGGAATACTGGGGCAGGGATATTCAGCTCTTCGAAAGCGGGGCGGTGCCGATCCTGAAATCCCAGGAGGGTTTCATCGAGGCGAAACTGCTGGGGGCCGTCGGCGAGACGGGTAGAATCGCCTTGACTTTCTGGTCCTGCGCCGAGGCGTACAATCGCTTTGCGGACAGCAGCGACCTGCAAAGGATCACCGCAATGTTCGCGGACATGTACTGCGAAGGAAAATTCCCGGAATCGCGCGACTACGAAGTGCGCGCGCAGGGATTCCGCGAATCGACCAGGGACTGAAGAGGGAACCGACATGCTGCTCGATCTGCCGACCGCCGCGCGCTACAATTCCTGGGCGAACAATCGAATTTACAATGCCTTGTCGCGAATCGACGACGCATCGAGAAAAGAGAACCGCCGGGCGTTTTTCGGATCGATCCACAACACGATGAACCATATCCTTCTGGCCGACCTCATCTATCGCGAGAGGCTGGAGAAGAAGCCGACGACGTATGCGCGCCTGGACGAAGTCCTTTACGACGATTTCGGCGAACTCGAGACGGCGCATCGCGAAAACGACGAATGGTACGTTGGATACTGCGAACGCATGGATCCGGCTGAACTGGACGGCACGCTGTCGTTCAAGGCCGTCGGAATGGATGGCGACGAGTTTTTTTCGCTTCCGCTGCGCATGTGCCTGTCAAACCTGTTCCAGCACCAGATCCATCACAGGGGCCAGGTGCATCATATGATTAGCCACGCAGGCGAAAATCCTCCGCCCGTCGATATCGTCAAGTTCGGCAGGAGGGACATCGACGAGTGGACGTAGTCCAGTCGTAGATCCGAATGCCCGAGTTCCATGAAATCGCTATTGTAGGAGCGGGGCAGGGAGGCTTGTCGGTTAGTTATTTTCTGGCCATGAATCGCATTGAGCACCTGGTTCTCGAGCGCGGCTGCATCGCCGATTCATGGAAATCGCGCCGATGGGATTCCTTTTGCCTGGTTACGCCGAACTGGTCCATAAGGCTCCCCGGCGCCCACTATTCGGGAGATGCTCCCGAAGGATTCATGCTCCGCGACGATTTCGTGGACTACATGGAGGCATGGGCGAAGGGATTCGGCGCCCCCGTTCGAACCGGCATCGACGTCCGCCGCATCGGTCGCGACGGCTCGGGCTCGGCCAGGTTCGCGCTCGAAACGAGCGCGGGCCCGATTTTGGCAGACATCGTAGTCGTCGCAACCGCGACCTATCAGAAGCCGTCCCTGCCGGCGGCCGCGCGGGGACTTTCCGATTCATGCCTTCAGATGCACGCCGAGCAATACAGGAATCCTGTCCAATCCGGCGACGGAGCCGTTCTAGTCGTCGGCTCGGGCCAGACGGGCTGCCAGATCGTTGAAGATTTTTTGCGAGCGGGCCAAAAGGTCTATCTGTCCGTCGGAAAGACCGGGCGGCTACCGAGACGCTACCGCGGCAGGGACTGCATCGAATGGCAGGCGGAAATGGGAACGCTCGATCGAACCCCGGACATGCTCGACTCCCCCGGCCACCGGTTCAGGAGCGATCCTCACGTCACGGGCAGGGACGGCGGCGCTACGGTGAGTTTGAATTCGTTCCGGAAGCGCGGCGTCTCGTTGCTCGGCCGATTGCGCTCCGCCGAGGGCGATCTTTTGCGATTCGAGGACAGCCTGGGCGAATGCATCGAATACGCCGACGAATTCGCGACCGGGGTTAACGAATCGGTCGACAGGCACGTGCGGAGCACCGGTCGATTCGCGCCCGATCACGACCCGCGCGATGATGCGGACGACTTTTGGCCGCCCGGCCGGAAGGCGAATAGCCTAGATAATCTGTCCCTTTCCGATGCCGGCATCGACACCGTAATTTGGGCGACCGGGTTCGAGTTCGATTTTTCGTGGATCGATTTTCCGGTTACGGATTCTTTCGGCTATCCTCGCACCGAGGCGGGGGCAAGTTCCGAACCGGGCCTGTTTTTTTGCGGATTGAACTGGATGACGAAGCGAAAGTCCGGAATACTCTACGGAGTCGGGGAGGACGCCCGAACCGTCGCCGAGAAAATTCTGAAACTAAGGCAGGAAGGGTCGGCGCCCGCCGCCAGGGAATTCTACTGAAATGTACGTGGGAGTCGACGTCGGCGGAACATTTACCGATTTCGCCGTAAATCTAGACGACGGCAGCAATCTGCTGCTGCACAAGGTCGCTTCGACGCCCGACGCTCCGGAGCGGGCGATCGTGGGCGGGCTTGTCGAAATCCTAGCGGAACGCGGGCTTGATCCCGCGGGCGTGAAGCTATTCGCGCATGGAACCACCGTCGGCACGAATGCGCTGATTCAGCGCAAATGCGGCAAGGTCGGGCTCGTGACATCGGCCGGGTTCAAGGATTTGCTGGAAATTGGGCGGCAAACCAGGCCGACAGTCTACGACATGCATCTGGACCACCCGGCGCCGCTGGCCGAGCGGCGACTTCGCAAGGAGGTTCCGCAAAGGCGATTGGCCGATGGAACAGAGCTCGTGCCCTTGGATGAATCGGCGGTCGTTCGGGCCGCCAAGGAATTGGCCGAGGAGGATGTCGATTGCGTGGCGGTCTGCTTCCTCCATTCGTACGCGTACCCGGAAGACGAGAACCGGGCGAAAGACCTGCTTCGGGATAGCATGCCGTCTGGAGTCAAGGTCGTAGCGTCGTCCTCGGTTTATCCGGAATTCCGCGAATACGAACGATTCTCGACCGCGGTTCTGAACGCGGCGCTAATGACGGTCGTCGGAAGCTACTTGGACAGGCTGTGCGAAGAAACCGACCGCATCGGCATTCGGAGCGAAATTAAAATCGGACAAAGCTCGGGCAATCTAATGTCGGTGCGCATGGCGCGCGACTTTCCTGTCAGGGCGTCGCTCTCCGGACCCGCGGCGGGCGTCAAGGGGGCAAGCCGTCGAGCATCCGCATCCGGCTTTGACAATATCATAACGCTCGACGTAGGCGGCACGAGCGCGGACGTTTCGATCTTGATCGACGGACGCTCAGTCGAAATCAATGATCGCGATCTCGCCGGATTTCCGATCAAGTTTCCCGCCCTGGACGTCAACGCCGTCGGCGCCGGCGGCGGCTCGATCGCCTCGGTCGGCAGGGACGGCCTGCTCAAGGTCGGTCCGCGCAGCGCGGGAGCGGCGCCGGGTCCCGCATGCTACGGCTTGGGCGGAGACAACGCGACGGTTACGGATGCCAACGTGCTATTGGGCCGTCTCAATCGCGAAGCTCTGCTCGGCGGTCGAATGCCTATCGATGCGCAGTTGGCGGACTCCGCCGTCGCGCGGCTGGCGGCGCGGCTCGCCGTCGATGTCGAGGAGACTGCGCTGGGCATCGTTCGGGTTGCGTGCGCAACCATGGTCAAGGCCATAAAGTCGGTGTCGATTCAGAGGGGGCACGACCCGCGGGAATTCTCCCTGTTCGTTTACGGCGGCGCCGGAGGGCTCCATGCCGCGGATGTCGCGCGCGAACTCGGAATTGGCGAAGTCGTCGTGCCCTCGTCGCCGGGAATCCTATGCGCCGAAGGCGTTTTGAATTCCTACTTGGCGACGGATTTCGTGGCGACGATACTAACTCGTCTCGATGCCGCTAGCATGGCGAGGGTTCGAGCGGCTTTCGATGACCTCGGCTCCAGAATGCGAAGCTGGTTCGCTCAGGAGCAGGTGCCGGAAGCCGACAGGGATATGCGCCTGTCGATCGCGGCGCGGTATTTCGGGCAGAATTTCGAGATTTCCCTGCCGATCGATCTTTCGCTCGATGACGACCGGCTGGCCGGCGCCGTGGCCGATTCTTTTCACAAGTCGCATGCGGACAACTACGGCTTCTCCTCGGCTAGCGAGCCGATCCAATTGGTCAACGTAGCCGCCAGAGCGGTTGCCCGGCATAGGCGGCCAAGGCTTCCGGAAATCGCCAGCGGGCGCGAAGCGCCGCCCGTCGGCGAACGAAAGGCTCTATTCGACGAAAGCGGATTCATTTCCGCGCCGATTTACAACCGTTCGGATCTCGTGGACGGCCAGGTGATCGGCGGTCCGGCGATAGTCGAGCAGATGGACGCGACCATTCCAATTTTTCCCGGTTGTGGCTGCCGGGTCGACCGGTACGGAAACCTGGTTATGAGCATGGGCGATTAGCAAAATGCCGATTTCCGCAATCGATGCCGAACTGCTCCGCAATGCGATGACGAGCATTGCCGACGAAATGTACATCGCGCTTATGAAGAGCTCGTATTCCACCAATATCAAGGAGCGCAAGGACCACTCGACGGCGCTGTTCGACGACCGGGGCCGCGTGGTCGTGCAGGGAGAGAGCATGCCGCTGCATCTTGCGTCGATGCTCGGGCTGGTCGAGGTCGTCCTGGAAAAATACGGCAGGGACGGCATGAGGCCGGGCGACATGTATTTGTCGAACGACCCCTACGTAGGCCGCGGCTCGCATTTGCCGGACGTAGCGATCGCCGCGCCCGTATTCTACAATGGCGAACTGGCTCTGTTCGCCTGCAATATCGCCCACCACGCCGATATCGGTGGCGCCGCGCCGGGTTCAATGGCCGGCGGCATGACCGAGATTTATCAGGAGGGCTTGCGAATTCCGCCGATCCGCCTGATCGAAAACTATGAAATCGTTCAGGATGTAATGGACCTGATATTGCTGAACGTTAGAGTCCCCGAAGAGCGGGTCGGCGACTACAACGCCCAGATCGCCGCAAATATGCTGGGTTTGAACAGATGCGAGTCCCTGATTGAAAAGTGGACCGGTCCGCGAATCAAGGACGGCTGCGATGCAATAATCGCCGCGGTTGCCAGGCGGACGCGCGCCGGCATAGCCGATCTGCCCGACGGCGAATACGAGTTTGAAGACATTTTAGACGACGACGGGCTTTCCCGGCGCGACATAAGGATAAAGCTGAAGATCTCGGTTCGCGGCGATGAAATCGAATTCGACTTCGCGGGCACCGACGCGCAGGCGGAAGGCAACATCAACGTGACCGAGGCAGGGCTGCAAGCCTGCTGCCTTTACTGCATGAAAGTTCTTCTCGACCCCGACTGCCCGCAAAACCACGGCATGCTCGCTCCGATGACGATCAGGGCTCCGGAGGGATCGATCGTGAACGCAACTTTCCCGGCGGCATCCGCAGCTCGCGCCCAGACGGGCCAGAGAATCGTCGATGTCATATTCGGAGCGCTCGCGCCGGCTTGTCCGGAAAAAATAATCGCGGCCGGCAACGGAGCCAATACGTCGGCTGCATTTTACGGGCGAAGCGCACAGGGAAAGTACTACGTCTACCTGGAGACGCTCGGCGGCGGCGCCGGCGGACGATTCTACAAGGACGGGACGGACGGCGTGCAGGTGCATATGACCAATACGTCGAACCTGCCCATAGAAGCCATGGAAACCGAATATCCGCTCATGATCGAACGCTACGAGCTCGTCGAAGATTCCGGTGGCGCAGGCAGGTACCGCGGCGGTTTGGGACTTCGCCGCGACTATCGTCCGATAGGTCACGAGATGACTTTTTCAGGCCAGGGCGAGCGATTCGTAAACAGGCCGTGGGGCCTGTTCGGCGGACGGCCCGGAGCGACCGGGAAGATATCGGTCGTGTTCAATTCGGGCGAAGAACGCCGACTTGAAAACAAGCCCTCGGCGCTCAAGGTCGGACCCGATTCCTGCGTGAGCGTCGTTACGGCCGGAGCGGGCGGCTACGGAGATCCGTCGGAGCGAAAAATGGAGGACCTGGCCCGCGATCGAAGCAGCGGCAAATTTTCGGCGGATTATCTAGCATCGAATTACGAGCAGTGGAAGGAATGAAGGATCCGCCATGCCTAGGCAGGCCGAGTTGCGCCAAAAACATAGTCGTGGCGGGCAATTGAACATCGAACCCACGCTAGCGGACAGCGCAACGCGCTTCATGCGCGACCGAATTCTTGATTTGACATTATGGCCTGGAGAAAGGCTCGACGAGAAATCGCTGCTCGCTAAATTCGGATTGAGCCGAACGCCTTTGCGCGAAGCGATCAACAGGCTGATTTCGGAGGGTTTGCTGGAATCCTCGAAAAACCGAGGAGTCTATGTAAGCTCGATGGACTTGGAGAGCGTGCTGGAGCTTCTGGATGCGTACGCCCTGTGCGAGCGCATGGTCGCGACCCTTTGCAATATGAGCAGGCCCGGCCTTTCCGCCGAGCTGCAAGGCATTCAAAGATCGTTCGAAGTCGCGGTGGATAAGCTCGACTTGCTCGAAGTCACGGAAAGAAACGCGGAATTCCACTGCGCGATCGCGCAGGCATGCGAGAACAGATTCGTTTACCGCTATTCCTGCCATCTCCATAATCTGGCCCGGCGCACCTCGTTTTACATTTACCTGAGAGAAAAACGGGAGCAGGGGGAATTCTACCTGCCGCCGGAGCGAATAAACAGTCACCACCGACGAATTATCGAATGCATCGCTTTGCGCAGCAGAGAGGATTTAATTGAAGCCATGACAGAGCATGCCCAAGTCTTCCGGAAAAGGCTGGAAGTCTTGGTGCGTGGATCGAACTTGAATTTGCCGGATTTCGGAATCGAAAAAACGGGACATGTTTCTATAGCCAAATAGGCTTTGGACGGGATGAAGACGAGCTTGCGCAATTTACCTTTTCGCCATCCCGCTTGGGTCGACTTCGGCGCCCTTCGAGCAAAATTTCAGGAAAAGTCGCCTGCGCCGAGCTCGAACCCGGAAGCCGGCCTTCGTCGCCCAAATCCCTTTGGACTATTGCCTCTATTCGGCTCCCGCCGCCGAATCCTCCGGACGATCGCGCCGCCGGAACCGCTCCGCTTCCACCGGATCGAAAATTCGACAGGCGCTGCAAATGCGCCTCTGGCATTTGCAGGTCTGTTCGACTCGACTTTTGGCTAGGCCTGCGATCCCCCCGAAGGCGTGCCAGGCGCTCGATGCGGAGAACGGGTTGAAGGTGTCGGTCAGGCCGAACGGCACCGCCATCTTCCCGATGCTGGCATGGAACGGGGACCGGTCGAGGTCGCCGAACAGGAGCCAGGCCTTCCGCATGTGCAGCTGATTGCGTTCCAGCGACGTGTTGGTGCCGCCGCGGAAGCTCTGACCGGGATCGAAGAGCGCTTCCGCGTGGCCGGTGACCCAGTCGCCCGCGGTCGCGGTCATGGCGAATCCCGCGGAGTGAATCGCGGCCTCCGAAACCTCTTTCCCGATCTGGTTCCTTGCCGTCGGATGGCGCATCAGGTAGCCGAACCTGTTCGCCCTGTTGCTGGACTGGCAGTTCGCGACGGGCGTGATTTCGCCGCCCCCGTTCCACTCTGAAGTGCATCTCCAGATGGTCTTGCCGGCGTTCGGACCGAATGCGGGTGGCCTACAGGATGCGGCTCATTTTACAGCGCCCGATGTCAAGCCGGCCACGAGTTTCCTTTGCAGCGGCAGGAACAAGAGGAGAGTGGGCAAAGTCGCCACAACCGAACCGGCCATGACCGCGCCCCAGTCGATCTGGACGTCGCCGAAATACTGGTAGAGGCCAAGGGGAATGGTCTTGAGGCCGTCGTCAGTGATGAGGGCCAGTGCCAGCAGGTATTCTGACCAGCTTTGCAGGAACCCGAAGGTCGCCGCCGCTACGAGGCCCGGCCACATGGTCGGCACAATGACGAGAACGATCACCTGAAGCCGCGAAGCGCCGTCCATCAACGCGGCCTCGTCAAGGCTCCTTGGGATGGTCGCCAGGTATCCAGTCAGGAGGTAGATCGTGAATGGCGTGATGAAGGCAGTGTAGCACAGGATCAGCCCAATATGGCTGTTGATCAGCCCGGCTCGCGCAAAGACGATGAATATCGGGTTTACGAGAATGATCCATGGGAAGAACTGCCCCCCCATGATCGCGCCGAAAAGGAATGCCCGTCCGGGAAACCGATACCGTGACAGGCCATAGGCGGCCAGCAGCCCGATCATGCAAGCCAGTCCGGTAGCCGCGACGCAGATGTAAAGGCTGTTGAAGACATAGTGGAAATACCCGTCCTCCAGAATCCCTGCATAGTTGTCGAGAGTGAGGCCTCCGCCACTCGCCACCAGTGAAACGGAGATGTTCTCGACGGAGCCCTTGAAGACAAAGACCGCCGGTGCGAGCAGGAAGATGACGAACAGCGCGAATGCAAGAAGCAGGCCGCCGCTCTCGACAAGGCCGGCAAGCCCCCGCCTCTCGGCAATGCCGCTCATCCGACCCTGTCCTGCATGTCCATGAGTCCGGAAACCCGGAAGTAGAGCGCCCCGAACGCGGCCATCACGACCGCCATCACGACGCCGATTGCGGAGCTGTATCCGATACGCAGATCCGTGAAGGCGCGGATGTAGATCTCGGTTGCAAGAACGTTGGTATAGGTTCCAGGCCCGGCCCCGGTCGCCAGCCAGACGTAGACGAAATTGTTGAAGGTCCAGATCACGGACATCAGCCCGAGAATGGACAGGGTCGGCATCAGGTAGGGCAGCGTTACGAAACGGAAATTCTGCCATCGCGTCGCCCCGTCGATTTCCGCTGCTTCAATCTGTTCTTCCGGAATCGTCTGAAGCGCCGCCAGGAGCGAGACCGCGACCAGGGGCGTTGAATTCCAGATGATGATCGTGTTGATGGCAGGCCAGACCGTCGTCAGGTTCGCCAGGAACGCGATCGGCTGGGAGATGAGCCCTGTCCAAAGAAGCGCCTCGTTGATCGACCCGTGGGTTGGATCGAACAGCCAACGCCAGGCAATCACGGCGACAACCGGCGGCGTCGCCCAGGGCACCAGGAGAACAAGACGCGCGAACGTGGTCATGCGGATGCGTTGCAGGAACTCGGAGTTGAGCAGCAATGCCATCAGCAGACCCAGAATCAGCATCAGGCTGACCGACACGAAAGTGAGCCAGAAGACCGTGTTGATTGCGATGTCCAGAAAGCTGGGGCTACGCAGGAATTCCGCATAGTTCGCGAAACCGACGGGATCGCCCCCCTGGCGAAGTTGCAGAAGCGTGATGTCGGTGAAGCTGAGCTCGAGGTTGTAAAACGTCGGGTAGAGGTAGAAGGCGAACAGAAGCAGAAATGTCGGAAGTAGCATCCAGAAAGCGCTGATCCTGTCACGGGCCGCTGGAGTGAGAGTCATCGCTGGGTCCGTACCCGTCAAGAACGGGGGCCGGCCATCATCGGCCGGCCCCCGGTGACTGCGCTTCAGTTGGCGAGCAGCCGCTCGATTTCGGTGACGAGTCCCTCTGCCGCCTCGATCGACGAGGACTGCCCGGACAGGGACGTCGCAACCGCGCGAGCGGTGAGGTTCCAAAGCTGTCCCACACCCGCGCCACTGTCAGAGTAAGCGCCCCATGTTCGGGTGTTGTTGGCAAGCTGCTCGGCAAACCCGCTTTCTTCGGGACGGTAATCGATCTTGCTCAGAAGAGACTTCTGGGCCGGGAACTGGTTGGTATAGTAGTCTTCGAACAGTCCGGCCTCCGTCAGGTACTGGACCAGGGCCCAGGCGGCTTCGGGATGCTCCGTGCTGGAGTTCACGACAAGCGTGCGCCCGCCGAGATGGGTCCTTGGCCCTTCGCTGCCGGCCATCGTCACGCCAGAGGCGAAAGGTACCTCGGCGCCAGGATTGGCCTCCTCGAATGCGCCCAGAAGCTGGCGGTAGGTGTTGGTCGGCATCAAGGCCATGCCCTGGCTTCCGTCAAGCAGGGCCTGCAGGAGCGCCGGATCATGGGGGACCTCGATGGACAGGACCGACCGCGATACCAGTCCTTCATCAATGTAAGTCTTGAAGTAGTCCATCGCGGCCGCAAGTTCCTCGGCCGACGCGCCGACCCGGTATCCGCCGGTGCCGTCTTCCTCCACGATGGAAAGGCCGTTGGACCAGAGGTAGAAGTTGAACGGGAACCAGACCTGATCGGCAGCCGGGAAGGCGAAGCCAATGCTATCGGTGGTCTTCAGGATCATGCGGCTGTCCGCAAGCAGGTCGTCCCATGTCTCGGGCAGGTCGTCGATCCCGGCTGCGGCAAGCACATCGGTGCGGTAGACCATGGCCCAGGTGTCTGCCGACCACGGCACGCCCCAGGACTTGCCCTCATAGGCCGTCAGGTCAGTGGCGATGAAATCATCAAAACCGTTCGGGAACGCGCCGTACTCGGTCAGTTGCTCGATTGGAAGGACGATCCCCGCCTCTGCCATTTCCCGTGTCCAGACAAAAGCGATGTGCACAACGTCCGGGCCTTGGCCGACCGCGCCCTCGCGCAGGAACTGGTCACGCGAGTCGCTCCAGGCAATCGTCTGAAGTTCCACGGCAATGCCCGGATTGGCGGCTTCGAATTCGTCCAGCGCGGCCCGCAGCTCTTCACGCTCGCTGTCGTTGAAGCGGAAAGTCAGTTCGGTTTGCGCGAAGGCACTGCAAGCCCAAAAAGCCATCGCGGCCGTGGCCGTCCATTTGATCAAGTTCTGCATTTCTTCCTCTCCTAGTGAAGTGTGGTTCCTGAGTTACCGGATTTCGGCTGATCCGATCGTCATGGCACGAAGGGCATCAGGGTCGGGAACAAAGCCGATCCCGTTGCCAACCGGCACTTTCATGCGCCCGCGCCGGACCGTCAGATCGATGTTGCCCAATTCCGTGCGCAACGGGTTGGGATTCGCGTCCAGCTCCATCGGGCCGCTGCTGCCGGTCGCAGCAAGCGCATGGGCAGAGGCTGCAAGTCCGACCGCCGTTCCCATGAAATGCATGGCGCAGGTCGCCCCGGCGTCCTCCACGGACCGACCGACATTGAATGCGCCGCTGACGCCGCCCCACTTGGCGACATCGGGCTGAAGAACCTGGACGCCACCCCGGCCGGCAAAGTCGCAAAAGGACTGCTCCGACATTATGTTCTCTCCTGCCGCGACCGGCACCGCGGATTCCGCCGAGAGCTCGGCCCATTCCTCATGCGGCGCGTCCGCCGCTATGGGCTCTTCCATGAATCGCAGCCCGAAACCGGCCATCTCCCGGACCGCGACCTTCGCTTCGGCAAGCGACCAGCCTTGATTCGCGTCTGCCATCACGCCGAGGCGTCCCGCCGCGAGATCCTGGAATCGCGCTAGAAGACCAGTGTCGGACGCAAGATCGAACCCGATCTTCAGCTTTGCGGCCTCGTGTCCGGCCTCGACCATCTCTTCGACCGAGGCTTCGAGTTGCAGCACATCCGGCGTGCTGGCATAGACGCCGACGTCGGCATGCGCTTCGGGGTTGAGAAACTCCGCCAGTGGCTGGCCCGCCATGTGCGCCGCGATATCCGCAAGGGCGGTGTCAATCGCAGCGAGGCAATGTGCGAAGGACCCGGCCTCGCCAGTGTGGCGCGCCAAGCGCGCGAAGCGGGCCTCGCAGCTTGGCCGAAACTCCCGGAAATCGGCCAGTGCCATCCCGATGAGCGCCGGCGCAATCACGTCTTCCAGCAGGAACAGCCGCGCAAGGTTGCCGCGTGGCGGGTAGTTGCACCACGCCTCACCCCAACCTGCAGCCCCGTCCGATGTGGTGAGCCTGACCAGCATCCCGTTCCGCACCGGCATCGAGCCAAGTGACGACTCGGGGCCGCGAGGTGGCGTCACCGATACCGCATAGGCTTGAATTCTATCGATCATTATTGGGTGCATGGACGTGAGGTTCCAAAGTTGCTACCTGTTTACTAACTGATTAATCAGTCATTGACAAGTGCTTTAATCAGTTATTGACAAGTACTTTAATCAGTTATTGACAAGTACTTTAATCAGTTATTGACAAGTGCTTTAATCAGTCATTGACATGTTACGCGTCGCTGATTTATCGATTGGGTCGCACTGGTGGCGGAGATTTCGGCTCTGCATGATGGAAGCCTCGTCATCAAACTGAATCGTGAGGAGGGCCGCAATCGATGTCCCGGATTTCCGCCTACGAAAGATTTCGCGAACGCCTGTTTGCCGGCGAGATCGAGCCCGGCAGTTTCGTGACGCAGCGCGAGTTGGCCGAACTGGGCGGCGTGTCGCTCGGCAGTGCGCGCGAGGCCATCCAGAAACTCGAGCATGACTCGCTCTTGCGCGTGCATCCGCAGCGCGGGATCCAGGTCGCCGATGTCACGATCAAGTTCATTCGCGAAGCGTTCCAGTTGCGCTCGATGGTCGAGGTCACCGCGGTAAAGGACTATTGCCGAGACGGACAGGACAAGGCCCGCGCCACGCTGGCGGACACGCGCGCGATCCTCTCAAAGGCGGAATCCGACACCTCGCCCGCCGTTCTGGGCGACGCGGTGGATGTCGATTGGCGTTTCCACGATGAAGTTGTCAGCGCCATGAACAATTCGCTTGTCGAGGAGCTCTATCAGATAAATGCTGTGCGGCTGCGACTGATCCGAACCAACATTCGCCTAAGGGCGGATCGGGTCCTCGGCGCTCTTGGAGAGCACATTGCCATCCTTGAAGCCTGCGCCTCGGGGGACGTCGCTGACGCCAGGGAGAAATTGTCCGAACACCTGACCGTCGCGATGCGGCGTTCGATGGAAGGGATGTGACTTGAAGGCCATCGCGATGCGGGATGTCCGCAAGGCCTACGGCAGGACGGACGTCATCCACGGCGTCGACATTGAAATCGCGCCCGGAGAGTTTGCCGTTCTCGTCGGCCCCTCGGGATGCGGGAAGTCGACGCTCCTGCGCATGCTCGCCGGCCTGGAATCCATCACCGGCGGCGAGATCGAGATCGACGACGTGGTCGTCAACAACCTGCGACCGAAAGAGCGGGACATCGCGATGGTTTTTCAGAACTACGCGCTCTACCCGCACATGACGGTCGCGGAAAACATGGGTTTCTCGTTGCGCCTCGCGCGGGCGGACAAGGCCGAGGCCCGCGCGAAGGTCGAGGCTGCGGCCGGGATCCTCGGCCTCTCGGACCTGCTCGAACGCTATCCGCGCCACCTTTCCGGCGGACAGCGTCAGCGCGTCGCCATGGGTCGCGCGATCGTGCGTGCACCTTCGGTGTTCCTGTTCGATGAGCCGCTGTCCAATCTCGATGCCAAGCTCCGCGTCAGGATGCGCACCGAAATCAAGGAACTTCACCAGAAGCTGAAGACCACGATTGTCTATGTCACCCACGACCAGATTGAAGCCATGACAATGGCCGACAAGATCATCGTGCTCGAAAGCGGGCGCGTATCGCAGATCGGAACACCGCTCGAACTGTACAACCGCCCCATCAACAGTTTCGTCGGCGCATTCATCGGGTCTCCCTCAATGAATCTCCTTCCCGCGACTTGCCTGGGGAACGGTCGGGCGGAGCTGGAGGACGGCCAATTCGTGGTGCTGCCCAAGTTCATCGAGAACGGTCGCAAGATCCTGTTCGGGATACGGCCGGAGCACCTGACACGTGCGCAAGGAGAGGATTCTGCCAGTTTCGACATCAAGGTCTCGGTCGTCGAGCCAACGGGCGCCGAAACTCTGGTTTCGTCGCGTCTCGGGAAGAGCGAGGTTTCGGCCGCCCTTCGCGGCCATCATGTTGCCGACGTCGGAGAAACGCTGAAACTGGCCGTCGACGGAACCAAGGTGCATCTCTTCGACTACGCGACCGGACTTAGGATCGAATGACGCCTTGTCCCTGAAATTGCCGCGGCTTGGGCTTGGAACCGCAGCGCTTGCCGGACTCCACCAGGCGGTGGATCGGAGAACGGCGATGGAAACCCTGGAGGCCGTCTGGTCGCTGGGGATCCGGTACTTCGACACTGCGCCGCACTATGGACAAGGCAAGGCGGAACGCTGGCTCGGCGACTTTCTGCGGGCTCAGGATCGGGACAGCTTCTTCGTCTCAACGAAGGTCGGGCGCGTGCTGTCGCCATCGGCACTGCCGCGTCCGACCCTTAACGGGTTCATTGACCCGCTGCCATTCGACCAGCGGTACGACTATTCCCATGAAGGCACCATGCGGTCCTTCGAGGACAGTCTTCAAAGGCTTGGGTTGAACCGGATCGACATTCTGCTCGTGCATGACATAGGCATGCGCACCCACGACGCCGACCATCAACTTCACCTTGGCCACCTCCGCGACAGCGGTTTCCGCGCCTTGGAGGAACTCAAGCGGACAGGAGCGATCTCTGCCTTCGGGATCGGCGTCAATGAAGTGGAGATCTGCGAGGAAATCCTTTCCTTCCAGGCACTCGACCTCATCCTGCTTGCAGGCCGATACACGCTACTGGACCGTTCTGCGGAGCCACGGCTCTTGGACCAATGCCTGGCGGCCGGCACCCAACTGGTGATCGGCGGCGTGTTTAACTCGGGCATCCTCGCGACAGGCGCGGGCCCAGAGGCACGTTGGGATTACGGTCCGGCTCCGAGCGATGTCTTGCGAAGGGTGGAGGCGCTGTCGGACCTTTGTGCCGAATACGGAGTTCCCCTGCCAACATCTGCACTCGCATTTCCATTGCGACACGAGGCGGTCTCGACCGTCCTGCTAGGAAATTGCGACCCCGCGCGGCTGGCCGAAAACACGGCCGCCATTCAAGGCGCGGAAATTCCCTCGGACTTTTGGAAGCGCGCGTCCGAAGTGGCGAGGGATCGGGGCACGGGGCATGATGCCAGGCCGCGGTGAAAACCCGCGTGCCCCACGAGCAGGATTCCAGTTTCCAGGGAATCGGTGTCGAAGCGAAGCGCGCGTCATCGGGAGCTTGGTCAAGAGGCAGACCGCCGACGCGCCCGAAACATCCGGCATCCCCGGCGCAGGCGCCATGCTGCGGGTCGGCCGGCACCGAATGGCTCGAGCCTAGTCCGGGTTTCCACGATGAGCCCGACCTTGCCCGGACAGAGGGCGGTTTCCGTTGCAACCGCTTCTTTGTCATCGGTCGACATCCATCGGCCCGCCCTCGTGGCGATCCGGTTCGCCGGGATGTCGAATGCGCTCTGCCAGAGGCGCTGTCGCAGCCATTCCGGCATGGGCGCGCCCTTCAGCCAGTGATCCCGCCATGGCCGGCGCCACGTCCCGCACGCTTGCGGTATTGGATGCATTCGAGGATCGCGGGGACCGGTCCTGCCTGGCGAGGCAGCCATGTCCGCGCTGCGAGTCGTACCCCGTCAGGCATCGGAATCCATTGATGCTCGACTGCATCGCATTCAACTGCCCGACTGCCGAGATCAGTTGCCATTCCTGATCCGCACGAGACTTTCGAGGCAAGGATCGGCGCTTGAGCCCAAGGGGGCAAGGGAGAGTCTCAAGAAAACGCTTGTGAGCGCGCAAATCCGTGCAAGACGTCAGGGTACGATTCATTCGACACTTGGGGGGAAGCCAATTGAATGACGCAACTGGAGACTCGGCTTCTCGGCTTCGGGCTTCGCGCGGTGCGTCGACCCGCTCGGCCCCGAATTGCGCTGCGCGCGCATGTTTCGGGCTGCCGTCATCCTCGTCGCGCATCTGAACCATTCCGCACGCGACGCCCCCTGGCCGACGTGATCCAAACCATGGCGCAAGTGCCTGAATTCATTCCGGGCCGGTCATTTTTCGGCCAGTTGTGCCCGGTTCGGCACTTCCGCATCACCCGACAGTGCAATTCATCCAGGAGCAGACCATGAAGAACATGTTTTGGGGCGATGTTTCTCGCCGATCATTCCTTGCCGCGCTCGGCGCCTTCGGCGCCGCGGCGATGGCGGCACCAAGAGCCGCTCTGAGCCAGGACGGCACGATCCTGACATTGCGTTCCTATTCGGACCTGCAAGTGCTTGATCCGGCGTTTCGCCTGTCGTTGCCGGAAGAGTAATACGTGCAACTTTTCGGGAATTGGATCTGGCCTGACAGGTCTTTTCCGGTTGTCAAATGTCAGGTTGTTGCGTTGCTGCGCGCTGCCTGATGAGGTCTGCAAGCCTCGGCACGTCGGGAGCGCCGGCAACTCCGAGTCGGTTCCTCAGGTAGTCCCAGAATGACAGGCCAAGCTTCTTGCAGGTTTTCTTCCCTCCGGTATAGGCATCGCGTGCGGCCCGCCCGGCCTCGCTTCGAGTCCCGAACGAGATCTTGCTCCGGGTGACATTTTCCCGGATGTCGTTTTCAACCCCGTTTGTGTGGAGCGGTGTCTCCGGATGGTCGAGCACGCGCAACAGCACGTCCTTGTTCGCCTTCAACCGTTCGAGCATCCGGTCGAGGCTGGCATAACCGGTACGCATGCCGAAAATCCGGCCGAACCGTGCCTCCATGTCTTGCTTGCGCAGCGGGGTGGGGCGTTTCCGGTAGCGGGCAAGGCTGCGGTAGAGCTTCCACATCCCGTCGAGCGCCGGAGCGACCTGTTCATGCCGATACGGGGTGTTTCCGTCCAGCTTGCTGACATTGCGCTCGGCGTGAATCCAGCACAGGGCCTGGAGGTCGCCGACATTGAACTGTCCGGCATCGTCG
>Ga0209543_1001681_pt1 | contig 18478 bp, 16 predicted proteins | sample MesohylFT_FD_187296 | JGI IMG/M metagenome (GOLD analysis project Ga0209543, IMG submission 187296) | Host-associated microbial community of the marine sponge Aplysina aerophoba from Gulf of Piran - sponge mesohyl, lysed by freeze-thaw... | ecosystem: Host-associated > Porifera > Sponge >...
CTGCGCGGTGCTGTCCGGCCGACAGGGCAGGAGAGGCGCGCGGCGCGATGCGGGGACATCGGGCAAGCGCCTCGACGCACCCTGTCGGCCGGACAGCGCCGCCCTCCGGGTCGCGCCCAGGCGTCCGCCCGCTGCGTCGCGGGCCTTAACCGTAGGCACCGCTACGCTCTTCGGCCCGCTCCTGGCGGATCGAACGCCTGGGCGCGACGCAGGCCGTGACAGTGGTGAGAAATGCGGGCTAGATCCCGGCGCTCAGCCCCGCCGCCTCGATACCGGCGACGGCGACGGCCTCGTCGTTGTCGGAGGTGTCGCCCGAGACCCCGACGGCGCCGACGATCTCCTCGCCGTCCTTGATCAGCACGCCCCCCGGCACCGGGACCAGCCTCCCCTGCGAGGCGCCGACCAGCGCGTTGACGAAATGCGGGCGTTCGGCCGCCATTTCGCCGAGCCGGCGCGACGAGCGTCCCATGCCGACCGCGCCGGCCGCCTTGCCGGTGGCGATCTGCGGACGCAGCGCCGCGCCCGGCCCGTCCTCGCGCTTGAACGCCTTGAGGTGGCCGCCGTCGTCGACCACCGAGACGGTGAGCGGGTTGAGCCCCATCTCGCGCCCCTTCGCGAGCGATATGTCGACGATGGTCGCCGCCTGTTCGAGGGTGAGTCGTGCCATCAGCCTGCCTCCTTGCCGGGTCCGGTTCGGCCGGCACGGTAGGCGCTCGTCCCGGCCGAATAAAGCTTGAAGTCGCCGCGCCCCGCCATGATAGGGTCCGGCAACCGGGCAAGAGGACGGACATGAAACCGAGGCATTGCGGCGATGTCGGCATCTGGGCGGTGGGCGAGTGGACCGGCCCTTATCGCGACGCGCTGGAGATGTATCCCGACGCGACGCCCGAGATCGTCGAGCGCCACCGCCACTGGCTCGAACCCGATTGCATGGTCCCCGGCACCGGGCAGATGATCTTCGCCTTCCAGAGCTATCTGGTCAGGACGGGGCGCTGCACGATCCTGATCGACACCTGCGTCGGCGAGGACAAGGAGCGCCCGGACCGGCCCAACTGGCACCGCCGGAAATGGCCCTGGCTCGCCAACCTGAAAGCCGCGGGCGCCGAGCCCGAGGAGATCGACTTCGTGCTCTGCACCCATCTCCATGTCGACCATGTCGGCTGGAACACGAAGCTCCAGGACGGCCGCTGGGTGCCGACCTTCCCCAACGCGACCTATCTGTTCGGCGAGACCGAGTACCGCCACTGGGAGGTCGCGGTGCGCGAGATCGAATTCATGCGCCAGACCTTCGCCGACAGCGTGCTCCCGGTGGTCGAGGCCGGGCGGGCGGAATTCATCGACAGCGACTTCGAGATCGACACCGGGCTCAGCATCGAGGAGACGCCCGGCCACACCCCGGGCCATGTCTGCCTCAACCTCGCGCGCGGCGGCGAGACGGCGGTGTTCTGCGGCGATCTCATGCACCACCCGCTCCAGGTGCCGGAGCCCCAGCTCTCGACCATCTTCTGCAGCGATGCCGAGCAGTCGCGCCGCACCCGGACCGCCTTCGTCGAGCGCTACGCCGATACCGACACGGTGATCCTGCCGGCTCATTTCCCGGGCGCCTCGGCGGGGCGGATCAGGGCGGAGAACGGCTCGGCCCGCTTCGCCTTCTGCGCCGAATGAGCCCGCGGCGCGTAGCCGTCGCCGGGCTCGGCGCGGTCGGCATGCCGGTGGCGCGCGCGCTCGCCGCCGGGATCGAGGGGCTGGAGCTTGCCGCCGTCTCGGCAAGCGACCTGGCGCGGGCGCGCGAACGCATGGCAGGCGTCGCGCCCGGCATCCCGGTGGTGCCCGCAGCCGGGCTCGCCGACCGCGCGGACATCATCGTCGAATGCGTGCCCAAGGCCGCCTTCGCCGAGGTCGCGTCGGGGGTCATCGAGGCCGGGCGGATTCTGGTCACCGTGAGCGGGGCGGCGCTCCTGGTGCACGACGACCTGGTTCGCCGGGCCAGCGAGACCGGCGCCCGCATCGTGCTCGCCACCGGCGCGCTGCTCGGGCTCGATGCGGTGCGGGCGGCAGCCGAGGGCGAGATCGCCGAGATCCGCATGACCACCCGCAAGCCGCCGAGATCGCTCAAGGGCGCGCCCTATCTGGAAGAGCACGGCATCGACATCGACAACCTCGCCGGACCGCTGCGCGTGTTCGAGGGGACGGCGCGGGAAGGGGCCGCGGGCTTCCCCGCCAACGTCAACGTCGCCGCCGCGCTCGGCCTCGCCGGGATCGGCCCCGACCGCACCCGGCTCGAGATCTGGGCCGACCCCGGGCTGGAGCGCAACACCCACGAGATCGCCGTCGAAGCCGACTCGGCCCGCCTAACCATGAAGATCGAGAACGTCCCGTCCGAAGAAAACCCGGGCACCGGCAAGATCACCGCGCTGAGCGTCATCGCCGCGCTGAGGAGCCTCGGCGCGCCGCTCCGGGTGGGGACGTAGGGGAGGAAATCTGCCTCGCACGCCGGGACGCCGGGGCTGGCAGCATTCTGACTTTAGCGCCCGCGCTGCTCCGGTCGAAATGACGGCGGGGGCGTTATGGCGCTTTCTGCATCCGCCGTGCTTTGGAGAGTTGGATCTTCCCGACGCTCGGCCGGCCTTCGCGGGACGGCTCGTTGATCCGGCATACGGTTCCGGCGCACCGCCACGCTCAAGAGCGTCGAGAGAAATCTATCTATAGTTGCAGAACATGGCAATTTCTCGATTAGGGTCGAGCCGGCGCGAGAAGCTCACGCCGGACCTTGTCCCAGTCGAGCACCGGATCGGCGGGATCGCGGAGCCGGTCGATGGCGACGGAGGCGTCTTCGAAGTCCGAGAGATAGCGTTCCACGGCAAGACGGATCACGTCCGCCCGGCTGCGCCCAAGCTGGCGCGCGGCGCCATCCAGAGCGTCGACAATCGGGTCCGGCAATCGCGCGGTCACCTGCCGGGTCATGGCACTCCCCAAACCTCGTGATTCCCAGCGCGCCCTTTCTTACTCCAAGGCCGTTCAGCCCGCCACCGCTTCCGCCGCCGACTTGTCCCCTCGGCGGCCAGCTTGTCTATGCTGTGGCCGCGGTCACCGGGACAAGCGAGGAGGAGGGGGCATGGAGTACCAGGCGCTCAAGTGGGAGGTCAGGGACAACCCGGAACGGGCGGGCGAGAGCTGTATCGGGGTGGTGACGTTCAACCGGCCCGAGGCGCTCAACGCGGTCGACGTGCGCATGCGGGTCGAGCTCGACATATTGTGCGACCAGATCCGCCACAACAGCCACGTCAAGGTCGTGGTGTTCACCGGCGAGGGGCGGGGGTTCTCGGCCGGCGGCGACCTCAAGACCGAGGCCGGGCCGCTCGGCGCGGGAGATCCCGATTTCGACATGGGGAATTTCGGCGCCTATCGCGAGCTCGCCAGCCTGTTCTTCAATGACCTGCGCCACCAGGTGCTGCAGCGCGCCTTCAGGAAGATCGAGGATTTGCCGCAGATCACCATCGCCGCGATCAACGGCCCGGCGGTCGGCATCGGGCTCGAGATCTGCACGCTCTGCGACCTCCGCATCGCCTCCGACAGGGCGAAGCTCGGCGAGGTCGCGGTGCCGGCCGGGTTCCTGCCCGAATCGGGCGGCGCGCGGAACCTGCCTAAGCTGGTCGGCGTCGGCAAGGCGCTGGAGATGATTTTGACCGGGCGCATCGTCGACGCCCATGAGGCCGAGCGCATGGGGCTGGTCGAGCGCGTCGTCGCGCATGACGATTTGCTCGACGAGGTGATGGCGCTCGCCGGCCAGATCGCCAGCAACCCCTACCTCTCGGTCCGCTACGCCAAGGAGCTGGTGAAGATGTACTGGAACGCCAACCGCAGCGACGAGGGCTGGGAGCGCGAGTTCCAGGCGATCCAGGAGATCACCCGCACCGGCGACTGCCGGGAGGGCATCCGCGCCTTCCTCGGCAAGCGCAAGGCGGATTACCGCGGGCCCTATTACGAGAACTGGCCCTACGGCGAGGGCGGCTGAGGGGGTGATCCCCGCACGCGTCAACCTGGCGGCCGAGGCCCTCGACCGTCCGACCGGGGGCGGCCGCACAGCCCTCGTCTGGGACGGCGGGACCCTCACCCATGCCGAGCTCCGCGACCGGGTGGGCCGCCTCGCCGGAACCTTCTCCGCCGCCGGGCTCGGGCGCGGCTCGAAGGTGCTGATCCGGATGCCCAACTGCGTCGAGTTCGCCGTGAGCTTTCTCGCGCTCGCGCGCATCGGCGCCGTCCCGGTGACGGTCAACTCGCTGCTCGGGCGGGAGGAGGTGGACTACGTGCTCGACCACAGCGGGGCCGAGGCGGCGGTGACGCTGGCGGATATCGCCCAACCGCTCCTCGCCCGCAGGGACCGCATCCGCGTCTTCCTGTGGCGCGGGGCGCATGACGGCGCCGTCGGGCTCGACGATGCGGCGGGCGACCCGGTTCCGCCCGCCGATACCGCCGCCGACGAGCCCGCCTTCATGGTCTACACCTCGGGCACCACCGGCCGGCCCAAGGGGATCGTGCACGCCCATCGCTGGGCCGTGGCGCTCGGCGAGGCCAATTGCCGCCGCATCCCGCCCTCGCCCGGCGACGTGGCCCTCGCAACCGGCGAGTGGAGCTTCATCAGCGCGCTCGGCCACAACCTCGTCTTCCCGCTGATGAACGGCGTGACCGGGGCGATCCTGGAGGGTTCGGCCCGGCCGGAACGCGTGCTGGCGGCGGTCGAGCGATTCGGGGTGACACTGCTCTACTCGGTGGCGACGGTCTATCGCCGCGTCCTCGCGATCGAGGGGATCGAGGATCGCCACGACCTGTCGAGCCTGCGCGGCTGCAGCGCCACCGGCGAGGCGCTGGAGGCGGCGACCTGGCAGGAGTTCAAGCGCCGGGTCGGCTGCGACATCTGGGAGCATTACGGCGTCTCCGAGATGCAGATGGTGCTGGGGCAGGGGCCCGGGCACCCGGTCAGGCCGGGCTCGATCGGCAGGCCGATACCGGGGACGCGGGTCGCGGTGATGGACGAGTCCTACCGCGAGCTGCCGCCGGGCGAGATCGGCCGCTTCCTGGTCGCCGCCGACAGCCCCGGCTTCTTTCTCGGCTATCACCGCGACCCGGCGATGACCGCGCGGGTGATGCATGACGGCTGGTACCACACCGGCGACCTCGCCTGGCGCGACGCGGACGGCTATTACTGGATCGCCGGGCGCGAGGACGACTGTTTCAAGAGCCGCGGCATCTTCATCTCGCCCTACGAGATCGAGAACGCGCTGAGGGGCCACCCGGCGGTGGCCGAGGCCTGCGTGGTGCCGCTGCCCGATTCCGAGATCGGCAACCGCATCCGCGCCGTGGTGGTCGCCCGCGACGGCCACGCCGCGCCCGGCCTCGGCGAGGCGCTGCGCGAGGATTTGCGCGCCCGCATCGCGCGCTACAAGGTGCCGCATGTCGTCGAGTTGGCGGATTCGTTGCCGAAGAGCGCGGTCGGCAAGGTGCTCCGGCGCGAGGTGGCGGGCGGGTAGGGGGCCTCACCCCTCCGGCGGGTCGAAATCGGACGGGAAGGGCGGCAGCGCCCCCAGCGCGTCGCGCACGAAGCTCCGCGCGAGGATCTCGTCCTGGCTCACCTCGCGCAGCGTCGGGTTCAGGGCGCGGAAATCGGCGAACTGCGCGTCCCAGTGGGCGGCCGACATCTCGCCATTGACCGCGAACCCGCCATTGTCGCGTTCCTGCCGCCAGATCGCCGCGATCCCGTCGCCCGGCAGCTCGACGATGGCGTTGCCGCAGAACACCCGTTCGAACGCGTCCCCGTCCGCGTGCAGGGTGCGCGAGGCCCGGATCATGCCGCGCGCCACGCGGGCGAGGGTGTCCGGCGCTTCCGCCTCGAACGCCTCGGTGGTCGAGAGCACGCCGTGCGGCTGCACCGGGACGAGGCGCTTGAGCTCGGCGAAACCGAGCAGCGTGTGGAGCCTGTCGCCGTGCTTCTCGCTCAGCGACAGGGCCTCCTCGACCCGGATCAGCGAGACGTCGACCGAGCCGTCGAGCAGGGCCGCGATGCGTTCGGGCGGCGGGCCCAGCGCGCGCCATTCGATCTCGTCCTCGGCGATGCCGAGCGCGCGCACGGCGAGCCGGGCCATGTGGTGGCTGAGCGCGCCGAACCCGTCCAGCGCCCAGGTACAGCCGCGTAGCCGATCCGGCTCCGCGATCCGGTTCTGGACCACCAGGTTCTGCGCCAGCGCGCGGGCCATCGAGACCACGATGCGCACCGGGGCGCCGCCGGCGCGGGCGGCCAGCGCCGGGCCGAGCCCGCCATAGGCCACGTCCACCCGGCCGTCCATCAGCGCCTCGATCGCCCGCACCCCGCCATGGACCGGAATCCAGGACGGCTCCAGCCCCTCGTCGCGCCACAGGCCGAGATCGGTCGCCGCCGCGCAGGACAGGTCGTCGACGCCAAAGGTCTCGCCGGAGCCGGCGGCGAGTCGGACGGGGATCGGATCGGGCATGCGATTCTCCTGTGGGGCCAGCGGCTTCACTCAACCGGACGGCGGCGGACGAAGTGGAGGCTGGTGAGGGTCATCACCGCCTCGCCGTGCTGGTTGCGGGTCTCGTAGGCGATGCGGACCGCGTCGCGCCCGCCCGTACTCTGCGCCGGCGAAACCTCGATGATTTCCGCGAATACCTGCAGCGTGTCGCCGGCCCGCACCGGCTTGAGCCAGCGCAGCCTGTCGATACCCGGCGAGCCCATGCCGCAGGCCCGGAACGTGCCGGTGTCGACGAACAGCCCGAAGGTCAGCGCGGCGGTCTGGTAGCCCGGCGCGACGATGCCGCCGAACATGGATCTGGCCGCCGCCTCGGGGTCGGTGTGGTAGGGCAGGTTGGAATAGTCCCTGGCGAAGGAAATTATCTCGGCCTCCGACAGCGTCTTCCGCGCGCTCTCGATGATCTGGCCGACACAAAAATCCTCGAAATAGAGATCGCCCGTCACTCTTCCTCCTCCGCGATGGCGGCAAGCCTGTCGACCAGCTCGCGCACGCCGTCGAGCCGGCGCGCGGGTATCGCCCAATCGCGCGTGACGACGAGGCGGTGGTCGGGGCGGAGCCTGGTGCGCCCGAGATCGTCCTGGATGTACTGGATCAGCCCGCCGGGGTTGGCGAACGCGTCGCCCCGGAAGGCCGCCACCGCGCCCTTGGGCCCGGCATCGAGCTTGTCGATCCCGGCGCGCCGGCATTGCTGCTTGACGGCGATGACGTGGAGCAGGGTCTCGACCTCGCCCGGCAGCGGGCCGAAGCGGTCGATCAGCTCGGCCGCGAAGCCGTCGGTCTCCCCCCGGTCGGCGAGGCGCGCGATGCGGCGGTAGAGCCCGAGCCGCACGTCGAGATCGGTGACATAGGAGGTCGGGATCAGCACCGGCAGGCCGATCGCGATCTGCGGCACCCAGTCCGCCGCCTCGGCCTCGCCCGCCCCGCGCGCCTGGGCCACCGCCTCTTCCAGCATCTGCTGGTAAAGCTCGACCCCGACCTCGCGGATATGGCCGGACTGCGCCTCGCCCAGCAGATTGCCGGCGCCGCGGATGTCGAGGTCGTGGCTGGCCAGAGAAAACCCGGCGCCCAGCGTGTCCAGCGTCTGCATCACTTCGAGGCGCTTTCCCGCCGCTTCGGTGAGGGCCCGGTCGGGCGGCAGGGTGAGGTAGCAATAGCCGCGCAGCTTGGACCGCCCGATACGGCCGCGGAGCTGGTAGAGCTGGGCGAGGCCGAACAGGTCGGCGCGGTGGACGACGAGCGTGTTGGCGCGCGGGATGTCGAGCCCCGACTCGACGATCTGGGTGCACAGCAGCACGTCGATGCGCCCCTCGTAGAAGGCCACCATCGTGTCCTCCAGCGCCCGGCCCGGCATGCGGCCATGGGCGATGGCGACGGTGACCTCGGGCACCAGCTCTTCCAGGCGTTCGGCGACGTCGTCGAGCTGGCCGATGCGCGGGCACACGTAGAAGCTCTGCCCGCCGCGAAAATGCTCCCGCATGATCGCCTCGCGGACGATGACGGGATCGAAGGGGAGCACATAGGTCCGCACCGCCAGCCGGTCGACCGGCGGGGTGGCGATGGTGCTCATCTCGCGCACCCCGCTGAGCGCCATCTGGAGCGTGCGCGGGATCGGGGTCGCGGTCATGGTCAGCACGTGGACGTTGGCCTTGAGCTGCTTGAGGCGTTCCTTGTGGGCGACGCCGAAATGCTGCTCCTCGTCGACCACCAGCAGAGCCAGGTTGCGGAACGCGATGCCCCTGGCCAGCAAAGCGTGGGTGCCGATGACGATATCGACCGTGCCGTCGGCCAGCCCCTGCTTGACGGCGGCGGTCTCCTTCGCCGGGACCAGCCGCGAGAGCTGGCCGATATTCACCGCGAGGCCGGCGAAGCGCTGGCTGAAGGTCACGAAATGCTGCCGCGCGAGCAGTGTCGTCGGCACCACCACCGCGACCTGCCCGCCGGAATGGACGACGTTGAACGCCGCCCTCAGCGCGACCTCGGTCTTGCCGAAACCGACATCGCCGCAGATCAGCCGATCCATCGGCTGGCCGCTTCCGAGATCGGCCATCGTCGTGTCGATCGCCTCGACCTGGTCCTCGGTCTCGGTGAACGGGAAGCGCGCGCAGAACGCCTCGTAGAGCCCGGGCTCGGCGGCGATCGGCTCCACCGAATGGAGCTTGCGCCGGGCGGCGACGGCGATCAGCTGGTCCGCCATCTCGAGCAGCCGCTTGCGGAGCCGCGCCTTGCGCTGCTGCCAGGCCGCGCCGCCCAGCCGGTCGAGCACCGCCTCCGAATCGCCCGAGCCGTAGCGCGACAGCACTTCGAGGCTCTCGACCGGGACGTAGAGGCGATCGCCGCCGGCATAGGAGAGGCGCAGGCAGTCATGCGGCGCGCCCGCGGCGACGACGGTTTCCAGCCCCTCGTAGCGGCCGATTCCGTGCTCCACATGGACCACCAGGTCCTGCGGCGAGAGGTCCGAGGCATCGGCGACGAAGTTCCTGGCGCGGCGCCGGCGCGGCCGGGTCAGGCGCTCGCCCAGAATGTCCTGCTCGCCGACGACGAGGAGATCGGGGGTCTCGAAACCCTGTTCGATGCCGAGCACGGCGAGCGCGGCGGCGCCTTGCGGCAGAGCCTCGACCTCCGGCCAGCTCGCCGCCGGGGCGAGGCCGGAGACGCCGTGCTCGGCGAGGATCTGGCCGAGCCGTTCGCGCGAGCCCGGCGACCAGGCCGCGACGACGACCCGGACGCCGTCGCGGCGGCGCGCGTCCAGCGTCCGCTTCACCCGGTCGAACGGGTCGCCCGGCTCGCCATCCGCCTCCGCCGCGGCGCCGGAAAAGGCGGGCGCGCGGCGGCCGGCGAAATCGGCGACCGAATCGAAGGCTCCGTGCGGCATGTCCCCGGGCGCGCCGTAAGGCTGGAAATAGCCCAGCTTGCGCCGCGCCAGCAGGCCGTCCCACTCGGCCGCGTCGAGATAGAGCCGGCCGGGCGGCAACGGCCGGTAGGGCGGCGTGCGGTCGGTCCCCGCGCGTCCGTTTTCCAGGTAGGTCCGCCTGGCATCGTAGTAGTCGGCGATCATTTCGAGCCGGGCGTCGCGCGCCGCCTCGATCTGGTGTTCGAGGGTCACCATCGCATCGGGCAGGTAGTCGAACAGGGTCTCCAGCCCGTCATGGAACAACGGCAGCCAGTGCTCCATGCCGATCTGCTTTCTCCCCTCGCTCACCGCCTGGTAGAGCGGGTCGTCGGATACCGCGCCGAAGGATTCGCGATAGCCGGCGCGGAAGCGGCCGATGGAGGGCGCGTCCAGCGCGATCTCGCTTACCGGGGACAGCGCGAGCCGCTCCAGCGTGGCCGTGGTCCGCTGGGTTCCGGCGTCGAAGCTGCGGATCCCCTCCAGCGTGTCGCCGAACAGATCGAGGCGGACCGGCTGGTCGGGGCCGGGCGGGAAGATGTCGACGATCCCGCCGCGGATCGCGAACTCGCCGGCCTCGCGCACCGTGCTCGCGCGCTGGTAGCCGTTGCGCACCAGAAACCCGGTGAGCCCGTCGAGGTCGAGACCGTCTCCCGGCGCGGCCTCGAAGGAGGCGCCGAGCCAGACCGCGCGCGGCGGCAGGCGCTGCAACGCGGCCGCGACGGTGGTGAGCACGACCATCGGGCCGTCCGCTTGCCCGTCGGCGAGGCGGGCCATGGCGTCCACCCGCTCGGCGACGATCTCGCTCACCGGCGAGACCCGGTCATAGGGCAGGCAATCCCAGGCGGGCAGCCGCAGGACCCGGAGATCCGGCGCGAAGAAGCCGATTCCCTCGGCGAGCCTGGCAAGCCGGGCATCGTCGCGCGCGATGTGCAGCACGCACGACCCGCCGCCCGCGGCGAGTTCCGCGACGACCCGTGCTTCCAGCGCCTCCGGCACGCCGGCGAGCAGCGTCCGTCCGGCCCCCGCGGCGGCGTCGATCCGGTCCGGCCGGGCGGCGGGCGGGCTCACAGCGCGCCCTTGTAGGCCTTGAGCATGGCCATCACGTCGGTGTCGAACTCGGCGGGCACGGGGTGCAGCCCGATCACCCAGCCGAGCAGCTCCGGGTCCGGCCGATCCAGCAGCTCTTCGAGCGCATCCAGCTGCGCCGCGTCGAGACGCGGGAGATTCGATTCGGCGAACCCGCCGATCACCAGGTCGCTCTCCTTGGTTCCCCGGCGCAGGCTGCGGAACAGGATGCGCTTGCGGCGGGCGTCGAGGTCTTGCTGCAAATGGAGGGCTCCCCGTGGCGGGAGACCTCTCGCACAGCGCCGCCGCGGGGGCAAGGGAGGCGGGCGGCGCTCGCTTGACGGCACCGCGCGGGCGCTGTCCGATGGCGCCAGCCACAGAACCGGGTTCCGCCGATGCGTCCGGAAATCCTGTTTCCCCTGTTCGCCGAAATCCGGTCGCTGCCCGGCGTCGGGCCGCGCATCGGCAAGGCGATCGAGCGGCTGGCCGGGAAGCGGCTTGTCGACCTGCTGTGGCACCTGCCCAACGGGGTGATCGACCGCCGGTTCTCGCCGCAAATCGCCAGCGCGCCCGACAAGGCGATCGTCACCATCGCGGTCGAGATCGACCGTCACCTCCTCCCCGCCAGCCGGCGGGTCCCCTACCGCGTGGTCTGCCATGACGGGACCGGGGCGCTCGACCTCGTGTTCTTCAACGCGAGGCCGGAATATCTGGAAACCGTCCTTCCGGTGGGCGAGAAGCGGGTGGTCAGCGGCCGGGTCGAGCGCTACCGCGACCGGCTCCAGATGACCCATCCCGACCATATCGGCCGCCCCGGCGAGCTCGACGCCCTCAAGCGGGTCGAGCCGGTCTATCCGCTGACCGGCGGGTTGACGGCCAGGCCGCTGGCGAAGACGGTTGCCGAGGCGGTGCGCCGCGCGCCCGGCCTGCCGGAATGGAACGACCCGGCCTGGATGGCGCAAAAGTCCTGGCCGGGCTGGCGCGAGGCCGTGACCCTGGCGCACGCGCCGGAGGACGAGTCCGCTCTCGATCCCGCCCATCCGGCGCGCGAGCGCCTCGCCTATGACGAGCTGCTGGCCAACCAGCTCGCGCTCGCTTTGGTGCGCCGCCGCCGGCGCGCGCGCCCGGGCCGGCAAATCGCCGGCGACGGGGTGCTGCGCGGGCGCGCACGGGAGTCTTTCGGCTTCGCCCTGACCGGCGCGCAGGAAGCGGCGGTCGCCGAGATCGCCGCCGACATGGCCGCGCCCGAGTGCATGATCCGGCTGCTCCAGGGCGATGTCGGCAGCGGCAAGACCGTGGTCGCCTGTCTCGCCATGCTGGCGGCGGTCGAGACCGGCGCGCAGGCCGCGTTGATGGCGCCCACCGAAGTCCTCGCGCGGCAGCATTTCGCCACCGTCGAGCCGCTTGCCCGGCGGATCGACGTCCCGGTGGCGCTGCTGACCGGGCGGGAGCGCGGCGGCAACCGGGAGCGCGTTCTCGCCGGACTCGCCGGCGGCGCGACGGCGATCGCCATCGGCACCCATGCGTTGCAGCAGGACGCGGTCGCCTTCGCCGACCTCGCGCTGGCGGTGATCGACGAGCAGCACCGTTTCGGCGTCGACCAGCGCATCGCGCTCGCCGACAAGGGGCGCGCGGTGGACATGCTGGTGATGACGGCGACGCCGATCCCGCGCACCCTGACGATGACCGCCTATGGCGACATCGACGTTTCCAGGCTGCACGAGAAGCCGCCCGGAAGGCGCCCGGTCGATACGCGGGTCCTGCCGGTCGACCGGCTGGGCGCGGTGATCGACCGGCTCCGGCGGGCCATCGCCGGCGGGGCGCGGGTCTTCTGGGTGTGTCCCGTGGTCGAGGAGTCGGAGACCCTCGACCTCGCGGCGGCGACCGAGCGGCATGCCGCGCTGGAGGTGCTGTTCGGCGACCGCGTCGGGCTGCTGCACGGCCGCATGAAGGGGCCGGAGAAGGACGCCGCGATGGCCCGCTTCGCGGGCGGCGAGATCGACATCCTGGTGGCGACCACGGTGATCGAGGTCGGGGTCGACGTCGCGGAAGCCTCGGTCGTGGTGGTCGAGCATGCCGAGCGTTTCGGGCTCGCCCAGCTTCACCAGCTTCGCGGGCGGGTCGGGCGCGGCGAGCGCGCCTCGTTCTGCCTGCTGCTCTATGGCGGCCCGCTGACCGAGACCGCGCGGGCGCGGCTCAACGTGATGCGCGAGACCGATGACGGTTTCCTGATCGCCGAGGAGGATCTGCGCCTGCGCGGCGCGGGGGAGCTGCTGGGCACCCGCCAGTCCGGGCTGCCCGATTTCCGGCTGGCCGACCTTGCCGCCCATGCCGGGTTGATCGAGGTCGCGCGCGACGACGCGCGGCTGATCGTCGAACGCGACGCCGATCTCGCGACGCCGCGCGGCGCGGCGCTGAGGACCCTGCTCTACCTGTTCGAGAGGGATGCCGTGGTCAGGACGGTGCGCTCAGGATGATCCGCGCTTGCGCAGGTCCTCGATCTCCGCCGTCCCTTCGCTCTCGTCGTAGGGGATGGTGGGACGATCGCGCGCGGCCGGCGCGACCCGCTTGACCTTCCGCTCGTCCTCGTCGCGGCGGTCCTCCGGCGTCACGATGCCGCCCGAGACGACCATCTTGATCCCTTCCTCGACGGTCATGCTGAGCACGACCAGATCCTTCCTGGGAATGAACAGGAGATAGCCCGAGGTGGGGTTGGGCGTGGTCGGCAGGAAAACGTTGACCACCTCGTCCGCGGTCTGGTTCTGCACCTCGCCCAGCGTCTTGCCGGTGATGAAGCCGAGCGCCCAGCTGCCGCGCCTGGGATACTCGAACAGCACCACCTGGCGGAACGCGTTCGATTGCTGGCGCAGCACGGTCTCGAAGATCTGCTTGGTGGCGCTGTAGACGCTGCGGATCACCGGCATGCGGGCGAGCAGGCGCTCGCTCGTCCTGATCCAGATGCGCCCGATCGCACCCGCCGCCATCGCCCCGATCAGTGTCAGCAGCACGAAGGCGATGATCAGCCCGAGCCCGGGGATGCCGAAGGGCAGGTAGGTCTCCGGGTTGTAGGCGGCGGGGATCAGCGGCGTGATCTTGCCGTCGATCCAGTTGATGATCAGCCAGGCGAGATAGAACGTGATCGCGATCGGGGCGGTGACCAGAACCCCGGCGAAGAAATAGGCGCGGATGTGCCGCATGATGCGCAGCCGCATGCGGCGACCGCGGCGCCGGCGGCGCGGTCCGGTGTCCTCGCCGGGCTTCGGCTTTTCGCTCTGGTCCATGCTCGACTTCCCGCTTGCCTAGCACCGGGCTACCGCAACGCGACAGTGCACATGTAATTCGGCGCTTCGTCCCGCGCCATGCCGGCCTGGTCGTTAGATCGTATGGCGGGCGCCCGATTTCCATCCCCGCGGAACAAATTGCCGCAGAATCCCGGCCCACCCGATCGACGCGACGACCGGGGGCTGCCGGGGCGTCAGGCCACGTCCAGATAGTGGAGGCTGAACATGCCGTCCGGGTCGGTCCACGCCCGGACCGGTTCGTAGCGCGCCTCGCGGCACATCCCCTGGAACTGCTCGATGCCGTACTTGTAGGAGTTCTCGGTGTGGATGGTCTCGCCGGCCCTGAAATCGAACCGCCGGTTGCCGACCCGGGCGGTCTGGTCCCGCTCGCTCACCAGATGCATCTCGATCCGCCCGTGCTCGCGATTGTAGACCGCGTCGTGGGAGAAGCCGGACAGGTCGAAATCGCCGTCGAGTTCCCGGTTGATCCGGGCCAGAAGGTTCGCGTTGAAGGCGGCGGTCACCCCCTCGCGGTCGTTATAGGCCGCGATCAGCGTGTCCTCGTCCTTCTTGAGATCGACGCCGATCAGCATCGATCCTCCGGCACCGATGGTCTCGGCGGAGCGTTCCAGAAACCCCTGCGCCTCGTCCGGCGAGAAGTTGCCGATGGTCGATCCGGGGAAGAAACCGAGCCGGCGCCCGCCATTCTCCTTCTCCCGGTCCATCGCGAGGGGCTGGGTGTAGTCCGCCCAGACGGCTTCCACGTCGAGCTCGGGGAATTCCCCGGCCAGCGCGCTCGTCGCGTCGATCAGGTGGTCCCTGGAGATGTCGATCGCGGTATAGGCCGCGGGTTCCTCCAGCCGGTCGAGCAGCAGCTTGACCTTGACGCTGGAGCCGCTGCCGAACTCGATGACGTGGCAGGCCGGGCCGCTGAGCTCGGCGAACTCGCCGCCATGGCGCTCGAGAAGCGCGATCTCGGTCCGGGTGGGGTAGTACTCGTCGAGCTCGCAGATGCGGTCGAACAGGGCCGAGCCCGTCTTGTCGTAGAAGAACTTGCAGGGGAGCGTCTTGCGTTCCCGGGACAGGTTCTCGACGACCTCGGCCATGAAGTCGTCGGTTTCCGGCCCCTCGTCGCGGAACCGGATCCGCTCGCGCGTCTGGTTTTCCTGCATCGCGGGCGGAAACTAGTCGGCAGCCCTCCGCGGCGCAAGCTGGGCTACGTCGCCATCACCGCGACGGTGCAGCCGACCGCGAAGTCGGGTATCGGGTCGTAATGCCAGATCTCGCCGCGCGCGCCGTAGGCCGCTCCGGCCACCGCGATGAAGGTGCGGATCTCGAACCCGCCCTGGCCGGCCTCGCGATAGGTGTCGGTATCGCTGTAGGAGAGCAGGGCGTCGCGGTCGTTGGCCGCGAACCGGTCGAGGAAGGCGCGGTCCCAAGCCTCGTTGATCTTTCCCGAATCCGGCGTCGCCGGCCAGTGCGAGATCCCGCCCGTGCCGATCATGGCGATGCGCTCGGGCACCGCGTCGCAGGCGCGCCGGAGCGCCCGGCCGAAGGCCCAGGCGCGATGGACCGGGGTGAGCGGCGGCCCCTGGCAATTGATGTTCGCCGGCACCACCGGCAGGTCGTAGGCCGGCGTGAGGAAATGCAGCGGCACCATGATCCCGTGGTCGAACTTCCACTCCTCGGCGTAGGAGACGTCGACCTCCTCCAGCACCTCGGCGATCAGCCGGCGCGAAAGGTCGGCGTCGCCGGGGATCGCGGCGCGCGGGATGGCGAGCCAGTCGGGGTCCTCGATCGGCCCCTCGTAGCCGTCCGCCATGCCGATGCAATAGGCCGGCATGTTGTCCATGAAGAAATTGGCGAAGTGCTCGGCGCCGACCACCAGCAGGGCGTCCGGCTCGGCGGCTTCGATGGCGCGGCGCATCCGTTCGAAGGCGGCATGCAGGCGGGCCAGCCGGTCCCGCCCCACCCGGTCCGCCCGCCCGGTGATCCCGGGCGCGTGGCTGCAGGCGCCGGCGAAGACCAGGCTCATCGATCCGCCTCCCCGCCGACCATCGCGTAGAGCCCGGCCCGCACCGGGCCGTGGCGCCGCACGCCCTCGCGCATCGCCTCGAGATAGTCGTTCCAGGGATAGCCGCGCAGCGCCGCGTAGTGCATCAGGAGCTGGCCGTTGACGCCGAGCACGTAGAGCAGGCCGATATCCGGCTCGCGCACCGCCCGGCTCTCCTCCGCGGTCATCGGGTATTCCTCCAGCAGCGCTTCGAAGTCGTCCTCGTAGCGCTGCCGCGTATGGGGGTCGCGGTTGAGCCGGTAGATCAGCTTCTGCACCTGGTAGAGGCTCATAGCACGCCGCGCTCCCTCAGCCTCTCGATCTCGTCCTCCCCGTAGCCCAGCCCGGCGAGGATGGAGTCCGTGTGCTCGCCCATCTCGGGGCAGGCATTGCGCAGCCGCCATGGCGTGCGGTGGAACCGGACCGGCTGGCCGACCAGCGCGATGCGCCCCCGCGTCGGATGGTCGACCGGCGCCGCCATGCCGATATGCTCGACCTGCGGGTCCGCGAAGGTGGCATCCAGGCTGTAGACCGGGCCCGAGGGCACGCCCGCGCCGTTCAGCCGCTCGACCCATTCGGCGGTCGAACGGGTGCGCGTGACCGCCCCGATGGCATCGCTGAGCGCGGCGCGGTTGGTGCCGCGCGCGGGCCCGTCGGCGAAACGCGGATCGTCGAGCAGGTCTGCCGTGCCGAGCGCCTCGCACAGCCTGGCGAACATCGTGTCCCCCGACGCCGCGATGTTGATGAAGCCGTCGCCGGTCTCGAACATCCCGGTCGGCATGTAGAGCGGGTGGTCGTTGCCGGCCTGCGGCGCGACCTCGCGGTCGACGGTCCAGCGCGCGGCCTGGAAGTCCATCACCGCCACCTGGGCCGCGAGCAGCGAGGAATCGACCCACTGGCCCTCGCCGGAAACCTCGCGTTCGAGCAGCGCGGCGAGGACGCCCATCGCGCAGTAGAGCCCCGCGGTGATGTCGGCGATCGCGGTTCCGGCGCGCACCGGGCCGTGGCCGGGCAGGCCGGTGACCGACATCAGCCCGCCCATGCCCTGCGCCACCTGGTCGTATCCGGGCCGGTCGGCATAGGGGCCGTCCTGACCGAAGCCCGAGATGCTGCCCAGCACGATGCGCGGGTTGACGGATTTCAGCGAGTCGTAGTCGATGCCGAGACGGTCCTTGACCCGGGGCCGGTAGTTCTCGACCACGACATCGGCGGTCGCCACCAGCTTCATGAAGATGTCCCGGCCTTCGGGCGCCTTCAGGTTCAGCGTCATCGCCCGCTTGTTGCGGTGCAGGTTCTGGAAATCGGAGGACTGGCGCCCGCCATTGTCGCCGTCGCCCGCGGGGTCCGGCGCCTCGATCTTGACCACGTCCGCGCCCCAGTCGGCGAGCTGGCGCACGCAGGTCGGCCCCGACCGGGCGCGGGTGAGGTCGAGCACCTTGAAGCGCGACAGGGGGAGGGAGGGATCCGTCATGACGCCGGATTGTAGTTCAACGCCTTCCCGGGCGTCGAGTTGTCGCCGCCGCGGGTTGGCGGTCCGTGGAGTCCTTGGATCACCATGCGCCGGAAGCAGGTTGAATTCCCGCGTCCGGCGCCCTATTTTCGCCGATGGAGGCTCGGCCCCTTGAGAAGCTCAGCGACGTCGAATGTTCGTGAGTGGAGCTTGGGGCGTTGCCTCCTTCTTCATGGGGCTGGTCTGGCCTCATACGGGTCCGGAACGTAGGCGATGCCGTAGGTATCGAATGCTTGGCCGCCCCGGCGCGCTTGGCCGCGAAACTGGAGGTCGGCCAAGTCTTTCCCGAACATCCGGGTTATTTCGTCCCGGCCCTTGGCGTTCATGCCGCGACCCGGTAGCCGAAACCCCCAGTTGATGCAGTAGATGCACAAATCCGCCGCCTGTACGGCAGCGCTCATGTCCGAGGAGACGAAGAACGGCGAAGGCACGATCCAGGCTGTCCTCTGCCGACCCGTGACGGTCCGTGTGAAATACGCCTCCATTCTTGTGACAAGCCTGCGATCTTCGCGTTTGTCGGTCTCGTCCATGACCAGGACGCCGTGCTCGCGCTTCCTTTCTAGGAAGTAGAAAAACCTCTCCAGAAAAAAGACCACATCCTTTCTCAGATAGTTGTCGAAGCGATAGGCCCGAGGCTTCACGATCCCGCGGGGCACTGCCGAGGCCATCACGACCGCTTGATGCCGTCTCAAGAGGCCGAAGGTCTCCCGCGCCATGCGCAGACAGGCTTGACCGTAAGCCGTGAACTCTTCCCGACGCTGTTCGACGCGTCCGCGACCTTTTTCCAGGAACGATGTACAAAGCCTCCGTCTTTCGCCATCTGGAAGCTGATCGCCCTGGCGCGCGAATCGGAAACGCTTCCTGTCGACGAGTGTGGAGCCCTTGATCTCCTTTCCATACGCGTCCAACCGGGTTCCGAAACAATCGGCTTCGAGGCGCTGCATGTCCTGTATGGAAGGCCACAGCCTGCCCACGTGGATCGCAAACCCGCCGCGAACCTCGTAAGGCGTGGTCTTGTGGTCATGTCCGCTTTCGTCGATCGTGTCCCAGCCGGTGGTGTAAGAGCCTGGCGTCCGTTGCGGTATCCGGCGGGTCGGGCCGGGGCCGCTCAGGCTGCCACGGCGGGCAGCTTGA
>Ga0209543_1001693_pt1 | contig 18370 bp, 20 predicted proteins | sample MesohylFT_FD_187296 | JGI IMG/M metagenome (GOLD analysis project Ga0209543, IMG submission 187296) | Host-associated microbial community of the marine sponge Aplysina aerophoba from Gulf of Piran - sponge mesohyl, lysed by freeze-thaw... | ecosystem: Host-associated > Porifera > Sponge >...
GCCGTCGGCGAGCACCAGCAGCGTGTTGAGCGGCGTCGCCACCAGCGTCGCGATCCGCACCAGCGGGAGCCCCTCGGCCACCTGGAGGTGAAGCTGCGGCTGGTAGGAGACTGCGAGATCCGCCTGTTCGGCGGCGACCAGCTTGGGCGGGTCGTTGGGATCGGCCGGCGCGATCAGCTCGACCTCCAGGCCCGCCTCCGCGAAATAGCCCTTCTCCAGCGCCACGAAGAGGGGCGCGTGGTCGGGATTGATGAACCAGTCGAGCAACAGGGTCAGCTTCTCGGCCGCGTCGGAGGGTTTGGGCGCAATCAGGGCCGCCGCCAGGCACAAAGCGACTGCCGCCAGAAGTGTCTTCGTCATGGTCCGCATTTGTCGTCCTCCTTGTCGCTCATTCAGGTGTCAGGCTGCCAATGAAGGGCCCGGCGCAGCACGTGGTCGATGATGAAGTAGATCGCCACCGCGAAGACCGCGAGGGTGAGCAGCGCGGCGAACATCAGGTCGATCTGCATGCGCGCGTTGGCGTGCAGCATGAGGAAGCCGAGGCCCGCGCTCGATCCCACCCACTCGCCCACCACGGCGCCGATGGGCGCCACCGCCGCCGCGACGCGGACGCCCGAGGCCAGCGCGGGCAGCGCCGACGGCACTCGGATGCGCCACATGGTCCGCCACGGGCTCGCGCCCATGGCGCGGGCGAGGTCGAGCCAGCCCGGTTCGGTGCGCCGTAGGCCGTCGAAGAAGTTCGCGGCCACGGGGAAGTAGATGATGAGCGTCGCCATCGCGACCTTGGACGCGATGCCGTAGCCGAGCCAGAGCACGAGGATCGGCGCGAGCGCGAAGACCGGCACCGCCTGGGAGGCCACCAGTACCGGCAGCAGCCAGAGCCGCGCCGGCCGCACGTAGGTGAGCACCAGGGCGCTGATCACGCCCAGCAGGGTTCCGAGCACGAGGCCGAGGGCGATCTCCAGCAGCGTGGTCTGGGCGTGGCCCAGGATCAGCCCGGCGTGCTCCCACCAGGTCACGCCGACCCGCGCCGGCCCCGGCAGGATGAAGTGGGGCGTGTCGGCAAGCCAGACAACCGCCTGCCAAACCAGGACCAGGAGGCCGCAGATCGTCGTCAGCCTGAAGGCGCGCATTCGGGTTCCGGGCCATCAGTGGGGGCGCAGGCGGGCGCCGGCATCGTCGGCCGCCGTGAGCTGTTCCAGGAGCTCGGCGTGCAGGGCCTGGAGGGAGCGGTCGCCGGGCTTGCGGGGCGGGGGGCCATCGGGCGCGGCAGCCAGCTGCAGCGAGGCAGGGCGCCCGGCCATGACGTAGATGCGCTCCCCGAGCCGGAGCGCTTCCAGCGGATCGTGGGTGACCAGCAGTACCGTGCGCCCGGCAAGGAGGCCCGAGGCGAGCTCCTGCAGCCGCATTCGCGTGATGGCGTCGAGCGCGGAGAAGGGCTCGTCCATGAGCACGATGGGGCGGTCTTCCATCAACGTGCGGGCGAGCGCGACCCGTTGGCGCATGCCGCCGGAGAGGGTGCGGGGCAGGGCATCGGCCTCGGCGCCCAAACCCACGCGCCCCAGCAGTGCCAGCGCGCGCTCGTGGTCGGGCTTCTCGCCGCGCAAGCGCGCACCGAGGCAAACGTTTCCGAGCGCGCTGAGCCACGGCATGAGCAGGTCCTGCTGCGCCATGTAGGCGACCGACGCACCGCCCAGGACGCTCAGGTTGCCGGACTCGAGCCGCTCCAGGCCGGCGATGACCCGCAGCAGACTCGACTTGCCCACGCCACTCGGCCCAAGCAGGCAGGTCCAGCGGCCCCGCTCCAGGGCAAGCTCCAGACCGTCAAAGAGCAGCGCGCCTTCGAAGCCAAAGCGAGCACCTTCAACGCGGACGGCGTGGTGCGACTCGGTTTGCAGGTTTTCTGGCGGGGTCACGTCTCGTTTCCTACGCCGGTCCTAACCGGATCAGGTTCAAGGGGTCGTCGGAGTTGTTCCGACCTCTCAGCCGCGTACGGCTCCCCCAGAGCAGTTTCGATTGTGGCGAAGTGGCCGCTGCGTTGCAAGGGCGCCGCAGGCACGGCAGTGTTCCGGTCAGCGTCGTGCCGACGCCGATTCCGGGGGCAGGCGATGGAATGGAGCGATACGGGCATCGTCCTCTCCGCCCGCCGCCACGGCGAGAACGCCGCTGTCGTCTCGCTGCTCACCGAGAATCACGGCCGCCACGCCGGCTTGGTGCACGGTGCGCGCGGACGCCGGGCGCGCGGGCTCTATCAGCCGGGCAATGCGCTTACGGCCCGCTGGCAGGCGCGCCTCGCCGAGCACCTGGGCCGCTATACCTGCGAGCTGGTGCGGGCGCGGGCGAGCCTCGTGCTGGACGACCCGCCCCGTCTCGCGGCGCTCGCCGCCGTCTGCGCGCTGGTGGAGGCGACGCTGCCGGAGCGGCTTCCCTATCCCCAGGTCTACGGCGCCACCGGACGCCTGCTCGACACGCTCGAAGCGAGCGAGCGCTGGGCCGAAGCGGTGGTCCATTGGGAGCTTGCGCTGCTCGCAGAGCTCGGCTTCGGTCTCGATCTCTCGGCCTGTGCGGCAACGGGCTCGGTCGACGACCTGACCTACGTGTCGCCCCGCAGCGGGCGGGCGGTGTCGCAAGAGGCCGCCGAGCCCTATGCGGAGAAGCTCTTCCCCCTCCCGCCCTTCCTCCTGCGGCCGGAGGATGACGCCGCCGCAGCAGCCGCCGATATCGTCGCCGGGCTCCGGTTGACGGGATGGTTCTTCGAGAAGCACGTGTTCGGCGGGCAGGGGGGGCGCATGCCCGCCGCCCGCGAGCGCGTCATCGACCGCTTGCAGGCGGGGGCCGCGGCCACGGCGAGAAGTCCGGGTTAACCCGCACGCCGCCTGTGCTATAGCGGCTGTCATGGCGCGAATCGCAGACGACGGCGTGACGGAAGGCGCGGTCCTCCCCGTACCGCTTGGCGATGCGTTGAGCGAGCGCTATCTCGCCTATGCGCTCTCCACCATCACCGCGCGCTCGTTGCCCGACGTGCGCGACGGGCTCAAGCCGGTCCAGCGTAGGCTCCTCTATGCCATGCGGGCCCTGAAACTCGACCCCGACGCGGGCTTCAAGAAGTGCGCGCGGGTCGTGGGCGACGTGATCGGCAAGTACCACCCACACGGCGATTCTGCGGTGTACGACGCCCTGGTGCGGCTCGCCCAGACCTTCGCCGCGCGTTATGCGCTGGTCGAGGGGCAGGGCAATTTCGGCAACGTCGACGGCGATAACGCCGCTGCGATGCGCTACACCGAGGCCCGGCTCACTGAGGTTGCACAAGCACTGCTCGACGGCCTCGACGAGGACGCGGTCGACTTCCGCGAGACCTACGACGGCGGCGACAGCGAGCCCGTGGTGCTGCCTGCGGCCTTTCCCAACCTGCTCGCCAACGGGGCGACGGGAATCGCGGTCGGCTTGGCCACCAGCATCCCGCCCCACAACGCCGGCGAGCTCTGCGATGCGCTCACCGCGCTCCTGAAGGACCCCAAGCTTTCGGACGACGCCCTGGTGACGCTGGTGCCGGGGCCGGATTTCCCGACCGGCGGCGTCCTGGTCGAGGACCGCGACCAGATCGCGGACGCCTATGCGACGGGGCGGGGCGGCTTCCGCGTCCGCGCGCGCTGGGAGAAGGAGAGCATCGGCCGCGGCCAGTACCAGATCATCGTCACCGAGATTCCCTATCAGGTGCAGAAGGCGCGCCTGATCGAGCGCATCGCCGAGCTACTCCAGGCCCGCAAGCTCGCCCTGCTGGCCGACGTGCGCGACGAATCGGCCGAGGACGTGCGCATCGTGCTGGAACCCAAGAGCCGCACGGTCGAAGCCGGGCTCCTGATGGAGATGCTCTTCCGCCAGACCGAGCTGGAGACCCGCATCGGGCTCAACATGAACCTGCTGGATGCGGCGGGCGTGCCCCGCGTGATGACCCTCAAGCAGGTGCTACAGGCCTTTCTCGATCACCGGCGCGAGGTCCTGCTGCGGCGCACCGCCCATCGGCTGGCGGCGATCGCCCACCGGCTCGATGTGCTCGGAGGCTATCTCGTCGCCTACCTCAATCTCGACGAGGTGATCCGGATCGTGCGCGAGGAGGACGAGCCGAAGCCCGCGCTCGTGGCGGCGTTCGGGATCAACGAGGTGCAGGCGGACGCGATCCTAAACATGCGCCTGCGTGCGCTGCGGCGCCTGGAGGAGGAGGCGATCAGACGCGAGCACGCGGCGCTGGAGGCGGAGCGCGGCCAGCTCGAGAAGCTCGCGAACAGCACGCGCCGGCAGAAGACCGCACTCATGGCTGAGATCGCGGAGATCAAGACGCGCTTCGGGCAGGAGACCGAGCTCGGCGCCCGCCGCACCGCCATCGGCGAGGCTCCCCAGCCGCAGGACGTGCCCGTGGAGGCAATGGTGGAGCGCGAGCCCATCACGGTGATCTGCTCGGCGAAGGGGTGGATCCGCGCGATCAAGGGCCACGCCGAGGCGGAGACGGCGGTGCGCTACAAGGATGGCGACCGCGAGCGCTTCCGCTTCCACGCTGAGACCACGGACAAGCTGCTGATTTTCGCCACCAACGGGCGCTTCTACACGCTCGCGGCGGATCGGCTCCCCGGCGGGCGCGGCTTCGGCGAGCCCGTGCGCCTCATGGTCGACCTCAGCAACGATCACGAGGCGGTCGCGCTCTTCGCCCACCGCCCCGGCCGACGTTTGCTGGTGGCGGCGAGCGACGGGCGCGGCTTCTTCGTGCTCGAGGATGAGGTCGTCGCCCAGACCCGCACCGGGCGGCAAGTTCTCAACCCGGCGCAAGGAGCGGAGGCTACAGTCTGTGTAGAAGCGGCGGGCGACACGGTCGCGGTCGTTGGCACCAACCGGCGCCTGCTGGTGTTCCCAGCCGGCGAGGTGCCCACCATGACGCGGGGCCGGGGCGTGATCCTGCAGCGCTACCGCGACGCCGCGCTCTCGGACGCGCAGGTGTTCGACAGTGCCGAGGGGCTGCGCTGGCGCTCGGGCACCGGCGTGCGCACCGAGACGGCGCTAGACCAGTGGCACGGCAAGCGCGGCCAGGCAGGGCGTGCCGCACCGCGCGGCTTCCCCGCCGCCAACCGTTTCCTCTGAGGCTGATCAGACCGGGTCCAGCTTCCGTCATAACGCCGCGTTGGCACATGCCAGGAAGACGTCAGCATGCGCGCTCCCTATCGTCAGGAGCAGCGCTGCGGCAAGGCCGACGCACAACGCAACAAGCAGGAGCCCGAGGCCGTAAGAAACCCTGCGCCTGTTCTTGCGGTCCTTGCCCTGAGCGGACGCCGCATGGGCACCGCTACCGACATCGCTGCTATGCCGGCTTCGCGGGGGCCCTGCATGGCTACGTTCCATGTGGGTCGGCTCCCGAGGCGGGCTTCGGCGAGAGCTGCCGCGACTGCCTCATTTGCTCCCCTGCAATCCCGGGCCGGTAGCCAGCCAGACAACGAGCTACCCACCGTCAGTCGAAAAGCGTGTGGTTCAAGCAGTGAAAGCGCGTCTTTTAGCGAGAGTTCCATAAGCTATGCCAATATACAATCCAATTAGATATGCCGACATATCATATATCGCGCATGTCCAATCTGCATGTTCGGATAAGACATAGCCGGATTTCTTGCTCGTCACGCGAGGCTCCGACCCAAGACCTAAGTCGCCATGTAATAGGGGATGACCGCTTGCTGGTGGGAGGGCGCGTCCCGTGACGATCGTTCAGCTGCCCAGGAGGCCCAGCGCACGTGCGAGGGGAGGGGCCTCGCGCCAGCAGGGGGTGGCCCCTTCGGGAAGGCGCGGCACGTGCGCGATGGGTAGCGGCCCTGCGTGCTTCGCGATGGTCTCCGCCGTCTCCGCCGGCGGCACCGGACTCTCCGGCGATTCGCTGATGACGAGGCCGGCGACCTCGATGCCGCGCCCGCGAATCGCCGCGAGCGTGGTGAGCGTGTGGCTGATGGTGCCGAGGTAGCTGCCCGCCACCACCAGCGCCGGCGCGCCGAGCGCGGCGATCCAGTCGAGCACGGTGTGGTCATCGTTCAACGGCACCATGGCCCCGCCGATGCCCTCGATCAGCAGCGGGTCGCCCTCGGCAGCGCGGCAGAATGCGACGATTTCCGCCAGGTCGAGGCGGCGTCCCTCGCGTGCCGCGGCCATGTCGGGCGAGAGGGGAGCGGCGAAGCGCCAGGGCGTGATTGCGGCGACCGCTTCCTCGGTCCCGGCCTCGCCCAGGCTCGCGAGGAGGACGCCCGGGTCGCTCTCGGCAAGCGCGGCCGGGTCGTAGCCGCTCAGCACCGGCTTGAGCGCACGCACGGGCCGGCCCGCTGCGCGAAGCTCGTGGCAGAGCGCGGCCGCGACCAGGGTCTTGCCGATCTCGGTACCCGTGGCGGTAACGAAGAGCGTGCTCATCGCTCGTCCCGATCGAGGATTCGCGCGCGCACGATCTCCGCCAGCCGCTCGATGTCGCCGTCGTCGTGGCCGGCGCTGAAGGTGAGGCGGAGCCGCGCCGTGCCCTCCGGCACCGTCGGCGGCCGGATCGCGGTGACGAGGACGCCTTCGTCCTCCAGCAACCGCGAGGCCGCGAGCGCACGCTCCGGTGCGCCGAGCAGAATGGGCACGATGCAGCTCTCGGGCGCCGGCAGGTTGAGGCGGGCGCAGAAGAACGACGCCTTGCGCAGCGGCGCCGCGACCAGGTCGGGATCGTTCGCGATAAGGTCGAGGGCCGCGATGCTGGCCGCGACCACGCCCGGCGGCAGGCCCGTGGAGTAGATGAAGGGCCGCGCGCGGGTGCGGATCAGGTCGATCACCGGCTGCGCGGCGCAGAGATAGCCGCCGTAGCTGCCGACTGCCTTCGACAGCGTGCCCATCTGCAGCGGCACCTCGGTCTTCGCGCCGCCGACGAAGCTCGAGCCCCGGCCGCCACCGACAACGCCGATGCCGTGGGCGTCGTCGGTCATCAGCCACGTGTCGTGGGCCGCCGCGATCCCGGCCAGCGCCGCGACCGGGGCGAGGTCGCCGTCCATGCTGAACACGCCGTCGGTAAGCAGCAACGCGCGCCCGTGGCCGGCGCGGTGTTCAGCCAGCAGCGCCTCTGCGTGGTCGAGATCGTTGTGCCGGAAGATCTCGACCCTGGCGTGCGCGAGAGAGGCGCCCGCGCGCAGACACGCATGGCTCAGCTCATCGGCCACGATCAGGTCGCCGGCACCGACGAGGCTCGGAACGATGCCGAGATTGGCGAGGTAGCCCGAGCCGAAAACGCAGGCGTCGTCGGTGCCCTTGAGCCGGGCGAGGCGGCGTTCCAGCGCCGCGAAGAGGGGATGGTTGCCGGTCACCAGCCGCGACGCGCCGGCACCGGCGCCCCAGCGCTCGGTGGCCTCGACAGCCGCCCGCTTGACCGCCGGGTGCTGCGACAGGTTGAGGTAGTCGTTGCTGCAGAACGAGATCAGCGCGCGCCCGTTGCGCTTCACGCCGACCGGCCCGCAGGGCGCGGTCTCGTGGAGGGAGCGGCGCAGCTTCCGCTCCGCCAGTGCGGCGAGCTTGGCCTCGGCGAAGCGTTCGAGCGTATCCATGCGCACTCTCGCGCCGAGACGGCGGTGCCGCGCGTGTGCCGGCTAGAGCTCCCCCTCGCGGCGCAACATGCGGATGGTCTCGCGGAAGGCGTCAACGGTGACGGGGAGATCGTCCGCAGTGTTGGCGGCCGAGGCCATGCCGCCTGGCCAGCCCTGAATGTCCACGCCGTTCACCAGCAGGCCAAGGCGGATCTTGTTGACGAGCTCCGGCGGGCGCTGCTTGAGCTCCGCGTAGTCGATCTCCAGGGGATCGAAGGCAGACGGCGTGATCGCGCGTCCACGCGGGTTCATGAAGAGGTGGAACGAGGAGAAGGTGCCGTAGACCGACCAGGGAACGCCTTCGTCCTCCAGCACCCCGTTGAGCCCGGCCCGAAGCTCGGCGCCGAAGGCCGACGCTCTCTCGCAGGCGTCCGAATCCCGCACGATGGTGAGCGCGGCCGTGCCTGCGGCGGCCGAGACGGGGTTCGCGTTGAAGGTGCCGGGGTGAAAGATCTTCTCGCGGCCGCTCTCCTTGGCCGCATAGAAGTCCAGGTCGTCGAGAATATCCTTGCGCCCGGCCACGGCGCCGCCGGGCAGGCCGCCGGCGATGATCTTGGCGTGGGTGCTCATGTCGGGTGTCACGCCGAAGTAGCCCTGTGCACCGCCGGGGGAGACGCGGAAGCCCGTGATCACTTCGTCGAAGATCAGCGCGACGCCGTGCTTCGCCGTCAGCTCCCGCAGGAAGCCGAGAAACTCGAAGGCATGGGGCACGAGCCCGAAGGAGCCGCCGGTCGGCTCCAGGATCGCCGCGGCGATATCGTCGTCGGCTTCGAACGCGGCGCGTGCGGCCGCTTCGTCGCCGGGCGGCAGCAGGATCACCTGGGACGCGAGGTCGGGCAGCACTCCCGCCGTCGGCGCGCCGTCGAAGTGCGACATGTAGCCGGAGGTCATGTGGTCGTGCCAGCCGTGGAAGTGGCCCTTGAAGCGCACGATCTTGTTCTTGCCGGTGTGGGCGCGGGCGAGGCGGAGCGCCATGTGCGTCGCCTCGGTGCCGGATGAGGTAAAGCGCACCCGCTCCGCGCACGGCACCAGCTCGCGCACGATCTGCGCCCAGCGCACCTCGCGTTCGTGATTGGCGCCGGGGTGCGTGCCGGCCGGCAACGCCTCCTGGATCGCCGCAAGAACTTCCGGCCGGCCGTGGCCGAGCAGCAGGGCGCCGTGGCCGCCGGCGTAGTCGACGTACTCGTTGCCGTCGCGGTCCCACTTGCGCGAGCCCTCGGCCCGCGTGACGTAGATGCCGTAGGGCTGCATGTGGCGCGCATCGTGGACGATGCCGGAGGGCAGGATGTCCCTGGCTTCGGCCGCCAGCGTTGCAGAGCCCGGCGTCTTCGTCAGATAGGCCTGAACGATGCCGGAATTCGAGGCGAGCATGCCGGCGCCGGACGACGCCTCCGCCTGTGGTGTTGCTGCGCTCATGTCCTGTCCTGTTCGATGTAGGGATCAACCGCGTCGCGCACGGCCTTGGCGACCGCGACGGCGCTCGGCGTGTCCGAGTGGACGCAGATCGTCTCCGCCTTGGTCGGTACGTCCTTGCCGTTGACGGAGCGGATCACGCCCTCCTTCACCACGCGCATGATCTGATCGACCGCCTGTTCCGGCGCCACCGACTTGTGCTCGCGGGTGATGATGCACCGGCCCTCGTCGTCGTAGTCGAGGTCGGCGAAGATCTCCCAAACGACATCGGTGTACTTGGGCCAGATGGTCTCGTGCATGGTGCCGGTGGTGCCGTACATGGGCACGCCGAAGACTTGCGCCGCCTCGGCGCAGGCGGTCGCCACGTCCTCGTCGATCCAGGCGGCGCCATAGAGCGCGCCGTGGGGCTTCAGGTGATTGAGGGTCATCCCCTCCATCTCGAGGAAGCCCTTGAGCGCGCCGCACTGGTAGATGATGGCGTCGCGCAACTCCTTGCGGTCCATCTTCATGTAGCGCCGGCCGAATCCGTCCCGATCGGGAAACGAGGGGTGCGCCCCCACTCTCACGCCGTGTTCCTTGGCGAGCACGACGGTCGCATGCATCACGCCCGGGTCCGAGGCATGGAAGCCGCAAGCGACGTTGGCCGAGGTGATGTAGGGCATGATCGCCTCGTCGTCGCCGCAGGTATAGATGCTATAGGCCTCGCCCATGTCACAGTTGATGTCGATCGCCATCGTCTCCCCCGCCTCTTGTCGCAATCCCGCCCGCGGTCACGGGCGTGTAACGAAGACTGTCGGTCAAACGTAGCAGGATTGTTCCCCAATCTCGATTCCGCCGCCCCTGGCCTCGCTTAGACACGCGCAGGCCCGGTGACTTTTCGTGCCGGAGCCATGTGTTTATATGGCGAGGGAATCGGAACTCGAGTCGCAATGAGTGCGCCCGCCGATGCCGTGACCAAGGCCGGTCGTCGAGTGACCCGCGCGCTCGAGCGGTTGAAGAAGTATCGCCTGGCGGCGGGGCTCCTTTCCTTCGGCGGCCTCGTGTTGGGTACGTTGCGCGATCTGGCGCCGATCATCGTGGTGGTCGCGGTCTTCCAGATCGGCGTCCTGAACCAGCCTTTCCCCAATCTCGGCGGAATTGTTGGCGGGCTCGTGCTCGTGATGCTAGGGCTCGCGCTCTTCATCAAGGGCCTGGAGATGGGCCTCTTCCCACTCGGCGAGAGCCTCGCCCAGGGTTTCGCGCACAAGGGCAGCCTGTTCTGGCTCCTCGTCTTTGCCTTCGCGCTGGGCTTCGGGACCACGGTTGCGGAGCCTGCGCTGATCGCCGTAACAGCGGAGGCCGCCCGGGTTGCCGCCGATGCCGGTGTCGTCGCGGCAGATGCGGACGCCATGGACACCTACGCCCTCGGACTGCGCTACACGGTCGCCGTCTCGGTCGGCGTCGGCATCACGCTCGGCGTGCTCCGCATCCTCAAGGGCTGGCCGCTCCATTACTGGATCATCGGCGGCTACGTCATCGCCGTCGGCCTCACCTTCCTCGCGCCGGACGAGATCGTCGGCATCGCCTACGATTCCGGCGGAGTCACGACATCCACCATCACCGTGCCCATGGTGACGGCGCTCGGCGTCGGCCTCGCCACGGCGATTCGCGGACGCAACCCGCTGATCGACGGCTTCGGGCTCATCGCCTACGCGAGTCTTACGCCGATCATCTTCGTGCTCGTCTTCGGCATGGTGTTCTAGGGGCGCGCGCCGTGGAACTGCTCGCCCGCATACCTGCCGTCAGCCTGGACACGGTGCGTGACGAAGCCCCGCTGATCGGCCTCGTGCTCTTCTTCTACATCGTGGTCCTGCGCCGGCGCCCGCCGAATCCGGGCCGCGTCGTGGTGGGTTTCGTCTACGTCACCATCGGGCTCGCGCTCTTCCTCATCGGGCTGGAACGGGCTCTCTTTCCCCTCGGCAAGACGATGGCGGCGCAGCTGACCGACCCGGCGTTCCTCGGCCTCGCGGAGGGCGCGACCGCGCACTGGCTGGACTATGGCTGGATTTACGCCTTTGCCGCAGCGATCGGATTCGGCACCACCATCGCGGAGCCGTCGCTCCTGGCCGTCGCCGAGAGGGCCGGTGCCGTCTCCGGCGGGACGATCAAGCCCTGGGGGCTGCGCCTGGCGGTTGCCGTGGGCGTTTCGGTGGGCGTCGGGTTGGGGGCCATCCGCATCGTCATCGGGCTGCCGCTCCACTATCTGATCATGGGCGGCTACGCGATCGTGATCGTCCAGACGATCTTCTCTTCGCGCAACACCATCCCGCTCGCTTACGATTCCGGTGGAGTCACGACCTCGACCGTCACCGTGCCGCTGGTCGCCGCACTCGGCCTCGGCCTCGCCGCCAACGTGCCGGGGCGCAGCCCTCTCATCGACGGCTTCGGGCTCATCGCCTTCGCCAGCGTCTTCCCGATCATTGCCGTGCTGGGCTACGCACAGCTCTCGTCGGCGCTCGAGGCTGCAGAGAAGCGCCGCCGCAGGCGTGCGCGCGGCACGGGGTAAAGGGTCAGGGCATGGTAGATATTCTCATCGTTCTGCCGTCGGTCGGCCTCGACACGGTGCGCGACATCGTGCCGCTGATCTGTCTTGTGCTTTTCTTCCAGATTGTCGTCCTGCGCCAGCGCCCGGCGAATCTTGGTCGGATCGTTATCGGCTTCGTCTATGTCGTGGTCGGGCTCGTGCTCTTCCTCATCGGGCTTGAGGAAGCGCTCTTCCCCCTCGGCAAGACCATGGCGGCTCAACTGACCGACCCGACCTTTCTCGGCCTTGCGGCGGGGGCGACCGCTCATTGGCTCGACTATGGCTGGATCTATGCCTTCGCGGCAGCCATCGGCTTCGGCACCACCATCGCGGAGCCGTCGCTCATGGCCGTGGCCCGCAAGGCCGGTGCCGTATCCGGCGGGTCGATCAATCCCTGGGGCTTGCGAGTCGCGGTTGCTGCGGGCGTTGCCGTCGGCGTCGGGCTGGGAGCCGTCCGTATCGTCACCGGGGTGCCGCTCCACTACCTCTTCATGGCCGCCTACGCGATCGTGATCCTGCTGACGATATTTTCCTCGCGCAGCATCATCGCCCTCGCCTACGATTCCGGCGGCGTCACGTCATCGACCGTGACCGTGCCGTTGGTCGCAGCCCTCGGCCTCGGCCTTGCCGCCAACGTACCGGGGCGCAGCACGCTGCTCGACGGCTTCGGCCTCATCGCCTTTGCATGCGTCTTTGCCGTCATCGCGGTGCTGGGGTTTGCCCAGCTCTCGTCGGCGCTTGAAGCCAGGCGCAAGCGCCGGCTATCCGGGAAAGGAACTTAGACAATGCGTTTCAAGCTGATCATGGCGCTGGTGGATTCTGGCGAAACCGAAGCCGTCCTCCACGCCGGCCGCCGCAGCGGCTCGACCGGTGCTACAATCATCACCGGCTGCCGCGGCGAGGGACTGGAGCCCGAGCAGACCTTTCTGGGTTTGAGATTGACCGGCCAACGGGACATTGTGCTGTTCCTGGTCGAAGAGCACATGAGCCGGGCCGTTCTCGAAGGTATTGCGACGGCGGCAGCATTCGAGGAGAAATCGGGGACGGGAATCGCGTTCCAGGTTGCCATCGAAGACGCGATCGGTCTTTCCCATCAGATCGCCGAGATCAAGCACGAGATCGAGGACCAGATATGAGCAGCAAGGCGAGCACGGCCACGGCGGCGCAGCAGGGGGCTCAATTCAACACGGTGCGCGCGGTGATGTCGCCCATGCCGGCCCCGATCAACGGCATGGCCACGGTTCACGAAGCCCTCGAGCTGATGCGCGAGAACAACGTGTACTCGCTCGTGATCGAGCGCCGCCGGCCCGGCGACGAATACGGCATGGTCGTGGTCTCCGACATCGCCAACAAGGTGATCGCGCACAACCGCTCGCCCGACCGGGTGAACGTCTATGAGATCATGTCGAAGCCGGTGCTCACCATCAGCGCGGACATGGAAATCAAGTACGCGATCCGCCTGCTCGGCCGCTTCGGCCTGTCGCGCGGCGTGGTGGTCGACGGCAACGAGGCGGTCGGTTTCGTCACCCTGACCGACATGGTCTTCCGCTTCTATGAGCAGGAAGCGAGGGGGCAGGAGGCAAGCGGGTAGGTCGGACGCAAGAGATGACATTGTCTGACGCAATGCCGCGGGCGGTGCTGGTCACCGGTGCTGCGGCGCGCATCGGCCGCATCATCGCCGAGGCGCTGGCGCACGACGGTTGGGCGGTCGCTGTGCACCATCGGGAATCCGGTGATGCCGCCAAGGAGGTCGTCGCGGCCATCGAGAGCGCCGGCGGCCGGGCCGTGGCGCTCAGGGCCGATCTCGCGAACGAGGCCGAGGTCGAGACCCTGGTGGCGCGCGCGACGGAAGCGCTCGGGCCGCTCGGCTGCCTCGTCAACAACGCCTCCCCCTTCGAGCATGACGACCTGCAAAGCGCGAGCCGCGCGAGCTGGGATCTCCACATGGGCGTCAATCTGCGCGCGCCCTTCGTGCTGATGCAAAGGTTTGCCGCGGCGTTGCCAGACGAGGCGGAAGGCTGCATCGTCAACATGCTCGACCAGCGCGTCTGGAACCTGACGCCGTACTTCATGTCGTACACGCTGAGCAAGGCGGGGCTCTGGACTCTCACGCAGACCGCTGCGCTCGCGCTCGCGCCGCGCATCCGGGTGAACGGCATCGGCCCCGGCCCGACCCTGCCCAGCGCGCGCCAGAGCCCCGAGCACTTCGCGGCTCAATACGAAGCCACGCCACTTGAGCGCCCCGTGGCGCCGAGCGCCATCGCCGACGGCATACGCTTCATCCTTGGCGCGCGTGCGCTCACCGGGCAGATGATCGCCCTGGACAGCGGTCAGCATCTCGGCTGGGCGATGCCGCAGGGGAAAGAAGTCCTCGAATGAGCACGAACTCCCCGGCGCCGGCGGAGGCTGCGGCCGTGCGGCGCTGCCTGTTGATCCACGATCTCGTCGTGCCCTGCGCGATCGGGGTCCACGAGCACGAGCACCACGGTACGCAGCGGGTGCGGATCAACGTCCGCGTGCACGTCACGGGCGACGAAGGGCCGATCGAGGACAGCATCGCCAACGTCGTCTCCTACGAGACCATCGTGGACGGCATTCGCGCCATCATCGCCGGCGGCCATATCAATCTGGTCGAGACCCTGGCCGACCGCATCGTCGAGCTCTGCCTCACCAACCAACGCGTGCGCGGCGTGTGGGTGCGGGTCGAGAAGCTCGACCTCTACCCGGATGCCGCGGGCGTAGGCGTCGAGGTGGAACGGAGCCGCTAACCCAGCACGCGGCCCGCGACGGCGTCGAGGCGCTTCACCAGTGCCGGGTCGCGGGCTTCGGGAGCGGTAATCACCGCGTTCTCGAGCGCCCGGTCGCAGCCGGCGGTGCAGGGCTCGCGGCGGGCAGCGAGCGCTTCTCCCAGTGCCGCGACCAGGTGGCGGGCGGCTGCCGCATTCTCCTGCAGTGTCCGCACGATCGCTTCGACCGTGACCGCGGCGTGATCGGGATGCCAGCAGTCGTAGTCGGTCACCATGGCGACGGTTGCGTAGCAAATCTCCGCCTCGCGGGCGAGCTTGGCCTCGGGCATGTTGGTCATGCCGATGACTGCGCAGCCCCACTGCCGGTAAAGCTCCGATTCGGCGATTGTCGAGAACTGCGGCCCCTCCATCGCGAGGTAAGTGCCGCCTTGGACGATGCGCAGCCCCAGGCTCTCGCCCGCCGCCTGCAGGTGGTCGCCGAGGCGAGCGCACACGGGCTCCGCCATCGAGACGTGGGCCGCGAGGCCGGCGCCGAAAAAGCTCTTCTCGCGGGCGAAGGTGCGGTCGATGAACTGGTCGACCAGCACGAAGTCGCCGGGCGCGATGTCCTCACGCAGGCTGCCCACCGCGCTGAGCGAGACGATGTCGGTCACGCCAGCGCGCTTCAGCGCATCGATGTTAGCGCGATAGTCGACAGCGCTTGGCGGCAACGGGTGGCCGCGGCCGTGGCGCGGCAGGAACACCATCTCGGTGTCCGCGAGACGACCGAGGAGGAGGGAGTCCGAGGGCGTGCCGAAGGGAGAGCGGACGTCGATCCGCTCGACCTCGCTCAGTCCCTCGATCTTGTAGAGGCCGCTACCGCCGATGACGCCGAGACGAAGCGGCGTGGTCTGGTCGGCCACGAAAGCCCGCTAGCCGATGTGGCGCCCGAGGTGGGCGAGGGATCGGTCACGCGCGAGCGCGGCGGCCTCCGGGTCGTAGTCGGCGCGCTGGTCGCAATTGAAGCCGTGGCCGGCGCCCTGATAGACGTGAACCGCGACGTCGGGGTGGGTCGTCTTGATCTCGTCCACGTCCGCCATCGGGATGCCCGCGTCCTCGGTGCCGAAGTGAAGCATCGTCGGGCAGTCCGGCGTCTCGCCGACGAACTCGATGATCTGGCCGCCATAGTAGCCGACCGCCGCGTCGATCTCGAGCCGACAGGCGGCAAGCCAGGCGAGCGAGCCGCCCCAGCAATAACCCACCACGACCACCTTGGGCGCGCCTTCGAGGGCGTCGACGCCGGCCTTGATGTCCATGACCGGACCTTCCCAACCGATGTCGGCCTTGTGAGCGCGCCCCTCGTCGACCGTCTCGGCGCTGTAGCCGAGCTCGATCCCCGGCTCCTTGCGGTCGAACAGGCATGGCGCAAGGACGAGGAATCCCTGGGCCGCGTAGTCGTCGCAGACACCTCTGATGTGGTCGTTGACTCCGAAAATCTCCTGCACGAGCACGAGGCCCGCGCGCGGCTCGCCGTCGGGCGCAGCTCGGTATGCGTTGAGAACGTGACCATCATCCGCAGTCAGCCGGACAACTGCGCCCATCGGGGGTGCCTCCCTGATCCTCCGTGCTTTCGCGCCTATCCGCGCGCTGGAACTCCACATAGCAGAAGGGTCATAGCTGCGCCACTCATAGGGGGGCTAAACATTGAAGCGAAAATGCATGACATCGCCGTCCCCCACCACGTAGGCGCGCCCCTCCTGGCGTATGCGCCCGGCGCTGCGGGCGGCCTGCTCGCCGCCGAGCGCGATCAGCTCGTCGGCGGCGATGGTCTCGGCACAGATGAAGCCGCGCGCGAAATCGGTGTGTATGCGGCCGGCCGCCTCGACCGCCGTGCTGCCGGCGGGAATGGGCCAGGCACGCGCCTCGGTCTCGGTGGCCGTGAGGAAGCGGATCAGGCCGAGCAGGCGGTGCCCGGCGTGGATCACACGGTCGAGGCCGGGCGTCTCGAGCCCGAGGGCTTCGAGAAACTCGCTCCTCTCCGCCTGATCCTCGAGCAGGGCGATCTCCGCTTCGAGCGCGGCCGAGACCACGACCTGCTCCGCGCCGGCGGCGGTGGCATGGGCGGCGACGGCCTGGCTCATCGCGTTGCCCGTTGCCGCGTTCGCCTCGTCGACGTTGCTGACATAGAGCACCGGCTTGGCGCTGAGCAGGTTGAGCGCCGAGAACTCGCGCCTGGCCGTCTCATCGGGCAGGTCGAGCCCGCGCGCCGGGCGTGCGTCTTCGAGCAGGGCGAGCGCCGGCTCGATGGCCGCGAGCCGATCCTTCGCCTCCTTGTCGCCGCCGCGGGCGCGCTTGATTGCTCCTTCGCGCTGACGCTCCAGGCTCTCGAGGTCGGCCAGCATGAGCTCGGTCTCGATCAGTCCGATGTCGTGCAGGGGATCGACAGCACCGGTGCTGTGCGTCACCTGATCGTCCTCGAAACAGCGGACCAGATGGAGCAAGGCATCGACCTCGCGCACGTGACCCAGGAAGCGGTTGCCCAGTCCCTCGCCTTTACTGGCGCCTTCGACGAGGCCGGCGATGTCAACCACTTCCAGCACGCTCGCCACGACCTTGTGCGAACCGGCGAGGCGCGCGACCTCGTGAAGCGCAGGGTCCGGCACCGGTGCGCGCCCCACGTTGGGCTCGACGGTGCAGAAGGGGTAGTTGCCGACCTCGGCCGCGCCACTCGCAACCAGCGCGTTGAAGAGCGTGGACTTGCCCACATTGGGCAGGCCCACGATGCCGCACCTAAACCCCACCCGATGGTCCCGGGGACGTCCCGCCGCCTGCCTGCGCCGGACTCGATCCCGGCGGCGGGGCGAGGAGGGCGACCCGGCTCATGAAGGCGCTGGCGTCGCCCGCCATAATCAGCGGGAAGGCATCGACGATGGCGTCGAGAGTCGGGTCGAGCCAGGTGCGGTCCGACGCGCCGAAGCTGGAGAGCACGTGGCCGGTCATCCGGTCGCGGTCGCCAGGGTGTCCGATTCCGATCCGCACCCGCCAGAAATCGGCGCCGATATGGGCGCGGATGCTCCTGAGCCCGTTGTGGCCGGCGACTCCGCCGCCGCACTTGGCCCGCACCTTGCCGGCGGCGAGATCGACCTCGTCGTGCAGGACGATGACGGCCGCGGGCTCGAGCCGGTGGAAGCGCATGGCGGCGCCCACCGCACGGCCCGATTCGTTCATGTAGGTCTGGGGCTTGAGCGCCATCAGGGACTCATCGCCGACGCGGCCCTCTGCGATCTCGCCGTGGAAGCGCGTGCGCCGCTTGAATGCGCCGAAGCCCTGCGCTGCAACCAGCGCGTCGAGCGCCATGAAGCCCACGTTGTGCCGATGCCGGGCCGCATCGGCGCCGGGATTGCCGAGGCCGACCAGCAGGCGGGCGGGGGCGCCCCCCTGGGGGGCGCGGGAGCGACGACGAAACAGGGCCGTGTTAGGACTCCTCGCCCTCGGCCGCCTCTGCCTCGGCATCCTCTGCCGAAACCTCGGTGCCTTCCTCCTCCTCGCCCTCTTCGCCTTCCTCGGCCTCCTCCTCCTCGACGATGACCGTGGGCGCGGCGAGTGTGGCGACGGTGAAATCCCGGTCGGAGATGGTGGGCGTCACGCCCTCCGGCAGCTCGATGTGGCTGATGTGGATGCTGTCGCCGATCTCGCATCCGGAGATGTCAGCCACGAGGAATTCGGGGATCGCCTCAAGCGGGCACATGAGCTCGACTTCGTGGCGGACGATATTGAGCACGCCGCCGCGTTTCAGGCCTTCGCATTCCTCATGGCCCTCGAAGCGGACCTCCACCGAGACCGCGAGAGTCGCACCGGCGACGTAGCGGATGAAGTCGATGTGAAGCGGCGCATCGGTGATCGGATCGACCTGAACGTCACGCGGCAGCACTCGGATCACGTCGCCGTTGACCCTGAGGTCGTAGAGGCGGGCGAAGAAGCCCCGGCGGCCAAGCTCCCGTTCCATCACGTTGTAGTCGAGCGATATGGAGAGCGGCTCG
>Ga0209543_1001695_pt1 | contig 18365 bp, 13 predicted proteins | sample MesohylFT_FD_187296 | JGI IMG/M metagenome (GOLD analysis project Ga0209543, IMG submission 187296) | Host-associated microbial community of the marine sponge Aplysina aerophoba from Gulf of Piran - sponge mesohyl, lysed by freeze-thaw... | ecosystem: Host-associated > Porifera > Sponge >...
GGCTGACCGAGGTCCAGCAGCCGAAGATGACGGCGACCTTCTCCTTCTCGATCAGTTCGCGCGCCTTCTCGGCGAAAAGCGGCCAATCCGACGCCGGATCGACCACGACAGGCTCCACCTGCTTGCCGAGCAGGCCGCCGGCCTTGTTGACGTCGTCGATGAGCATGAGCATGGCGTCTTTCAGCGTCGTCTCGCTGATCGCCATCGTGCCCGAAAGGGAATGCAGGATTCCGACCTTGATCGTCTCGGCCATCGCAGGCGCCGCCGAGACCATTGCCGCCCCGGCGAAAAGGCCAGCTGCCGCCAGGCCCCGAATGCGGTTCGTCATCGTCTTCATTGCGTTTCAACTCCACGCACAGGTTTGCACTGCAACATGAGAAGCAAACAACGTGCCAAAACGCGTGAACTGAACCGTAGAACCGAATGAACGCCATTTCGAGAAGCGGGATCGCCAGTAATTTGCTTTATATTTGTGCAACGATGAAAAAATAGTCAAATTATCGCTGGCTGGCGGTCCAGGAAGGCTTGCCTGTTGGTTGGCGCCATATCAACTGGACCGGCGCCCGGGCGTCTATAGGCGCCTGGCGGGCTCCTGATTGCCTGGAGGCGCTGCGATGGCCCCTGACGCCTTCTGATGCTCGCCCGGCAGCTCCGGCGCGATCCGAACCCCGAGGCGAGCGAGGACGCCGCTGCGGCTCTCGAGGCTCTCGCCATCGAGCGCGAAAGGACGCCCGGCGCCCCGGAGGTCGTCTCAGGAGGCGATTCCGGGCTGAACCGGCTCAGGCCGGCGACGGTGCTCCGCAAGCTGACGGTGCTGTCCTCGCTGTACGGGGAGTTTGTCGCCCTGGGTGCGGCGCGGCGCAATCCGGTCGAGGAGATCGAACGTCCGGACTGTCCCGGTTCTGGCGGTCGCCGGAAACCGGAGCAAACGGGGCGTGGATGCAGGGCCCGGACGTCCGTGCAGAAAATTGCCAGTTCTTGTGATAGAAATTATACAGTAAATACAATAGAGTAGGTCATGATACGCCACAAAAAGAGCATCGGCTATGGCGGAGAGATAGCCGATGAAAAAATTGTGTCACCTCCAGAATCCTGTGAATTCCGATATTTCAATGATTTCCAGACCGTTCTGTTTTGCCGGATGGGTCATTTCGTCCACGATCACCAGTGTATAGGCCGATTTTCGGACCCTGACCGGGATTCCGTCTATGAAACGGTCTTCCGCTTTCAAAAGTCCAGCAATGGTTTTGTGGCAACGGCCTGGTCAGGAAGCCGGCCGCTGATTGCCTACTAGGGAGTCCACCATCTGAGAGGCGCTATCGAAGGAACTGACATGCGTAATCGCAATGCGAACCGGGATGCAGCACGACACGGGGCTCGACAGATTCGCTGCCTCGATACGGCACACCAGCAACCCCTTGACGGCCTCCTGGTCGGTCGGGACGTGAATCTCGCCGATAAACCGTTTCTCCTTACCGCCGTGACGCCACCGCTTGCATTCGAGGGCGAAAGACGTCCGCGGCTGCGTTGGACGGTGTCGCTTGTAATGGAATGAGTTGGAATCGAGCGGCGCGCCGGGATTGAACGTGAACGGCCGCAATGCCGGCGCTTTCTTTCTTTCATGAAAGTCGTGTTGCAGGTTCATCCACGACTGCGTCATCGCCCCTATGCGGACTGCATCCCCGAGTGATCGGGACCAGTGGCCGACGGGGGCAACAGGCGGCGGGAATAACATCCTGGGTTGGCCTTCATCCTCAGCCACCAACGGTGGTGGCCTGATAGTGAATCCGCCGCGCGCTTCGACCGTGATGAGGACATCGTCCGCAGGGCGTGTACCGCTGTTCCCGGCAAGAAACGCGAACTTGGGTAGTGGAAAGGCGGCCTGCAGCGTTTTATGGTGGAACCGCAAGGTATCTTCGCAGAGTGACTCCCATCGCGGGTAGTCGTCCTCCCAGTATTTCCGTTGTTCTTCTTCGGTCGGCTTAATAGCGACCGGCGGACCTAGCGCACCGAGAAGCCCGTTGTCCATGATAGGCGGAGGCGGCATAAAGTCGATCGCTATAGGAAAGCGGTCCCTTAACTTCTCCATCAGATGGTTGACTTCCGCCTCCGTCAACGGCTTGCACCGTGTATAGGAGACGCGATAGCAATCGACGTCCGTGCCAGTCGGGTCCTCGCAGCGGACTAAAACGCTGGGTTCGGTGGATTTCAGACGCGCATTCTCCGCCTCAAGCGCGGCCGCCTTCCGCTCCGCCTCCGTGGCCTCGTCAGGGAGCAACCACTCATCAGGGATCTTGTTCACGGTCAGACCGAGTCCCTGGGCTGTGTACAGAGGAGTCGTGTCGAGGGTAAGAAGCCGCACGTCGTTGGACGGATTGCTCCCGGCGAAAGCAAGGGCTGTGCCGATCAACTGATCGTCGCGTTCCTGGTAGTTTAGATATTCCTTAAGGTTCGGGTCGGGCTTATGTTTCGGCTCCACGGATAGAACGACTTGCGGAGAGTCAGCATGGACGGTCTTGTAAGTTTGGCCGAGCATATTCCGGAATGTGGTCTGCGCGGCACGGGCCCGCTTGCCTGCTCGGCCGCCCCTCTTCTTCAGGCCGTCGAGTTCCCGCAACACCGGGTCCGATACGATCAGCCTCACCTCTTCGAACGTGTACCAGGGAGACCAGTCGAGATCTTCCAGCCGACGGCACTGGATGAACAGGTTCGTGTCCACGAAGAAATAGAGAGTTGAAGTCGTCATCGGCGTTGTCCATGCGGGCGCGCTCGCGTTTGTCGGTCGCGGGCAAGTGCGGACCTTGCAATGCGAGAATCTCGAATCATGAGCCGGTCCTGGTATTTCGATAAATCGATCTATACACTTACTTCGCAGAATGCGGTTTAGCGTCGAGGAGTTTTCTGGCTTCCAATGCTATCAAGCTCCCCTCCGCAAGTTCATCTCCATTTTCTAGAGCGCGCCTATACCACAACTCCGCCTTATCATAGTCCTTGCCGACGCCTCGTCCAGTCTCATAGGCTCTTGCAATACTGGATTGCGCAAACATTGAACCGGATTCCGCTGCTTTCAAAAACCACGATGCCGCTTTTGCAGAATCCTGTTCAACTTCCCACCCGTTATCATAAAGCTCCCCGACGCGAAATTGTGCTTCTGGATGGCCGCGTTCAGCCAGTGTCATATAGACTCTCTTGGCCTTATTCATATCCTTTTCGGTGCCCTGACCTGTTGCAAAGCAATGTCCTACCCAAAGAAGAGCTTCCTGGTGCCCCTTCTTCGCACATGCGCACAATGTGGAGAATGTCTCTTCATAGCTCTGGCTATATTTTGTGGCTAAAGTAAATTCAGCTTCCATGCTTCCATGCTTGGCAAGTTTGCTTAGTAACGACTGCGCCTTATTGTGCTCACCTTTTGTAGAGAGATGATTTGCTTCTTGAAGCAAAGACTCAACGTCTAAAGAGTTGTCTTCACTTCTATTCAGAGGATTGAGTTTTCGTAATGCATCGACTATCCGCAGCCGCATAGACTGTTGCCTCACATTCCGGAAGCTCATGACTGAATGCTACTTCAATCGAGCTTGCTGGTCATTGCAATAGTTCCGCCTCGTCGTCAGGGCCAATTTCACCGTCGCTTGTTTCCTGTGCGGGGACGGCAACGACTACCCTTTCAGCGCCTTGAATTTCGTACTCAGGAACCTCCAGTCCCCGCGCAACCGGCTGCGGCGGCGGCGGCTGCCAGGCCTTCAGGGTCACGGCGACGAGGTCGTAGAAGTCCGGAACGATGCGCTCCAGGTCCTCGATAAACGCCTTGGGGCCGGAGAACCGTTTCCCGGACGGCTCCTCGGTCAGCAGCACATCGAAGGCATGCGGCAGCAGGGACGGGTTGGACGACTGCAGTCGGGCCGGGTCCTCGCGCAGCGCCGTCACGCTCTCCGAGGTCGGCGCCGCCCGCCCCGGCCAATAGGCCTGGATGCGCAGACGGGGATCGTCGGCCTTCAGCATGCCCAGCAGCCAGTTGACCCGGGCGCGCGTGGACTTCCGGTCCGTGCGGGCCTTCAGGCTCATCGAGACGGCGATCGTCCGCCGGGCGAGGTCCGCCCGGACCGTGATGTCGGACGCGCAGTCCGGAACGCGCAGCACCGATGTCAGCGCCTGGCTCTCGGCGAACGCGGCGATGCCGGCCTCGAGACGCAGTTTCTGGTCCCCGGCATGCTTGCGCTCGATCTGGACGGTAACCGGCCGGCTGAGGTGGGACGTCATGTGGAGGCAGAGGTCGCGCTCTTCGGCGAACCAGCTCGCGACGACGTCCTCCAGGCCCGGGGTGTTCCTGGTGAGCGTCGCCCCGGTCGAGACGAGCTGGACGATGTTCCGCCACTCGGGTCCCATCTGGGTGAACCGCTCGACGCCGGTCGCCGGGTGGGCGAGATAGTCGTTTAACTGCTTGACCAGAAAGTCCTGCTCGGGGCTCTCCTCGACACCCTGGTAGGCCAGGACTTCGCAGCATGTCGCGAGATAGGCCCAGGACCAGTGGTAGAGCCCCACCTTGCCGGTCAGTTGCCGCAGCCGCGGGATCGCGCTGGCGACCGGCGAATGGCTGGGCCTCGCGGCGAAATCGTTCGATATGGTGATGACCGCGTCGATCCCGTTGTCGCGGGCGAGCTTCATGTAGCGCTCGACCTGGTCCGGATCGAGCGCGGCCCGCCCGACCTTGGCCTCGATGAGCGCGGTCCATGTTGTCCGCCCGGTCTCGACAAGGAGAAAGCCGTCGGGCCGGTCGGAGGCGCCCGCCTCGGTCCCGAGCCCGACCTCCGTGTATGCCGAGACCCGGGTGCGGGTGCCGGTCCTCACGCCGACACTCCCCAGGATCTCCGCGTAGAAGCCGGGAACCTGGGTCAGGACGGCGAGCAGGATGGACAGGGTCCTCTCTTCCCGCCTCGAATCGGCCACGACCGGAAACAGTCTTGCGGGCGTGCCGCTGGACAGGACATCGGGGAGGCTGCTCATGGGCTTTGCTTCCAAAGAAAGGTCTGCGGGGCATCGAGCCCGCTATTTCCGTGACCCGGACATATTCGCCCGACAAGCGGCCCGCGTCCACGGGGTGCGGCCGACGAAACGCCAGACCGGCGCCGCGGACAAACGACACCATGAGCCTCGCCCACCAAGTGGTACATATTGTTTCGTATGTTCAATGCGTTATGTGGACTTCCTGTCGATCCCCAATGAATGCAAAGGAAATTCGTGTCAAATTAAGACGGCGGAAAAATGAAGTAAAGTCAACGATTTATGATACAGAAAGACACAATTTTTTCATCGGCTATGGCGGAGAGATAGCCGATCCACTATTTGTGGGAACTTATTGCGAACCTTGCTTCCAAGTCATTGAATTAGAAAGAGTATCTCACACGATTTTGCTTGACATTCTGTGCCACTTTAATTAGGATAAGGCTCGCTTGTAGGAGGCAGAGCCCATGGCTTTGACGCCCCGCACGCTCCGGGTTCCCGACATTGCCGACGCCAGGATCCTCGGAGAGCCGTTTCCGGTCCAGGTCAACCATTGCCGCACGCCCGGCTGCGCCAATTTCGGCGTGCCGGCCCGCACGAAGCGCGGCAAGACCGGGCCCAGCAAAGATCGCGACCTTCGCTACGCGGTCATCTCGACCTCGAAAGGCCAGGAGCCGGCGCTCAGGTGCAAGGCCTGCAACGGCAAGGGCGCCGTCCGCTCGAACGTGGCCATCGCCGAGGAGATCGAGCGCATCGCCGACTATGCCCGGCCGCTGGAATACCGCTACGCCTGCAAGAACCAGGGCTGCGCCAATTTCGGTCTCTCGATCGGAGAGCATCGCGAGCGCTACCGGAAGTGCGGCCATTACAAGACGCCGGAGAATCCCTACTACCAGTGCAAGGCCTGCCTGCGCCGCGTGCTCGTCTCGCACAAGGCTCCCAGAATCCGCGCCGCCAACCAGGCGCTCGCGGCCGATGTGTTCTCGCGCATCGCCAACAAGGCCCCGATGCGCCGCACGGTCGTGGGCGCGGGGCTCAAGAGTTGCAGGGACTACTACACGGTCTTCGACTTCATCCACCGCCGCTGCCGGGAGGTCAACGGCGCCGTCACGCGGGCTTTCCTGAGCGGCGCGCGGCGTCTGCCGGCACACATGGACATCGCCATCGACTCCCAGTCTCTCATGGTCAACTGGCCGCGCAGGGTCCAGCGCCGCACCGTCGAGATGACGTCCTGCTGCAGTGTCGACGTGGGCTCGCGCTTCATCCTCGAACTCGACGTCAACCACGATCCCCGCTTCGACCCCTTCGACGTCAATCACGAGTCCGCCGAGTTGGGCGACATGACCCGCAAGGAGGCGTTCCGGAAGTATGCCCGCTTCTGGCTCGCGGGCGACGAGATGCGCAGCGGGCGCACCGGCCAGCGCCGCATGGGCCGAGCGGCCGCTGAGCAGGCCGTCGGCGACATCCAGGACGCCTTCCGGGCCGCCAACGCCTATGAGGACGTGGCCGAGATGGAGATCGTGCCGGGCCAGGGGCCGCTGCGCGACCACATGCTGCGCTCCGGCATGCTGGTGAAGACCGGCTACCGGACGCTCGGGCACATGTTCGTCTTGCGCGAGATCCTGAAGGGCGCCGGCGTGGAGCGGTTGCAGCTCTGCATGGACCAGCATCTCTCGACGATCTCGTCCTTCATGTGCGCCTTCCGGGAGCAGATCGCCGAGGGCGGCGCGCAGGGCTTCCTGGTGCGCTACGCCAAGGACTGCACCGTCGACGAGCGCGAGCGCATCTACCGGGAGACCGAGAAGCGGATGCAGCGCTTCGCCCGGGCGCGCAATCTCGAGGGCATGAGCAAGCAGGAACTCGGCTTCGAGATGATCCGGACCGCGCTGCGGGCGGGCGGCCTGCCCGAGGACGGATGGCTGCGGCATCCGGTGCCGACCGCGCAGGAGCCCGGCAGAGAGGTCCGCTGGATCACCGAGAATGCGGACATGGAGGTGGACGACAGGGCCCGGCTCTATCTCGCCGCCTCGCTCGCTCCGGTGGACAATGTCTTCCAGCTCACGCGCCGGTTCCTCTCGGCGCTGGAACGCCCGATCGACACGGCAAGCGGGCGCTGGCAGCAGGTCTGGTACGGCTATGCGCCCTACAACCCGGACATGGTGCAGAAATATCTCGACGTCTTCCGGGCGGTGAACAACTTCATCCACATCGGCGAAGACGGCGCGACGCCCGCCATGCGGCTGGGTTTCGCCGACCGCCCGCTCGCCTATGCCGACCTGCTCTGGCCGGGCGAAAAGATCCCCAGGACCAAACGCTCCCGCCGCAAGGGGCGCGCGATCAAGCTCTGACCGGTCTCAGCGCCTCCCGCCAGCGTCAGTCCTCGTGAACGCGGAGGCGGGACCCGGCCCGCATCAGGCGCCTGTAAGCCCGGGTTTTCCCGAAGGCCGGGCAGCCGTAGCGCGCCGTGCCGCGGGCGTCCTCGACGGCATCGCCGCTGCCGGCCGGGTCGGCGCCCGCGTCCAGCGCCGCCTCGATGAAGGCGTCATTGGCCGCGCTGATGGCATAGTCGAGCGGCTTCCGGCCGTTGCCGTCGCAGACTTCCGGGTCGGCGCCGGCTTCGAACAGCGCCGCCGCGACCTCGTCGACGGGGTTGTTCCAGGCGGCGTAGTGCAGCGGCGTGCAGCCGCCAGCGTCCCTGGCATTGGGGTCCGCGCTGGCGGCGACCAGATCGTCGATCTCCGCCCTGTCCTCGGCCATGGCGGCGGCGACATGGATGAACTGCGCCCCGTAGCCCAGCCGGAACCGCCCGTGCATGCCGTCAGCATAGATCATTGCTGGTGAACCTATTTCGGTTTGACGCAGACAGCCGGATCAATGAATCTAACCGTTTGCACCCTTGTGGTATCGATCACCGAATTTAATGGGGAAAATCGGGCCGTTACCCCGATGGGAGTCCCGAAGAAGGGTATAGTGCCCCGATGTCTCGATGGAAAGAACTTGTCAGGCGCATGGATCCCGAGAAGCGCAGCAGGACCGGCTACCTCAGCTTCCTCGCTCCGGTTGTGCGGAAGGCGTGAGAGATTATATGGCACGGCACGTCAATCAGACCGCTGAACAAGTTGCCCGCGACCGGATCGATGATCGACTCCGGGAGGCAGGCTGGCAGGTACAGGACAAGGACGCCCTTGACTTCAGCGCTGGCCCTGGTGTTGCGGTGCGTGAATATCAGACCGATATCGGTCGCGCCGATTACGTGCTCTTTGCCGAGAGGCAGGCCGTCGGCGTTATAGAAGCCAAGCCGGACAACTGGGGGGAAAAGCTCACCACAGTTGAAGCACAGACAAAAGGCTACGCTGAAGCAAAGCTCAAGTGGGTATCGAACGCCGAACCTTTGCCCTTTCTCTATGAGAGCACTGGCCAGATCACGCGGTTCACGAACGGACGCGACCCGAATCCGCGCTCCCGGGAGATATTCTCTTTCCACCGTCCAGAGACCTTGAACGCCTGGTTCAACGCCCCCCAGTCCCTTCGGTCCGGCCTCTCATCGCTTCCGGCGTTGAATCCCGTCGGGCTCCGCGAATGCCAGTTCGATGCAATCACTCGACTCGAAGTCTCGCTAAAGGCCGACAGGCCGCGCGCTCTCATCCAGATGGCGACCGGCGCCGGCAAAACCTTTGCCGCGATCACGCAAGTCTATCGCCTGCTGAAACACGCTGGGGCCCGCCGGGCCCTGTTTCTTGTCGATACCCGCAACCTGGGCGAGCAGGCCGAGCAGGAGTTCGTGGCCTTCCTCCCCAACGACGACAATCGCAAGTTCACGGAACTCTACAGTGTCCAGCGCCTGACCTCGCCTTACATCGCCAGCGACAACCAGGTTGTCATTTCCACAATCCAGCGCATGTATGCGGCCCTGAAGGGCGAAGAACTCCGCGAGGGTGCAGACGACGAGAACCCGGCCGAAAGGACATGGCGGCGCAGGGAGCCTCTACCGGTCGTCTATAGCGAGGCGCTCCCGCCTGAGTATTTCGATGTGGTTGTCATCGATGAGTGCCACCGCTCGATCTACAATCTCTGGCGCCAGGTGGTCGAGTATTTCGATGCCTACCTGATCGGGCTTACCGCTACGCCGGACAATCGAGCTTTTGGATTCTTCCAGAAGAATGTGGTCAGCGAGTACAGCCACGAGGAGGCCGTTGCCGACAAGGTCAATGTGGGCCACGAGATCTACCTCATCGAAACCCGGATATCCCAAAGCGGCGAAACGCTGAAGGCGGAGCAATTGGTCGAGAGGCGCGTCCGCGAAACCCGCGCCCGCCGCTGGGAAATGCAGACTGAGGACGAAGACTATTCCGCGTCGCATCTCGACCGCTCGGTTGTGAATCCCGACCAGATTCGTACTGTTGTCCGCGCGTTCCGCGACAAATGGCCGGAGATATTCCCCGGCCGGCACGAACTGCCCAAGACCCTGATCTTCGCCAAGACAGACAGTCATGCCGACGACATCATCAATATCGTCCGAGAGGAATTCGGCGAGGGCAACGAGTTCTGCCATAAGATTACCAACGGCGCCCAAGCCCCCCAGCCCTCACTCACCGCCTTCCGCAACGACTATAACCCGCGCATTGCCGTCACCGTGGACATGATAGCCACAGGCACCGACGTGAAACCCCTCGAATGTCTGCTCTTCATGCGCGACGTCAAATCGGCAAACTATTTCGAGCAGATGAAAGGGCGAGGCGTCCGCGTCCTTGACCCGGATTCCCTACGGAAGGTCACGCCATCCGCCAGCGCCAAGACCCACTACGTCATCGTTGATGCTGTCGGCGTCACCAGGTCGCTCAAGACCGCCAGCCAACCGTTCGACACCAAGCCTTCCATTCCGCTCAAGGACCTTGCCACGAGCCTCATGATGGGCGACCGGTCCGAGGAGACAGTGAGTTCGCTCGCCGCGCGCCTTTCGCGCCTCGACAACAAGCTCGGCACGGAGGATCAACAACGGATTGAGCGAGCCGCCGGCAGATCCCTCAGCGCGATCGTCCGGGAGCTGTTCGACGCCATCAACCCGGACAAGGTCGAGGCGGACGCCAAGTCAGCGGGTCATGCCGAACCCGACGACACTGCCATGGAGGCCGCGCGTGAGGAACGGATTCGGCGGGCCGCCAACGTCTTCACCGGTCCGCTCATCAATCTCCTGGACACCATCCGACGAGACAATGAGCAGACCGTCGACCACGAGAACCTCGACACGCTTCTGCGCACCGAATGGTCCGGCAACGTGGCCGAGAACGCGCAGAAGATCGCTGAGGAGTTCGAGGCGTATCTCTCAGAAAACCGAGACGAGATTGAGGCTCTGACCATCTACTTCACGCAGCCCGCACGCCGGTCCGAGGTGACCTACGCCATGGTCAAGGACCTGCTCGCGAAGCTCAGGGAGGACCGTCCACGCCTCTCTCCCCTGACCGTCTGGCGCGCCTACGCGCACCTCGACGACTACAAAGGCGCCGGCCCGATCAGCGACCTCACGATGCTGGTTGCCCTCATTCGCCGGGCGTGCGGGCTGGACGAAATGCTGACCGACCATTCCGGCCGGGTGCGGCGGAACTTCCAGAACTGGATCATGAAGCGTCACGCTGGGGCGGGCGAGAAGTTCTCCGAAGAACAGATGCACTGGCTGCACATGATCCGCGACCACCTCGCCACGTCCTTCACCATCGAACGCGATGACCTGGACTTCTCGCCCTTCGATACGCAGGGCGGCCTGGGGCGGATGTATGCCGTCTTCGGCGACAGGATGGATGACATTATGTCCGAAGTGAATGAGGCGCTGGCGGCATGATGGACTTGCCAAGGGGTTGGACTCTATGCGAAATCGGAGATGTTCTCCGTCCGGTCGAAATGACAAGAAAGAATGAAGAAAACCGTGAAATTTTCTACATCGATATTTCAAGTATTGATAATCAATCCAATCGAATAATGAATCCAAAGCGTACCAACCTATCGGATGCTCCATCTCGCGCTCGTCAAAAGGTTCATGCTGGTGATGTTCTGTTTTCTACTGTTCGGCCATATCTCCGAAACATTGCAACAGTAGATCACGAATTAGACGGTGAAATTGCTTCCACCGGTTTTGCGGTAATTAGAGGTGCTGAAGGAATCGAACCACAATTCCTATTTTACAAGTGCATCTCTCATGACTTTGTAAGCGCGCTTACTGGCCAACAATACGGTGTCAGCTACCCGGCTGTGAAAGAGGAACAGGTAAAGGCACGGCCGCTAGAACTACCTCCAACCCTCGAACAACGCCGCATCGTCGAGACGATCGAGGCGCTATTCGAGGAGATTGATAGGGGAGTCGAGAGCCTGCGGGCCGCAAAGAACACCGTCGCCCTCTACCGCCAGTCTCTTCTCAAGTCCGCCTTCGAAGGCCACCTCACTGCCGAGTGGCGTGCGCAGCATTCTGACAAGCTGGAAGCCCCCGACGCCCTCCTAGCCCGCATTCACGCGGAACGTCAGGCCCGCTACGGCGCTGCACTCGACGAGTGGGAGAAGGCCACAGCCGAGTGGCGTGCCCACGGTGAGCAAGGCAAGAAACCTGCAAAGCCCCAACGCCCTAAATCTGGTTCAGTGGTTACAAACGGTCAATTGGCGGTTCCTACAAGTTGGACCACGGCGCCACTTCGTGTAATTGCTTTTGACGCCGTCCTTGGGAAGATGCTTGATCGGCAGAAAAATCGTGGATATCCGAGAATCTACTTAGGAAACATAAACATTCGGTGGGGTTCGTTTGACGTAGATCCAAGTAAGAGAATTCCCATCGAGGATCACGAAATTCCGCGTTACAGTGTTCGAATAGGAGATTTGATTATCTGCGAGGGCGGTGAACCTGGACGATGCGCTATTTGGGACGGCGATAACGACTGTGTTTTTATCCAAAAGGCCTTACACCGCGTCCGCTTCACATCATCGTACTTGCCAAGGTTCGCTTACTTCTTCTTCAAGTTCGCAACTGTCGCAGGACTTTTGAACGAACACTACACGGGTTCAACAATAAAGCACCTCACGGGAACAGCACTTCAAGAGATATTGCTCCCTATCTGTTGCCCCTCGGAGCAGGCGGAAGTCATTCGTATTCTCGATGCCCGGTTTGAGGCCGTGGAAATGCTGGACCGGGAGATTGACGCCAACCTCGCTCGTGCCGATGCCCTCCGACAATCTGTCTTGAAGAAGGCTTTCGCTGGCGAACTTGTCCCCCAGGATCCTGATGACGAGCCTGCCTCGGTCCTCCTGGAGCGCATCCGAACCGACCGCGCCAAAGCGCCTGCAAGGCAACGGCGGACGCAGGGATCAAACATGAACAATTTTCGCGGCAATGATCTGACCGTCAACGAGGCCCGAGCATGAACACTGCCCCAATCGTCTCCAGGGTCTGGAGTTTCTGTACGACGCTGCGCGACGACGGCGTCGGATACGGCGACTATCTTGAACAGCTGACCTACCTGATCTTTCTCAAAATGGCGGACGAATACTCCAAACCGCCCTACAGCCGCGATGTCGGCATCCCCGAAGGTTACGACTGGAAAAGTCTGACCGTACGCAGCGGCGCATCGCTTGAGGCCCATTATGTCATACTTCTGCGCAAGCTCGGCCAGCAGGAGGGTATGCTGGGACAGATTTTTGCCAAGGCGCAGAGCAAGATCACCGACCCAGCCAAGCTCTTCCGCTTGATCGACATGGTCGACGACACTGAATGGGTGGTGCTCGGCGCGGATGTGAAGGGCGACATTTATGAAGATCTTCTGGAGCGCAACGCCGAGGATACCAGGTCCGGTGCAGGCCAGTACTTTACGCCTCGTGCGCTCATTCGCGCGATGGTGGCATGCGTGCGTCCCGAACCCGCCAAAACCATTGCTGACCCTGCCTGCGGGTCGGGCGGATTCTTTCTTGCCGCCCACGACTTCTTGACCGACCCGAGCAATTATTCTCTGGACAGGGACCAGAAGGCGTTCCTGAAGCATAACACCTTCCGCGGCAACGAGATCGTCGCCGGCACGCGGCGGCTCTGCCTGATGAACATGTTTCTCCACGGGATCGGAGAGATGACCGGAGAAACGGCGATATCTCCTGCGGATGCGCTGGTCTCCGCACCATCTGAGACGTTCGACTACGTCCTTGCCAATCCGCCTTTCGGCAAGAAGAGTTCGATGAGCTTCACCAACGCCGACGGCGAACAGGAAACCAACGAGCTGACCTACAACCGGCAGGATTTCTGGGCAACGACGTCGAACAAGCAGCTCAACTTCGTCCAGCACATTCGCGCCATGCTGAAGACGACGGGCCGGGCGGCCGTCGTGGTGCCTGACAACGTGCTGTTCGAGGGCGGAGCCGGCGAGACAATCCGGCGAAAACTGCTGCACACCACAGACCTGCACACGATCCTGCGGCTGCCGACTGGCATCTTCTACGCCCCGGGCGTCAAGGCGAATGTCATCTTCTTCGACAACCGTGCGGCCAGCCCCGATCCGCAGACGTCGAAGATCTGGTACTACGACTACCGCACCAATGTGCATCACACGCTCAAGCAGAAACCGCTGACCTATGCCCACCTTGAGGACTTCGTCGCCTCGTACAATCCGGAAAACCGCCATATTCGTCAGGAAACCTGGAGCGAGGCAACCCCGGACGGCCGATGGCGCGCCTACCCGCGCGAAGAGCTTCTTCAGCGCGACAAGGCCAGCCTCGACCTGTTCTGGCTGAAGGACGCATCCATGACCGATCTGGACAACCTGCCGGAGCCCGATGTGCTCGCTGCGGAGATCGTAGAGAATCTCCGCTCGGCGTTAGGCAGCTTCGAGGCGGTGAGCGGAACCTGAATTCCCATACGGGAAGCCTGCTGGATCCCCGCGTCAAACGCCGCAAGTATGATCGCGCCCTCGGTCTGCAAGACCGCAATGGAGACCAGCCATCCCCCGCTTCAAGCCGCCTCCCCGTCCCTGATCGGCTTGCCGCTGGCATATTTGCCGAGCATTTCGTTGAAGGTGTTGCTGGCCCAGTGCGGCGGGAACACGTCCTCGCCGGCGAGCCAGTCCATCGTCCGGGCATGCAGTTCATCGAGAAGCATGCCCAGGCCGTCGCTCGTCAAAGCCACTTTGGCGGTGCCTTCCTCGCCGTAGAGGTCGTCCAGCTTGTGGGCGATTTCCGCCATGTCCTCGATGTCGAACACGAGGAACTTGACGTCCGGCCGCTCCGTCGAACCGTCGCCGGTTCGCGAGGGCTGTCCGGCGGGGGGCGGTCCGGAAGCCGCTTCCGCTTCCTCCGGCTCGGGTTCCTCCCGGTCTTCCTGCGCGATCGCAAGCTCGGCCGCCTGCCATCGTTTCGTGTCGTCCAGCCCGAGCCGGCTCACCATGAGGCAGTAGATACGCGGGCAGTCCGTCACCGCGTCCACATGCCGGCCGGCACTGGTCCACTGGTCGTCAATGTCGGATTTCCGCAAATTGAGGATCGTGGTGACCTCGGCCAGGACGGTGAATTCCCCGTAGTCGGCGCGGGCATCGGGATTGCCCTGTGGGGCTGCGCCGTAAGGGATGGCCTTCTCGTCTTCCAAGAGTACGCGACAGGGGCAGCGGGCCTCCACCGGGCTGTCCAGGACGCTGAGGAACAGGCCTGCGATCAGCTCGAGGCTGATCGCCCTGACGGCGATCCGGAAATCCTGCTTTATCTCGTCGTCCTCGGTGACCGGTCTGCCGGCCGCCTCGTCCCTGCGCCGTTTCTCCGCGAGCGCGGCCCGATGCTTCCGCGCGGCGCCGGCGTCGTACCCGATGGCCTCATAGGCCTCGATGAGGTCCCTGCGGTGGTTCTCGTTCAACACCAGCACCGCCGCAACGCCCAGCGCCCGCGGAACGATTTCATGGCCCGGCTCGGGGAAGGCAATGTCGATATTTTCGTCGTCGCCGACCAGAACGCGCGCTGTCAGGGTCATCGCGGGGGTATCTTCCGCTTCTGCCGCCGCGGACGCTTCTCCAGGTCCGCCACCGGGTAGAGCCACTGCACGCCGCCGGGAAATCCGCGCGGCACGATGATTCCCGCGTCGCAAAGCATGAGCACGGTCGAGCGCGCGGCCGCGAGCTTGCTTTTCGGGTTGTCCCGCTCGTGGTGTTCCAGAAGCGCGTCCGTCGCCGCATCGGCCATGACCAGGGCCGCAAATTCGATGCCGCCTTCGCCGACATCGAGCCCGTAGAGCGCCGCTTCGCGCTCGGCCAGGATCACGTCGCCGAATGCCCAGCGCGAGGGCCGGGCCCTCATTCGCCCGGGTCTCGGCCCCAGATCCGCCATCCAGAAATGGAGCCGCATGAACTCGGCCAGACAGAGGCCGCGCCGGTAGGCGGCCGAGAGCGGCTCGTCCTCTTGCTCGGGCGGCTCGTTTGCCAGCGTCTGGAATACGTTGTTCAGCTGTCCGACGACATTGCGGGCGGTGCCGTCCCGGCCCGTGACGGTGTAGTTCTTCAGCACGGCCTCGCAAAGCCATGCCTGGTCTTCGACCAGAGGCAATTGCTCCGGCGCGATGCGCCCCTCTTCGTCGGCGATTCCCAGCTGCTGCATCTGGTCGAGGCAATCCTCCGCCATGGCGCGCAGGGTGGCGCCGCGCTCCGGCCGCAGCGGATTGCCGTCATCGTCGCGTCTGCGCGCGCCCAGCAATCCGAGCCCTTCCAGATGCGCATCGCTCAGGGCCTCCATCCGCATCGCGGACTCCAGCCTGTTGAGGGCGTCCGGCCCGGTCGCGCCGCTCTCCGCCAGCTGTCTGGCGGCCTCCGGCAGGAAGAACAGTTCCTGCTGCATGCCGGCCAGGAAGGGCGTCTTATCCATTGCCGATCCTCCTCGTGATCTCCCGGGCGTGTTCCCAGCCCAGGCGCACGCGCACGCGCCTGGCGATGTTGAAGCCTGCCCGGTCCTCCGGGCGCATCAGCCCGAGAATGCGGGCCGGCATAAGCTCCCGGTCGCACCAGGGGCGGTCGTAGTTGAAGGCGAACCAGGACAGCCAGATCCCGTGCGTCGCCGCCTTCACGCTCATTGAGGATTCGCTGTAGCTGGCGCTGCTGTTCGCCCTGAACCGGGGCCGCCGGGCGGCCGGGGCGCGCCGGCGCATGGCCTGGATGGCCGAGTCCACCGATTGCAGGTTGGCGTATCTGAGAAACATCTCGACATCGCCCTCGGGCGGCCAGCCCCTGTCGGGTCCCTGCGAGAGCCACAGCAGCCTCGTCCACACGCCCGGACGGGGCGGGAAGATCATCCATCCCCATTCGCCGATCTTCGAAAAGCCGCCGCGCATCGCCGTCAGGAACAGCCGCGCCTTCGCTTTCGCAAGCGCCTCGGGGTCCTCCGCCCAGGAGTCGAGGCCGGCTTCCTTCCGTTGCTCCCTGAGCTTGTCGCTCCACCGTCTCTGGACCCGCTTCTTCTGCCGTTCCCACGCCTGGGTCCGGTCGCCGTCCGATCCGGCGCCATCCTGGGTTTGCACGACCGCCATCTCGAACCTGCGGGCTGACGGGGCCTTGTCCAGGGGCTTGCGCATGTCTGTGGCGAAGACGGCGGCCGCGCTCTTGTAGGCGGTCTTGTCGCCGTCCATGCACAGGGTCACCTGCGTGAAGCGGCGGGTCAGTTCCCGGACCACCATGTAATGCGCGAGTTCCGCATATTCGCGCCGCATGAACTGCCCGCCCGCGCCGAAATAGGTCGCGTCCCGAATCCTCCTCCTCTTGCGGTTGGCGGCGCGCTTGCGCCCGTCCGTCCTCGGATAGGCCGTGCCGAAGTGGTAGAGATGGTCGAAGCGCCGTCGCGCAACCGGGCGCGTCCCGTCGCGGACCAGTTCGGGCTTGTCCCTGCGCGGCGGCATGTCCTCATCCTGGAAGACGGCGCAGGGATGCGCGGCGAGCAGGAACCAGGTGGCGGGTTCATGGATGCGCAGCACCGTCACCATGACCGCCAGCGGATGGTGGCGCCTCTCATAGTACGATGTCGGCGTCCTGAGCGACACGCTCATCGCGTCCGTCCTGAGCGTGGCTGTGCCGTTGAAGGGACTGTCCGCCGGACCGGGCTCCTCGCCGTCATGGGCGTTCCGGAACAGGCGGCGGAGCCGGTCCGGATAGGCCCTGGCCATCAGCGCGGCATTGCAGCAGCCCTGGTAGTCCAGCATCTTCCGCGAGAGGCGTTCGACCGCCCTCAGATAAAACGGTTCGCCGACGGCGGGGTCCTCGAGCAGCGCGATCGAGGTGCGCAGGCCCACGCCGAGCCGCACATGCTTGAAGATCGCGGCCAGGCGCCGCTCCATGCCCTTCGGATCGGCCCTGTCCCCGTGCAGGCCCAGCGCCTGGCCGATACTGAACCTGGTCCCGCATTTCACGCATCTGACAACGTCGGACCGGTTCTCATTGTCGTACCAGTACCGGGCCGGCCCCCAATGCTCGAAGACATTGACGCCGGCATTCCCGCAGCCCTCGGCGGGGCAGGTGGCGAACGGGATGCTCTGGCGCTTGAACCAGACATACGCGGCGTGCAGCGACTCGTTCGACAACAGCCGCGAACTCGATTTGCAGGTCCTGCAGACATAGCGCCGGTCGGTCTTGATGGTGTCGTCGCGAACGACCGAGTAGCGATCCGCATAGTCGTCGGGGTCCGGGGCCGGCCCGAAATTGGGGCACATCGGGTTGCGGCAGAAATTGGCGTTGAATGTCTCGTCCGGCCCGATTTCCGGGAACGGGACCGGTCGGAACGCCTCCAGGTCGATGTCCTTCATGCCCGGGCGCCGTCAGCGCGAACCGGGCCCGCGCAAGGATCTGGCGTCTGTTGCGGGCGCGTCGCCATCGCATCCCCCCGGGACGGCTTGCGGCCGTCCGTCCCGAAATAGCACCGGGAGGGAATCCTCTTGTCAAGGTGGTGAGTGCGACGCCTTTTACCGTCGGTCCCCCAGTGCGGACCTTCCTCTAGGCGTTCACGGCGATTGTGGCGGGTCAGGCCAGGAGAGCGGAAACAGGCCCGACGGGAGACCGAGCCATCCAAGACTCTGGAACTGGTTATAGTAATCGCGATAGAATTTGAAGGGTGGGTAACGCTTTGGTGGATCGAACAGGGCTTGGTTCGCGCTCCTTTGCTGTGTGAGCACCGACCGCAAATCATGCGTCTTTTCATAGTCGAGCATCGTCAACCTGTAGGAAAGGGCGACCTCCAGGTCCCGCAGAATATGTTGATAGAATGTAACTACCCAGGTACCTCGCCGCTAGTTCTGAGTACGTGCTGATGTTGCTCGCCGTCGGCGCGTCGTTGATCCCCGCTTGACTGTATAGGCACCCGCATCTATGGGTTGCACTCTCGCATGAGAG
>Ga0209543_1001706_pt1 | contig 18275 bp, 20 predicted proteins | sample MesohylFT_FD_187296 | JGI IMG/M metagenome (GOLD analysis project Ga0209543, IMG submission 187296) | Host-associated microbial community of the marine sponge Aplysina aerophoba from Gulf of Piran - sponge mesohyl, lysed by freeze-thaw... | ecosystem: Host-associated > Porifera > Sponge >...
GAGAATGACAAAGCGAGTGTTTTTCGCGATGAGATGAAGCCACGAGAGCCGCTGATCGCGCGTCCAGCCGATCCAGGCGTCGCGCGCCGACCTTGAATGCCCCCGCCTGCCAGCCGATCAGAGCAACCAAGGCCTCCCCGCTTAACGCCACGTGGCGAAGCGCGCCGCCGTAGAACTTTTTGAAGGAAAGATAGTGGTGGCACGCGGCAAGGGCATCCCATCGCTGCTGCTCGGCTAAGCCTCGGACCGGCCGCACCGTTACGTCGCGCGAAAAATTTTCGCCTCTTTTCGAATCGGAAACTTGCATGCCAAGGCGCTTTTCAAATCAAATGTTGCGTTGCCAGAAAAAAATTCGGTTCCAGAAAAAATTCAATAAAGTTACTTTTGCGCAGCCTTGGCATGGAGCCAACTCCGTAACGCTCAATCGAAAATTTGCTTTGGAAAATAAAAGGAAACCGTCCAGTTCGGCGCATCGACAATTTGACTTATTCGCAAGTCGCCGCAGATGCTGCAAAGCATGTAGGCATCAGCGTCGGAAAGACCTTGCCGGGCGCAAAGCCAATCGATCATCCCTTTAACCGAATCCTTTGCCGCCTGCATTAAATCCGTTCCGATGCCGGTCGCGGCGATATATCCCTTGCTGTCGACGTTGCGGGTTACCGGGCCCTTGGTTTCGAAGCGCGGAAACGCGTAGTTGGCTGATTTGATCAGGTCGATTTTGATCGAGACGGACATCGGCGATTCAATGGCCGTTCCGCAGACTTCCCCGTCGCCCTGCGCCGCATGAGTGTCACCGAGCGATAAGAGCCCTCCCTCAACTTCCACAGGCAAATAAAGCGTCGTTCCAACGCAGTTGTCCCTTATGTCGAGGTTTCCCCCTACTCTCCTAGGAGGAACGACGGAATGCAATCCCGGAGCGGCAGGCGCAAGCCCGGCGGTGCCGCAAAATGGCTTAAGCGGTATCTTTCCGCAGTCGCCGAACAATGCGGGATTCGTGGAATGCGTATCAATGCTCCAGATAAGGAGGGTCGGGTCGGGAAATTCGTCCGCTAGCAGCCCGAAACCCGGAATCAATGCCGTCCAACCCCAGTCCGCCTGGCCGAATTCTAAAAAACTGATTGCAATCGCGTCGCCAGGTTCCGCTCCTTCGACAAAAACCGGGCCGGTCACCGGATTGATTTTAGCGAAATCCAGATCAATTAGGCTGGCTGGATCGGACTTGGGATTCAACTGCCCGCCGGATGCGTCCACAGTCTCGATTTCGACGGTTTCGCCCGGTTTTGCAGACAAGACCGGATCCAAGCTGTTATCCCAGCCGAAATGGCCGCACTCCTTGTGGACCGTGTGGCTTTGCATGGAACTATTCCTCCGCGAAAGCGAAATTGATCGCCGTCCAACAGCATATTGCAAGCAAAAACTTTGGAATCAAGGCTCAAGTTTCATTGTAAGCTGCTTGCCGAATCAGGCCATCACACATGCCATTCTTCAGAGTCGCATTTTTCGGAAGCCCGCCCGGTAATTTCCGGAGAGTTATTCACAATTTACCGACCCGCGCCGCAAAATTGGATAATCCCGAACTTCGCCACCGATTCCGACCTCGCTCCCCTTGAAATGCGCCCGTTTCCGTCCGCGAGCCTACCAATCGTCGGTCGAGAACTGTCCAAAGGTCGAATTCAATCTTAGAGACCGGCTCAGAATGCGAGGGAACAACGACAAAAAGAGCCCTGCCATGGGCGTAGCCTCTCGGCAGCATCAAGGAATGCGCCATGGCGATTCCGAGGGTCATTTCGGACGCCTCGGCCGTTAAAGCAGATAGGCGCGCGGAAAGCAAATAGAGCTGAGAAAGCTCGATAAGGTTGAATTCTCGTTACGCATGATAACGGAATTTCCGCTACTAACACGGAATATTAAGCATCATAATGCATCCGTGGCGAGAAAAAATCACGATTATTCCATTTTATAGACGGAAAATTTTATATGACTTATCAGCCTAACGATGACGATACGACATCAATAACGAGCATCTAGGCGGATGATTATTCCCGCGCAACCATCCAATCTCGTAACCGCGTCCGTCCTCAGCAACTTGAACTCTTCGTCCGTGTTCCCAATTGCCGCCCGGCAAATCCGGTCGGCCGCCCCCGCCGCCTGAGACTAAACTCCCGGTATCCCTGCGCGGAGCGAGGCTTGTCTTCCCGGATTGCCTCTAGACTTGGCCATTTCTTTTTTCATGCCGATAGCGCGGTGGCGATTCGATGCTGCTGGCTGAACAACCTAGTCCACGGTCTGTTCCAGAGCTAGCGACGGCGTGATCATGTAATTTTTTCCGTACCAACTTCGTTTGTGGTCGCTCGCAGGTTTTGCCGATTCTATGGCCGAATCTGGAGACTCCGAGGCGCCTATCGCGCAATTGCGAAACAGTTGCACTCGTTGGTCGCACGACAGCGGCGCAATTCGAATAACTTCCTTGTCCCGTTGAACTGATAAGTCGCGTGGCTTGCTCTCGTTGAACCGCCAAGACTGCTGGAAGCGTGTTACCGTCATTCAAAATGACGAGTATGGAAATCCGAAGTTTCGCGTTTCGCACCCCGAATACTCGACTCGCGCTTGCTTAGCTTTTGCCTGGTGCTTCCTTGGGCAGATGCATGATATGCAGAAAAGCGCTGCCTCTCATAATTAGCCATGCCTGCGCCGGATGAGATTTCTCCATTAATCCTCGCTCAAAATTATCGCCCGATTTTTCCGCGGCATGGCTTCAAAGTTGGCAGGGCCAGGAATGCACTTACCATTGGCCAAGAGCTCGACTTCCGTCGGGGATCATCGAGTTCAATCGTACAGACCGAAAGATCCTCCATATTGCTTTGCACGTTTGCAGGGCAAGATCCTTGCGTAAAATATAGCCACGATTGAACCGTTCCTTTGCTGTTTAAGATACAAACTGAACACTTGGCGGATTCGCTCCAGCTTTGGCAGAATAGTTATAACCATGGATTTGATAGAATCCTGTAGAATGAATTAAGATTATTTCGTAAGAGTTTACACGGTGGATATCTTAACAATTCTTAAGTTTTAGGTGGAAAACAAATCAACTGAATTGCAATTGGCTTCCAGGCGGTTCGAATGCCCTTTGCACCTAAATTCCATTAATTAGGCGGCCCAAGAGGCGCACTAGTCGATGGCGGAAAATAACGCGATTCGAGCTACTTCTGCTCGAAGTGGTCTTAAAGCGGATGTACTCTTGGGGGACCGCGGGCGGCAACTTAATAAGGGCAAAGAGAGGACATATTTGTCCTTGTTAAGCCGGGCGCAGTTGGCGCCTTGCTGCTTCATGATTTGTCGGGCCACAAGATAGAAAATGAAAAGGGTAAAAATAAATCAATTTGGAGTAATTTTTTACGAGACTATATATTAAGTGTGCCACGGCGACGCCTAAGCGTCTGGATCTTCGATTACTTTGACGGGGCTCAGGACATCCGAGACTACTTCGTCCACCGCGGGAGCTGAGCCATCGGGCTTGCGGAGTATGATCGGCTCCTCTAACTCTGCCTTCGACGGCTGGTAGCCTGCGGCTTGACCCGCACGGTGGGCTTGTCGTCGGTCATGGTTGATCCTCCCCCATGTTAAGCTGAGCGGTGTGCCATGCACGGCGATGCGCATGGTCGCCTCGGTTGTCCAGCTCAGCGCCAATGGCACGCTGCAAGGCCGGACGGCTCTCTTCGGGCAGTAGAACGAATGTCGCGCGGACAAGCTCGACAATATCGACCACATAGACATTCAGGCCAGCAGCCCATTCGCCCTTTGCCGCGGTGATAGCCGCCGACTCTCCGATGCCAGGAACGGCGAAGAGAAGATTGGTCAATACGACTGGTGCTTCTCTCGCTTTCCTAGTCGAGCTACGAACATCCGCGAGCGTGAGCGCCCGATCCTTCACTTCGACGGCAAGCACCATGCGGTCGTCGTCGTCGTAGCACATCACGTCGCCGGGAGCGCCGCCAGCGGCGTCAGCCTCATTCAGTCCCTGCGCCTCGATACGAGCGAATATCGAGAACCCTTCGCCTAGAACCCGCATTATGGCGGTTGCCACCGCCAATGGACGATGCCCGCCGCTGGGCTCGCTCAGATACGCAACGAGCGTTTCGCTCAAGGCGGGCAGGCTCACGCGAACCGGAATCTGATATCTGAACGCTTGATCGGCGAGCCGGCGAGCAAAGCTCGCAAGGCAGCGCCTGAAAACCGCCTCGATCACTTCCGGCGGCGCATCGTCCAGCGGTTAAAGAAGTCGTGCAGGGCATTCCACTCTTCTCGGTGTCTGAAGTTCGGCGCATCGCGTTCGAGCCGGGCCGACGCAGCGGATTGATCACGTAGGGATCGGGACTTGTCCCCATAACGTTGTGATTCTCCGCAACCCACGGCACCACCACGGCCGTGCAGAAGCTCCGCGCGTCCCACGCCCCCGCCCCCGCCTCCTGCTCTCCAAGCTGGAAGGCCATCAGACTGCGGGTTGGATCAGCGATCTTGCCTAGCAGTTGGGTTACGAAGGCATGTCGGATCGAAACCAGTCTTGAGTTGACCAGTCGATCAACCTCGTCATCGGGGTCTTTCTGCCCCGCCTCCAAGACCTCAGCCCACGCAGCATCAAGCCATTGCCGCATCTGTTCATGGGTCATCGGTCAGAAATTCAGCCAGGCCAATTCTTGGCGTGGGCGCCGGACGGAATGGCAATTGCGCGGCGGCGCATCCACCCGACGCCAGTCGCTGTAAAGTCGGTCGTAGAGGTCCGAGCGATAGCCGGACAGCACAGCCCGGCCTCGGATGGCATGAAGAACCTCGGATAGCTCAACGTGCTCGTCGTCGGTCATCTCGTAGCCGTAGGCCGCTGCATCGCCTCGGGCCGAATGGACGTATGGCGGATCAAGGTAGAACACAGTCTCGGCCGTGTCGTAGCGCTGGATGACCTCGACCGCCGGCGCATTCTCGATCTGCACGCGCAGGAGCCGCTGCGCGATCTCCGACAGCCCTTCGACCGAGCCAAGCCACCGGGAGACAGCGCCGGACATGCCCGCGCGTGTAGTCAGAACGCAATGCGCCCACCGCCCCTCACTGCTGGTCTGTGCCAAGCCCGTCCGCGGCTGGCGAGCGCGAATGTAGAACCATCTCGCCCGCTCCAGTTTGGACAACCCTTCTGCCGGCGTGCAGGCGTTGACCAGTTCCTCGCGGGAGATTGTGTCAACGCAATCGCCTTGATGAGCTTGCCGTTCTGGTTTCTCAAAGTGGCAAAAAAGTTGACGAGCCCGGAATCAAGGTCGTTATAGGTCTCGACGGCGTAGGGTTCGATGTTCAGCAAAACGGCGGCTGATCCGCCGAACACATCGCAAAAGTGCACAGCATCCGTCGGGATAATCGGTAGCAGAAAATCCAAGTGTGAGAACTTGCCGCCGTACCTGCCGAAGGCGATCAGGCGTTTCGAGCGGCGGCGCGCGATTCTGCGCCCTGTTCCCGTCTCATTCACCCTCGTGGCCAGCATGTTACCGCCCCGCCAAGTCGCGATAGCGCAGCCGCTTGCCGGCCATGCGGTCGGCAATGTGCGCCATCTGATCTTCGGTATCTCTCTCCCGGATGTTATGGCGGCCCGCAAACTCACTCGCGTAGCCGTCGCAGTGCTATTTGCTGAAGTGATGGAAGGTGCCCTGATTCCCCCGCTTCAGCATGGACCGGAAAGACTCGATCCCGTTGGTGTGCGCCATGCCCCGGACGTACTCGCCGGCTCTGTGGCAGACGGCTTCATGGTCGAAGTCCATGCCCTGATAGCCGCCATGTTCAACGGAGTAGATCTTCGCGCCCGGCACGGCGCGCTCCACGATGAAGCCCTCCAGAGTCGCGCCGCGCTCCGGCAGCTCTGCGCGCTTGCTCTTGGTCATATGTTCTTGCGCTTCCCGCCGATGTACGTCGCATCTGCCTCCACGGGGCCGGTGAACAGCGGGGTGCCGTTCTCGAAGGTCTTGCGCAGCAGGTGCGCCAAGTAGCAGGCGCTCTTTTGCGTGATCTCCAGGTTGCTCGCGACCAAGTAGACCGCAATAGCCCGCGCCTGGTAGCCCAGTTTCGACCCTTCCTTGATGTTGCCGGTCTTCAGGGAGAAGCGCGGCTTGCCGTCGCACTCGCGGCAGCGGTGCGTCATGGTCTTGTGCTTGATGTCCGCCTGGACGCTCGTCGTGCCGCAGCGCGGGCAGTACGGACCATCGGGCCACATCCGGCTTTCAAACCAGCCCCGCGCGGCCTCTTCGTCGGGAAACATCTTGAACAGCTTGGTCAGGCTGATGCCTTCACGATGGGATTTTCCGCGTGCCGTCTTGCTCATGTCCGCTTCACCTGATGGCACTCTACTGTATCCGAGTCGGGGTCACGTGGAAAGCGGAAAATGGCGCTCTTGTATATAATCCCCGTAATCTAAGCTCCTAAGAAAACTTCGTCGAAGTCCGATTTTTCTGTAAATTCACGTTGTTTGTCTCTTCCGGTCCGAGCGGCGTAATGGGACCGTTGCGATGCGGTTCCACATTAAATCTCAAGTGAAAAAATCGGTTAAGCGTCCCTTTGAACGCATTCCGCGATCGTTTCGGCAAGCATTGCGGCCCACCGGCGCTGACCGCTCGAGTCCGAAACGAGATCCTGGCGAATTTCAATCAGGACTGAAGGAATGTTCCGCCGGTCGGCGTGGATTGGAACAGTGAAGTCGCTTTCAGGTTCGATTTTATACGGCGTGTTTTCGCCGACGGCTATGCCTTGGACTGAACTTAGAAACTCGATGCAATTTTTGCCGAGGGCGGTTGCTTGCGAATAAAGTACGGCGCAGTGCCAGGGCCGAGGCTTTCCATCCGACCGGAGAATCGGCGTGAATGTATGGATCGGAATGATGGCGGAGGGTCGAATCATGTCGATTGTTTCATGAAGTTTTCGGTGGAACGGAGTATGGTATTTTCGGATGCGCTGGGACCTTGCGAATTCGGTCAGTCCAATATTGCCAGGACTTTCAGTTCCATCGCTACATTCAATGACGCACTCCGGAGATTGCCGAGGCCTGTCGAACGATCTTGCGTCCATCTGCTCGGGGATTTTGCACCACGCCGGCTGCGTAGCCGCCTTGTCCTCGCCGTCAATTGTATTCTTTGAAAGACTAGAGCCCCATCACTGGTCGGCGGCCTATCGCTGCATCGGCAGCCAGAACCGGGAGGCGGCCGTCAGGATCTGCCTGACGCCGGCTGGCGTTGATCCCAAGGAATTCCTTCATGCGGAGCTGCGAATCGGCGACGCAACCGCATCGCCGTATTTGCATTTGGGAGCTATCGTTCATGCAGGAATTGACGGAATCGAAATTAGCCGCGAATTGCGGCGATTTATTCAATCGGACCCGGACGACATGTCCGGCGACGAATTAGCCGGCCTCGGAGTCAAGCGACTGCCGCATTTGCTAGAGGAGGCCCTCGATGAATTGGACGGCAGCGACGCGTTCAAGAAATCAGCGTCGCCGCTGTTTGGCAATGCTATCTGGATATGAAGGAGACCGAGCGAAATTACGTGGAGCGTCTCGACCTGGAGGAACAAATCCGAGCCTACCAGTCCATCTATTGATTCCGTTCGAATCCTACCCGACTTTGAAACGGGACGAATTACGGCGGCCCAATTTTCAAGTTGAGTAATGAACGCTTGCCGTTCAAGCGAATTGCGGAATTGTCATCGTTCGAGCCGACGATCCGGCGAGCGGCCAAAATCTAGCGCGATTCGGCGCAAATTCCTAAACTTGCGTTGGAGGCGCGCACCTATCCGATCGGCATGGAAGTTGTCCTGGCCAAATGGAATCGACGAGGGTTGCCGGAGGATTGCATGCCGCGTGATTCTAGCCATTCGCCTCTTACTTACTTGCTTGCTTGCCTTTCGTCTCAAATTTGGGATTCCATCGTTCGGCGGCTAGGCGTGTCGGCGCTGAATTCCAGCCGTCGCGGAGTTCGCGCGACATCGCAATTCAGCAGTTTTTTCCTCAAGGCGGCAACCGTTCGGATTCCGGCGGCAGCGTTTCATGAATCGCTGCGGGCTTCGCAGTCTTGCCGGCGATTCGAGGCACTTCCGGGCGCCGCCGCTCGTTTCGAACTCTTCCACGAACTCTATTCGCTTGCGTTTAGCCATGCACGGGGAGCTACCGCGTTAAATCCGGCGAATGTGCACTGCATTTGTTTCGCTCGTGAAGCAAGAGTCGCGAACGAAGCGCGTAAGCAATAATAGCCGAGCATGATTTAAAATTTTCCGCCCCCGCCTGGCATAGGAAACCGAGGAACCGGAATCTCGGCGCTGATTTGGGCCTCGGACTCAATGGAGCTGAGTTCGACCAGCTGTCGATTCTACCGGGAAGACCGGCGCGTTTGATTTTCAGCAGGCGCCAGGGTTAGGGAGGATTGTAAACTTTTTTTAAAAATCTATCCGTCCGGGGTTCCGATAGGACATGGAATTGAATATCTAATATGTGAAAGCAACGCATGGCGCGACAGGTGTAATTTGACTGACGAAAATGCGGAAAAAAGCCGCTCGGCGGCTAATGGCATTATGCAAGGAGGAATCTATGGCCGATAGCAATCGCCTAACGACAACGGCGGGGGCTCCGGTTCCCGATAACCAGAATTCTATCACCGCCGGTGCATACGGACCGGTTCTGCTGCAGGACTACCAGCTTGTTGAAAAGCTAGCGCACCAAAACCGCGAAAGAATTCCGGAGAGGGTGGTGCACGCAAAGGGCTGGGGAGCTCACGGAATTCTGAAGATTACCGGCGACATCTCGCGCTACTCCAAGGCTAGCGTTCTTCAAGCCGGCAAGGAAACGGAGATGATCGCCCGATTCTCGACGGTCGCCGGGGAGCTCGGCGCCGCCGACCATGAAAGAGATGTTCGCGGCTTTGCGCTCAAGTTTTATACGGACCAGGGCAATTGGGACCTTGTCGGAAACAATACTCCGGTTTTCTTCCTTCGCGATCCGTACAAGTTTCCAGATTTCATTCACACGCAAAAAAGGCATCCGCGCTCGAATATGCGTTCGCCGACCGCCATGTGGGACTATTGGTCGCTGTCGCCTGAATCGCTTCACCAGGTAACGATTCTAATGTCGGACCGCGGGCTTCCGAAAACGCCGATGAACATGAACGGCTACGGCTCCCACACTTACAGCCTCTGGAACGACGCTGGCGAAAGATACTGGGTCAAGTTCCATTTCAAAACTATGCAGGGCCACGAATTCTACACGAACGCGGAGGCCGCCGAAATCGTAGGAAGGACGCGCGAAGGCTATCAAGAAGCGCTTTTCGGTTCGATCGAAGCGGGCGAATTTCCGAAGTGGAAATTCTGCATACAGGTTATGGATGAAGCCGATGCTGAAAACATGCCATTCAATCCGTTCGATTTAACCAAGGTTTGGCCGCACGGCGATTTCCCGTTGATCGAAGTGGGCGAACTCGAGCTAAACCGGAATCCAGACAACTACTTTGCGGAAATCGAGCAGGCGGCGTTCAGCCCGTCGAACATCGTTCCGGGAATCAGCTTCAGTCCGGATAAGGTGCTGCAGTCGCGGATTTTCTCCTATGCGGACGCGCACCGCTACAGGTTGGGAACTCACTACGAAGCGCTGCCGGTCAACAGGCCCAAATGCCCTGTCAGCCACTACCACAAGGACGGCTTGATGAATTTCTTCGGGCATAGCGCGGGTTCTCCGGACGCATTCTATGAGCCGAATTCCTTTGGCGGGCCGGTTCAGGACGAAGCGGCTGCCGAGCCGCCATTGCGGGTTTCCGGCGACGCGGCGAGATACAACCACCGGGTAGGCAACGACGACTACAGCCAGCCACGAGCGCTGCACGATCTGATGACGCAGGAGCAGCGCGCTCGGCTGTACAGCAATACAGCGGAGGCGATGCAGGGCGTTCCGCAGGAAATCGTCGACAGGGCTCTTGGACATTACGACAAGATCAACCCCGCGTATGGAAACGGAATTCGCTCCGCGCTAGCGAATCTTGCGGGCCATCGCGAAGCAGCGGAATAGCCTTAGCCTGAATAAATTGGCGAGCCGCCGGCAGTTCCGAGTTGATTTGAAGCTTGCCGGCGCAGCCATCGATGCTCGCCCCTCGCAGCCGCGCCGAATATGAACTCGGCGCGGCGAGTCTGCGCATGCCGGAGTTCGGCAGCTGAGAGTCCTGCCGCGCCCCGGTTACATCGGAAGCAATAAAATGTCGAAAATTAGAGTTGAAAATCCGATCGTCGAACTCGACGGCGATGAAATGACACGAATCATCTGGCAGATCATTAGGTCAAAACTGATCCTGCCCTATCTGGATTTGGATTTAATCTATTACGATCTCGGCATTGAGGAACGCGATCGAACCGATGACCAAGTAACCGTCGAGGCGGCGAACAAGATCAAGGAAGTCGGCGCGGGCGTCAAATGCGCGACAATTACGCCCGACGAGGCTCGAGTCGAAGAATTCGGCCTGAAAAAAATGTGGCGGTCGCCGAACGGCACTATTCGGAATATTCTCGGCGGCGTCGTATTCAGGGCGCCGATCATCTGCCGCAACGTACCTCGGCTGGTGCCCGGCTGGGTCAAGCCGATCGTCATAGGTCGACATGCATTCGGAGATCAGTATCGCGCGACCGACTTTAAATTTCCCGGGCGCGGGAGGTTAACAATTAAATTCGAGGGCGAAGACGGCCAGGTTATAGAAAAGGAAGTGTTCCAGGCGCCCTCGCCCGGGGTGGCCATGGGGATGTACAATCTCGACGATTCAATTCGCGATTTCGCCCGGGCATCGCTCAACTGCGGACTGAATCTTCGGCAGCCGGTGTATCTTTCTACCAAGAATCCGATACTGAAGGTCTACGACGGACGATTCAAGGACTTGTTCCAGGAGATTTTCGAGAATGAATTCGAGGAGAAGTTCAAGGAATTCGGAATAACTTACGAACATCGCCTGATCGACGACATGGTGGCCTGCGCATTGAAGTGGAGCGGCGGATTCGTGTGGGCCTGCAAGAATTACGACGGGGACGTTCAGTCGGACACGGTCGCGCAGGGATTCGGTTCCCTCGGCCTGATGACATCGCAACTCATGACGCCCGACGGAGGAATAGTCGAATCGGAAGCGGCGCACGGTACGGTTACTCGCCATTACCGCCAGCACCAGCTGGGCAAAGAAACGTCCACGAATTCTATCGCGTCCATTTATGCATGGACGGGCGGACTAAAGCATCGCGCAAAGCTAGATGGAAATTCCGAGCTCGGCCGGTTTGCAGAAACGCTCGAAAAAGTCGTCGTCGACACCGTCGAAGCGGGATCTATGACCAAGGACTTGGCGCTGCTTGTCGGCGATGATCAGCCTTGGCTCTCGACGACCGGATTTCTTGACAAGGTTGCATCGAATCTCGAAGTCGCGCTCGGCGACTGAGCCGCTACAATTCTTCTACGATGACCATGTCGCGCTCCGCGGAAACGGACGAGTATTCCAGCGCCTTCCGATAGGTCTCGGAATTGTAGCACTTCAGCGCTGCATCGAAGCTCGGAAAGCGTATCACGACGTTTCTAAGCCGCTCCTTGCCCTCGAGCTGATGGCACCTTCCGCCTCTGGCCAGAAACTGGCCTCCGAACTCGGCGATCGCCTCGGTCGCCAATTTGGCATATTTGCCGTAGGTGTCAGCATCCTTCACATCGACCAGAGCTATCCAGAGAGCGCTCATTCCAATCCTCCGATAAATTGCTTCGCCGCCTCGATCGCCGCGCCGGCGCATTCAGGCTTGCTTCCTCCCCCGCGCGCGAAGTCGGGCCGACCGCCGCCGCCCCTGCCGCCAACGTGGGAAACGGCCGCCCGAACCAAGTCTACCGCCGAAAGGCGCGATGTCAAATCTTCCGTTACTCCCGCGGCGACGGCGGCGCTGCCGCTGGAAGCGGATATCAGAAGCACGGCTCCAGATCCGATCCTCGCTTTGTGATCGTCGATCAGCGGCGGCAGCTGCTTGCCTGAAACGCCTTCGACTATCGATCCCAGAAATCTAATTCCATTGATTTCCACAGCCGCGCTTGAACTGTCGCCAGCGGTGCTTTTCTGCAGCGCCAGTTCTTTGCGAAGCGATTCGATTTCCTGAACTAGCGCCTTGCGCTCGTCAATGAGAGACATGACGCGATTCACGACTTTGCTCGCGGGCGTTTTCAATGCCTGCGCGATCTGGGCCAGACGGATGTCCTGGGTCCTCAAGTAATTTCTTGCAGTTTCGCCGGTCAGCGCTTCAATGCGCCTGACTCCCGACGCGGAAGCGGTTTCTCCGGTGGCTACGAACAATCCGATTTCGCCGGTTCTTGAAACATGGGTGCCTCCGCATAGCTCCATCGAGTAAACTGACCCGGCCTCACCGTTTCGGGAACTTTCGGTTCGTCCCATGGAAACGACTCTGACTTCCTCGCCGTACTTTTCTCCGAACAATGCCTGCGCGCCCGCAGCCTGCGCATCCGCAGTGGTCATGATTTTCGTTTCGACGGGGAAATCGGCCGAGATGAATTTATTGACTTCGAATTCAACCTCTTCGATCTCATCGAGGCTCATGGCGCGCGAATGCGAAAAATCGAATCGGAGGCGGTTTTCGTCGTTGAGCGACCCGCTCTGGGCGACATGCCCGCCAAGCTTCCTACGCAGAGCTTCATGCAACAGGTGCGTCGCGGAATGATTGGACTTAATCTTGCTTCGCCGCCGACCGTCTACCGCAAGTCGCGCCGGTTGATCGACCTCCATGCGCCCTTCGACGATTTCGGTGACATGCAGCAAAATTCCCTGTCGCTGTTTCGTGTCCAGAACTCTTGCTGTTCCAGTCGCGCTTTCAATCATGCCCGTATCGCCGACTTGTCCGCCCGCTTCTCCGTAAAAAGGGGACTGATTGAAAATAAGCGTAGCGGATTGGCCTGGAATGGCTGTCGAAACTAATTCGCCGTTAACCAAAACGGCTTGAATCAATCCTTCCGCGACCTCGGTTTCATAGCCAAGAAACTCCGTGGCCCCGAACTTGTCCTCTAGATCAAACCAAATCGCTTCGCCGGCGGCGTCACCGGTTCCGGACCATGCGGCCCTGGCCTTGATACGCTGCCGCTGCATAGCGAATTCGAATCCTTCCGAATCCACTCCTATGCCGCGCTCTCGCAGCGCGTCCTGCGTTAAATCCAGCGGGAACCCGTAGGTGTCGTACAGCTTGAATGCAGTGTCGCCGGGAAGGTCGGCGCCGTCGGGCAGAGAGGCAAGCTCTTTTTCGAGCAGTGCCAATCCACGGTCCAGCATTGATTTGAATCGGCTTTCTTCAAGAAATAGAGTTTCCTTGATCAGTGATTCGGCTCTTGTCAATTCAGGAAACGCATGCCCCATCTGCCGAACTAGATCCGGCACAAGCAGATGAACGCAGGGATCAGTCGTACCCAGCAAGTGCGCATGCCTCATGGCGCGCCGCATGATTCTTCGCAAAACGTATCCACGACCGTCCTTGGACGGCATGACGCCTTCCGCAATTAGAAAAGCGGCGGAACGAAGATGGTCGGCAATTACGCGATGGTGAACCCGACCAGGACCATCCGGTTCGGTCGAAGTAGCCTGAGCCGAGGCGACGATAAGAGCTCGCATTAAGTCCGTATCGTAATTGTCATGCTTTCCCTGCAGCAATGCGCCAACGCGCTCCAGCCCCATTCCAGTGTCGATGGATGGCTTTGGCAGAGGCGTCCGAGTGCCGTCGTCGAATTGCTCGAACTGCATGAAAACAAGATTCCAGATTTCGATAAACCTGTCGCCGTCTTCGTTGCTGCTGCCCGGCGGTCCGCCCTCGATGTGATCCCCGTGGTCGTAGAATAGTTCAGTGCAGGGTCCGCAGGGACCGGTCGCGCCCATCGACCAAAAGTTGTCGGCGGTGGAAATGCGAATTATCCGGTCCTCGCTTAGGCCGGCGTACTTGCTCCAGAGCTCGGCGGCTTCATGATCGTCGTGGTAGACCGTCGCAAGCAGCCTTTCGGCCGGAATCCCGTATTCCTTCGTAATCAAGTCCCACGCGAAAGGAATGGCCGCTTCCTTGAAATAGTCGCCAAAGGAAAAATTGCCCAGCATCTCGAAAAAAGTATGGTGCCTCGCAGTATAGCCCACATTGTCCAAATCGTTATGCTTGCCGCCTGCTCTGACGCATTTTTGGCTAGTTGCGGCCCTGGAATAGCTGCGCTTTTCGAGGCCCGTAAATATGTTTTTGAATTGTACCATGCCGGAATTCGTAAACATAAGCGTAGGATCGTTTTTTGGCACCAGTGTCGAGCTTTCGACAATTTCATGGCCGTTTTTCCTAAAATATTCGAGAAACGCAGTTCGAATTTCATTAAGGCTTGGCATGCAGTAAACTTCCTAGTTCGGGCTATCCGCCAGCCGCCGTTTATATTTGTCCCCTCTTGCTGTCTACATGGTCGCTCTTTGCACGTAATCGGTAAAGCGCAGTTATGGCATGCGCGACACGCCGGCGAGAAGGAATGTTCCCTTCCCGCATGAGCGCGGCGCTCGGCGCCGAATGACATCAGGCTTTTGCGGACCGGAATGGCGGCCATGCGGAGGTCTGCACGACCTTGTTGACGACCTTGGGCATCCGTCCATGGGAGGACTGCCGTCTCGATGCGGTTTTCCGGAGCCAGCCCGAGCCAGGATCAGAAACGATCCAAGAAAATGAGGCCACCGGTCAAACCTTCCTCGCTACGCCTATCTGCGAACGGCCTCAATTTGAACTAGGCGGACCGGGCGCTTACAAAAACCAAATCGTAACACTTCGCTAACAACGTACTCGACGCGAGCAAAGAGTTTGCCGAGGCGATGGATTTTGTTTCGAGCGAATTTGCCGAGATACAGGAGCGCATCATCCAGAGGACTCAAAAAATGGATAACGCACTCATGAATTTACGCTGAAATGCGGCCCTACTGTTTGCAGCAATTCTATAGGTGTTCATTTAATCACATTGATTCAATTCAAACGAATTTAATTCGGTTCAGGGATAGGCAATTCGTTGGTCAAGGCAATAATTCCCATTTGACTATTGCCGAAATTACCATTGGCATCCTGAATTTTCCTGCGGATTTCAAAGCGCTTTCGTCAGGTTTGGACTAAGAATTTTGGCTCCGGTTATTTTCTAACTGCCTGCGTCGAATGAGCTTAGCTATTTCTTCCGGCCCATCGATCTGGCGCTAGGCAGGCAAAGCGAGAGAACTCGAATGTCGAATTCTCTCGGTCCCAAATTTCTGAATATGGAAAACTTCCTAGCAGGTTGATTTTTCAGCTGTTCGAAGCAGCCTTCTCTTTCGTCGCATCAACATGCTTCAATCCAAGCGCCGCTCGAATTCGGGATTCTATATCAATGGCGATGTCCTTGTTATTGAGCAGGAACTGCTTGGCATTCGCTCGACCTTGACCGATTCTATCGTTTCCGTAGGAAAACCATGATCCGGACTTGTCGATTATTCCCTCTTTAACGCCGAGATCAATCAATTCTCCCGTTTTCGAAATTCCTTCGCCATATATGATATCGAATTCGGCGGTTTTAAATGGCGGAGCCATTTTGTTCTTTACGACTTTTACCCGAGTCGTGTTGCCGACAACGCTGTCCCTATCCTTAATCTGCCCGATACGCCTGATGTCGATTCGAACTGACGAATAGAATTTCAGAGCGTTCCCCCCAGACGTAGTTTCGGGCGAGCCAAACATAACGCCGATTTTCATGCGAATCTGGTTGATAAAGACGACCATGCAGTTCGACTTGCTGATTGTTCCAGTGAGCTTGCGCATGGCTTGGCTCATGAGGCGAGCCTGCGCACCGACCTGCGCATCGCCCATGTCGCCTTCCAATTCAGATTTCGGCGTAAGTGCAGCTACCGAATCGACAACAACCACCGAAACCGCTCCAGACCGTACAAGCGTTTCGGTGATTTCCAGTGCCTGCTCCCCCGTATCCGGCTGAGAAATAAGTAAATCGTCGAGATTGACTCCCAACTTCTTGGCGTAGGAAGGGTCCAGCGCGTGCTCGGCATCAACAAATGCGCAGATGCCGCCTTTTTTTTGCTCTTCGGCGACAACATGGAGCGTCAATGTCGTTTTGCCCGAAGACTCCGGTCCGTAAATCTCGACGACGCGGCCTTTCGGAAGGCCGCCCACTCCTAACGCGATATCGAGCCCTAGGGAGCCGGTGGAGGTAACTTCGGCGTCTGCGACCGTAGTGTCCTGCCCGAGGCGCATGATTGAGCCTTTTCCGAAGTTGCGCTCGATCTGCCCTAAAGCCGCGGCCAAGGCTTTTTGTTTATCCATTGTGCGACTTTCAAATTTCAAGAGGTTGCTTGTCACTTAGAACGCTCCTTATTTCAGATTCGACGGGTGGCGGCAAGAATTGCTATGTTCGCCATGTGTTCATCACTTGTATTATCAATATCCTTCGAACGATGCAAGAACAAAGTGCCCTTTGCGCGAAATATTCAACCGCAATCGACACATGGCGCCGTATTCTATGAATCTTGCCATTGGTAGTACTGATCGCGGCGTTTATTGTAGTGAACGGGCAACATACGAAACGAGTCCGCAGCAATTATCGCCGGCGGAGTCGAAAATTACCGGATAGGCAACCCCATTCGTCGAATCCTGCGCGTGTTAGCCGGCGAAAGCTTCGAGCCTGCCTAAAAAGAATGAATGATAATCGGATAAAGTGAAGTCGGCAAAAATTTACGGCAGCGAATCAATTTCCAATTGACACGGAATCAGTCCTTGCTACGCGCGATCAGTTTTTTGAATCATCCACAAATCTTCGCTCTTGCTACCAACGAGCGCCGCAGATTTGCTCGCGTAACCGGTAGTCGCAGTTGCGGCGAGACATCAAAAATTCGTGTTGGTGATGAGGTGCGGATAAATTTTCATGTCGGCAACGTGATGGGGAATCAATGCTGCAAGCTGAAAAACCGAATCCCAGACATTCCAGTGGCAAGCGGCCACTTAATCACGCAATTTAATCCGCATCCCGAGAGCCGCCGTTTTCTTGTTATGCGATTCGCGTCGTCAAAAATGACGAACCAATTGATGGTGCCTTGCTAAAGCTCTTTGCGTGCCGCACAGAAAGTGAAAAGGGCGTTGAAGCAAAGAAGCGAATGGCAAAACGCGGGAAGGATGCGCTCGGGCGGGATCCCGGCATTGAGCGCAAACTGATGGAATTAGACGCAGGCTTCGCGTCGACCCGCCTCAGGAAATTTGCTGAGCGGAACGGAGCGCACATCCTTAGCCTAAGCGTGGGGGATGTGGTCGAGGCGAGGAACAATTCGGGCGAGTAGTTGAAAGCGGCGCGGGAGCTGATCGACCGCTTCGGCAAGTCTGTGTCCACGCCGGTTGCTCTGATGCCTAGCGGCGGGCTTGCCTGCTGCCGGCTGAGACCTCGACTGTTCTGCGCCGAAGTTGACACTGTCGAAAAGGTGCTGCGCACCGCCGCACACCCTGGATAGCGCGCCTACTTCCAGTGCGACTGCTGCGGCCGAGTTGCGAATCTACTCGACCGCCGGTTTCGGCTCGAGGAAATGTCGATGACCCCCGGTATCGAACGCATAGATTAGCTCGCGATGGCGTTGGTGGTCAGCCGCCACGGCCACCGAAGTGTTACCTGCCTAGCCGGATCCGGTTCAACCTGCGAACTTCAGTGAAAGCTCCGAGCTGCGAAAACAGCGTCGAGGTCCTCTGCGGAAAACAGCGCGTCAAGCCAGATGTCGAGTTCTCCGTTCGCGGCGCCGCGAACCTGCTCGACCCGACCCGGTGGGATTTCGCCGAACTTCAGCCGCGCAAGGCGCAGGAAGGATACCGCCTTGCCCTCCTTTAGACCTTCCACACGGCCTTTCGCCTCGCCTTCCATTCGGCCTTCTTCAAGAATTTGCTCCGCGATAGTTCCTACCATTGCTTTCTTGTCCCTCGCTTCAGGTTCCAGCCTTTCGATAACCGCGACCGGCCGCTGCCGAGTTGAATGGAGCTGCTGCCTAATTTCGTCGGCAAGTGTTGGCGAGTGCCAGTGGCGCGGCTAGGCGCCGCCTCGGACCGCAATTGATCCGGAAATCGATTCGACCGAGCTCCGCGAGCCCATATCGGCCAAACCGACGGGCAAGTCCCTCGCGGACCACCGAACCAGGCAATGCCCTTGATCGGAACGCGGCAATTTCCAATATACTCTCCGCGGTAGT
>Ga0209543_1001717_pt1 | contig 18181 bp, 9 predicted proteins | sample MesohylFT_FD_187296 | JGI IMG/M metagenome (GOLD analysis project Ga0209543, IMG submission 187296) | Host-associated microbial community of the marine sponge Aplysina aerophoba from Gulf of Piran - sponge mesohyl, lysed by freeze-thaw... | ecosystem: Host-associated > Porifera > Sponge >...
CGAGGCGGATGCGGTGACAGTGCACGACAAGATCCAGGCAGCGATCGCCACCAGCGAACGGTTGATGCTTCCTGGGGGCAACGAATTCATCGTAGAACGGTCCGTGACCGAGTTCCGCTATCGCGGTCGAGTTTTCGACATCCTTATCAAAGGTCGTATCGTCCGCGGTCCGCTCGCCGTACGGCTCGGCAGCGTGAGCGTCGATCTGATCGTTGAGGTGGGTGTCTATTCGTTGAAGACACCGGACTGGGAGAGCGGCATCTACGGCATTAACGCCCTAGCGGTCGAGGTCGACGTCCTAGCCAGTAGAAAAGGGCGAGACCTGATAATGCGTTGGATGAAGACGAAACTCTTGGAGCGAAACACCCGCATAGAGTGCGTCGACATCCAATGCGGCGTAGCGCGGTCGGCGGCGAACCGTTGCATCATCTGTAAGGTCAAAATCCGACTGGAGGATACGCCGCATGGCAGGTGCGACCGCTGCTGGCGTCTATGGGGTGATTTCTACCCTCCGCCTGGCCAAGTCGCTCTCATGCGGATTCTGCTCGGCCCAGCGTCGCGACAGCTAACCAGACGAAGCAGTGCTGCGCCCACAGATCCACGTAGGGCCATAGATCGGCAATTGGTCGATGAACACGGCGTCTAGGATTCGTCACGCCACTGACATCAAGGGCGGCCGAGGCTCACAGACGCAACCGTCTCCATCCCCGAGCGACCCTATGTCGCGCATCTCAACCTCCAATTCAAGTTCGCGAGTTTCGTAGATGGCCGTCTCTAGGCCGGCATCGTAAATACGTTCCATGCAGATAGCCAGTCGCCTTGCCAAATCGTCTAATCGTTCGGCATGAATGTCTCAGAACCCAACGGTTAGCATCACCGCCCATACAACTCCGTCCCACGATGGAACGCGAACCATCCAAACCAGAACGAGACATTCGAAGGGACGACCTCCAACACGGACGACGCGTCTTCAGAGTCTGTTAGCCTCTCTCGGCTAACTTCCCATTCCTTGCCGTTGTTGTCTAAAACCTTGTCAGGGAACCCGGCCTCAAGCGCGTCATCTGGCAATCGGAATTCCAGACCATCCGGATTTTCAAAAATATGAGCGTCAGAAGACGTTGCCGAAGCAATAACCACGACTTCCACGTCGCCAATGCTGTCGTGAACGATCCGTTCCTGGCGCAACAGCCCAATCGGATACGCCTTTTCAACACCGTCCAGAATTACACCCAACACCTCTGCTTTAGGCGCCAACTCGTCATCCCGGTACGCGATCGGGAACATCGTCTCAGGATCGGCGCGGTATGCGAAGTAAATGGATTTATCGTCGTCTTCGTGCGTATAAAACCGCGCGGTGTAAAGTGCACCTTCACGTGTAATCACCGTCGTATCCGGATGCTCCGCTCGCCAATCTCCCCAAGTGGTTCTAGCGGTTGCGAAGTATCCGAGTTCAATTCCACTCCCGGCTAGTTCCCCGACAATCGGAGTACCTGTGAACTGGTGCCACAAAGAACGTGTCGCCCGGTCATACATCACCTTGTTGCTGCGGAAGAGCAATCCCGACGTTCCGAACGTCGTTGGCTCCCCATTGATGTAGGCGCGATACCCGATCGCGCTGTTGCAAAGCGTTCACCACGTGAGCGATAACGGCTCACCTCCGAGAACATCATTCACCAACTCGTGCGCATTCACGATCCGCAACGGATACGCCCGGTGCTCGCCATTGATCGAAACTCCGATCACCCGCTCATCATCCTCCAAATATTCCGCTCCTTCATCGTCGACGTTGACATGTGCCGGATTTTCAAGTGGCGGTATGCCGTCGGGGATGACTCCGCCCCACTCGATCTCCGTCAGATCCACATTCGTCTTGCCGTTCAGAGCTGGGGACAGAAACGCACCGAAGCGCCCGTCGATCTGCCGCAGGTAGTTGATCTTCCACTCGCCGTACTCCGACGGCACAGGGTACTCTTCGCTATGTCTTCCAACCCATTCCGACCACGCCTTCCAGTCGTCACCGAAAGCTGCCTGCCCCGTCAAATCCGCTAAAGTCACTATCGCAGCGGTGATAATGTCGCGCGAAAAATAATTCCGAAGCGATTCTAGGATCACGCGAACCTGCGACGTGTCCTTCTCCTCCCGAATCCTCTCAAACGCGTCTAACGTCCGAGTGTTCAACGGCCCGAAACCCGGCGATAAGTCGAAACCCGCGAACACCAGGTACATCATCGTGTTCGAGTTGTAGGGTACCGGCGTCCGCGTCGGCGGCACCGTCGGTTCCGTTTTTGCTGTGGTCTCCGTAGAAGTAACGATCGTAAACACATCGGCCAGAGCCGGGGTCGGACTCGCGACTGTTGCTGTCGAACTCCGATCCGCCACCCAAGACATCGACACGAGCAGAATCACCGCCAATACCGCCAACGCTCCAAAAAGCGCGACGACTAACACGATGTTTTTGCTGTTCATCTCATGAGTACCCTGCTAGCGTGGCCGATGTCAGGATAAATCCCAACAGCGACAGCTCCCGTGAGAGCTGCTCCTACTGCCGCCTCTTCCCGAACCTTGCCGATCGATATCGGTCCACCAAACGCCTCCTCCAAACACTGTCTTAGAGCCGCATTAAGGCGCAATCCATTACCTGAACCGACGATCCTTTCTCTGGTTCCGGCTCCCAGATCGATCGCGCTTCGATACGACTTTGCGAGTTCCGACGCCATCGAACGGAATACCGCCAGAGTCATGGAAGCAGGCGTGAAATTGCCCGGTGTTATGCCAGAGAACGTACCGCGAGCATCCGGACGTTCGCGTGATCCCGTGAAGAGTGCAGATGAAGTCATAGCGTCAGTAGTTTGATCGGTTAAAACCGCTTCAGCAAGTATCGCGAGTCTCTCATAGACCCTGTCTTCATCTACGTCGTCGACGTCGAACACGGTTTGTGCCGTCCGCACGAAAAAGTCCTTCAACGCACGAAATGTCCGTCCACCAACCACACCGACACCAGCCAAAAGAAAACCGCTCTCAACATGCGGACGAAGCTCCAACCATCCGTGATCGATCGAACCATCGCTTGGATCCCGCTTCAGCGACGACAAATCCCCTAGGAATACCGTCGCTTGCCCACCCGTCCCAATGTTGATCGCCACCGTGTCATTCGCGTCATCGACCGCACCGACAAACGCACATTGATGATCGCCAGATGGGACGGATACAGGCGTCCCTGGCCGTATGCCAGTCAGACCGCTAAGTTCGTCCGTCAACCCACCGATAACGGTGCACGAATCCACGATCTCCGGAAACAATCCACGGCCGATTTCGAGTTCACCGATCAACTCATCATTCCAGTCGCGCTTGGGAACATTGAGAACGCCCCAACCAGCTGCGTCGGTTGCGTCAGTCACCGGCCGCTTGGAGCCAACTAACTTGTGCGCCAGGAATTCTGGCGCAGTGATAGCCGCCTCGGCGTTAGAAGGCATCATGCCCATGTAGTCCAACCAAAACAAGGTCGGGGCCGTGTATCCAGTTACGATCGGACATCCCGCATCTCTGAACGACGGCAATCCCGCACCCCTTCGTGTCGCTCCGCCCTTGGATGCCATCAAACCCAAGAAATCACCACCATCGCCGTCAACTACGTCTTTGCATCGCTGGTCCTGCCAAGCGATAAACGGCCCGATTGGTGAACCGTCAGAATCCAAAAGCTGGCAACCCTGTTGCTGTCCGGTAACCCCGATAGCGACCACCTCATCAAAATCCAATCCCGAACGCAACTCGTCAACGGTTCGGACAACGCGCGCGACCATCGCTTCGATGTCCCATTCCGATCTGCCAATAACTCGATCGTGTGCCGAGGTAGTCTCAGCATCGTTGGGCGCAGAAAGTGAAGCGACCATCTCGGCTCCGCCATCATCGACACGAACCGCAACGACCGTCACCGAAGTTGAACCAAGATCTATGCCTAACGCCACGCGCATGGGCATAGTTTATGCACTGAACGCGTCAAGGGACGATCCAGGACACAAAGCACAACCTACCGATGTGGTTTACCAGTAAAGAGGTCAAACGGGCGGCATTCTACCCGTAGTTGCAGCCGATGCCCTTGTAACCTATCTCAACTTCACCGTCAGCGGTGACGAGAACAGGAGTAATGCGGTCACCGCCCGAAAGCCGCTCGACCTCGTCCCACATTTGCGGTTGCTTAGATACATCGATCTCTTCGTAATCGATGCCCTTGGTTACCAGTTCCGACTTGAGCATGTCGCAGTACCCGCAGGTTGGATGGGTATAGACGACTGCCTTGTCGCGGGTTGGTTCTTTGGTTGGCATGGTTCGGATTATACCCGTTGGATCCAGTCGCTAAGTTCCGCGCCTCAACCTTAGAGCATTCAAAGACACCGACAATGACGAGAGCGCCATCGCCGCGGCAGCAGCGACTGGGCTAAGGAATCCGCTTTCGCTGATGATCATTCGGAGATATTCGGGCGGCGGAGAATTCGCGAATACTGGATGCAACACTCCCGCGGCAATTGGAATGAGAACCACGTTATACGCGAACGCCCAGAACAGGTTTTGCCGGATCACCCGCACCGTTGCCCGGCTTATCGAAATCAAGCGCGGTACTGCGGTCGGTTCATTGTTGACCAACGTCACATCCGCCGACTCGATTGCGATGTCGGAACCACTGGCCATCGCGACTCCTACATGCGCGGCCGCAAGTGCCGGCCCGTCGTTGATGCCGTCGCCGATCATTGCCACTTTGCGGTCTTGATTAGATAGTGCGCTCACCCGAGTAGCCTTTTCGATTGGCGAAACTTGGGCTTCAACGTGTTCGATTCCAACAGCTTCCGCGACGACCTTCGCGACCTCTGCTCGGTCTCCTGTAATGAGATGCGATTCGACGTTCATTTCGCGTAGAGATACGACGGCTGACATGGCATCGTCGCGAACGGCGTCCTGCAGTCCGATCGCGGCGACCGGCTGCCCGTCAATCGAGATCGACACCGGTGTTTGGGCGTTTGCTTCGATCCGCTCGACGGCGTTGAAGATCTCGCTGTCTGCATCGAGTGAGATCGCTGACGGATTCATCACGGCGACGACTCGATCATTGACCGACGCGTACACGCCCTGACCAGTAATCGATTGGAAACCTTCAGATTCAGGGAGGACGAGGCCACGTTGGCGCGCTTCGCTGACGATCGCCGTCGCTACCGGGTGCTCGGAATAGATCTCAACCGCGGCAACAACGCTCAAAACCTCGTCTTCTGAAAGAGCGGAAGTAGAGTCGACGTGGATCGAGACAACTTGGGGTTTTCCGGCGGTCAGAGTCCCAGTCTTATCAAACGCCACGGCATCAACGGTCGCCGCTCGCTCGAGAGTCGTGGCGTCTTTGATCAATATCCCGTGCTCGGCGGCGCGACCGATGCCGGCCACCACCGCTGTTGGTGTCGCCAATCCCAGCGCGCATGGACACGCGATCACAAAAACCGTTACCGAGATCAACAACGCGTTCGGTAATGACGGGTCCGGCGCCGCCACGAGCCAGAATAGGAACGACACCAAACCTGCAACAAGGACAGCCGGCACGAACTTCGCCGTCACCCGGTCAACAAATCGTTCAATAGGTGCACGAGTTGCTTGGGCCCGCTCTACTTGGCGGATGATTTGGGCGAGAAGTGTGCGCTCGCCTATCGTTGCGACTTTGGCCTTGCAAGCGGCCGCAATATTCAACGTCCCAGCAAAAATCGCGTCACCCGGTTTCTTCACCACAGGCATGCTCTCACCGGTGAGCATCGACTCGTCGATCTCGGCGGCACCTTCAATCACTTTTGCATCTGTAGGCACTCGTTCGCCGGGACGAATCACAACCGTTTCTCCGACCTCGATATCTCCGATGTCAACCTCCTGGACGCCGTCGGCACGCTCCACAAGAGCCGTGCGCGGTTGCAACTCAATCAGCAACCGAACCGCTTCACCTGCTCGCAATCGGGTCCTTCCCTCCAACCAACGTCCCAACGAAACCAACCCGATGATCGCCGCCGGCACTTCGAAATATGTCCCGATGTGATGTTCCGGTACGACGAAGCTCGCGGCATCAGACCACAACGTTGAATCACCGAGTATCAGCTGAGATACCGTCACCAGAGCGCTGTACCCGAACGCAACCGAAGTGCCGACCACGACTAACGTGTTCATGTTGGAGGTTTTGCGTTTTGCAGCCGCCCACGCCGATCTGTAAAAGGGAGCGGCGATTCGCAACTGGATCGGAGTGGCGACCACCAAGAACAGCAGATTCAGCGCATAAGCCGGAACATCGGGCGCAAACGCGGACCGCGCCATCGTCGCAATCATGATCGACACCATCGCCGCGATGCTCACGATCGCACCGTTTCGAACCGCCACAAGCTCTGATCGTTGCGCTTCGAACCTAGATTCGTGGCCGCTTCCCAACGCATCAGCTGCCGCATCCGCCGACCTCGCCGACACATCGATGCCGTAACCTGCGTCGCTCACTGCTGCAGAGATGGCACCGAACATCTCGCCGCCACTTTCCAAAGTGTCCGTGTTCGCGTCCGAGAAGTTGACATTGGCGGAATTGGTCGCCAACGACACATCGGCGGAGTCGACGCCCGGGACCGACGCTATCGCCTCGGTAACGTGCGAAACGCACGCGGCACACGTCATTCCGCGGATGTAAATGGTCTTCGAAACCATCGCACGCGCCCCCTGGTCATGATGATCGGGCTGCTATGTATAGCAGTCTCGATAGTTTAAGGTTAATCTGCCAACGCTCAATCCAACGGAGAATCCATGGCACAAAGCGAATCTTCGTCTGGCTTGCCGCGCCGCCAAATCTTGATCACGATGGCGTGCGCAATGACTGGACTGTTTCTCGCCGCGCTAGACCAAACCGTGGTCGGCACGGCGATGCCACGAATTATCGCGGATCTCGGCGGTTTCGATCGATACACATGGGTGACTACGGCCTACCTGGTCGCATCAACCATCACCGTCCCGATCGTCGGTCGGCTTTCCGACATCTTTGGGCGGAAGTGGTTCTATCTCGTTGGATTGATCATCTTCATGATCGGCTCATTCGCCGCAGGCACCGCGACCTCGATGAACCAACTGATCGCTTTCCGAGCGTTTCAAGGATTGGGCGGCGGCGTGCTGATGTCACTGGTTTTCGTTATTGTAGGCGACCTTTATGCGCCCGCGGAACGCGGAAAAATCCAAGGCGTCATCGCCGCGGTTTTCGGCATGTCATCCGTCATCGGACCGACCCTCGGGGGTTTCATCACCGACACCCTTTCGTGGAACTGGATCTTCTACATCAATCTCCCAATCAGCATCCCGTTGATCATCGCGATGACGCGGTTCTTCCCACGTATCGAACCGCAACCAATGGACCGAACCATTGACGTTCTCGGTGTAATCACGCTCATCGCGACCGTCGTGCCGTTGATGCTCGCGCTCTCAATTGCCGGAGATTCAGGTTGGACATCGTCCCAGGTAATCATCCTCTTCGCCGTTGCGGCAACCGCGGTCGCAGCCTTCATTTTCGTGGAGATGCGGACACCCAACCCGATAATGCCGCTTCACATATATACGAATCCGATTCTGGCGGTCACTATTCTTGCGACCTTTGTGACTGGGTTCGGTATGTTCGGCGCCATCATATTCATCCCGCTATTCTTCCAAGGCGTGTTGGGAGCATCAGCCACCAGCAGCGGCAGTTTCCTGACGCCGATGATGCTAGGAACCGTGATCGGAGCATCCATATCCGGGCAGGTCGTCTCGCGGCTTGGCAGTTATCGTTGGCCTGGTCTCTTCGGCGTCACGATGATGTCGATCGGTCTATTCCTGTTGTCCACCACGTCGGAAGCAACGACTTACCCCATCGCGATCTCATTCATCGTATTGCTCGGATTCGGACTCGGTTTCACCTTCCCCTCGTTCACCATCGCAGCCCAGAACGCGGTCGAACACCGCTTTTTGGGAATCGCCACGTCGACCGTGCAGTTCTACCGAACCATCGGAGGTGCATTAGGGCTGGCGCTATTGGGTTCACTAATGGCGAATCGGTTCCGCGCTAATCTGAGCGATTCATTGCCATCCGAGGTCCGGGAATCCATCAGCGGCGACGAGATTGCGGAATTGGCCAACAACCCGGCAGCAATGGTGAATCCGGAGGTGTTGAACGGTATCGTAGCCAATTTGGGGTTAGCGGATGGCGCCACAAGCGCAATGCTCGACGGGTTGCGCACAGCTTTGGCTTCATCGCTTTCCAGCGTTTTCCTCGCTACCTTCTTCATCTTGGTGACCGCAATCGTTATCGTCCTGTTCCTCCGCGACGTGCCGTTACGCAGCGCTTCAGGACGTGGTGGACCCCCGCCTACGGCAGGCGAATAACGAATTTCGACATCGTTCGCTGCTCCTCAAGACCGATTTGGGAAATTCACGACAAAACTGCACGTAAACCCACTAGACAAGCGCCGCGCACACGTTTAGCATTAAGATAGTGCACGTAATCCGCGGCCACGCCTTAAACAGGCTTTCCATAGCGCACCCGCGGCTGGAAAAACTCTCCAGCTGGGTAGGGCGCGTTTTCGCGCGAAACGGACACAGCCGTAATCCGTCACCTGTGCAGAACCCCAGCATTATCGACTAGGCCGAACCGTCGTTGCTGATTCTCAGACCTGCACTCAAGGAGAACTGAATGGTCATTTCACATGCGTTGACCGCTGGCGGCAAGAGCCGCGCATACCGCACCTTTGGCGAAACTAACGTGCCGACGGATATGCCGGACCTGATTCAGGTCCAAAAAGATTCTTTCGATTGGCTGCTCGGCGACGGACTCCACCAACTCTTCAAAGAGATTTCGCCTATCACTGACTACTCGTCGGACAATCCCAAGTACGAAATGAGTCTGACCGAGCACGAGATCGGCGAACCTGAGTTCTCCGAAGAAGAGTGCCGCGAACGCGAAATCACCTACAGCGTGCCTCTTCACGTCACGATCGAGTTGAAGATCAACGAGACCGACGAGATCAAAGAGCAGACGATCTTCTTCGGCGACATGCCTAAGATGACCGAGAACGGCACCTTCATCATCAACGGCGCCGAACGCGTCGTAATCTCGCAACTCGTCCGTTCACCGGGCGCGTACTATTCGCAAGACGAAGATCCCGCCACCGGCAATCGACTTTGCAGCGTCAAGCTGATCCCGTACCGCGGTGCATGGGTCGAACTCGAAACCAGCAACCGAGACATACTTTTCGCGAAGGTCGATCGCAAGCGCAAGCTGCCGGTTACCACACTGCTGCGCGCGATCGCCGCGGTTGAAGATGGTTCCGAGCACGACCAGGAATCACCTCTCAAACTCGACTCACTCGAGGCGATGCGTGAAATCTTCGGCGATCCGGCCGAAGGCGACGAAGATGCCGAAGTGCGTGACTTCATTCGGTCGACGTGGGAATCAGATGCCGACGCAAAGGACGAAGACGACGCGCTGAAAGAGTTCCACAAGCGAATGCGACCGGGCGAACCAGCCACCGTGGATGGTGCCAAGCGCCTCGTCTCTCAGATGTTCTTCGACTCGCGACGATACGATCTGGGCGATGTCGGGAGATACAAGCTCAACCGGCGCATCGACGTCGACGTTGAACTCACTCGCCGAACCCTCACCAAGCGCGACTTTGTCAACATCATCAAGCGCATGATCAAGGTCAACGAAGGCACAGCAGTGCCCGACGACATTGACCACCTCGGCAACCGTCGCGTCCGAACCGTTGGCGAATTGATCCAGAACCAGATTCGCGTGGGTCTCGTTCGGATGGAGCGCGTCGTCCGCGAACGTATGACAACGCATCCGGGCGAAACCACCCCCGCAGCGTTGATCAACATTCGGCCAGTCGGAGCCGCAGTCAAAGAGTTCTTCGGCGGTTCACAGCTGTCCCAGTTCATGGACCAGACCAACCCGCTGTCTGAATTGACCCACAAGCGACGCCTCTCCGCCCTCGGCCCCGGTGGCTTAACGCGTGACCGGGCCGGCTTCGACGTCCGTGACGTACACCACTCTCACTACGGCCGTATCTGCCCGATCGAGACCCCCGAAGGACCGAACATCGGACTTCTCGGCTCTCTGGCAACCTACGCCAAAGTCAACGCATTCGGATTCGTCGAAACACCGTACCGAAAAGTTCGAACGTCAATATCGAACCGGTCCGATGATTTGATCGGACGTATGCTGACGGAAGACGTCCGAGAAAAAAGCCGCAAGACCATCGTTGGCGAAGCGGATTCCATAATCGATGAAGACCTCGCCAAACGCCTCCGCAGGCTTGGTGAACAGCAAATCGAAGTCCGACCCTTCATCTCGCTCAACGCCGAAGACGTCGAATACCTTTCCGCCGATCAAGAAGAGGAAGTTTTAATCGGCGAACCCACAACACCCGTCGATGCTGTCGGCCAACTCGAAGGTAGCGTACGTTGCCGAACCGGTGGTGAGCAGTACGTCAAAGCGCGCCCTGAAGACGTCGACTATATCGACGTTTCTCCGTCGCAAATCGTGAGCGTCTCCGCCGGACTCATTCCGTTCCTTGAACACGATGACGCCACCCGAGCCCTGATGGGTTCCAATATGCAACGCCAAGGCGTACCGCTAATTCGACCAGAAGCCCCGATCGTCGGCACGGGTATCGAAGCCCGCGCCGCACTCGACAGCGGTCAGGTAGTTCGTTCGTCGATCGACGGCTTAGTTGCATCGGTCACCAGTGACAAGATCGTTATCGCCGACGACCAAGGCGAAACCCGCGCCTACCCGCTCATCCGATACGAGCGCTCTAACCAGAGCACCTGCATCAATCAGCACCCCATCGTCAGCAAAGGGCAACGCGTCCAAGCCGGACAAGCCATCGCCGATAGCTCCTCAACTGAAGGCGGACGGCTCGCACTGGGTCAAAACGTCTTGGTCGGCTTCATGAGCTGGGGCGGCGGCAACTATGAGGATGCGATCATCCTCAGCGAGGACCTCGTCAAAGACGACCGCTTTACCTCCACGCACATCCAGAAACACCAGGTAGAAGCCCGCGAAACCCAACTTGGACCAGAAGAAATCACTCGCGATATTGCCAACGTCGGCGAGACCAATTTGGCAAACCTCGACGAAGAAGGCATCGTCATCCCGGGAACTTGGGTCGGTCCAGGCGACATCCTCGTCGGAAAGGTCACACCCAAGGGCGAGACCGAACTCACCGCCGAGGAGAAACTCCTCCGAGCCATCTTCGGTGAAAAGGCGCGCGACACCAAAGACACCAGCCTTAGAGTGCCACACGGCGAAAAAGGCAAAGTCATCAAAGTCCGCGTCAGCAAGAAGGAAGACGGTGCCGAGCTGCCTCCTGGCGTCTCGATGATGGTCCGCGTCTGGGTTGCACACACTCGCAAGATCATGCAAGGCGACAAAATGGCCGGCAGACACGGCAACAAAGGTGTCGTCGCCATGATCCTGCCCCGCGAGGACATGCCACATCTGCCAGACGGAACTCCGCTCGACATCGTCCTCAACCCAATCGGCGTACCGTCGCGCATGAATCTTGGTCAGCTACTCGAAACACACCTCGGATGGGCCGCACGAGAACTCGACTTCTCAGCCATTACTCCCGTGTTCGATAGTGCAACCGAGGTCGCAATCGAAGACGAGTTGGCGAGGGCATGGTTTGTTTCCGCGTCCGAAGCCCGCAACCACCGCGACATCACTGACCGATCGATCGATCAGGAGAGAATCCGACAGTGGCTCCAAGAGCGCGGGCACGACTACAACGAACTCAGCAGTCACGACATTGACGACGCTGGGAAGGCCAGCGAAGCGTGCATGCGGCTCTGGCTCTCCGAAGTCGCCGGGCAAGACACGACCGCGTTAGACCGCAATGAACTAATGGCCGTTGCGCGCCGCCTCGATCGCGAAAGCGGTAACGCCGCGCCAATCCTCGGGAAGCAGACTCTCATCGATGGACGCACCGGTGAGAGATTCGACCAGCCAGTCACTGTCGGCAACATCTACATGATGAAGCTGATCCACTTGGCGGAAGACAAGATGCACGCCCGATCCACCGGACCTTACTCGTTGATCACGCAACAACCTCTGGGCGGCAAGGCGCAGTTCGGGGGCCAGCGATTCGGCGAAATGGAGGTCTGGGCGCTTGAAGCTTATTCCGCGCCACATACCTTGCAGGAAGTGCTGACCATAAAATCCGACGACGTCAAAGGACGAGTGTTGGCATACGAGGCCATCGTCAAGGGCCAGTCGGTCGTTTCTGCCGACGTTCCCGAATCGTTCAACGTTTTGATTCATGAGCTTCAAGGGCTTGGACTAGACATCTCGATGATCGGCGACGCCAACTTCGAGACCGGAACCGGCGACGAAGCCGACGAAGTGATCGAAGAAACTCCGTTCCTAGAAGATCATGACCTCGTACCGATTGGCGGTGATGTCATGGACATCGGAGCGGAACTGCCGCCGCCGGTGTTGGAGTTCGATGTCGACTTCAGCGAAGACGATGATCAAAGCTCCGAATCGTTAGACGAAGGGGAAGCCGACGACGACTCGGCCGAAACCGACGAATAGTCACAAGACGGGTTCGCACACCGCGTGCGTCCCCGCGCTCACACCTGCGACCAAACAACGTCCCACTCGCGACCAAACGAGGTAAAACGGAATGGCATTTACACCCTTACAACAAACCGCTCCTAGTCCCGAAAGCGACTTTCGTGCGATCAAAATCGCGATCGCTTCGCCGCAGGTCATCAGGAAATGGTCGTGGGGCGAAGTCAAAAAAGCCGAAACCATTAACTACCGGACGCTACGACCGGAACGCGATGGGCTTTTCTGCGAACGGATTTTCGGTCCGACGCGGGATTTCGAGTGCTACTGCGGGAAATACAAACGTCAGCGCGACATGCGCATGCGACGCGAGGGATTCGTCTGCGACCAGTGCAAGGTTGAAGTCACTCGCACCTCCGTTCGACGCGAGCGCATGGGACACATCAACCTAGCTGCACCAGTCGCACACATCTGGTTTTCCAAGGGAACACCGTCACGGATGAGCATCATCCTCGACATCACCCCCAGAAACCTCGAGCGAGTGCTCTACTTCTCCTGCTACATCATCACCAAAGTAGATGAAGACGCCCGACTCCTTGCGATCACCGAGTTAATGGATTACCGCGAGCAGGAACTCGCGCGCATCGAAGATGAGCGCACGCAGTTCGCCGCCACCGAACGAAACGAAGACTTCTTGGCTCAACTGATCGACCAAATCCGAAACATTCATATCTCGTTGGGTGAAGACCCAGACGCGATTCCAAGTGCACCCGAAGGATCTTCCATGGAAGACGTGGTCGAAACCGCGCTAGCGCACTGGAAGATCGTCTTCGAACAGGATGTCGCGCGGAAAATCGATCAAGCGGAGAGTCTGCAGATCAAGACCGAGTTGAACGAGGCCGAATACCGCGAGCTCAAAGACCGATTCGGCAATGTCTTTGAAGCTGGAATGGGCGCCGACGCGATTCTCGAACTGCTCCAAAACCTCGAACTCGACGAGATTCACCAGGAACTCAACGAAATTATCCGCAACACCTCCGGTCAACGCCGAGCCAAAGCGGTCAAACGTTTGAGCGTGGTCGAAGCATTTCGAACCAGCGGCAATAAACCCGAGTGGATGATTCTGACCGTCCTGCCAGTACTACCTCCTGAATTGCATCCCATGGTGCAGCTCGACGGCGGCCGATTCGCGACTAGCGACCTTAACGATCTGTACCGTCGCGTCATTAACCGCAACAACCGACTGAGCCACCTTCTCAAACTCTCCGCGCCGGACATCATCGTCCGTAACGAACGCCGAATGCTTCAAGAAGCCGTCGACGCACTCATCGACAACGGTCGACGCGGTCGAGCAATCATGGGGCGGCACAACCACAAACTCAAGTCCCTCACCGACTTGTTGCGCGGCAAGCAAGGCCGCTTCCGACAGAACCTGTTAGGAAAACGGGTCGACTACAGCGGGCGCGCCGTCATCATCTCCGGACCACAACTCAAGCTGGACGAGTGCGGCATCCCCAAGGAAATGGCCCTCGAACTTTTCAAGCCATTCGTCATGAACCGCCTGATCGCATTGGGTCTCGCACACAACATCAAAACCGCCAAGCGTCGCGCCGAGCAAGCCGACGCAGAAGTCTGGGACACACTCGAAAAGGTAGTTGATGGACATCCGGTGCTCCTGAACCGCGCACCAACGCTCCACCGTTTGGGGATCCAGGCCTTCTACCCGAAACTCGTCGAAGGCAAAGCCATACAGCTCCACCCGTTGGTCTGTACCGCCTTCAACGCTGACTTCGATGGCGACCAGATGGCCGTCCACGTACCGCTTTCGCCGGGCGCCATCAACGAGGCGAAGACGCTCATGCTCAGCACGAGCAACATGCTCGCGCCGCGATCCGGCTCACCGATCGTATCGCCGACACTCGACATGCTGCTCGGCCTGTACTACATGACCGGCCCAGTGATGGACACCGCGGTACCAGTTCCGTCCGACGTTATCGCCACCGAGTTCGCGCTCAACAACGGCTCCAAGTCTGAAAACGGTCACGCCGGCGTGCGATATTTTGGCAGCTTGCAGGAAGCGCTCTTTGCTCAAGAGACCAACCAGATCGGGCTCCGCGACCGCATCCGAGTCCGCATGTCAGGCGGCACTCCAGTCTGGACTGAATCGACTGCGACAACTCCGTTCATCGTCGACGAGCCTCACGACTGGATTGAAACCACCGTCGGACGGATAATCTTCAACGAGATTCTTCCGGATTCGATGGGGTTCCACAACTACGTCATGAAGGAAGATGAGCTCGATGCCGTCGTGCATCGCTGCTACAGCGAACTCGGCAACGCCGGCACCGCTATCGTCCTCGACGAGATGAAACGTCTCGGATTTGAATACGCCACACGTTCCGGCACCACCATCGCGATCAAAGACGCCGTCCCTCCCCCCGAGAAGGCCGGACTTATCGAAGATGGTCGAGCTCAAGTCGCCGAACTTCAAAGGATGTACAACGAAGGCGTCATCACCGATGAAGAGAAGTACACCGCGACCATCGAGACGTGGAACGAGACGTCCGATCTGGTTACCGATGCCGTGAAATCGCATCTTCCCGAGTACAACGGCGTCTTCGCTATGTCCGACTCGGGCGCAAAAGGTAACTTGGCTCAGATCAAGCAGATGGCCGGCATGCGTGGCCTCATGTCGAACCCGCGCGGTCGCATCATCGATGTCCCGATCGAAGCCAGCTTCGCAGAAGGCCTGTCCGTCCACGAGTTCTTTGCATCGACCCACGGTTCACGCAAGGCACTAGCCGACACCGCCCTCAAGACCGCTGAAGCCGGATATCTGACCCGACGTATGGCTGACGCTGCTCAGAACGTCATCATCAACGAACGCGACTGTGGATCCCCGATCGGCATGACCGTCTCAGCCGAGGCATCGAGGGCACTCAACCTGCCGTTCGAGGAGCGCATCTTCAGCCGCTATGCCGTGCAAGATGTAGTCGACCCCGAGACCGGCGAAGTCATCGCAACTAGCGACACCCTCATCGACATCGACTTGGCACGCCGCATCGTCGCTTCCGGACTGGAGGAGCTCGAAGTCCGATCGCCAGTCGGTTGCATGCTCGAGCGTGGTATCTGCGGGCGCTGCTACGGCAGCATGCTCGCCGACAACCGCCCGTCAATCATCGGCGAAGCAGTCGGGATCGTCGCTGCACAATCCATCGGCGAACCTGGTACGCAGCTGACCATGCGTAACTTCCACACCGGTGGTATTGCTAGCGACCGCGACATCACGACGGGACTACCCCGCGTCCAAGAGCTGTTTGAAGCGCGCAACCCGAAGGCTCCAGCCATCCTCTCGGAAATCCCCGGTATTATCAACTTCCGCGAAACCCAAGGGAACATCGTTATCGCAGTCGAGAACGTCGAAACGTTCCACTCCGACGTCGAGATCCCTGCTGGCTATCGACCAAACGTTGAAGTCGGCGATTGGGTTGATGCCGGGTCCAACCTCTTGACACTTACCGCGGCGGGTCGCCGAGATGCAATGGGCGACGACGGCGCACTCGCTTTGCCGGAAGAATTGGTATCTGAGGTTTCTGGCGAAGTCGAGAGTATCGACGATACCGCCATCCGCATCTTCTGGCTCGAGACCGACGAACGTGAATACATGCCGCAGAGCAACGCCGAAATCTTGGTATCGGAAGGCCAGGAGATTGAACCCGGAACGCAGCTCACCGACGGAACCCAGAACCCGCACGACATCCTACGCATCAGCGGCATCGAAGCCGTCCAACGCTACCTCGTCGAAGAGGCTCAACGTGTCTACCGTTCGCAAGGTGTCAAAGTGCACGACAAACACTTCGAAGTCGTCGTGCGCCAGATGCTCCAAAAGGTCAAGATCGAAAGCACCGGCGATTCGAAACTCCTGATTGACGAAGTCGTCGACCGATCCCAGTACCTCCAAGCCAACGAAGATGTCCGAGAGCAAGACGGCGATCCCGCAACCGCGATGCCCGTCCTTCTCGGCATCAGCCGAGTCTCGCTGATGTCCCAAAGCTTCTTGGCGAAAGCCTCGTTCCAAGAAACCGAGCGCGTCCTTACCGATGCCGCTCTACAGGGCAGCGTCGACCGGCTGACCGGCCTCAAAGAGAACGTCATCATCGGCCGCATGATTCCGGCACGCCTTGACCGTTCAGTGGAAGGCCGCGAACTCCTTGGACTGCCGGACCCCGAAGAAGTGCTACCGGAGCCCGTTACCCAAGGTTGGGAAGAGGCGCTCGCAGCTATCGCCAGCGACGACGTTGCTGCCTCTCTCGCCGCGTTCAACGTCGACAGTCAATCCCCAAACGTCTCGATCGGATTCTCTGGCGACGATGGTCAAAATGCTTCGGAACCCGACTACTCCAACCTCGCCAGCACATTCTTCGGCGGCATCGAAACTCCCGAAGAACCCGTCATCTCGTTTGATGACGATGGCGACAGCGAGTAGCCAAATCCGAACCGTCATGACTGTCCGTAGCCTAGCTGGAAGCTGAGCAGACAAGACACATAATCCCCTTTCCCGCTCGCCGGGAGAGGGAGATGGCGAGGTCCGCCATGCCAAACGAATCCGACCGCCCCAATGTCATCGTCTTCATGACCGACGACCAAGGCTACGGCGATCTGTCGTGCATGGGCGCCACCGACTTCCGCACTCCCAATCTCGATAACCTCGCGGCAAATGGTGTCCGATTCACCGACTGGTACTCCAACAGCCCCGTCTGCAGCCCATCCCGAGCCGCGCTCCTAACCGGACGCTATCCCGGAAATGCTGGCGTCCGAGCAATCCTCCAAGGGCACCGCACCGCTTCTGGTCTGCCCAACTCGACTCCGACCATATCTTCGCTCCTGAAAGACCGCGGCTACCAGACATCCATGGTCGGCAAATGGCACCTCGGCCTCACCGACGAGTGCCGACCACACTCCCACGGCTTCGACTACTGGTTCGGATTCCTCGCCGGATGCATCGATTTCTACTCCCACATCTACTACTGGGGCGCCAACCGACCCGGCCCCGGCATCAACCCGACCCACGACCTCTGGGAGAACAACGAGGAGGTCTGGCACGACAGCGAATACTTCACCGAACTCATCGCCGAAAAAGCCATCGAACGCCTGCGCGCCATGGTCGCCGAGAAGCGGGCCTCCGGAAAACCCTTCTTGTTCTACGCGCCATTCAACGCGCCGCACTACCCCATGCACGCGCCTGAGAAATACACCTCCCGCTTCGCCCATCTCCCCTGGGACCGACGCATCATGGCCGCCATGATCTCCGCCATCGACGACGCCATCGGCGCAATCATGAACGAACTAACCCGCCTCGGAGAAGCCGAAGACACCCTCACCTTCTTCGTCTCCGACAACGGCCCGTCCCGAGAAACCCGCAACTGGCTAGACGGAACCCTCGACCCCTACTACGGAGGCACCTCCGGCGGACTCAAAGGCCACAAATTCAGCCTCTTCGACGGCGGCATCCGAATGCCGGCAATCGCCCACTACCCCGCACGAGTCCCTGGTGGACAAGTCGTTTCCACCCCCTGCGCCTCCATG
>Ga0209543_1001720_pt1 | contig 18127 bp, 17 predicted proteins | sample MesohylFT_FD_187296 | JGI IMG/M metagenome (GOLD analysis project Ga0209543, IMG submission 187296) | Host-associated microbial community of the marine sponge Aplysina aerophoba from Gulf of Piran - sponge mesohyl, lysed by freeze-thaw... | ecosystem: Host-associated > Porifera > Sponge >...
CATCCTGGGTTGGCTGTTCACCCCCCTTGCCTGGCTCCTGGGCCTGCCCGGAACGGACATGGTTGCCGCCGGCCGGGTTCTCGGAGGGCGGGCCATCCTTACGGAGGTGGTGGCGTATCAGGAGCTGGGCAGGCTCGGCGCGGAGGGGGCGGTCTCGCCCCGCACGCTGCTCATCCTCTCGTACACCCTGTGCGGTTTCGCCCACGTGGCCTCGGTGGGAATCTTCATCGGCGGCATCGGCGCGCTGGCGCCCGAGCGCCGCGGCGACCTCTCCTCGCTGGGCATCCGGGCGCTGGTGGGCGCCACCCTGGCGACCCTCATGACGGGCGCCCTTGCCGGATTCTATTACTACGGGCAAAAAGGGCTCCTGGGAATCTGAACCCACATCACGCAACCAACGGAGGCCCTTCAATGACCGGAACCAACGGCGCCTGGGCGCCGCCCAGCAGCATTCCTCGTGCCGAGATCGTCAAACTGTCACAGGAAACCCTGGCCCTGCCCGACATCCCGGTGGGGAACCGTGAGGACATCTTTCGGATCCAGGCCCTTGGCATGGACTGGGACATCGGCACCATGACCTACGAGCCCGAGGACCCGGCTCGCATACCCAAGGCTCCGGACGGGAGACGAGCCGGCATTTTCCTGCTTCACGGCGGCACGTCGGACTACAAGTCATTGGAGCCCGTGGCCCGGATGCTGGCCACGAAGTTCGGCTTCAAGGTCACGCTCATGACCTTTCCCGGGCGCCTCTACCTGCTGGACCCGTCCAGGGACTGGCCCGGCGAGACCCTCGAGGCCGATGGCACCGGGCGGACGCCGTTGTGGACCCGGGAGACCCGCATCACCCCCGACCAGTACGAGGTCGCCCGGGACGACGCCCGCCGCGCCGACTACGGTACCGTCATTTCGCTGGTGGCCCGGGAGGGGACCGAGTTCTACTACCGCATGGCCGCATGGCCCGTGGCCTTCGAGGAAGCGATGCGGGAGAGCTGCCGGCGCGAGTTCCCCGAATCCGAATACGCGCTGTATGTCCACGGTCACTCCACCGGCGGACCCTTCGCCATGATCGCGGCCCAGCGCGTGGCCAACGTGGCGGGCGTGCTCGGTTACGGCTCATCGACCTTCGCCTACATCTACACCGCCACCACCGGCGACCGCTGGGAGTTCCCCTTCAACCATCTGCGGCTGCGGACCTGGCGCGACACCGCCCGCTACCTCTTCGAGGGTCTCAAGGACAAGGGTTACGGCCTGCCGATGCTGATGGAGCTCACCATGGAGAAATGGGAGGGAGGCAGGAAGCGTACCAACTTCAAGGCCGAGGACTTCGTCCACAAGAACGGCGCCGGCGCGCTGGAACAGGCCGCCCGGGTCACCGCCCGGCGCCTGGAGATGGACGCGACGGACGAGGAGCGGCTGGTGGGCCGCTATCTCGGCTACCTGCGAGAGCTTTCCGGCCCCGATGTCAAAGCGGTCCCGCCCGTGCTTTCGCTCCACGGCCTGGACGACGACACCGTCACGCTGCAGCGGTGCCAGGGCTCCCTGGCCCTGTACGCGGCCATGGACCCGGCGCCCAAGGTCGCCTGCGTCTCCCTGGGGGCCGGCATCCATACCTGGGGGCTCACCTACGACGACCTTCCGCGCGGCATCATACCGCCGGTGTCCCGGCTCTGGCACGACGCCATCGTCGGAGGCTACTTCGAGTCGTGATCCAGGTTCCAGGCGGGCTCCCGGGTCAAGCCCCCGGGATGCCGGAGGGCAGACCCAACGTCATCCCGGGGGCTTGACCCGGGAGCCACGAGCGACGCAGTCGGATAGGCTTTCCCGCGGCTTCCCTTCCCGTCACCCCGGGCTTGACCCGGGGTCGAGACGCAACGACGGCCCGATAGCCTTTTCTCGACCCCTGGGTTAGTCTGGAAATTGATGATCGACGCACGCCCGCAAGCAGGACACAAGCCGCAGTGGCTCAAGGTGCGGCTACCATCCGGGGCCGCCTACAACCGGCTCAAGGACAACTTCCGCGGGTTGAAGCTCCACACGGTGTGCGAAGAGGCCCGTTGTCCCAATCTGGCCGAGTGCTGGCAGTCCGGCACCGCCACCATCATGATCCTGGGGGACGTGTGCACCCGCGGCTGCCGCTTCTGCGCCGTCAAGACCGCCAAGGCCGGTGTGCCCGTCGACCCGGACGAACCCGGGCGGGTGGCGGAGGCCCTCGCCCGGATGAACCTCCGCTACGTGGTCATCACGTCTGTGGACCGGGACGACCTCGACGACGGTGGCGCCGGGATCTTCGCCGACACTATCCGTGAGACCCGGCGACGCTGCCCGGACCTGATCATCGAGGTGCTGATCCCGGACTTTCGCGGTGACGTTGCCGCACTCCGCAAGGTCGTCGACGCGGCCCCACAGGTCATCGGCCAGAACATCGAGACCGTCCGGCGCCTCACCCGCTACGCCCGGGACGCGCGCTGCGGCTACGAGCAGACCCTGGACGTGCTGGCCAACATCAAGACCCTGGACCCCCGCATCTACACCAAGAGCGCGATTCTATTGGGTCTCGGAGAAACCGCCGACGAGGTTCTGGCGACCATGCGGGATCTGCGCGACCGCAACGTGGACATCCTCACGCTGGGCCAGTACCTCCAACCCACCAGGAAACACCTCCCCGTGACCGAGTTCCTGCATCCCAACCGTTTTGGCGAATACGAAGAACAAGGCATGAAGCTCGGCTTCCGCTACGTCGCCGCCGGACCCATGGTGCGGAGCTCCTATAAAGCGGCGGAGTTTTTCGTGGAAGAGATGCTCCGGCGCTAGAGGGTCCTGCCCCGGGACCGCGGTTCACACCACCCTCCAGAAATAGTCACATATCCGCACAACGGTAAACGTTACCCGCAAATGTTACCGGGCCGCATGACCGGTAACGCTTGCCGGGATCGATTCTTCTATCCTTGGAGTGGAGATGGACGCTAGGTTTCGCCCTGTTGCCGTCGCCCGTCTCCACAATAGGCGAGCCAGGAACCTGTTTCAAAATGTGTAAATTGTCGCCTAATTGTCGTCTTTATGTCGTTCTAGAGACGTTGCGCGTGCAATTTCAGGCGCTGTAGTCTTGGACCATGGTTACGATGAATTGCGAACTCTTACGCCGACGGCGGGTTGAGCTCGGTCTGACTCAAGCAGAGCTCGCCGGCAAAACAGGTTGTGATGTTCGCACCATCCAGCGGGCCGAGACGGGGAAGCCGGTTTCTCTTCGGACCGCGAGAGACATAGCTCAGGCCATCGGCGTCGACCTGCCCACCCTGACGTCGTCGGGGCGGCGTTTCGAGGACAGGGTCATGGCGGCCTTCCAGGCGGCTGACGACGCGATCCAAAAGGCGCTGGCCAGCGAAGGCGCCTGGGGCGTGAAGGAGGCGACCGCCGTATTGTCCCTTCTGGTCACGAGGTACGGCACCGCCATCGCTCGCGAATCCGACAGTGTGGAAGCAGGGCTCATGGTCGTGCAGGTCGCCCTGGATCAGGCCAAGGCAGCGATGTCGGGCGTCGTCCAATCGAAAGAAAGCACCGGCTTCTATCGTAGCGGGCCGTGGGAAAATGACCGTATTTAAGAACCTGTGGGCGAAAAGGGGAGGGGGCATCTTGAAGAAAACAGTCGGTCGTCGAAGGCTAAGAGCCCGCTGCCGAACTCCACTGGGCCTCGCCGGCCTCATGGCGCTGTCGTTCATGGGTGTCGGTTGCGCGCCGACCGGTGTGGAGAATGCGCCGGGAACCCCGACGACATACCAGGACGTGAATACTCCGGGGTTGGTCCGCGGGACGGGCATCGAGTCGCAGGACATTGCGAGCATGGTGGACAGAATGGTTCGGCACATGCTGGAGAATCCGGTCCTGGCCAGGGCGAGCACCCCTCCGCGGGTGATCGTGGATGCCGCGTATTTCGAGAACCAGAGTTCGCAACGAATGAACAAGAACGTGCTTGTCGATCGAATGGCCACACAGCTTCAGACCGCCGCCAACGGACGCATTCTCTTTATCGATCGGGAGAATGCGGACATGGTCGCCAAGGAACGAACGCTCAAGCGGCAAGGGGTGACCGACGTGGGGACGACAGGGCTCGTGAAGGCCGTTGCCGGAGCGGACTATCGTCTGAGTGGCCGCATCACCTCCCTGGATGCGCGCACGTCCGCCGGGGCCATGGAACGGTATATGCAGATCGTGTTTCGAATGACCGATCTCGAGAACGGGATCGTCGTGTGGACGAATCGCTACAGTTTCAAAAAGGCGGGGCAGGACGACGTTATTTACAGGTGACGCGATGCGCTCAACAAGGGCAAGGAAACTCGAGAGGGGATCGTCATGATGGTGTTTCGGTTGGTGTCGATTGGTTTCGCGGCTGTGCTGACGGTGGTCGGGTGCGGACCTACGAGGTCCGTCGATCCCGAGGCGGAAAAGACGTACTTGGCTGACAAACCCGTGCCCGCCCACGCGCTGTTTCGGAAGATCGTCAGCGAGGGTGAGCGTAACCATGTCCTCAACCGGATGCGCGCGGGGCTGGCGGCCATGGAGCTCGGGCACGACGAGGTCGCGGCAGAGACCTTCGATGAAGCCCTGCTGACGATTGAAACCGTTTACGCTGGCAACGAGCAGGCCAAAAAGGCGCGGGGCGCCTTTACCGCGGAGGACAGGAAGGTGTTTCGCGGTGAACCCTACGAACGCGCCATGGCCTTCTACTACAGGGGTCTCCTCTACCTTCTGGACGGCGACTACGAGAACGCCCGCGCCAGTTTCAGGTCCGGCAGCCTTCAGGACACGTTGGCGGAAAAGGAAGAGTTTCGACAGGACTTTGCACTGCTGGAATTCCTGGAAGGCTGGTCGTCCCAATGCAACGGCGACCAGGACTTGGCGGAGGAAGCATACGCCCTGGCGAAAAGCCACAACGACGCCTTCGTCGTTCCGGGTAACAAGGACAATCTGCTGTTGCTGGCCGACGTGGGGTACGCACCCGTCAAGTACGCGGAAGGACAGCACAAGGAGCTTCTCAAGGTCAAAGGCAACTCACGCAAGGGCATGAAGTCAGTCAAGGCTCGGGTCAGCGGCAAAGCCGAGTCTCTGCCGTATGTGGAGAGCATCCTCTGGCAGGCAAAGAGCCGCGGCGGCCGCGAAGTGGACAGCGTCCTTGCCGGCAAGGCGAACTTCAAGGAAACGACAAAAGGCGCAGCGCAGGCCGCGGCGATGGTGTCCTCCGCTTCCATGACCGTATCGCAGATGCAGGCGGTCCAGGGTAATCTCGACGCCGCCAGAACCGCAGCCGGATTCGGGGCAGCGGCGGGTCTGGTCTCGATCTTCTCTCAGATGGCTTCGGATGCCGCCAAGCCGGCGGCTGATATCAGGCATTGGGACAACCTGCCGGAGGATGTGCTCTACGGTACCGCGCGGGTCGACGGCTCGGATACGCCGGAGATCACGTTCGACGGTATTTCGAGCGCAGTGAGACAGGGCGGCGGCGCGCGATGCAAAGTCGCATGGACTCGTTTCCCGGCGACGTCACTGGGCGAGGGATGACCATGAACTGCGGCAAGGGGCCCGTCGGCCTGGTGGCCGTCTTGGCCGTTCTATCCGTTTCAAGCTGTCAGGCGACCAAGGTTGAACCCCGGCCGCAATGCGACTTTCGTGCGCTCCAGGACGTGAGCCCCCAAGCGGGGCCGGTACTGGTTCCAATGGTCCCGGGATCGGTCACGGTCATGCCGCTGAATACCGTCAACATCACGGATTCGGCCATCACCAACAAGGTCATGGTCCAGTCCACCAACGCCCGGCGGGCCGCGGGTGGCGACATCGAGGTCTTCGCGCGATTGGTGAACTGCACGGATTTTCCCTTGCAGGTGGAAGGCCGCACACATTTCCTGGATCAAGGGCAAACGGATGCCGAGCCGGTGACGGCATGGAACCGGATTCACCTTCCGGCGCGCGGTCTGGCCAGCTATTCGACGCGGTCGACCTCGGGCGCACGGGTTCAGAGTTATCTCGTCGAGCTTCGGGAAGGGCGGTAATGAGCTGTACTCTTGTGTGGCAGGTCGTCCTATTGGCGAGCGGCGCCGTTTGTTTCTCCGCCATGGGAGCGACGGCCGAGCAGCCCGCAAGTCTCTATCGCACCGGGACACCCGTGGTCCTGACCCCCGAGGCGAAGAGGGCCGCCGTTCCCGCGGAGGTCCCGTCCGTCTCGGTACGCGAAGCCTTTCGTCGATTCTACCAACAGGCAGGGTCCCCACGTCTGGCGGTGTTCTGGAACCGGAGGCTGGACGATCGGCTGCGGGAGATGGAGGCCGAGAGCAGGGTCGTGTTCGCACGGACGACCGCCGGTCGCAAGGATGACGGCGGTACGCTGTCGGCAAGTACCTCGGAAGAGAAACTGTCCGTGAGCCTTGAAGCCCGAAGAGACTCGGCGCCAACGTCGCCTCTTTCGGAGGCATCCGGTTTGCGATTCCAGTCCGGCTTCTTGCGTCCGTTTCTCGAACAGGGCGCCAGGATGATCGATCGCAACATGATTCTGCGATTGACCGGCACGAGCAGGGCGCTCGCCGACTCGTCCCGGCCGGTTCGGGACCGGCAGCTCATCGAGGTGCTTGCCCTCAAGGACCATGCCGATTTCCTGATTCAGATCATGCCGGCTCCGTCCGACGAGTCCGGTTCGGGTGCGGTCTTCCATGTGTCCATCATCGAGATCAAGTCAGGGCGGATCCTGGGCAGTTTCGTGCAAGACGCGACCCTCGCCGTGGAAAGGACATCCAGGACGTGGAAAGCCGTTCGAGGCGGCTTTGTCGAAGTCGAAGAAACCGAGACACCGAGGGTCGATCTTGATCGGATGGGACGGATGCTGGCTTCGCGAGCCATGGCGGTTCTGTCGCGGACCTAGGCTGAGAGGACGGAAGGGATGTCAGGACGTTTAGGAGCAGTTGCACTAACCGTCGTCTTTCTCAGCGCGTGCCACGCGACAAGTGGAGCACCGGGACCCCAGGAATTGTTGGGTTCTGTGGCCGGTGCCGTGGGTGGCGCGCTGGCGGCGGGCAAGAACGTCGGCAAGGGTTCGGGCCGGGCTGTTGCTGCCGGCGCCGGCGCGCTGGTCGGCTACGGAATCGGGGCGGACATCGGAAGAAGCCTCGATCGGGCCAACCGTCTCTACCAAGGCCAGGCCGAGAAGCCCGTCGGACACAGCCAGCAAACGCCGGTTCCGGGGTTTGCCCATCCGGCGGGCCAAGGCAACTCGGTGTTCGGCGGTGAGGCAACGTCAGGTCCATCAATTCGCGACGGCGGAAAGTGCCGGCCTCTGGAAGGAGGATTACGGCCGTCGGTGGTGTGTCGAAATCAGGCTGGACAGTGGTTCGTTCTGCAATAGTTGGCTGCCAGACCGATATCCGGAGGAACTCGATGATGGAGAGCAGAATCGCTACGGTTTGTGGCAAGGTGTCTTGTCTCCGCCCCGTCTGGTGGGCTTCATGTGCGTTCGCGTTGATGATTGGCCTCGTCTCCAGCCCCTCAGTCGCACGGGCGGAGTCCGACGATAGGTTCTGGAGTGATTACCTGCTTGACGCGGGCACGTGTGAGGCCGCGCTCAACGACGCAGTGTCGGAAGGCACACGGTGTCTGTTGGGAACCGGTTTGAAGCTCGTGTTGGAGGAGAGTCTGCGCTTCGCGGAGGCGTCCGGAAAAAGGACGTTCGGGCCGCACTTTCAGGTCGTCGGCAACCTGTCCTACTCCCCCGTTTCGAGCAAGTTCGGGATCGATGGTGATATCGAGATGGTGCTTCCGTTCGCCGGTGCGGGATCGTCCGGCGGCAGGCCCGGCGCTTCCTCGTTCTTCATCCAGCAGGGAGTTACCCGCTCGTGGGACGGATCCGGTTCCGGACTGTTCCGCAACGATCTCCGGCACGGTGTGGTGCGTCGTTTCCGGGTCTCGGACGCGCCGGACGCTGATATCGTCGGGATTTCGGCGTTCCACCTGTTGAACGCCGAGCGCGGACACAGGGTGCTGGCGCCAGGGCTCGACTATGCCGGACGGTGGGGGCTCGGTTCGTTCCGCTACTTTGTTCCCACCACAGACTGGCGCCAGGGCAGTTCAGGATACCAGGAGCGTGCCCTTGAAGGGCTGGAACTCGGGATGCGCTTCGACCTGACCACGACTCTTCGCCTCAACACGGTCGGTTATCGCTGGCGGGCCGAAGACGGTTCCAATCGGTGGGACACGGGCGCCCGCGTGGACCTCGACTGGCGCCCGCACCCTTGGCTCAATTTCAGCACGGGCTACGACGGCATCGGTGGGGGCAAGCGTTCCACCAGCTTTCAGGTGGCGTTTCGTTTGCCGTTCGGCGGTCCGCCAAAGCCGCCAGCCTGGGAAGGTTTGGGCGTGGCCGCGGGTCATTCACCGCCAACGGCTGAGGCGTTGTGGCGGCCGACCGAAGACATTGGCCCGATCAGAGTCGCCAAGCGGCAAAGCGCATCCGCGCTCGTGGGGAAGGCGCGGGTCCGGTTCTTGCAGGACGCCGTCGGCAGCGGTGAAGCGGTTCGGTTGGAAGTGTTGTTGCCGGCTGTTGCCCCGGAAGACATTCGCGTGGTGGTCCAGCTCGTTCCGGGAGACGGGAAGAATCCCGTGGTGCCAGGAGAGGATTTCGTTGACGAGCCTGTCGAGACCACGATTCGGAAGGGTACAGCGAGCAGCACCGTCTCGATCACGCTTCTCCGTAACGACAACATGGAGCAGCCGCGGAGCTTGAGCGCCACCGTATCCATGGCCTCGTGAGGGCGAAACACCGCCGCACCCAATCGAAAGGTTTGCCACGATGCATAGGATTGCTTTCTCGCGGACAACATTGGTCCTTGTAGTTGCCGGCATCATGTCAGTCGGGCTGGCGTCTTGTGGCGGGGGCGGTGGTAACGGCGGTGGAGGTCGCAATGGGACGGTCGTGTTGCCGCCTGGCAACCGCGCGCCGGTGGTCGCGCGAACGATTGTGCCGGCAACGAGTACGATAGTGCTCACTCTGGAGGTCGGGAATCCGACCAGAGCGAGATGGCTAACACCACAGGGCCTCGACTACTACTTCTCCGACCCGGACGGAGATACCCTCAGCTACAGCGTTCGATCAAGCGACCCCGGTGTTGTGGAACCGGAGGTTGCGTTTCTCTTGGACGATGAAAAGCGAGTGGCTCTTGGCGGATTGCGCGGCGGCACCGCGACCATAACGGTCACCGCAAGGGATCCCGACGGCCGTTCCGTGTCGCAGAGTTTTGGTGTGAGGGTGGATGATCGCGGCTCGGGGACGGGGACACCTCCCACGAATCCACCACCTCCCACGAATCGCCCACCACAAGTGGCGACCCGGTTTCAGGATCTGACGCATACGGTATCCTCGCTGGAAGATCAGCGCAGGACATGGCCTTTCAACCTGGCCTCATACTTCTCGGACCCCGACGGCGACAGGCTGACATACAGCGCGAAGACTTCCAATGTCTTCTTTGCCGCGGTTTCGGTAACGGGCAACCAACTGAACGTGAGGTCGGGGGTCGACGGGGTCGCAACCATTACCGTAACCGCAACGGATCCCGGTGGCCTTGCGGCGACGCAAAGCTTCAGGTTGACGACAACGTTCCGGCCACCTGATCCTGCCGTCCGCTACTATGGCGCGCTTGCGTTTAGCTTCAAGAGCAACCAATGCTCAGGAGGATATGCCGCCGGCATAGTTTCCGGTTACACCAACCGCGCTCAAGCTGAGTTGGCGGCCCTCGATGAATGTAACGCGCGGGGTGGACGAGACTGCAGTAGCTATGTCAGAGAGTTTGGTAGTGCTTACACTGCTGGCAATGAATGTGCCGCGCTCGCGTATGGCGACAGTAGCGGAGGGTGCCGACTGCGGCACGGGCGTGGAAGTACAATACTCGCAGCTGAGTCGGATGCGCTCGCTCGTTGTAGGACGGGGGGGTATACGTGCTCGCTGACGAGAGCTGAGGGTGGAGGCCGATTTGCTATGTGCACGCAATAGCCCCTGCGCACACCGGCAATTGGAACCGCATGTGGACGCAGGTTCTCCACCTGCGTGCGCGACTACCCGCTCGGCTGGCGGCTCACGCCGCCCCCGGCCCTGCCCTCGCGTCGCGCTTACGCGGACGGGGACTGCTTCTTCGAGTCGCAACGATGCCATTAATCAGGCACTGCCCAACTGCCGCAATCGCAGTCCACATAGCTGTAACAGCTCGAACGGCTTATCGTGGAGAAACGGTTGTGGTGCCTTCGCCGAAGGAACGGGTTGCGCTTGGGGAGTCGCCGGCAGATCCACCAAATGGGTCAGCGGCTGAACAGGCCACACTCGCGGAATGTGGGATATTTTCGATTGCCACAAATGGGACATTTACAGTTGTCCTCTACTGACGGTGCCGCAAGGACATCGGCTCTCCTCGAAGGGGCATCAACGAGGTCTGTCAGGATGTCTTCTGTCGTGGGACTCTCGTTTGGGCGTCACGATTCTGACGTTGCGCGTTCAGCCCGGAAACACTATCATCTCTCTTATGCCCATCATTGACAGCAAACTCTTGCGTCGGCTTCGAATGAGGCTTGGCTGGACTCAAGAGGACCTCGCCACCAGGGTCGGATGCGATTCTCGGACCATTCAGCGCGCGGAACAGGGACAGGGAATCCGTCTTCGGACGGCCAAGGAGATCAGTCAAGCCCTCGACGTGGACTTGCCGACGATCATGCCGCCCGAGAGCCGCGACGATGACCAAGCCGCGGTGACATCCAACGTCGCGGGCACAAGGAATCGCGAACGCAAGTACGTATACATCGGCAATACCGCCGACATAGGGCCATTCGAAGAGATCGCGGGAAAAGTCGAAGACGCTCCAAACTGGGAAGCCACCCGTCCTGGACTAAACGTTGAAGCCTACCTGTCTTCGGCAAAGGCTGCCCGTGCTCATGCTCTCGAATTCGTCTATGCGTTCGGCAAGAAACGACACATTCTGACAGGGCAGGACATTGTGATGTACGACGAACCGCTGTCGTCGAAGCGGGCGACAGAGGCGCACAAGTACCGAAAAAAATGAGGTCGACCTCTTACGCCGGCGCCAGCTCCGGCTCCATGGGATAGGTGGAGAGGATCTCGGCGCCGTCGGCGGTGACCCGGAGCAGGTGCTCGAGCTTCACCGGGTGGTGGTTGATCTCCAGGGCGACGATCATGTTCTCTTCCAGGGCGAGCTCGTACTCCGGCGGGTCGTAGCCCCGGAGCCAGGGCGCCTCGTAGATGCACATGCCGACGCCGTGGAAGCCGTCGAGGCCCGGGAGGCGGGAGGTGGAGTCCTTGCCGAAACGTTGGAACAGCGCGGTGCACGGGCCGGGGCGGACGTAACTCATGGCCTCCTGCAGCGTGGCATACGCCTCGGCGTAGCGGTCCTTGTCGGCCTGGGAGGGAGTGCCGTGGCAGAACGTCCGGGCGAAGTCGCTGTAGTAGCCGCCGGGACCGGACACGGTGGCGTCGCAGATGAGCAGATCGCCCTCGGTCATCACCAGGTCCATGCCCATGGGCTCGCGATGCGGCCGGATGGCTATCTGTGAGGAATCGAAGATCGAGATGAACTCGCTGCCCGCCTCGAAGCCCTGCTCCAGCAGGTATTCCAACATCATCCGGCTCAACCGCTCCTCCACCACCGGCGGCTTGCGGATGGCCTCGCGCACGAGGTCGTAGCCGCCTTCCTTGGCGCGGCTGGTCCAACGGATGAGCTCCACCTCGTCCCGTGTCTTGACCACACGGGACTCACCCAGCGCCGGAAGCCCGTCCATCACCGCGAACCCCTTGTCGCGCAGGAGGTCCACGGCAGTGAGGCACAGCGCGTCGATGCCGACGCGCTCCCCGCTCAGGCCCATGTCCGCAAGCCCGTCTGCCACGAGGTCGACAAAATGCTCGGTGGCAACCGGCGGCCGCATGCCGAACATGTAGGCTCCGAAACCCTGGATTGCCCCGCCCTTTTTCAGCCCGGCGGCGCGGTCGCTGCCCATCAGGCGCTCGTATACCACCGGCTCTCCGTCCGCCGGCACCAGCGCGAAGCGCTGCACCCCGGTGGCGCGCAGGTTGAGCCACAGCACGGTGTTGGTGGCGTAGCGGATGTTGAGCGGATCCGTGAGCAGCAGGGCACTCAGGTCGCGGGCGCGCATGATGCCCTGCAAACGGGTCAAGCGGTCGGTCTTCAACCGCTCGGAGTCCACGCCGAAGGGGGACAAGTCAACGTGAAACATGGCGGTCCTTCATTCCGGCGGGGCTGACAAGGCGTCCATCACGCCGATCATGCTGTCCCGGGTCACCAGCTTCTCCAGCTCCTCGACACCGAGGTCCTCGGTGCCCGCCGGGCGCGCCGGGATGACCAGGTAGCGCATGTCCGCGGTGCTGTCGTGCACCCGCACCTCCACGTCCTCCCGAACTTCGAGACCGAACTCCCGCATGATCCCTCTCGGGTCGTTCACCGCCCGCTTGCGATAGTTGAAACTCTTGTACCAGTCCGGCGGCCGCCCGAGGATCGGACGCGGGTAACAGGAACACAAGGTGCACACCACCATGTGGCGCACCCGTTCGGTGTTCTCCAGGATCACGAACTCGTTGAGCGTGCTGGCGTCGATGCCCATCTCCGCGCACACCGTCTTGGGGTCCGCCATGAACCGCGCCTTGAATTCAGGGTCGGTCCAGCACAAGGCCACCAGCCGGGCGCCATTGGCCGGCGTCTTCGACTCGGTGAACTCGGCGTGTTGCCGGATGTCCGCCTCGGTCATCACACCCTTCGCGATGAGGATGTCGCGCATGGCATAGGCCCGCTTGGCCCAGTGGCCCAACTCGTGCCGGGGGCCGGGTTCATGCTGTTCGTCCGGACCGTGCTCGTGTGCCATGGTTCCTCCCGTCAGTTCATGCGCCCGCGGCGGGCTCCAGCCAGTGCTCGAAGATATCCACGAAGACCTTGTCGTTGCCGGCGGCGGCGTCATAGCCGTCCCACACATCCTTCTGGTGGAAGCCCACCAGGTAGAGCCGCACCCGCGGCATTCCGTCGCCGCCGTGCCCCAGGGACTCCGGGTTACGGAACTCGCCGTAGCACCGCTCCACCCACCCGGTCTTGCCCTTGATGTAGAACGGCGTGCGCACGTGGCCCGCCTGGAAATGGGACTTCACCCGGACCGCCGCGCCGTCTCTGAAGCCCCCCTCTCCAACACCACTGTCCCCGCTCACGGCTCGCCCCACCGCTCTTCGAGCTCCGCCACCTTCCGGTCGATCTCTTCCCGGGTCATCAGACCCTTCTCCACCAGGATGGTCTCCAGGCTGGCGATCCAGCGCTCGTAGTAGCTCATTGAGAGGTATTGCTCCGACTCCATGTCCTCCCGCGCGCGCCGGGTCTCGTCGGTGGTCTTGAGGCCCTTCACCCCGGCCACCTGGTTGAGGGCGTCGGCCAGAATCTCCCAGTCGTCCATCTCGTGCTGCGAGCGGTCAATGAGCCCCGCATCGGGGTCCCCGCCCATGTCGTGGGTCCTTCGCATGGCGTCCTCCGTGGAATTCAGCAATACGGAAACGGCATGGGGGTGTCAAGCACGCCTGCTGAACGCCACGGTGACGGCAGCAACGCGAAGCCCGTCATTCCCGTTCTTGAGTGGGCCGGTGGCAGTCCCGTTTCCATGCATTATTTCTCTTTCGCTATCCCGCATTGTACGATGCGGGTCGACATGCCGGACGAACACGCTACAGCACTTCCACCCACCCCCGCCGACCGTCCGACCCCGGTGGTGCGGCCGTGAACAGAGTCCCACCGGGCTCGGACGTGACCCTGGTCCTGGGCGGCGCCCGGGCGGGCAAGAGCGCATTCGCCGAAGGGTTGGCGCAAGCGTGGAAACGGCGCGTCTACGTGGCCACCGCCGTCGCCACCGACGACGAGATGGCCGCGCGCATCGCCTCGCATCAGGCCCGGCGGGGCTCCGACTGGCGGACCGTCGAGGAACCCGTCGAGCTGGCCGCGGCGGTTCGGCGGGAGAGCGCCCCCGGCACGGGCCTGCTGGTGGAGTGTCTCACCGTCTGGCTCGGCAATCTCATGCACCACGGGCATGACGTCGACGCCGCCCGGGAAACGCTGCTGGAAGCGCTGGCCGCGGCCGCCGGGCCGGTGGTGCTGGTGGCCAACGAGGTGGGCCTCGGCATCGTCCCGGACAACGCCATGGCGCGCGCCTTCCGGGACCACGCCGGACGGCTCAACCAGGCGGTCGCGCGGGTCGCGAGCCGGGTTTCCTTCGTGGCGGCCGGCATTCCCATGACCCTGAAGGGTCCGGCGCCGGACTGATGCCCGCCCGATCGCTCATGTTCCAGGGAACCGCCTCGGACGCCGGCAAGTCGCTGGTGACCGCCGGACTCTGCCGTCTGCTGGCACGCCGCGGCCACGCGGTGCGGCCGTTCAAGCCCCAGAACATGTCCAACAACGCCGCGGTGACTCCCGACGGCGGCGAGATCGGGCGAGCCCAGGCGCTGCAGGCCCGGGCCTGCGGGGTGGCGCCGTCGGTGGACATGAACCCGGTGCTGCTCAAGCCCCAGTCGGACGTCGGCGCCCAGGTGGTGGTCCACGGCCGGGTGCGCGGCAACTACGACGCGCGCAGCTTCCAGGACGTGAAACAGGAGTTGATGCCCGCGGTCCTGGAGAGCTTCGAGCGGCTGAGAGCCGTAGCGGACTTCGTCCTGGTGGAAGGCGCCGGCAGCGCCGCCGAGGTCAACCTCCGCGCCCGCGACATCGCCAACATGGGCTTTGCCGCCGCCGCCGGGGTGCCGGTGGTGCTGGTGGCCGACATCGACCGCGGCGGCGTCATCGCCAACCTGGTAGGCACCTGGGAACTCCTGCCGGACGGCGAACGGAGGCTGTTGCGGGGCTACCTGATCAACCGGTTTCGCGGCGACGCCAGCCTGTTCGCCGAAGGCCTCCGTGCCATCACGGCGCGCACCGAGTTGCCGTCCTTCGGCATCATCCCCTACCTCGCCGCCGCGCTCCGCCTGCCGCAGGAAGATGCCTTTTCGCTCGACAACCGCCCGGCGGCGCCCGGCGGCGGAGACTTCCGCATCGCCGTTCCGCGCCTGCCGCATATCGCCAACTTCGACGACTTCGATCCGTTGATGACGGAGCCGGCGGTGAAGCTGGATATGGTGGCGCCCGGACGCCCGCTGCCGGGCGATGCGCGGCTGATCATCCTGCCGGGCTCCAAGGCCACGGTCGCGGACCTGCGGGCGCTCAAGCGCGAGGGTTGGGACATCGACCTCCTCGCCCACCGGCGCCGCGGCGGCGCCATCCTGGGCATCTGCGCCGGCTATCAGATGCTCGGACGAACGGTGGCGGACCCCCATGGCATCGAAGGGCCGCCGGGTGAGGAAACGGGTCTGGGCTTACTCGACCACGACACGGTGCTGACGCCGGACAAGACCCTCCGACAGATTGCCGGCGTCGCCAAGACCTTCGACGCCCCCTTCGCCGGCTACGAGATGCACGTGGGCGAAACAACGGCCCACGGCGCCTCGCGGCCGTTTCTCGCACCCGACGGCGACGGACACGATCCCGGGAGCGTGTCGGCGGACGGCCAGGTCATGGGCTGCTACGTCCACGGCCTCCTGGCCGGCGACGCCTTCCGCCGCGAGTTCCTCCGAGCTCTCGGCGTCGCCGGCGCTTTCGGTCCTGCCTACGAAGCCGCCGTGGACGAAGCACTGAACGCGGTAGCCGACGCGTTCGAGGAGCACATCGACATTGACCGGTTGCTGGCCGCCGCCGGGTAACCGGGGTCCGGTCTGATTCACGAAACAGGGAACCTGCGTGGCGGCAAATGTCAGCGGGACGATCTCCGGTAGGGGCGACCCGCAGTCGCCCTTCAGTGGCGGTTACCACGCGAGGAAGAGCAACGCAGCCGACGGCGTAGTTCCGGCGCATCTTCGTCAACGAATTTACGGAACGCAACACTAGTGTGGTGTCTGGTTAGTTCGCGTCATAATATGCGGAGGATTTTTCGTCGTCGGCAAGGCGCGATGACTTGTAGGGGCGACCTGCGGTCGCCCTTCAGTGGCGTGCACCGCGCGAGGAAGAGCAACGCAGCCGCCCTTCGACTTCGCTTCGCTACGCTCAGGATGCGCGGAGCGAAAAAGACCCGCAGATTATGATGCGAACTAACCAGACACCACATTAGCCCGCGGCCGACAACGCCCCCACCAGAACTGCCAACAGCAGGCAAGCGGCCACATAGACGCGGAGGCCCCTCCGGATGTCCGCCGCCGTCGCCTCGACGGCACCGTCGCCCAGCCACGGGTCGGCGGTCACCACGCCCCGGTATCGGCGCGGTCCGGCCAGGCGGACACCCAGCACGCCGGCCATGGCTCCTTCCGGATAGCCCGCGTTGACCGACCGGTGAGTGCCGCCGTCCCGCCACATGATCCTCAAGGCATGGATCGGACCGCGGACCCCGGGCTGTATGCCGGAGGCCGCCAGGAGAAGGCCGGCGACGCGCGCCGGCACCCAGTTGGCAAGATCATCCAACCGCGCCGCCGCCCACCCGAAGTCGCGGTACCGCCGGTCGCGATGACCGATCATGCTGTCCGCGGTGTTGAGCGCCTTGTAGGCGACGATACCCGGCAAACCGAAGAGCAAGCACCACAGGACCGGCGCCACCACGCCGTCGGCAAAATTCTCGGCCAGCGATTCCACGGCGCTCCGCGCCACACCGTGTGCGTCGAGCGAGTCGGGATCGCGCCCGACGATGTGGGCCACCGCGCCCCGGCCGGCATCCACTCCGTCGTGCTCCAGCGCCCCGGCGACATCGGCCACATGGCGGTAGAGGCTGTTCTGGGCGATGAGGACCGAGACCAGTAAGGCCTCTACCCAGAATCCGCCCCACCAGCGGTTGAGGCCGGCGCTGATCAGCGCGCCCAACCCTCCGAACGCCGCCACCACGGCCAACGTGGAGACCGCGCCCGCGGCGCGGCGTCCAATGACGCCGAAGGCGGGGCGATTCAATAGACGATCGCAGGAGGCCAGCACCCGGCCCATGACCACGGTGGGGTGCGGGATCATACGGTAGAACCAGCGGGGGTCTCCGATGACCGCATCCAGCAACATCGCCGCCAGCAGCGGGGACGCGGTGTCGGAAAGGCTCATGGCCGTCCCCGGCCCCCGGCGGCCCGTCCGGACCGGTTCCCCTCCAACTCCACGGAGAGCCGCTTCAAGGCGCCCGGCGTGGGCGGCAGCCCCACCCTGAGCCAGCGCGGATGACGCTCGAAGGAACGGAGCAGGATTCCCGCTTGCCCGAGGCGGCGATACACATCCTGGGCCGCGGCGGTTTCCACCAACCGGAACAGGTCGGTGCCGCCGACAACGGTCAGGCCCGTTTCCGAAAGAACGTCGTCGAGCCGGCGCCGCATCTTCGCCAACCGGCCGCGAGTCCGGACGATCCATTCCGCGTCCACCAGCGCCCGGACGCCGATGTGCATGGCGGGCCCGGAAACGGCCCAGGGGCCCAGACGCGAGGCAATGGAGCCCACCAGCGCCGGCGGGCCGGCGACGAAACCGAGCCGCAGGCCCGGCAGGCCGAAGAACTTGCCGAAAGAGCGCATGATCAGCGTATTGGGAAGGTCCGCCGCCGAAGCCAGGCTCACCTCCGGCGCGACATCCGCAAAGGTCTCGTCGATGACGAGCCAGCCGCCGCGGCCCGCCAACTCCCCGGCGGTTCGCGCCAGCCTTCCCCGGTCGGTGATGCGGCCGTCGGGATTGTTCGGGTTGACCACCGCCACCACGTCGGCTTCCCCGCACTCCGCCAGCGAACCCACCTCCTCCACGACGTGGCCCAGCCGGCGCCACGCCGCCGTATGCTCCTCGTAGGTGGGCGCCAGCACGGCCACCCGTGACCGGGGCCTCATGGCCGGCAGCATCTGCAACAGCGCCTGACTTCCCGGAGCCGCGGCCAGACCGTTGCCGGGCGGGATGGCGTAGGCAGTCCGCGCCGCCGCCAACAACGCCTCCTGTGCGTCCTCCTGCGGCAGCCGAGTGAGCGTTTCCGGATGGATGGTCCCGTAGGGATAGGGCCAGGGATTGACTCCCGTGGAAAGGTCGAG
>Ga0209543_1001721_pt1 | contig 18122 bp, 11 predicted proteins | sample MesohylFT_FD_187296 | JGI IMG/M metagenome (GOLD analysis project Ga0209543, IMG submission 187296) | Host-associated microbial community of the marine sponge Aplysina aerophoba from Gulf of Piran - sponge mesohyl, lysed by freeze-thaw... | ecosystem: Host-associated > Porifera > Sponge >...
TACCAGCCGTGGACGTTCACGCCCCAGATGAAGATGCCGATCATCAGGGCGAACGCGGCGAGGATGCCGAGGCGTGCCGGCGTCAGCTCGGCGGCGGTCAGTTCGTGGCCGCCACCGCCGTAGTCGACGTCCCGGACCAGGCTCCGTTCGGGATCGGCGGCGATGCGCCGCGCGTATCGGAGCAGGTGGTGGACGGCGACGAGGAGCATGACCGCCAGCAGCGCCCACCGGAGTCCGAAACCGGTACCCGGATCCTGGCCGGCGATGTCCTTGGCGATCATCACCGTGAACGGGTTGATCGCCGCCGCTCCGTAACCGATCCCGGCGCCGAGGTAGACCATGCCCAGGGCGACCACCGCGTCCATCTTGAGGGCGATGCACATCGCGACCAGGATGGGCACGAAGGGCATGTACTCCTCCGCCATGCCGATCGTCGACGAACCGACCGCGAACAGGGCCGTCATCCCTCCGACCAGCAGGATCGGTCGGCCCCCGAGCGTGCTGATTGCGCGCCCGATCGCCGCGTCGATCGCGCCCGTGGCGCGGATGACTCCGATCGCGCCGCCGACCAGGAAGACGAAGAAGATGATCTCGGCGGCTGCCTCGAGGCCCCTGGGCACCTTGGTCAGGGCGGCGTGCCAGGGCAAGGGCGCTGCTTCGACGGCGTGGTAGGTGCCGGCCAGCACCTGCCGCCCCTCGCGCTCGTACTCGCCGGCGGGCAGGACGTAGGTGAGGACCTGCGCCGCCACGATCATGGCGAAGATCAGCACGAGGGCTTCCGGAAAACGGTTGCCGTTCGCGCTGGTCATGGCAGGGGCGCCGTCAATTCGCGTGGCGGCGGCTGCGGGCTTCCCGGCGTTCGTGCTGGCGACGTTCGATGTTGGCGATCGTGTCGTCCGGCACGGCCTCGATCAGGCTGCGTGTGTACTCCTCGCGGGGCGTCCTGTAGATCGCCTCGGACGGCCCTTGCTCGACGATCTTGCCGTCGAGCATCACCGCCATCATGTCGGACATGAACTTGACCACGGACAGGTCGTGGCTGATGAAGATGTAGGTCAGGCCGTGCTCTTCCTGGAGGTCCTTGAGCAGGTTGAGCACCTGTGCCTGCACCGAGACATCGAGCGCGGACACGGATTCGTCGCAGATGATCAGCTCCGGCTGCACCGCGAGCGCCCGTGCCACCGATACGCGCTGGCGCTGGCCGCCGGAGAACTCGTGCGGGTAGCGGCGCAGGTGATCGGCTTCCATGCCGACTTCTTCCAGCAGACGGGCGGCGCGGTCGCGGCGGTCGCGCCGGCTGTCGCCGATCTTGTGAATCGCCATCGCTTCGGTGAGCATCGCCTCGACCGTCATCCGGGGATTCAGCGACGAGTAGGGATCCTGGAGGATGATCTGCATCTGCCCGCGGAGGGCGCGCAGGCGGCTGGCGGGAATTCTGGTCACATCCTGGTCGTCGAAATGGACCCTGCCGCCGGTGATGTCGATCAGCCGGAGCAGCGCCAGCCCGGTGGTCGTTTTACCGCAGCCGGACTCGCCGACGAGGCCCAGAGTCTGGCCCGAGTAGACGTCGAAGGAGATGCCGTCGACCGCCTTGACCTCGCCGACCTGGCGGCGCAGGAAACCGCTCTTGATCGGGTAGTAGACCTTGAGGTCGCGCACCGTGAGCAGCGGCTCCGCGTCCTGGTCGATCAGGTCCCCGGGCCCGGGATCCTCCGAGTAGCCGAGGCTCTCCAGGGCGGGCTGGGGGTGGAGCAGGCGTCCGCGTCCGCGTCCGACGAGTTCGCCCAGCGCCTCCGCGCTCAGGTCGCGCTCGGTGATCCGGATCTCGCCGCCGTCGCCGTCCTCGTCGACGTCCATGAAATCGGTGACGGTCGGCAGACGCCGGAAGTCCCGGTCGAGGTGGGGACGGCAGGCAAGCAGCCCCTTCGTGTAGGGGTGCTGCGGGTTGTTGAACACCCCGGTGACGGATCCGCGCTCGACGATCCGGCCCCGGAACATGACCGCGATTCGGTCCGCGATCTCCGCGATCACGCCCAGGTCGTGGCTGATGAACAGGATGGACATGCCCCGCTCGTCGCGGAGGCGCCGGATCAGGTCGAGGATCTGCGCCTGGATCGTGACGTCGAGGGCGGTCGTCGGCTCGTCGGCGATCAGCAGTTTCGGATTGCAGGACAGGGCCATCGCGATCATCACGCGCTGCTTCTGGCCGCCCGACATCTCGTGCGGATAGCTGTCGATGCGGCGCTCGGGTTCCGGGATGCCGACCTCCTCGAACAGCTCGATCGTCCGTTGTCGCGCCTCCTTCCGGCTCATTCCAAGATGGACCCGGAGCGCCTCACCCACCTGGTCGCCGACCCGGAAGACCGGGTTCAGCGAGGTGCCGGGCTCCTGGAAGATCATCCCGATGTCCTTGCCGCGCAGGTCGCGCATGTCCCGGCTGGGGAGGTGGACCAGGTCGCGCCCGAAGTAGGAGATCTCGCCGCTCTCGATGTTCGCCGTGCTCTCGAGCAGGCGCATGACGGACAGCGAGGTGACCGACTTGCCCGAGCCCGACTCGCCGACCAGGCCGAGCGTTTCGCCTTCCTCGATCAGCAGGTCGATGTCGTCGACCGCGCGGACGGTTTCCCGCTTGCCGTGGAAGTAGGTGCGCAGCTCCCGGATCTGAAGCAGGGGCGGGGCCGCGGCGGGTGGCGAGGTCGTCCCGGTCTCGGTCATTGCCGCGACTCTATCCGGGTGTCTGACCTGGGCATGCCAGAATCCGTCCCCATGGTCGACGTAAGGAGGGAGAATGTCCGCCCCATTGCTGGCTTTCATCACGTTCCTGCTGCTGGGGTCGGAGCCGGCCGCGGTCGGGGCCGGCGCCTCGACTCCATCCGGAGCGGCCCGGAGCCAGACCGATGATCACGTCGATGACGACGACCACGACCACGAGCACGACCACCAGGAGGGTTTCGAGCATCACGAAGGCGAGGACGACATCCACGCCTTTCACGCTCACGAGACGGTGGTCGTCACCGGCTCGTCGATCGAGTCGCCGGCGATCGATCTGCCGTATGCCGTCTCGGTTCTCGACCGCGACCTGTTGCGGGAGCAGGGCTCACCCCTGGCCATCGATCTGTTCAAGAACCTGACCGCCAACGGGGCGGTGATCGGGGAGGCGTTCAGCGGGTTCAACGGCCTCGGCTTCGGAGTGGCCGAGAATGTCGCCAACGTGAACCTGCGGAGCCTGGGCGCCTCCCGCACCCTGGTGCTGGTGAACAACCGCCGTCAGGCGCCCATCCCGGCCCGGCTGTTCGGCGGCCGGTTCGTCGACGTGAACATGATCCCGAGCATCGCGGTCGAGCGGATCGAGGTGCTCAAGGAGGGAGCGGCGGCGATCTACGGTTCCGATGCCGTTGCCGGGGTGGCGAACTTCGTCACCCGCGACGACTTCGATGGCTTCGAGGTCATCCTGTCTCACGAGTACTTCGAGGGCGCGGGGGACAGCATGGCCGGCTTCATCTGGGGCCGGGACGTCGGCTCTTCGCACGTCGTGCTGGCGCTCGAGCGCGCGCACCGCTCGCAACTGAGCGTGGCCGAGAGGCCGTTCGCCCTGAGGCCACGCACCGAGACGCCCTGGGGCTGGTCGAACACCGGCAACCCGGGCGCCTTCCTGGTGCCGAACCTGACCGGCGACGAAACGGCGCAGGAGTTCGTCGATGCGCTGTCGCTGGCGCAGAGCGGCAACGCCGGCCGGGACTACTTCGTCGACCCCGCCTGCAGCGGGATGGGCGGTTTCGACCGCGGCTTCACCTGCGCCTTCCGCTACCAGCCGTGGTCCGGCAGTCTGATCGAGAAGATGGCCCACACCCGGCTCTTCGCCGAACTCCACGGCCCGATCGACGAGCGGACGGAATACAGGGTCGAGGCGATGTTCAGTGACGTGGCCGTTCCCCGCGTGCCGAACTCCCCGTCCTTTCCGCCGACCTCGCTGTTCGACGGCCTGCACCTCGTCTCGAACGCTCATCCGGGCCGGGCGGACTTCTGCGACGGCTCCTACGCTTCAGGCGGATTCTCCTCGACGGAGGCCTGCCTTCAGGGTGACTGGTTCTTCTTCGGCCGGACCGTGGGCAACGCCGGTCCTGGCCGCAACGTGCGCCGGGACACCGACATGGCGCGGCTTGCCGCCTCGGTCGACCGCGACCTCACCCTCGCGGGCCGGGCCGCGAAGCTCGACCTGGGCGTCGCCTACTCCCGTAGCGCCGGCAACATGAATCTCCCGGCCGAGTACGGCTACCGGAAGTTCCTGGCCTTTCGCGGGTACGGCGGTCCGAACTGCGGCGTCGGGGTCATCGCCGATCCGACCGCGCCAACGGGGATGCGGCTCGGACCGACCGGAGGCGCCCAGCCGGGAGTCGGCGACTGCGGCTACTACAACCCGTTCGGCAGCGCGGTCGAGTTTTCGGCTCAGCCCGGCGCACCGTGGCGGGAGACGCCGAATCCCTTCTACCGGCCGGGGCTCGCCAACGACCCCGCGATGATGGCCTGGCTAGGCGACGTCGCGGACCTCGACAACGAGGTCGAGCTCTTCGTGGCCGACGCGACGCTCTCCGGCAACTGGATCGAGGATCGGGTGGACTACGCGCTTGGCTACCAGTTTCGGAGGCTCGAAGCGCAGGCGTTGCCGAATGATCCCGCGAACTACGAGATCAACCCTTGCATCGTGCCGGGCGACCGCTCGTGCGTCGATCCGCGAACCGGCAGACAGACCGGCGCGCGGGCTGGTCAGTTCACCTTTGCGACCGGCTACTACCCGTACGAGGCCTCGCAGGCCGTGCACCGCGTGTTCGGTGAACTGTCGCTCGACATCGGCGACCGCGGCGACATGCAGGTTGCGGCGAACTACGAGCTGCACGACGAGGTTTCGAGCTTCGACCCGAAGTTGTCCGCCCGCTGGCGGCTCTCCGAGGGCGACCGGCACGTCCTGTCGCTGAGAGGCTCGGTACAGACGACATTCCGGGCGCCGTCCCTCGACGACCTGAACGAGAACGCCCTGACCGCGCTCGAGTTCGTGCCGCCGGTGGGGGCGTACCGGCCCTTCGACACGTCCGGCAGCCCTGATCTCAAGCCCGAGCAGGCGCTCACCTACGACATCGGCCTCGTGCTCTTCGCCTCCCCGGGCTTCGACATGACGCTCGACTACTGGAGCTACGACATCGAAGACGTGATCGCCCGCGAGCCGGCGAGCAACATCGTCCGCCTGTACGGTGAGGGACGCGGCCTCGACCCCGATCCGAGCCGGATCGTCGATCCGGTCAAGCTGGCGGCGGTGCGGAACAACATCGTCTGTCCGGGCGGGCTGGCCGACGCCTCCTGCCTTCCCGGCGAAGTCGAGCGGATTCTCCTGCGCGTGATCAACTGGCCCGGAGTAGAGACCTCGGGCCTCGACTTTCACCTGCACGGCGGCATGTCCGCGGGCAACGGCGCCTTCACTGTCAGCGCCAGCGGTTCCTACCTGCTCGAGTACAAGCTCAAGCCCCTCGTCAGAGAGGGCGTCGAGTACGTGAGCGGGGGCGATGTCGCAGGCCTGTTCAATCAGAACGTGCAGGCTGCACCCTCGCTGCCGGAGTTCCGCTCCCGGGTGTCGGCGGGCTACCACTGGGCGGACTACGGCCTCGTCGCCTATCTGAACCAAATCTCGTCCTACCGGGATGCCAACCCGAGGACGAACGTTCCCTACATCGGCGACTTCCTGACCGCGGACCTCACGTTTCTCTGGAAGTTCCCGAATCTCGGCTTCGACGTGGCGGTGTCGGCACTCAACCTGACCGACGAGGAGCCGCCGTGGGCCGACTTCGAGCGGGCCTTCGACGCGCTGATCCACAACGCAAAGGGCCGTCGGCTCAAGGCGGTTCTCACCTACCGCCTCGGTGCCTGACCCGGGGCCGATCCGGCCGAGGACGCGTGTCACAATCTGTCGTTCACCAGTTGCCATCAGATGCGGGGAGGTCGGAATGATGGAGAAGGGATCGTGAAGCGTGCGCTGACCGGGATCGCGACGGTGGCGCTCTTCTTCACGCTCGGCGCGTGCGGGGGCGGTGCGGAAACAGGCGCGCTCGAAGGGCGTGGCAGCGTCGCCGCTCGCGGCACGATCGGCTTTTCGGCGATGACGCTGACGAACCCGTTCTTCAAGATCATCGCGGACACGATGACCGAGGAGGCCGAACGCCACGGCTTCGAGGTCGTGGTCACCGATGCCGATCGGGACGTGAATCTCCAGTCGCAGCAGGTCGACAACTTCCTGGCCTCCGGCGTGGCCGCGATCGTGCTCAATCCCGTCGACCGGATCGCGATCGGTCCGGCTGTGCGGAGGGCGAACGAAGCGGGTGTGCCGGTGTTCACGTCCGACCTGCAGGCCGTCGCCGAGGGCGTCGAGATCGCGGGCCACGTCGGCACGGACAACTACCAGGGCGGTCTGCTCGCGGGCGAGGCGATGATCGAAGCGCTCGGCGAGGCGGGCGGCGAAGTCCTGATCCTGCACTTCAAGCAGGCAAACTCCTGCGTGCTGCGCGTGGACGGCTTCCGCCGGGCGATCGAGGAGTACAACAACGACCGCTCGGACGGCCGGATCGAGATCGTCACCGAACTCGAGGGCGGCGGCCTTCGTGACGAGGGGTACCGGGCGATGGCGGACGGCATCCAGGCCCACCCGGACCTCGCCGGCGTGTTCGCGATCAACGACCCCTCCGCGCTTGGGGCCCGGACCGCGCTCGAGCAGGCGGGCCGGGCGGACCAGGTGAAGATCGTGGGTTTCGACGGTGAGATGGCGGGCAGGCAGGCGATCCGGGAGGGGAAAATCTACGCTGATCCGATCCAGTATCCGGACCGGATGGGGATCATGACGGTGCGAAACATCGTGAGCTATCTCGACGGCGAGGACTTCGAGCGCGTCCACCTGATCCCGACGGAGCTCTACCGGCAGGCGGACGCCGAGCGGGACCCGACGCTCGACCAGGGCCCGTAAGCAGCCAGTTGCTCGAACTTCACCGGACTTCGAAGAGCTATCCGGGCGTGGACGCCCTTCGCGGCGTCAGCCTTTCCGTGGGCGCCGGCGAGGTGCTGGGCCTGGTCGGAGAGAACGGCGCCGGCAAGAGCACCCTGATCCGGGTCGTCTCGGGCGCCGAACGTCCGGACGGCGGCCGGATCGAGTTCGATGGCGAGCCGGCGGTGTTCGATTCACCGGCGGAGGCGCGCCGGCGGGGGATCGCGGTGATCCACCAGGAACTCAGTCTGATCCCGCAGTTGAGTGTGCGCGAGAATCTCTTTCTCGGCGCCGGCTGGTCCCGGCGAGGCTTGGTCCGCCGACGCTGGGAAGAGCGCGAGGCGCGCCGGCTGCTCGGATTGCTGGAGATCGACATCGACCCGGCCGCCTCCTGTTCCGGGCTGTCGCTCGGCGCGCGGCAGGCGGTGGAGATCGCGAAGGCGCTGGCGCAGGGGCCCAGGCTGCTGATTCTGGACGAGCCAACCGCGGCGCTGTCGCCGCGCGAGGCTCGCGCTCTGCTGCGCCAGGTGCGCGAACTCGCGGGTCGCGGGGCTGCCGCGATCTACGTCAGCCATCGACTGGAGGAGATCGAGGCGGTCGCCGACCGGGTCTCCGTGCTGCGCGACGGCGAACTCGTGCGCAGCATCGACCGGCGCCTCCCGGCCGCCGGCGGTGGCGGCCTCGCGCCGCTCGATCGCGATGCGCTGATCGAGGCGATGGTGGGCCGGAGCCTGAGTGCGGAGTTCCCGCCTCGTCTCCACGAGGAGCTCGGCGAACCCCGGCTCGAGGTCAAGGAGCTGTCGGCAGGACACCGTGTCCGTGACGTGTCCTTCAGCATCCGCCGCGGCGAGATCCTGGGGCTCGCGGGGCTGGTGGGCGCCGGCCGTAGCGAGGTCGCGCGCCTGGTCTTCGGCGCCGCAGCGCGCGACAGCGGCGAGGTCTGGCTTGACGGCAGGCGGCTCGACCCGCGGTCGCCGCGCCAGGCGATCGCCGGCGGTATCTGCCTTCTGCCTGAGGATCGCAGAGGCCACGGCCTGGTGCTGGCGCAGAGCGCGCGGGCCAACTTCGCGCTTCCCAACCTGGATCGCTTCCGCCGCCTCCGCGGTGTGGTCGATCGCCGTCGCGAGGGACGAGCCTTCGCCCGATGGAGGGAGCAACTCGACATCCGGCTCGCTCGATCCGGCCAGCGGGTGGCCACCCTGTCTGGCGGCAACCAGCAGAAGGTCGTGATCGCCAAGTGGCTGGAACGCGGCGCGGGGGTCGTGCTCTGCGACGAACCGACCAGGGGAATCGATGTCGGGGCCCGGTACGAGATCTACGAGTGGATCCGCCGCATGGCGTCGGAGGGCAAGGCCGTGCTCCTGATCAGCTCGGAGCTGGAGGAGGTTCTGGGGATGAGCGACCGCGTCCTGGTCATGCACGAGGGGCGGATCCGGGGTGAGATCGCGGAACCGGCGGGTGCCGACCCGGCCGGCGTTCTGCGGATCGCGGCGGGTGTCGGTCTGTCGGAGGAGCCCTCCGTTGCCTGAGGAGACTGGTCAGCCGGTCCGTGGCCGGATGCGTCGCCTGCTCTCGGGTCTGGTCGACCTGGCCGGCCGCCGTCTCTCGATCGTCGTGCTGCTCCTCCTTTGCCTGATTTCCAGCGCGGCGACCTGGCGTGAACAGAACCCGATCACGAAGCGCGCCGGCGCGGCGGTCGCCCGCCAGGTCCTGGAGGTCTGTCCCGCGCCGTGCGAAGTGCTCGTCGTCGTGCGGGACACGGCGGTCGACCGGGCGTTCGCGGCGGCGATCGAGCGCGGCCTCGCGGATGCCGGCGCCCCGGTCGCCGGCCAGGTGTTTGGCCAGCCGCGGGACGTGCGCCTGGAGCTGGAGCGGATTGCCCGCACCGGCGGCTCGGTTGACGCGATTGCCACCCACCGGATCGCGTCGGAGTGGGGCCCGGTGCGGTCGGCCGGAGCGCCGGTCGTGGCGCCGGGGAGCTACTACTGGCCAACCTTCCTGACCCCTCGCAACCTGCTCAACGTGGTCAACCAGAACGCGGACATCGCGATCATCGCGCTCGGGATGACCCTGGTGATCCTGACCGCTGGCATCGATCTCTCGGTCGGCAGCCTGCTGGCGCTGGCCGGAGTGATCGCCGCGGTGACGGCGCAGGAGTGGTTCGGCGGCGCCGCGGCCTCGCCGGCTGGCCTGCTGGCGGCGATGCTTCTTGGCGTGGCGGCCGCTGCGCTGGGCGGTCTGCTGAGCGGGACGATGGTCACCGCCTTCCGGGTGCCGCCCTTCGTCGCCACTCTGGGTCTGATGATGCTGGCGCGCGGCCTGGCCCTGATTCTCGCTGTCGGTCACCAGCGACGTCTGGTGGGCGGTGGCGCCGAGGGCACGCCCGAGGCGGTGCGCGTTGGAGCGCCCGTCTTCGCCTGGCTTGGCAACGGTTCCGTGTTCGGCGTGCCGAATCCGATCCTGCTCATGCTCCTCCTCTTCGTGGCCGCTCACCTGCTGATGACGCGGACCATGTTCGGGCGCTACGTCTACGCCGTGGGCGGCAACCCGGAAGCGGCGCGGCTGTCGGGTGTGCCGGTGACCGCGGTCCTGCTCGCCGTCTACTGTCTGTGCGGAGCGTTCGCCGGGCTGGCAGGCATCGTCGACGCTTCCCGGTTCGAAGGCGGCCGCCCCAACGCCGGCGAGCTGTATGAGCTGCAGGTGATCGCCGCCGTCGTGGTGGGTGGAGCGAGCCTGGCGGGTGGGCGTGGCCGGATCTCCGGGACCCTGATCGGGGCGATGATCATCGCAGTCATTCAGAACGGCCTGAACATTGCGGGTGTCGCGTCCTACGAGCAGAAGGTCGTGTTCGGTGCTCTCATCCTGGCCGCGGTGCTGCTGGACCGGCTTCAGCCGAGACTCCGCCGTCTAAGTCGTAGACCGTTGTAGAACGAGGGTTTGCAGGGGATGACGGCCTCGATCGGCGCCCCACCAAGCCCCGTCAAGGAGCAGGCGTTGGCGGGCGGCGACCGAATCGCTTAGGGACATTTTGCTTAGCCGGGTTCCCGATCCATACTCTCAACGAGACAAGGAGGGTCCATATGCCCAGACAGGAATCGCTAGTCGAAGAACGATATCGGTCCTCATCCTCGGGCTTCACCCTGGCCGGTATTCGACGGATGGCGAAAGGCGTGGATGGTGTCGAGGTCGATGGTGTGACGGTCAACACGTTTCGTCGTGTTCTGCTGGCCGAGATTGGCGGCGTCCGACTGAACGCTGAAGAGGCCCCCTTAGGTCTGTGCATTTATGACTCCGACTCGACGCGGGCGTATCTGGTGTCTAACCGCGCTCGACTCGAAGATGCGCTAGGCGACGATTGGCCGCTCGCAGACCTCAGCGGGGTCGCGGCGACGTGGGCAAACTTGGCGGCGAAGGAGCACTCCCTGTACCTCGTGCTGGTAACGGCATGTGGAGTGCCGCAGACCAAGTTGGAGAAGGGCACTGCCTTCAGAATCGCGACGAAACGCGGGGGTGTGACACTCCACAGGTCTCCCGTTGACTCGGTGATTCTCGCCTTCAGACCTAGTGGAGCCATGAGGCTTCCTCGACCGGATATGGAGTCGCCCTACGTAGAAGATGTCTGGGTTGTGCTAGCAGCCCTTCTGTCGACGTCCAGACAGGGAAGACAGATCGCGTTGGGCGAGATCCTGCTCTCTAGTGCCTTTCACGTCAGCACGGATGGCGATGTCGTGAGCGAGCAGCTTGTAACCATGAGGGTGCGGGCCACAGTTGTCTCTCCGATAGATGGAACTGGCGTTCGGCAATTGCAGCGGGAGGTCCGGTCCAGGGTCTCCAAACTCCAACAGCGCGTAGCGTCCGAGCCAGAGACGGGCGCTGTCGGATCGCTTGTCGAGGCGCTTCTAGCTGAGCAGGTCTACCCGGAAGAAGAAGTGCCCCGACTAAGGTATCTCCGCCTATGGGAGGCATTGGCCGATGCGGCGGGAACCAGGAAACTCCATAGAGTCCCAGAGCTTGGCGCTGAGGATGCGAAGCTTTTGGATGAAGTCCGTCACAGAGTCGCGCATCCTTCCCGACTTCCCGTGGGTGTTAGCGGCGACAAGGCTCTAGGAAAGCTCCGAAAGGCAGCGCTCGTGTGGATTAGGGAGTTTCAGTAGGCGCGGGAGTCCCGAATTGGCGTGGCGTCGCCAGTCCGGTTCCACGATCCAACGCCTCCCCCGACCGTGCGCGACCGTGATGAACGCTCCCGCTCCTTGGCGCGATGCCTCGCCAGACACGCCGCGGAGCGACTCTTTCCTGGCTCGGAGGTTCACCACACAGCTCGCAGGGCTTGCCGCTCGCCGCTTCCAGTATCCCTCCCGCAGGTAGCGGTGTTAGTGGCAACGGCAAGTTGCCCATTCGTGGCAACCGAAAACGGCACAGTTTCCGGCTTGTCGAAGGGGGGCTCCCATACAGCCGTCGCGTGGCATCTTGGTGACGACAGTCGTTCTGGAGAGGACGGAGAAACCAGCGCCTGCGCCTCTGTCCGCGTGGCTGGCCGGGGAGTCTACACAGCGTTGTCAAAGGCCGGGGGAACGGCCTCTTGCGCGGCTTGCGGCCCGCATAGAGACTGACCTATCCCGCCCGCGGCCCGTGACCGCTCACTCCGCCATTGGGCCCGCCCTTGTCGCCGCTTCCGGTGCCGGAAGGCCGGCCGTCACCATCGACTGGAACGCCATCGCCCAGCACGCAGGGTGGAGGCCATCAAGTCATCGAAGGTGAGCGCGAGATCCCGCGTGTTAGCTTCACCCGCGGCTCCACCGTCTGAGACGCAAGCCCTTGTAGAGTGAGTAACCATAGGGCAGAGATGTGTCCCCCAACTAGCCCCCGCAATCCACAACGCGGCGTCTCATAGTCGTCCTCACGGGAGGGTCCCCCAGTAGTCCCCCACCGCCGCTCCGTGGCCCTCCCCTCGGCTACACACAGGGACTACAAATGACCGAGAACCTCACCAAGCTCTTTCCAGAACACTCTGCAGCAGGAGACCGGCGCTGCGCTTGACGAACTCCTATCGAAACGCATTCGTGGCAAGCTAGTCGCTCAAGGCGTGGACGCCGACTCCTTTCCCGTAGACGCTCTGATTCGTCATATCCGCTCCGACTCCGTCGATGACTTCGTCTGGGAAGGAACGGATGAGCGCCAAGCTGTAAGGCTCGACCTCCATGACGTAGCCGACGAGATTGGGGGGCTCGTTGACTCCATGGACATCGGCGAACTCCTGAGTGATTTCACCGAGGAGTACGCCGGCGGCGTCCTTGCTGCCCTCATGGAGGACTGGCCTTACCAGCGAGCCCACGAAGACGGAAACCTCGACGGCTTCAGAGAGCGTCTAATGGTGATATGGAATCAGCCGCTTACGCTCTTTCGCATCCTCCTGACGTGCTCGGCGGAGTGCTTCGATGAGTACGCTGTCGCACTGAGGCGGCCCAAGGAGCGCACGGAGGGCGACGATGTGCGAGAGGCGCTCTTCTTCATTCACGGCAGGCTGCTTCGCACGGCTACCGCCGTTCGCATCTTGCTCGAGCATGGCCTAGCCGACGAAGCCTATGCACGCTGTAGAACGCTCTATGAACTCTACGTCGTCGGATCGTTCATCTCAGATCACGGCGACGAGGCCGGTCGCCGGTATCTCGACCACGACGCCGTCATGCTATGGAGGGGTCTGAAGAGGGAGATCGAATGGGGAGCAGAGGCGGTTCCGGAGAGCATTCGCGGCCCCATCGAGGCCAACGCTCGGGCAGCTATCCGTAAACATGGCGGGTCCTTCGCGCACCCCCACGGGTGGGCTAGCAAGTTCCTGAAGAACAGGCACGGAGAATTCAACGAGCGTCCAAAGATCGAACAGCTTGCACGCGCGACGCTGACAAACGGCAAGCCCCAAGGCCACCCTCCGTTCTACGGCGACTCAAGTCTTCAGGTCCACGCCGGAATCACAGGAGCCTTCGGTCTGGCTGCGGGAGGCGAGGAGATTCTTGCTGTCGGCCATAGTAATCATGGGCTTGAGCAACCCCTCATCACGGCATCAGGCTACATCGCCGCAGCGTCAGGCCTGCTCCAAGCCCATCTGCCTTCTCCGGACCCGTTACAGAAGCTGGTCTACGCTGGGACGTTTGACCGGTTAGCGGAGAGGACCGCTGAAGAGGCGATGGCGTGCGCCGAAGAAGTGGAGCGCGAGACCTTGCGCCTCAAGAAGCTGCGCCGCAAGAAGTAGAGGGGAGCAACAGCCCGTCAGGGCGTAGATCGGCGACCAGCCGCCCCCCGGCGGTTTCCGAGCGGTGGGGTGCCGAAGATTGCCTCCAGGCGGGCCCGCATGACCCGCGGATCGACGTCGACTCCCGTCCAGTAGCGGATCCCGGCGACACCCTGGTTGACCAGCATGCCGAGTCCGTCGAGCGTGGTGCAGCCGCGCTCCGCCGCCGCCTGGAGCAGGCGTGTCTTCGGGGGATTCGGAATCACGTCCGCGACCACCATTGCGGGCTGGAGGGTGTCGGTGTCGAGCGGCAGTTCGGCGTCCACATCGGGGAACAGGCCGATCGAGGTGGCGTTGATCACCACGTCGACTGTCGCCGGGAGCCGGTAGACACCACGCCAGTGTTCGAACCGGGCCCGGGCTGTGGTGTGTCGGCCGATGTGGGCCGCGAGTTCCTCGCCCCGTTCGCGAGTACGGTTGACGATCGTGGTCTCGGCTGTGCCCGCCAGCGCCAGCTCGACCGCGATCGCCCGCGCGGCGCCGCCGGCGCCGAAGATCAACGCCCGCTTTCCGGCCGCCGGCGTGATCTCCTCGAGGGAGCGGAGGAAGCCCTTGCCGTCGGTGTTCTCGCCCATGAAGCGTCCGTCGGCGTCGCGGACGACGCAGTTCACTGCCCCGATCAGGCGGGCCGACTCGCCGAGGCCGTCGAGATGCTCGACTACCGCGACCTTGTGCGGCAGCGAGCAGTTGAAACCTGCCCAGCTCATGGCGCGGGCCCCTGCGACCGCGTTGGCCAGGTGACGGGGCGGCACTTCGCAGTTCAGATAGCGCCAGTGCAGGCCGTGGTGGCGGAAGGCCGTCTCGACCATCTCGACGGTCGGATTCTCGGCGGCCGGGTCCGCGAAGGAACCGACGATGTGGGGCAGAAAGTTCATGTTCGACAGTCTCCTGCGAGAGAGGCGATGGTCGTTGGCGGCGTTGTCTCTTCCCGAAGTGGCGCGACGGGACCGGCCCGTGGTCGCTGCCGGTTTGAGCATAGGTAATCGGGGCAGTCCTGGTCTTTCCCGCACAGCCAGCGACGCTCGATTGTGTGGGCCGAGCGGCTCCAGGACGTGTTCGCTACCCGGCCGGAAGCGCGACTAGCTCGCGGCGCGGGCCAGGGACTGCCTCCCGTCGTCCACCAAACTACTCTTGCCCGACGGGCGCCGTCTGCGACCTAGTTGCTACAGCGCCTCAGATCTTGTTCAACAGGTGCGCCGCGATGCTCTTGGCGGGGCCGATGCCCTTGGGGTGCCCCACGCAGAAGAAGAGTTCAAAGAGAACGGAACCTCGCGAGTTCTTGAGTTCCGCGGATTCTGCAAGGAGTCTGCCGCCGAAGGCCTCTGAGAGTCGTTCCCGGTAGATGCTTGTCAGTCCGGCCACGCCGGGCTCTCGTGTGGTGTCAGCAGTCTCCCAGAGGCTCTGCTGGGGTGCAGGACGGTAGAGACTCAGCCAACTGTCGTCCCCATACACATGGCGCAGGCGCTCCGCCCATTTCGGTGAGATATCGGCCGGTTGGCGGGACTGGGGCAGCAGACGAGCGACCGCGCTCACCGGGAAGAGGATCCATGTGTCGAAGCAGTTGAGAGTCGCCACGTGCCTCAGGGTCTTCATGGAGACCTGTGTTGCGAACGGATCCAGGAAGAGAACGCCCCGGACGTTCGATGGCGGCTTCAGTCCCTGAAGATAGGAGTTGGCTTCGTCGTTCTGGACTCGGATGTCCCGGCCGACGTACGCGGGCCGCAATCCGTCGAGGGCGGCACAGCGGTTCGGATCCTTCTCGATGAACACCAGTCGATCAAATGGCGGGTCTGAGACCTCAAGGGCCCTACGGACAGAACCGTCGAGGAACTCGTCGGCGCCGTCGGTCGGTTTCCTCAACTGGACGCTCCCAGTTCCTGCGAAGGCGTCGATGTACCAGAGCCGAAACGGCTGGTTCTTGAGGGCGGTGGTGTACGCCTCCAGGTATCGCTGCAGGACGTTGAGCTTCGCCTTGGTCCAGGCACCGCCGAAGCGCTCGTGAGCCATCGCCCCGGACCCCATCACCCGGCCAGTTGACCGGGAAACTCGTCGTATGTCCTGCCCAGCAGCAGACGGCCGTTGCGGCTCTTGCGGGCGCCGCCCCACTGCTTGAAGAAGAATGGCACACCCTGCCGGCGACACTGATGGAGGATGCCGAGCAGCCAGTCCTCGCGCATGGGGCGCGCGCCAGGGCCGCTTTCCCCGCCAGCGATGACCCAATCGATGGCGGTGAGGTCGAAGGGGCCCAGGTCCTCGAGCAGGGGTTCGATCGAGGCGAAGCGCATGGCGGCGGGCGTCTCGCGCAGCGCGTCGAGGCGAGGCAGGCCCTGGCTGCGATTCTCGACGCTGACACCGAACCAGACGTTCGGGAGCTTGCCCATCCATGCGAGTTCCCCGCTCAGCAGTTCCCGCATGCGGTCGTGGCGCTTCGTGAGAACCTGGTAGGTGTGCCGCCGGACCTCGCTCATCACCTGACCCACCTCGGCTATGTAGGCCTCAGGCACTTGCGGATGGAAGAGATCGCTCATCGAGTTCACGAAGATCCGGCGCGGCCGGCGCCAGCGCCGTGGTTGGTCGAGCTTGGCGGGCACCGGCCGAAGGTCGAAGCCGTGCTCGAATGGGTGCCCGGGCACGCCACGGAAGCGTTCGGTGAAGCGCTCCGCGTAGCAGTGGGCGCAGCCGGCGCTAACCTTGGTGCACCCGAGTACGGGGTTCCAGGTGGCGTCGGTCCACTCGATCGTGCTGTTGTCGGCCATTGCTGTCTCCGCTTGCCGTTGGAGACCAAGGTTTGTCGCTGGCGCGTTGAACAGTAAGCGGAAATAGGGCGGAAATCAAGCCTGAGCGGTTGCTGGCCAAGACTTCCTTCGACCAGTCGACGCCGCGCTCTCCGTTTACGTCGTCCACGGCCGGCGTGTCGTTCCAGGCGAGGAGCATGCGGACGCAGCGGCAGGAGCGGGCCGTGAGTTGGATCGCCGTTGTGAAGGCGCGGTGCCCGAAGATAGAACAGGGACGCTTGAGGCGTCCCTGGGGTCAGAACGATCAGAGGCCGTGTTTCCCTGTCTGGGCGGCAGTCCGATGGGTCGTCTTGCGCTGAACGCTACCGCTCTAGAGTCCGATCGACAACCTATCCAAGTCCTTGGGGGTGTCCCAGTCCGCTCCCGTCGGCTTTCGTCGCGCCAGAGTTCAGGGCATAGGGTAGGCAGTCGCGGGCGGAATCGACAGAGGGGAGGCCGGGATGGACGTACGCTTCGCATTCGCGCTTCTGATCTTGGCGGTGGCCGCCTGCGGGGGCCAACAGGAGGCCGAACCAGCTACACCAGTTGGCGAGGAGGTGGCCGATGCCGGCCCGATCCATCTCGGCGGCTGCATTCTGCTGTCTCCCATCGGCGATGTGCCTGACGACGTGTACCAGCTCACGGACGTCACTCCGACCGATGCGATGCCGCCCTTCACCAAGGAACTGCAGGTCTACGGCCTCAAGCTCGCGGCACGCGACGACATCTCTGACGACTACATGCGACTGGTCGCGAGGACGATCGCCGAGTCGTTTCCGCAGGATGCCGGGCTTGACGCCGATCTTCAGCGCGAACTGCTCGCGAACCACTACCGCTACAGGGCGCTGATTCCGGTTCCCCTGGGGTTCGACTACAGCTTCATGGACGAAACGGACGAGCGCTGGGCGGCGATCGAGCGCGACAACTCGGTCTGCGACGTGATCATGCAGGACGTGCCCGAAGGCCAGGTGATGGAGGTGGTCGAGCACATCCTCCACTACGTGACGGACATTGGCCTGCACTACACGTTCCCGGACGTCTGGGGCATTTCGGAGGACTCGGAACTCGCGAGGGCGATGGCGAAGGCCGACGACGAGGGCTACTACCAAGCGCACCAGTACGAGGACATCGCCGACGAGGAGGTGCGCTTCCGGGTCCAGATGCAGGAGTTCGCCTACTGGTTCATCTCGACCGCCTGGAATCTTCAGGCGCCCTACGGACCTGTGTGGGAAGAAGAGTGGACGATTCGCGACCAGGAGGACCTGCGGCAGAAACTGCCGTCGATGTACGCGGCCTACGAGGAAACCGCGGCGCGTGTGATGGTGGCGCCGAGCCTGGCGACGCTGGCGGAAATCGGCCCGACCCGAGCGGAAGAGCGACCGGAAAGCGAGTAGAGTAAGCGGTTTATGACGATTCTGCTCAAGAGTCAGGCGGAACCTTCGCGGGGAGCGGTCGACCCCCTGTTCCGCGACGCGGAGCAGCGGGCGCGGGCCTTCTCGCTGTTTCCGGAGTCCCGTGATCCGCATGTCGCCGCCGGCAGCGGGCGGATCGCCGGTCTGATCTCCGACCGGCGTATTCGCCGCACGCTCAAGAGTCTCGCCGTCCTCGAGGTCGACGAGTACATTCGCCGTACGGTTGCTCCGGCCGAAGACCCGGGCCGCGTCGGCGCCGGGGAGGTCCTGGCCGCGACGAGTTGGGACCTGGTGGAGGAGCGCCACCACGGTCCTCTCTACGCGGCCGTGTTCGAGACCGGGATCGATGGCTGGCGTCGCCGGTTCGGCGTTCTCGCCCAGGAGCGTTCGGTGCAGAACGGTGTCTGGATGCCGGAGCACCATAGCCTGGCGGTCGACGTGATTCGCTCCTACGCGGGTCGCAACCTCCCCATCGTCGCCTTGATGGATACGCCGGGAGCGGACGCGGGCGAGTTGGCGAATCGCGGTAACCAGGCCCACGCGATCTCGCGGCTGATCGCGGAGATGGCTCAGCTTCACGCGCCGACGGTGGGCATCGTGCTCGGCAACGGCTACTCGGGCGGCGCCAT
>Ga0209543_1001736_pt1 | contig 18022 bp, 14 predicted proteins | sample MesohylFT_FD_187296 | JGI IMG/M metagenome (GOLD analysis project Ga0209543, IMG submission 187296) | Host-associated microbial community of the marine sponge Aplysina aerophoba from Gulf of Piran - sponge mesohyl, lysed by freeze-thaw... | ecosystem: Host-associated > Porifera > Sponge >...
AAGGGCGGAACGAGCGGTGGTTTCGTGGACCAGCGGGCGAAGCGGTTCTCGTTGAGTCGTTCGAGGCGGTCGGGGCCGTAGTAGCTGCGGAAGCTGCCGAGTTCCGGGTCGGTTATGCGGTGGCCGAGGTTCGTGAGGTCGACGAGGCCGAACGAAGCGACGACGAGGACGGCCCAGAGGACCGCGATCGTCCGGCGTTCAGCCGGGGCGGGTGCCCGGGCGTCGAATCCGAAGAGCCCCAGCCCGAAGACGACGCCGCAGCCGGCGGCCGAGGCGTTCAGCACACAGTCGTAGAAGTCGCCTACCCGGACCCAGACGAGCCACTGGACGAACTCGTCGGCGAGCCCGACGAGCGAGGTCAGGACGGCAGCGGAGAACGCGGCGATGATGGCCGACCGGCCGCCACGCAGGAAGGCGCGGTAGAGCAGCAACGCGACGAGCCCGTAGAGGACGAGGTGCATCCGTTCGAGAGCGGACTCCTCGGGCCGCCCCCGGCCCATCGCCGTGGCCTGCACCGCGGCCCAGGCCGCCCCGACGGCGAGGGCGGCGTAGTTCGTCCACCGCAGCCGCTTCGCGGTCCGAACCACCCAGATTACGAACGCCGCCGCCGCGATCCAGAACAGGATCGTCGGCACGATGATGAGAAGCGACCGGTCGACTTCTTCCTCAATCCACCGTGTCAGCCGGCCGAGGAACGGCGCCGAACCAACGATCCAGAGCACGAGGAGGATCGGTGCGGCGAAACCGGTCGGGCGGGCGGGCTTCAGGGACACACGGCTATCATGAACCAACCGGAAGCGGAAAGGAGCCCCCAATGGCCGAACCTGCACTGCGTGCTGCTCACGACACCACAGAGACCCGGCACCCTCGTCCCGTCTCCGCGAACAGCGGAGGCGACCTGAGAGAGGCGCTCGACGACTTCCTCGAACTGAAGGAGATGGCCGCCGCTCAGGAGGCGGATCGTGCCCTGCACGATCAACCGCAGATGGTGAGTCGCTTCTACGACGTCGTCACCAAGTTCTACGAGTACGGCTGGGGGCAGTCGTTCCACTTCTGCCCCCGCCGTTCCGGGGAGGGCCTCCAGGCGGCACTGCACCGTCACGAGACCGGCGTGGGCGAACTCCTGGCCCTTGAGCCGGGAACGAGGGTCGCCGATATCGGATGCGGCGTCGGCGGGCCACTGGTCACGATCGCCAGGGCCACCGGCGCCAGCATCACGGGTATCAACTTCAACGCGTACCAGATCGCGAGAGGCGAGCGATCGGTGCGCCGCGCCGGTCTTCAGGAAACGTGCGACTTCCTGCTCGCCAGCTTCATGGACGTGCCTCTCGAAGACGGCCACTTCGACGCCGCGTACTCGTTCGAAGCGACTTGCCACGCGCCCGACAGGGCCCTCTGCTTCAAGGAGCTCCATCGGCTGCTCAGGCCGGGAGGCGAGCTCGCCCTGATCGACTGGTGCCTGACCGACAACTTCGACGAGGAGAATCCAGTCCATCGCGACATTCGGGACCGGCTCGAGTTCGGAAACGCGACGCCCAACATGCCCACGACCTCTCGCCAGCTCGACCTGGTCCGAAGCGCCGGTTTCGAGGTTCTCTCGAGCTGCGACCAGGCGCTCGAAAGCGAACCGGGCACTCCCTGGTATCGGTCGCTCCAGGGACGTGACTTCTCACTCGCATCACTCGGACGGATTCCCGTCGGCCGATGGTTCACCGCCAGGGCGACCAGCCTGCTGGAGCTGCTCCGCATCGCGCCCGCCGGCACCAGTGAGGCCGCCCGCATCCTCAACGTGGCAGCCGACTCCCTCGTCGAGGCCGGCGTGGCGGGCATCTTCACGCCCTCCTTCCTGATTCACGCGCGCAAGCCGGGCGGCGACTCGATCTCTTCGTAGCGGTTGGAGGTCCGTCATGGGCTTCAGAACGCGCCGTTCAAACCACCGGGAGCCCCCAACCTCCGACGATCTCCGTCTCGCCGGCTATCCCCACCCCTTCCCGGACGGCTGGTACCGGCTGATGACCTCGAAGTCGCTCCGGCGCGGACAGGTGCGCTACCTTGAGTGCCTCGGCAGGTCGCTCGTCGTGTGGCGCAGCGAAGACGCGGACGACGTGCACGCGATGCAGGCGTTCTGCCCCCACCTCGGCGCGAACCTCAGGCATGGCCGCGTCCGCGAGGACCGCATCGAGTGCCCGTTCCACAACTGGCAGTTCACGGGTGACGGGCGGCCGGCCTGCGTGCCCTACAGCGACACGGCGCCGACCCGAGTCGCCGCCGAGAGCTTCCCGGTACAGGACGTGCATGGGCAGATCTTCATGTATCACCGCAGCGACGGCGCCAGACAGCAGGCGGGCGATCAATTGCCGTACCCCGTGCCCCGCCTCCGGGAAGTCGACGACGGGAGCTTCGTCTACCGCGGGCACTACGACGCCGGCCGCGTTCACATGCACATCGTCGAGTTCGTCGAGAACGCCGCCGACTTCGCCCACTTCATCTACATCCATGAACAGATGAACGTTCCGTGGACCGGAATCCCGGTTCCCGGCATCAAGATCGAACACACGCCCGGCGTGGAGTTCCCCAAGGACCGGCCCTGGACGATGCACTTCCTCGACGAGGCCGTGCTCAAGTTCCGCGACCGTCCTCTGGAGCGGACACGGACACGGGCCCGGGCCACAGTCACCGGTCCGGCCAGCATCGTGAACTTCAGGTTCTTCATTCCCGACGCCGGTGAGATCGACCTGTGCCAGACGCACTTGCCGGTCGGGCCGCTTGAGCAGCAGGTCGATTTCCACTGGTTCGCCGATCGAAAGCTCCCGCGCTTTCTGGTCTGGTACGTCGTCGGCAGCTGGATCTCGCAGTGGCGTCACGACATCGAGATCTGGGAGAACAAGACCTATCTCGACCACCCGACGCTCTGCCGCGACGACGGGCCCGTCGTTCGCATGCGGCGCTGGTACCGGCAGTTTTGCCCGGACGCGCAGCCGGCGGCAGGGTCGCCGCAGGAAGCGCCGGGCGAACCAGCCGAACGCAGGCTGGTCGGAGTGGCCTCCAACTGAACGTGCCGCGGACACTCACATGGACATGTGTCCTGCTGGCCGGACTGACCGCGCCGGCGCCGGCGGCCGATCCGGAGGCGAGCCCGGTGCTCCGCATCGAACGCTGGATCGAGGGCGGCGGCCGACTCGACTGGTCCCGCCAGGGCGAGTGGCTGGCCTACGACAAGGCCGGAGAGGACGGCCGCTACGACATCTACATCACGTCGACGGACCTCCTGGCCGAGCGCTGCCTGACTTGCGAGATGTACGCGTTGCGGAAGGACAACGCGATGAACCCGGTCTGGCACCCCGCCGGCGAACGCCTCATCGTCCAGGTGCAGAGCCGCCCCAAGCGGCTCAAGTTCATTGCCGATCCGCTGCAGCTCCTGACTCCCGACCGGGCGGTGCACAGCGAGCTCTACGACATCGACCGCAAGGGCAAGCACTTCACGCTTCTGACCCGGTTCGGCGACAACGGCACCGCGGTGCTCGATCCCCACTTCGCCTTCGACGGCGAGCGGCTGTTGTGGAGCGAGCGCGTCAAGGCGCGCAAGGGCCGCTACGGCGCCTGGCAACTGCGCAGCGCCCGATTCCAGGTCGGCCGCACCGGCATCCCCAAACTACGCCGGATCCAGTCGTACCCGGTGCCCACCGACGCGCTGATCGTGCCCCAGGGCTACACCCCCGATGACCGCGGCGCCCTGGTCGCGGCGAACTTCGAACCCGGGCAGTCGCCCGACAGTCTCGATCTCTACCGAATCCGCTTCGACGGCGGCGAGCCGGAACGGCTGACCCACACGCGCGGCGGAGCCGAGGAGTACGTCCGGCTGTCGCCGACCGGCCGCCACCTCGCCTTCACGTCGAATGCCGAGATCCGCGGCACGGAACCCGGACAGTCGGTGCCGCCGACAGCCCGACGCGAGCTGTGGTTGATGGACGCGGATGGCTCGAACAAACGCCGGCTCACCTTCTTCAACGACCCGCCCTCCGACCACAGCCTGGGCCACACCTACGTCGGCGACCTGGCCTGGAGCCCGCGCGGCGACCAGATCGCCGTACACGTCATGTGGGGCAGCGAGGATGGCGGGCGACCGCGAGAAGCGGTGTACCGTATCGATCTTGTTCCGTCCTTCCGGCGCTAGCAGTATCGTCGCCGCTTCGCGGCGCGTGGACGTGGCCGCCTGCGGCGGCAGCCGGCCAGAGGGCCGGCGCACCCAGTCGGTGCCGCTCACGCCCTGGACTCGCAGACGCAACACCACCCCACTCGAGGAATCCGCATGAGAAGACGTCCTGCCTCGTTCCTGCTCGCCGCCCTGCTGCCGGCGCTCCTTGCCGCACTACCCGCGATGGCCCAGGACGACACCCATGTGTTCCGCGGCGCCCGGCTGCTGCCCATCGCCGGTCCGCCGATCGACGACGGCGTCCTCGTCGTCCAGGGCGGCAAGATCACAGGCGTCGGCGGCCCCGACACGAGCACGCCGCGCGGGGCGGTCGAGCACGACGTGTCCGGCAAGGTGCTGATGCCCGGCCTCGTCGACACCCACTCCCACGTCGGCTCGGTTTCGGGGGGCGACCGGTCCGCGCCGCTCCACCCGGACGTGAGGAACCTCGACTCGATCGACGTTGCCGCCGACAGCATCTGGCGCGCCCGATCCGGCGGCATCACGACGCTGAACATCATGTCGGGCTCCGGGCACCTCATGTCCGGGCAGACCGCCTACGTCAAGCTGCGCGACGGCGCCCGCACGATCGAGGACTGGCTCTACTGCGACGACCCGATCAACGGCATCTGCGGCGGCATGAAGATGGCGAACGGCACGAACTCGATCGGCTCGCCGCCCTTCCCCGGCACGCGCTCCAAGTCGGCGGCCCTCGTGCGAAACCTCTACCACGAGGCGGTCGAGTACCGGGACAGGATGGCCGAGGCGGAGGCAAGCGAAGACGGGGACGACGAGGACGAACCGGCCAAGCGCGACCTGCGCATGGAGGCGCTGGCCCAGGTGCTGGCGGGCGACCGGATCGTCCAGCACCACACCCACCGCCACAACGACATCGCCACCGTGCTGCGGCTCAAGGAGGAGTTCGGCTTCCGGGTCGTCGTCCAGCACGGGACGGAATCCTGGAAGGTCGCCGAAGAACTTGCCGCCGCCGACGTGCCGGTGTCGATCACCTGGATCGACGCGCCGGGCGGAAAGGAGGAGACGATGGACTGGAACATGGAGATGGGCGCGATCCTGGAACAGGCCGGCGTCGACGTCAGCTTCAACACGGACGACTCGGTGACCGATTCGCGTCTCCTCTTCCGGGCCGCAGCGATCGCCGTCCGCTACGGCATGTCGCGCGACAAGGCGATCGAGGGCCTGACTCTCGCGCCGGCGCGGGCACTCGGACTCGATGACCGGATCGGCTCGCTCAAAGCCGGCAAGGACGCGGACTTCGTCGTCCTCTCCGGCGATCCGCTGAGCGTCTACTCGAAGGTCGAGCAGACCTGGGTCGAGGGAACGATGATCTACGACCGCTCGAACCCCGACCACCGCAAGTACGCGGTCGGGGGCTACAAGGTCTACCGGACCACGGCCCACGAAGACCACATGACCCGGCAGTTGCTCGAGGGAGAGACACGATGAAACGACTGGCAGCTTGCTCGACAGCAACTGGGTGCGCCGGCCTTCTGGCCGGCATCCGGCGCAAAGCGCCGGCTTTCGAAACTTCTGCCGCACCAGTCACCACCTTCTTCGTAGCTCTGGCCGCCCTGGCGGCCCTCACCGCCGTTCCGACCGCGGCCCAGGTTGCGGTTCGCGCGGGCACGCTGCACACGGTTTCCGGGCCACCGATCGAAAACGCGGTCGTGATCGCCGGCGCGGACGGCAAGATCGAGTGGGTCGGGCCGGCGGCAGACGCCAACATTCCCGACGGCATCGAGGTCGTCGAAGCGGCCGTCGTCACGCCCGGCCTCGTCGACCCGCACTCCGTCGTCGGGCTCTCGGGCGCGTTGAACAGCAACGTCGGTCCCGTCCGCGACCAGGATCAGCTCGAACGCTCCTCGCCGATCCAGCCAGACCTGCGGGCGATCGACGCCTACGACGCGAACGAGACCCTGGTCGAGTGGGTCCGCTCCTACGGCGTGACGACAATGCACACCGGTCACGGGCCCGGAGCTCTCGTCAGCGGCCAGACGATGATCGCGAAGACCCGCGGCCGGAACGTCGACCAGGCCGTCGTCGTCCCCGCCCGGATGCTCGCTTCCACGCTCGGCAACGCGGTGTCGTCCAACTTCCAGTCGCCGGGGACATCGGCCAAGGGAATCGCGATGCTCCGCAATGCACTGTTCGGGGCCCAGGCGTACCTGGATCAGGTGCAGCAGGCGGCGGAAGCCGGTACGGAGGATGGCGACGAAGCCGAGGGTGACGAGGCTGACGGGGAAGAGGGCGACGCCAAGCCTGCGCCCAAGGCCCCGGCGCGCGACCTCTCCAAGGAAGCCCTGGGCCAGGTGCTCGAGGGCGAGCTGTCCCTGCTGATCACGGCGAACACCGTGCCCGAAATCGCCTCCGCGCTCAGGCTGCAGCAGGAGTTCGGCTTCGACCTGGTGCTCGACGGCGCCGCCGAGTCCTACCTGCTGCTCGACGAGATCCGCGAGGCCGGCGTGCCCGTCCTGCTCCACCCGACGATGAGCCGGGTCCGCAACGGTTCCTACGAGACCGCCGCGTCGCTCGCCGACGCCGGCATTCCGTTCGCGATCCAGACCGGATTCGAGGGCTACGTCCCGAAGACCCGCGTCCTGCTCTGGGAAGCGGCCATCGCCGCCGCCAACGGCCTCGGCATGGAGCGTGCGCTGGAAGCCGTCACCCTGAGCCCCGCGCGCATCCTCGGCATCGACGACCGCGTCGGCTCGATAGAAGTCGGCAAGGACGCCGACCTCGCCCTCTTCGACGGCGACCCGTTCGAGTACACGAGCCACATCTGCGGTGTGATCATCGAGTCGGAGGTGATGTCGACGGAGTGCCGGTGAGGTAACGATGGACGTACTCCCGCTAACTCCACGCTGATTCACCAGCGGGGGTGCTGCATCAAGCCACCCCCCGGAACACCCATCTCCCCGCTTCTCGGACGCTGCAGACGGTTCGCTGCGGCCCTCCAGACCTTCAAGCCACGCTTCACTCGGAGAAACCCTGACGATGGCGAAACAACAGGAACCACTTCCCCTGGGAGTTAAGCCGAGCCCGACATCCGATCCCGGACCGTCTCTGGCGGAACTGCTCAAGAAGGCCGACCGCGCCCGGCGAGTTCTCGCTGCCCAGGTCAAGAAGGGGGAGGCCGATCTGACGGTCCAGGACGTCGAGAAAGTCATTACGGCCCTCCAGTCGATGGAGACCAACCGCGTCCTTTCCGAACTCGAGAGGCAGCGCGTCGGCCTTACCACAGCGCGCAAGGAAACGTTGGCGCGGCGACGCGAGGATCTGGAGCGCGCCGCAAAGGCGGCCGGCTGGAAGATCCGACGCTTCCAGCGCTACGACTACGTGGATTGCTTTGGCGTGTACTACAAGCAGGAGAAGGTCACGATCAAGCTGGGCAGCGAGGATCTGTTCACAGTAAGCGAGGTCAATGGCTCACGGCTTCTGTCAACGCTGCAAACCCAGAAGCAACAACTCGATGCGCTTCCTTTCGACCGCGCAGAGTTCTTCGCGACGCTCAAGGCCGCGATCTCTCTGGCTCGTGTACTCGGCAGGGACCGCGACGGCAAGGTGCTTGTTCGCGACCTCCATCCGCTTGTCGTTCTCGTCCGGCAGAGCGGCAACCAGCGGTTCATCAAGCGACCAACCCACAAGTGCTTCACTGAGTACCCGATGCCGCAGTTCGCCTACGACCTGGCCCGTTTCGGCCGGGACGGTTGGATGGCAGGGCGAGGCGAGCGGCTGAGCAACCAACCCCCCAACATGGCCTCGATCACCAAGGGCGTCACCGTGACCCTTCCTCCGCTCGGCGGCGGAAAGGGTGAACAGATCTGCGCGCTCTACATCCAACGAGCCCAGGGTTGAAGATCTCGCCTTTCGAAGTACTGGTCCAGCTCGCCGAGACAGGAACCCCGCCGGCTGATGACGAGGCGGTCGCCCGCTTCTCAGCCGGGCTCGAGACGACCGTCGACCGGTTCGACCAGGAGACTCTGCCGTTCCTGGCCGCCGGCGGAAGTGAGCTTCAGTTCCTTTACGGGCCATACGGCCGCGGCAAGACACACCTGCTTAGGGTCCTCGGTCACTCGGCTCGCAGAAGGGGATTCGTCACCGCACCTGTGGACTGCGCGGACGGCGAGAGCCCGTTCAAGTCTCTGATCTCGACCTACCGATGGATCGCCGCCAGGATGACACCAGCAACGACGACAGCCGGTAGCATTGCCACATGGCGCGAAGTCGGCGTACCTGGAGTGATCGAGGCCTGTCTCCAAGACCGCGAGATGTCCCAGCACACAGACGTTGTCGAACGACTCAGAGCGGACCGGTCACTCGCACCTGACTTCAGGAACGTAGCAATAGCCTACTCCACCTGCACCGCCAACCGGGAACCCGACGAGAGCCTCATGGGGCAGCTCGCCGCCATGTTGGTGGCGGATCCGACCTATCGTGTCACGGTTGGTCCGCTGTACCGGAACCACCCGGAACTCCCGAGACCTCTGGGAACGCTCGCCCCAAGGAACGCCGCAAGCTGGCTTCGCTCGCTGCTCTCGCTTCCTCGCGTTCTCGGGTACCCGGGTCTGGTCGTCTTCTTCGACGAGACGGAGACCGCACTGCACCGGGGTAGCCCCCGGCAACAGCAGACCCACTTGGCCCACATCCGGACGTTCGTTGATCATCTCGCCACAGGCGCCTACAAAGGCTGTGCGGTCTACTACGCGGTCGCGGAGGAGTTCATGGACATAGCCGAAACCAACCTCAACGCTCTTGCCCAGAGGATTCAGCGAGTCACGGTTGGCGATTTCGACACCGTTCCGCCAGCGAACCCACGCGCCATTTGGGTCGACATCGACGAACTCACCGTTCCCTCCACCAGCGACCCGCGATTCTTTGAGGAGCTGGCGGGTCGCATCCTCGCGCTCGGAGATGAGGCAGGAATCAGGGAGTCGAACCTGGCCTCGGTACGAACGTACGCCTCAAGCCTAGCCAACAGATACGCCCACGACCTCAATGACGGTCGCGTCCGCGAGTTCGTCAAGGACGTGGCGGAGTTGACGCTGGGCGTCGCCTGACTCCTTCCAAACCCGATCCCCTTCAACCCCAACGACACCCGGAGCAAACCCATGGAACAGCACGAGGCGCTGGAACTCTGGGAACGTCTGGGCGCTGAAGGCAAGGCGCCGACGGACCTGATCCGGGCGACGTACAGCCTGCCCAGCTTCACAGTCGGTTTCGACTCGTGGGTTGATCGACTGGCAAAGCGCTATCTCGCCGGACTCTCTCGCCGGACCGCCCACTTCAAGCTTGCGTTGGCCCCTTACGGCGGAGGCAAGACCCACTTCCTCATGAGCCTGGGGGTCGAGGCGCGGCGGCAGAACTTCGCTGTCTCCTACGTCCCGTGCAGCGACGATGTCAGCCTCGACAAGTCGCTCGACCTCTACCGGGAAACCGTGAACGCCTCCGGCTCCCGAATCGTGAGGAGCCAGGAATCCTCTCTCTCGTCGACGCCGCTGTGGAAGCAAAACGGAGCGAAATCGAACGCCGCTCCGTCCCGGATCCAGAGGCCGCCCTTGGCCAGTGGATCCACACGATAGGTCGACGGTCCTTTGAGGAAAACGCCTTCGGGCGTGTGATGGCGGCAGCGCTCAATGCCTCGTCTGGGGGTGAGACGTCGCCTATCGGTGACGCAGCAGAACGCTGGCTCCAGGGCGACGCCAACACCCTGACAAGGGACGAGCTGGCGGAGCTCCGGCTCGCCAAACCGCGTGCAGCCGACGCCCAACGCCTTGGACAAAACCTGCTGCTTTCCCTCGTGCAGTTCCTTCCCGAAACCGGGGCCTACGGACTCACACTCCTGGTCGACGAGGTGGAGAACCTCTTCCAGATCAGGCAGGGAAGGGCCAAGAACAAACTGCTCGCCGCCATGCGAATCTTGGTGGACGCGCCTACCGGTGTGCCGGGCGGCTTGCCGCTGTTCGGCGTCTTTTCCGCTACTCCGGATGTACTTGAAGACCTCCGGCAGTACCCTGCAGTCGCGCAGCGGTTGGCTGTGCGTGGGGCGCCATTCGGCGAGGGGAACGACCTCGCCGTGCAGCTACCGCTCAAGGCGGTTCAGGGCCAGGAGGATCTGCTGGAAGGCATCGGCGCCAGACTCATCGACGTCGGGGCCCTGGCACTGGGTGTGGACTTCGATGTCGAGCTTCAAGAACGGAACGCAAGGCGGTTGGCGCGCGTCGCAGCGCAGCGCAGCCTGGATGTTGACGCCCGGCGACTCTTCGTCAAGACCTGGGTCAGCCTGCTCGATCTCCAGGCATCCACTCGTCAGCGCGATTTCCCGGAGGGCGAGTTGGCGGATCGGTACCGCGGTTCGTTCGACTCCCTGGAGCAAGCGGAAGGGGAGGGATTCGAACCGTGAACCGCGGCCCCAGGGTTCATCACAGGAGCTATGGAGAAGGCGTGGTCTTGGGAGACCCGACCATCCTCCAGCCCACGGTCGACTTTGGCTACATGTCGACCCCCGTGCCGCGCGGCCAACTTCAGTGGCTCGACGTGCCCGATCCGCAGCCAGGAGTCAGACCACCCTCACCACCGAGGCTCAAGAATCGGTCCCGCAGCACACGAGGCGGACCACTGCCTCCCAGGGGGAGTTCACCCACTCCGCAATCCCGCGACACGCCCGGTGTTGTCACGCCCTCCCCACAGGAAGGAGGCTGGGGGCACGGTGTCGTCCCCAACTCCCACGATCCGGCAAACGGTCTCGAGCTGGACGAGAAGCCCTTGGACTTCCCTCCTCAGGTCGCCGAAGCGCGACGCGCCATCCTGGCTCTGAGACTCGGCCAAGTTCTCGAAGAGAACGTTGAGCACCTCAGCGTTGGCCTCGACTCGCTCCACTCGACCCTGCTCCGGTCAGTCGACGAAGCGGTCTCGCGCCGCCCTCAGTCCCTGCTGTTCGAAGGTGCGTGGGGTACAGGAAAGACTCACCTCCTGACCCTGCTCACCGCGCTCGCCCGAAAGCGAGGCATGGCCTCGGCGCGAGTGACCCTCGACGGTGAGGGGATCACGTTCGCAGAGCCCATGGGCCTCCTAAAGTACATGCTGAGCTCTCTCCGCTACCAGGATGAGGCCATACCTTCGGGACTCACCGAACGGCTGAGGCAAGTGCGCCGCCAGTACCCACCCGAGGCGGTCCGCGGACGACTGGGGCGGACTATCGGTCGGGCGTTGCTCGAGATTCCTCTGCAGGCCTACGATGACCCTGAGGTCATCAACGTTCTCCACGACTACTTCACCCTGAGTGTCCCCAAGACGAGGGCGATGGAGGCCCTCAGGCACCTGCGCTACTACTCCAGTTTGCCGGCACTCGGCGCGTGGAAGCTGAGCGAACGACCTCGCCGCTTCCGCGAACTGCTGTCGCGCTGGGCCGAGTTCTGTGTCATGACAGGCGCTACGGGACTCACCATCGTGTTTGACGAGTTGGACGTCGAGTACGCGCAGACGATGTACCGCAAAGACCGGCAAGAGCGGAGGCGCCGGCTTCTCCGCGTTCTCGGAGACCTGAGATCCTGGCGTCGCCCGCTCCTGATCGCCTTTGGAAGCGCTCCGTCGGCCGGAGACGCCGCCGACGACGTGGCCTCCCATGTGGAAGGGCTGATCCGAGTTCGTGCGCCGACACTAACCCTCGCCGACACATGGGCACTGGCAGAGAAGCTTCGGGCCGTCTACGAGACGGCGTACGGAGAAACAACAGGCGACGCCACCTTGCAGATCAAGGAACTGGCAAACAAGCTGTCGGCCAACCTGAATCCCACGCACAGGGAATTCGTGCGAGGCCTGCTGGAGATCCTCGATCTTGCATCTCTTGAGTGCAGCCCCGTGCCCGGCGATTGACGCGAGGCGCATCGAAGCTGACGATAATGGGAGCCCACGAGACCGCTAACGACAGAACGATCGTCCGACCCTTGGGGCGAGTCGGAAGCGCGTTCTTCGGCGGCTTCTCGCGGTTGCGACAGGTACAGCGGCTCGCGGTTCCGCCGGTTTGGGCAGGCCGGTCTGTGCTGGTAGCGGCCGCGACCGCGTCCGGGAAGACCGAGGCGGTCCTCGCACCGATGACCGCCCGTCTCCGCTCACGTAGTGACCGCACCAGGATCCTCGTCGTGGTACCCACGAGAGCTCTGGTCAACGATCTGTACCGCCGTGTTGAAGCCCCGCTTGGCCGTGTGGGGCTAACCTGCGGCTGCCAGACCAGTGATCACAGGCACAAGTCGAAGCGCCCATTCGTCCTCATCACGACTCCCGAGTCCTTCGACTCCATGCTGGTGCGCGATGGCGAATGGCAGGGCGGGCGGATCAAGGATCACCTCCTCTCGCAGGTTGACGCGGTGTTCGTCGACGAGGCCCATCTGTTCGACGGCAATCCCCGGGGTGACCAGTTGCCATGGCTTCTTGGACGTCTTCGCCGTTTGCGGACGATGAGAGCCAATCCCACACGTGGAGTCGCCCCCCCACTACAGATCTGTGCCGCCAGCGCCACGATCAGCGATCCCGAAGGACTGGCGCACCGGCTCCTTGGTAGCGGCGCCACAGTCGTCCGTGCCCGGGGTGTGAGAGAGATCGAACTCTTCGGCCCATCTCCGAACAACACGTGGCTTCCCCTCGAACCGTCGCTCGACATCGCGGCCATTCGCCAACGCCTTCAGATCGTGACCTCGGACGATTTCCCGACGACATCGGGCCAGCGGCTGTGGCTCTCGTTGTCCGGCCCAGAAGAACCCGCCATGCGGAAGATCCTCGCCTTTGTGCCGACACGCAAGCTGGCGGACGAGCTGGCGGCGCATTGGGCAACGTCGCTCAAGCGGCACAGGGAACTGGAGGTACTGGCGCACCACGGAAGCCTCTCAAGGGCAAGGCGAGAGTCAGCGGAGAAGCGCTTCGGCGCGGCGGCCGATGCGGTACTGGTCGCAACGACGACCATGGAGGTCGGCATCGATATCGGGGACGTCGACCTCGTTGCCCTGGTCGGCGCGCCGCCCGGTACACGTTCTCTCTTGCAGCGGATCGGGCGCGGAGGCCGTCGCATCGGTCAAACGAGAGTTCTCGCCCTACCCCGAAACGAAGTCGAACGCGCCGCGCTTGCCAGCGAACTGCACGCCGCCCGCGATGGCGAACTCGAGCCGGAGGGCAATGCAAGGCGCTGGTCCGTGTTTGTGCAACAGACGGCCAGCTTCGTCGCACAACAGAAAGCCCGCGGCCGGAGACGCTCTGATCTGTTGGCCCTAGCTGTTGAGGTCTGGCCCGAAGATCCGCCGACGACCGCCGAGGCCGTCGTCGACGCACTGGTCGCCGCGGACCACATCCAGGGCCACCGTCATCGACTCACTCTGGGCAAGGCTTGGGCCGACCGCTTCAGCGGCCGCGGCATGCACGCAAACATCGGGTCCGAGGCACCGGGTGTTCCCGTCGTCGACGCAAGCACTGGCGATGAGATCGCACGCGTGCGTCTACCACCAAGTGGCAAGAAGGCCATCGCGCTAGGCGGGCAGAACTGGGATCTGGAGAGCGTGCTCGAGAGAGAGATCCGGCTAAAGCCCGTGTCGTCCGGCCCCATCAGGGAGACCTTCGAGTACTCGACCCGGCGGGCTCCCACCGGGCGGGAGTATGCGGCGCATGTACGGCGAGGTTTTGGCTTCGACGACAGTGACGCTCCGATGCTCGAACACCCGGAGGGTGCCGTCTGGTTTCACTTCGGCGGCAGTGGCTACGAGAAGCTGCTCTGTAGCCTTGCCGAGAACCTCGCGCCCGTCGGGCGGCCGTCTGGACTGGCTTTGCGGGGTGCTCCCGACGACGGATCGCTCTCCGACCTAGCTTCCCATCAGCGTCTTGCCGAAGCAGTGCTAGCCGACCACGAGGGCTTCGAGCCGCTACTCGGCGCGGGCCCATACCAAGATCTGCTCCCCACCACCACACGTCGCAAGGTGGTCACGGATCTCCTTGACCTCGAACGCTTTCGCCGCTGGCTCGAGTCCCGCAGAACGTGGATTCCACGGACACACGATCCAAGACTCGGCCGTCTCAGAGCGATCCTGAAGGGTGAGTCGTAGTCGTTCCAACTACCAAACAGCTCGGCGTGTTCGAGGCACGAGGGACGGCACCTCGGCGATCCGCAACCACCTCAGGTAGACGCTTCGACGGTCACATATCGGCTAGAACTAGCGTGTACCCACCGTGTGCGGGTTCGCGCGCCGGCTAAACACCCGGCGGGCGCTGGTGAGTTATCCATACAGCCGCGATTCGGCTGGACTGTCCCCGTTTGCGATACAAAGATCTACAATAGACCTTCGCTTCTCGCGTGGCGCGACCGTCTTCCGGCTCATCTCTTGGTGGACAACTCTGTCCGGGCCGGCATCAGTGGTTGATACAGTGGCCCAAGTGTCCTTGGCGGATGGCTCTTGTGGCGGACCACGGAGGCACATGACGCGTTTGACCGAAGCGAAACTCGGCGGCTACTCGCTGCTGTCCGGAACCGTGGCGGTGGCTGTCGCCTACGCCTTCTCGCCCGGCCGCGGCATGGTGGACACCGTCCCCAGCACCAGCCTCGCGGACCTGACGCTGGCGATGGCGCGTAACGCCACCCTGTCCTACACCGTAGCGGTCGTACTCGTCCTGGGCGCCCTGCTCATGCTGAACGGCATCGTGACCTTGCGCAGGTTCGCCGCCCCCGTGCCGCGGCTCGGCCTGCTCGCGATGGCGGTCGGTCTCGTCCTGCAGATGGTGATGCGAGGTTTCGACTACATGCTCGTCGGCATGGGCGAGGCGGCGCTGGGGCCCGACGCGGCGCAGTCGGCAGAGTGGCTGGCGTCGGCACTAGGCATGCAGCGCACGGTGTGGGGCCTGCACTTCACGGGCAGCGTCGCTGGCTATGCCGGGATGGCGGTCCTCGCCTTCGGCCTCGTCTCCCGACCGGAGCCGTTGCGCCTGCCGGCGGTGCTGAACGGCATCGTCGCGCTGCTGGCCCTCGGCTCTCTCGCGCTGTTCATCGCCGCATGGCACTCGAACACGCTGGAACTGTCACTCGCTCCGGTGTTCGGCTTGATGTCCGCCAGCGGCATCATCTACATGGGGCTCCTGGGGTGGCGGTTGGCGGTGTCCGGGGCAGACGACCCGGCTACCGGCTGAGCCGCGGTCGATGTCAGCCGAGTGCCGGCAGGGTGCCCGGAAGTCGCATATCGGCTAGACTATCGCCGTTTTGCGACGCAAATCGGCAGCAGTCCCGCGCTTCTGCAAGCTACCGGACCAGAGTTTCTTCCTCTTCGGACCTCGCGGTACAGGCAAATCGACCTGGCTGCAAGCCCAGCTTCCGGACGCGCTCTATCTGGATCTTCTCGACCCGGCTCTCTACCGGGCGCTCCGGGCTCGGCCCGAGCGCCTGCGCGAGATGATCGCCGCAGAGCCGGATCGTGCCGACGTCGTCATCGACGAGGTCCAGCGCGTGCCCCAACTTCTCACCGTGGTCCACTCGGTCCTGGAGTCGCGCGACACCAGACGATTCGCGCTCACCGGATCGAGTGCGAGGAAGCTCCGCCGAGGGGGCGTCGATCTCCTCGGAGGGCGAGCCTTCTACAGGACGATGCACCCCTTCATGGCCGCCGAGAGGCCCGACTTCTCCCTCGATCGAGCACTCGCCATCGGACTCCTGCCCCTGGTGACGCGCGCGCCGGACCCCGAAGAGATGCTCCACGCGTACGCCGGGCTCTACCTGGAGCAGGAAGTCCAGGCCGAGGGCATCGTTCGCGACGTCGGCGCCTTCGCCCGCTTTCTTGAAGCAGTCAGCTTCTCGCATGGCGCCCAGCTCAACGTTGCCTCCGTCGCCAGGGAGTGCGAAGTGCCACGCCGCACCGCCTCCGGCTACGTTGCCATCCTGGAGGATCTGCTTCTGGCCTTCCGCCTGCCCGTGTTCCGCCGCCGGGCACGCCGAAAGACGGTCGTCCACGACAAGCTCTACCTCTTCGACGCCGGCGTCTTTCGAGCGCTCCGTCCGACCGGACCGCTGGACAGCCGAGCGGAAACGGAGGGGCCGGCTCTCGAAGGTCTCGTGGCGCAACATCTCCGCGCCTGGGCCGCCTACTCGAGAGGGACGTCCAGGCTGTTCTTCTGGCGCACGCGCGGCGGTTCAGAGGTCGACTTCGTCGTCTATGGAGAGGCCGGATTCTGGGCGTTCGAGGTCAAGAACTCCCAAACTGCGCACCGGAGCGACCTGCGCGCGCTCCGGACCTTCCTGGACGACTATCCGGAAGCTCAGGCCGCCCTGCTCTACCGCGGTGCCCGCCGACTGCTGATCGGCGATGTGCTCTGCTTGCCGGTCGACGAATTCCTGCGCGGCGTTGTTCCGAACCGTCCTCTGCTCGAGGGACTCCCGCGCGCCTGAGGCGCCTCTGCTCCATCGAGGCCTATCCTGCCCGGTCGCCTCGACAGTCAGATTCCGCGGACGCACTTCAGGTGCTCCCACGCCTCGGTGAGCTTTTGCGTTCGTTCGGTCGCGTAGCGCATCATGTCCTCTGGCAGTCCCTTCGACACGAGCCGGTCGGGGTGATAGTCGATCATCAGCCTTCGATAAGACTGCCTGAGTTCCGCATCCGACGACGTGGGATCGACCTGAAGGAGCCGGTAGGCATCAGTCGTCACCGCCCGGTCTTCCTCATCATGGCTCTGTCCTCTTCGGCCACGGGGTTCCTCCGGGTCGCCATTGCTGTTGTATGCATGCCAGTCACTGCGAGCCTCCGCGATGAGGGCTCTCAGGTTGACCTCCGACAGACCGAGTCCCCAACACACGCGCTCCAGAAGCTCCTGTTCGCGAGTGTGCAGCACACCGTCGACCACTGCGGCCCGTACGGCAATACCGACTAGCGCAACTCTCAGTTCCGAGTCCTCGATGCCCAGCCGCACCCGGGCCAGGACCTGGTTGATGTCGAAATCCGGCGATGTCCCCTCTCGGAACAGGTTTCTTGCCTGCTCGCGCGCAGGTCCGGGGAGCCCCATCCGGTCCATGACTCCGATCGCGAAACGTATCTCATCGTGCGTCACCGCACCGTCAGCCTTCGCCAAGTGGCCCATTACAAGGAAGACTGCCGTGAAGAACAAGTCAGACAAGTCGCCGACACTCCGATCCGCCCCTGCGGAGGAGTGTGGCTCCGCGGGTTCAGACGCCTGCGACGCAGCGACAATTCCCACAACAACGGCCGCGACCACGAGAACTATCAGGACCCCGACAAACCGATTAACGTCGAGCCAGGCCGAAACCCCCCACGCAGCGAGTGACACGCCCACGATCACCCAGCATCCCGGAGACGCGTCTGATTTCCCGCTGCTCATCCCTCAGCTGCGCCCGCTACTCAGCCGGCTGCGGGAAGGCCGGCAAGCCACGATCGAGCCATGCACCGGCCTGCATCACGCGATCGATCTGCCGCGTGTTGCGGATGTCGGCGAGGGGATCGGCAAATAGAAGCACGAGGTCCGCGGCCTTACCTTCAGCGATCGACCCGAAGTCGGGGTCGCCGGTGAGTTCCGCCGCCGCGGCCGCACCGGCGGCGTTCAGAGCCTGGAGCGGCGTCAGGCCGCCGTCTTCCACCAGAGTTTCGAGCTCATGGTGGGCGCCCCAACCGTAGGCGATGTTCCCGGCGCCGCTGTCGGAGCCGGCGGTGATCACGACTCCGGCCTCGTTCATCCGGCGGACGAACTTCGTCACGTAGTCGTAGGCGACGCGACGCCTGGCGGTCGACTCGCTCTCCAGCATGGCGGCTCGGTTCTCGGGATCGAGCAGCCGCTCGAACG
>Ga0209543_1001741_pt1 | contig 17978 bp, 18 predicted proteins | sample MesohylFT_FD_187296 | JGI IMG/M metagenome (GOLD analysis project Ga0209543, IMG submission 187296) | Host-associated microbial community of the marine sponge Aplysina aerophoba from Gulf of Piran - sponge mesohyl, lysed by freeze-thaw... | ecosystem: Host-associated > Porifera > Sponge >...
TCGAACCCCTGCCTGCACGTCAAGCGGTTCAAGGAGGAGAAGCGGGAGCGGTTCCTGAGCGCCGAGGAGTTCCAGCGCCTCGGCACGGTCCTCGACGAAATTCTCGAGGACGGCTCCGAGACCCGCTCGGCGGTCGCGGCGATCCGGTTGCTGATGCTCACTGGCTGCCGGCTCTCGGAAGTCCAGAAGCTGCGATGGGAGCATGTCGACCTGGAGCCCGGCGAGCTGCGGTTGCCCGACACCAAGACTGGCGGGCGCGCCGTGCCGCTGGCGCCCTCGGCAGTGCGGTTGCTGGAATCGCTGCCGCGCGATGACGAGAACCCGTGGGTGATCGCCGGCAGGAAACCGGGCAGCCACCTCACCGACCTTCAGCATCCCTGGCGGCGCATTCGGGACCGCGCCGGTCTCGACGACGTCCGCATTCACGACCTCCGTCACAGCTTCGCCTCGCGCGCGCTAGCGCTGGGCGAGGGCCTGCCGATGATCGGCAAGCTGCTCGGTCACACCCAGGTGCAGACGACCGCCCGTTACGCCCATCTTGCCCGCGATACCGTGAAGGCCTCGGCGGCGCGGATCGGTGACAGCATCGACAGTGATCTCGTCGCTACTCCATAGGGATTCCGCACTAGCCCGGTCCAGACTGCATTGACCCGACCGCAGCCGTGGCATACATTTGGACTATGACAAATCTCCATATCCAATCCGTTCGCAGTCCATTTGACGACCCGAGGCTTGCTTCCGCGGCGATCGGGGCGCTGACGCGCGCCGACGCGATGGGCCTGCTCTTGGGTCCCGTCACCTGCCTGGACGATTCCGCGATTCAGGGGCTCGAAACGGGCATGGCCGAAGCCGGTATCGGCCGCAGCTTCCTTGCGGAACTTCACCGGATGCCCTGCTCCGATGCCGCCCGGCTTTCCACGCTCCTGGAGAAGATCAACGAGGCCCTCGACCAGTCCCCAGCGCCCGCGCACGAATGGCGCACCCTGCAGGGCGTCCTGGGAGTGGAACTACTGACCCGCCTCCTCGGCATCTCCCAGTCCAGTGCGCGGCGCTACATTTCCGGTAACCGCTCCACCCCGGACGCGATCGCCGCCCGGCTCCACTTTCTCGCCTTCGTGGCCGGCGACCTTGGCGGCGCATATAATGACATTGGGGTGCGGCGCTGGTTCGACCGGCCCCGCGAACGGCTCGACGGCGACACGCCCGCTCAGGCGCTCGGCGACGAGTGGTCGCCGGGAGACGACGGTCCCCGAAGGGTCCGCGATCTCGCCCGAGCATTGGCGTCGTCGCCGGCGACGTGATTGCCTATCGCCACGCCGATCCCCGCTTTCCCTTTCTGCGGGAGGATTCGTCGCAATCCGCCGGACGGTGGAACGCGCCGGGCGAGCTGACCCACTACTTGTGCGACACGCCGGACGGCGCCTGGGCGGAGTTTCTTCGACACGAGGAAATCCGCGACCCGCAGGATCTCTCCACCGTCCGCCGCGCCCTCTGGGCGGTCGATATCGGCGAAATCCCGTCGCATCGACCGGACCTGCCTCGGGAAACACTGATCGGTGGACCAGACACTTGGCCGGCATGCCAGCAGGCCGCTTGGCGGCATCGGGAACATGCCGACGGCATCACCGCGCCTTCAGCGGCGCTGAAACCGGGCGCGGCCTGCGGATGGCGCGTTGACGCCGGCCTCCAACCCGGCCCCGACCGGGACGGGCAGGTCTTCGTGTTGTTCGGCCGGCGCCCGGACCTCATCGGCTGGGCCGCGACCGTCGACGGCCGTCCGAGCCCGGACTTGCTACCGAAGGTCCGGCTGTTAACGGCGGCGGTATAGTGCTCCACAAGAAGCGCCCGGTTGGTCGGGTCGCCAGTACAGTTTTGCTCCGCCGTTGACAAAGGCCCGTCCCCGCGGTCACCGACGACATCCCTTAGTCGGGCCGTATAACCGTATGCGACGGCCGACACTGCAAGACCTACACTCGTCTTCACAACGCTGATAACTATGGCTTGCCCAACAACGACACTGTCCGGCGGCTTCTCGGCATCTGCCTCACGGCTGAGCCCGAACCCGCCCGCAAGACGGTCAAAGGCCACATGGCCGCGGTCAGTGGATGGGTGAAGTCGGTTACCGCTATCTCTCCCCCGTAGAGTATCCGGGCCGCAAGTTCCGCGCGGCCGAAGAGCTCGAATTCGTCCCGTCCCTCGGCACACCCGCCGTCTCCAGCAAACTCTTCGGGCCACTCGATCCGACTGACAACGCCACGCCAATACCCTTTCGCCTGTAACCCAATATGCCCATGCCATTCCGCAGCCTGACATACCCTCCGCTACAAGGCTCGATCTCGATCCCCTTCATAGCCCACTGCCGCTGACTGTAATGCTTCGATGCGATCCCGACGTCCGTGCAGGCCAAGCCACGTCGGCATGGTTCGCAGAAGTGCCCTGCCAATCACTCTCCTTAGAGGGTGAATATGTCCAAGGAAAGTGAAACCCGCGGGTATAGCGACATTGATCAGGAACAGGTGACACCATTCATCAAACCCCCAAGCAGAAAAGGGCGAGCCGGGCTTTCCCCACAAAGCCAAGACCGTAAACATCCCAACACCTAACGGCCAGGTCACCAACCGGGCAACGCCACCTAGTTGAGCAGAAATACGTGCCAGCAACTTATTGACACTATCGGCGTGCGCACTCCACAGCGCTTGTGTGCCGTCAGCCCGCGCGACGATCGTGAAAACGTCACCGTCTACTTGAATCACGGTTCGGATTACAAGTGAATTCCCCTTATACGTATCGACAATTGCGCCATCGGATAAGAGCGAGCAAAGCTCTCGCAGCGGTAGGCAGTTGCTGATAAGCACAAAGGCACGCCGATAAAGTCGAGCAAAATGGACACTCAGAAACTTAATCACGAAGACCGCCCAAAAATCCGATTGGCCACACCTCCCACCAGTTCGGCAAATGCTTCAAATAGCGTTTTCCACTGACTAACGGCCGTTTGCACGCTTTGATTGTGAATCTCCAAGTAATACGAACGCTGTGCTTCCTCGATACCGCGTCGAAACCGTGTAACGGTGTCACCATCAACATGCACAGTTGTTTGCGCAATTATTTGATCAGTACCCAGTTCCCAAATTTTGCGCAAGCGTGTGGCGGCATCCGAATCGAGTACGGCCTTCTCCGCACTAATACTCGACGTCGATTGCAAGGAGCGAGAAATGTCCGCACGGGTGAGCCCGACGTCTACCGGACGAAATTCTGACCATCCGTCATGGGAGGCAGTATCAACTCTCGCGTCCGCAATATTCAACAAGGCCTCGGAATTAAGGAAGTACGCTTTCCAGGCGTCCATGCCCCGAAATCGCAAGATAATTGTCTTCAGCTGATCACAATTTCGGCGTATTCGAGTGGCAATTCCAGTCTCAAGATGATTTAGAGGTTTCTTTCCGACCATTTCCATAACGCCATCCTCCGTGAGGAGTTTGGCTGTACGCCGAATCTGTTCTATGCATCGCCAACCATTAGTGATAGGGCTGTCCCACTTCTCGTCATGTGCTTGAGAAATCCTGACAAAGAGTTCTTGCGTTAGAGGCGCTGGTGAATTTAAAATGCTGACAATATTGACGTTTCGAACCCCTGCTAGCCAGTCGGCATACTTTGTCAAGATGTCGATGACGGCATGGGGAAACCAAGGCATTTTTCGCCCTGTGATGGAATCGCTAGCAATAGTACTAACTTCGATTACCAGAAGATCACGACCAATTTCTATCAAGTCATGCGCGATACCATCTGAAGAGTCTTGATTGGACATATCGTATCAGGGGAATATCAGGTGCTGGACGGTGTGGATTTTAGCTTTGGAACAATGTCGGTGATGAGCGATTGAATCAGTTGTAGTTTCTTGTCCATTGACTGGTTAGCTTGCGCAACTTGGTCGGCATGGTATTTCATGATTGGTCCATCTATTTCGTTCTCGTACTTCGGCGGAATCACGGTAGTAATATCACTATCGACAAGATTGATGTTCGTGACAATGACGCTGTCCGAGCCGCTGAAGTTTGCGGGAAATTTGATCTGAGGGTGATCGACATCTCCCGAAAGCTCCACATCACCTACGACTGTGACCACTTGCAGGTGTACGAGATTTTCTGCGGCACGCATAAGCTTCCCGAGAAAAGAGTCCGCTCGTTCCGCAGGGGCGACAGGTGCCGAAGTGGGGCTGACGACTGTGCTATCTTTGTCCATTTCTTGGGCTCTCCAAATTGAGGAAGTTGCTGGTTTTGGACGGAACAAGGCAGAGGCGGCTCGCAGCTTTGCAGAAGATCGTACCGTCTGTTGCCTGGGAGGGAAACCGGATCCTGTGGCGTTGCATATTGACTGAGGGGCAGAGTGGCCGTAGTTCGGTGCGCGAAACGCTTGTAAGATTCGGTTCTCGGCGTGTCAACTGGAGTTCGTACAGAAACCGCGACGAATGCCAATGTCCGTAGGCTCGGGACAGTCGGACGATGCGGTGATATGAACGGCTCCGATCGCTTCGGTGTCGGGGCGCTGGTGATTGTTCGTTCGAACGCTGGGCGCCGGAGAGAACGACGACCTGCAACTATCGCAGCGATACAAGAACCGAACGCGCATTCGTGAAGAGGGCCTGCCGAGATGGCCTGTCGAGGTGAGCAGGCCATCCCTGGCAAAACCGCCTGGCTGAATCACTCGCCAGTCTCGTCCCTCACGTCATTGGTCGAACCGTTCTCCTGCACGCTCCTGAGCCCCTTCTGCGCCGCCGCTTTTGTCGGATACATCTCAGACTGTGCGATCGGCTCATGGTTGGCTGCGTGCAGGACAAAGTAGTACGGTTCGTCGGTGTCCTTGTCGGATTTCTTCAGCTTGTAGTATCCAACTGCCATTGATACGCCTCCTGATGGTGAGTTAGCGGGACAAGTACATCTCATGCAGATCAAGGTGATGTACTCTGAGCGTCGGGGAATACTACATGCAGTGACTAGTGGCTGTCAATTGCCGGTATGGTCTGCACATTCCTTCAATATGGAGGGACGAGGCTGTCCTATATGTTGTGCGAGCGCGTCCTGTGGCCTCTATATCTAGTAGAGGGCCCGTGACGACGATTTTTCGGCCTGGAGTGGCTGGCCGATTGCGAGACGCCGGAAGACCTCCTAGACGTTGAAGGTCTGTTCAGGCAGCTGAAGAAGGCGCTTCTGCGGCGTGTACCAGCGGGCCGGTGACAGAGCCTGACCATCCGTGACGTGAAGACCAGTGTGTGCTCGACGGGCTTGCCGATCTAGCCGCCGTGGATGGAGGCGACAATGGAACGTGAGCACATCCGAAAGGCTGGGGCTACACGGGCACCGCGAATGCGGGTAACTGTTCGTCTGTGAGCAGCGAGTAGAGGGGAGCGACGACTGTGGCATCGCCTGACGGCATCTTTGGGCTTGGCCCGGTTCACGTCGTGGATGTAAGGAAACGCGAGGGAGACCATCTGGACTCGCAGAAGACTGGGACGATTTTCGCCTCCGATTTTGCTCGGCCAGTGCTCTTGCACACCGAGCAGCTCTTCTTCTTGCTGGAAGCCGTCGAGCTCATGGCGGAGCAGAGGGCCGGAACTGCGGGCTGGCGTGTCCCTCATGCGCCCCTCGGTCTATCGCTTGCTCTCATGTCAACGGAGATAGGCGAGGCATACGACCTGCGATCCGAGGTAGGAAGCGAGGGGCGACTGGCGCAGCTCGCGTACCGAGGGTGGATCGCGATGGTGGCCGGGACTTGGGAGCGGTTTCGGAAGCTCCCGCCACTCGGAGGCACAGCATCTGACCTGCCGATGGGGATGCAGGCAGGTGTATTTGGGGACCTTCAGAAGATTCGCAACGATGTCCTCAAGAATGGCGCGGTGGCGGCCAATGGTGCCGAAGGGAAGTGTGAAATCCTCAAGTGGTTTCCGTCGGGCGAGCCGATGGTGTTCAAACTGGATCACGTCATCGAATTCCTGAACCTGACTGTGCTGCTTCCAACCGAGAATCTTCTGTTTACCGACAACGACGGCAAGGCGCGTATGGCCCTGGCCTGGCACCCGAAGGAGAACCAGGCCCCACCTCCGTGGCGCAACCCTCCGTATCGCGTTGTATCCGCGAGTCCATTCATCGACCGGGTCGACCGCGCAGACCCCGAATCCAACCACGGGCTGTTCGTGCGGTTGGCATTCGCTGACGGTTTGACGTGTACGGTTCTGGCGGCGCGGGACAAGGACATGAACCAACTCCTGGACAAGAAAGAGGCGATCGAGGCAGCGCCGGCGGTTGGACCCTTCGGGCTGCCACAGCACCCGGACTTGCGCTGGGACGTGCCGGCGACTCATGCGCACGCCAGAGCCACTCTGTCGCAAGGGTCCGACTACAGGGTCCCGCTCGGCGTGGGGCCGGCGATGCGATTTCACGCCCAAACCACCGATCAACCAGCTAGCTAGTCCAGAGTTCTCTGGCTTCAAAGCCGTCGACGCCTCGACCTTGTTGATCCCTTTGTCCAAAGTTTGCGGCATGTTTCGGACGACCCTTGCATTGTCCGAAATATGTATCATATTTCCGACATGACGACGCTCACGCAAGATACAGGTTTGCGCTCCCAGCTCCTTGCCCGCGTCGCGACCGAGCCGGATGAGGTCTGGGTCCCCGGCGATTTTGCCGACCTGGGCAACCGCCCCGCTATCGACAAGACCCTGCAGCGTCTGGTCGCCTCCGGCGATCTGCGCCGCATCGACCGGGGCCTCTACGACCGCCCGCGGACAAACGACCTGACCGGACGCCCGACCGTACCCGACTACCGCGCCGTCATCCGCGCTGTCACCCGCCGCGACCAGGCCCGCGCCCTTATCGACGGCATGACGGCCGCCAACGAACTCGGTCTCACCACCGCAGTGCCAGCCCGCATCGAGGTCCTGGTCGATGCGCGATTGAAACCCATAAAGCTCGGCAATCAGGAAATCCATTTCAGGTATGCGGCGCCCAGCCGCCTGTATTGGGCCGGCCGGCCCGCCATGCGCGTCGTCCAGGCACTGCATTGGATGCAGGACATGCTCTCACAGGACGGCGAACGTCAGCGCGTCGAGGCCAAACTGCGCGGCGTGTTCGCCGACCCCCGACACGGGCAATCGATCCGAGACGATCTCCAGGCAGGACTCGCGGCCCAGCCGATCTGGATGCAGGAATTCCTGCGCGACTTGCTCGGGCGCGCGTCACGGTGTTCCTAACAGCACGCCGAGCCCGCCGCCCTGCGCCGCCCGCCCGACTGGACCGCGGGCGCCGATACGCAATCGGAACCAAACGGTCGTCGCCCACATCGCGACGACCGCACGATATCCCCACCAGACATCTCTTCGGCATTCAGCAGACGATCCGGGCAGCACCGCCTCGCTCCCGATCCGCTTGACACTGCCCCCTCTCGGTCTAGGATTCAGACACTATCGCTTGATCCCTCTGCCTTAACGATGTAGCCACACAGTAGAAAGTAGACAAGCCAGCCAACCGCGTCCAGCTTGCAACATCTGTGTGCCTGGTCCCAAGGAGGATAACATGGCGGATTCCATAGAGTTCTTCATAAACGACAAACCTTACTCCACTCGCAAGGTCTCCCAATCCGTTGCAGACATACTTGCTATCGCCGGCTTGTCCTCAGACCAGTTTTTCTTGATTTCTCAAGACGGCACCAAACATCTCGATCCCAAGCAGAATATCGACATTCACTTCGGCGACCGCTTTAAGACAGAAAAACGAGACCGAGATTCAAAGCCACCGTTTGCCACAGAAATTCACTACAAGGTCAATGGAGAACAACAAACAACGACCGATGTGACCCTCTCGGTCGAACAGATCCTCCGGGCCGCCGGGAAAGCCGCCAGCATCGACCTTAACCAACTCAATAGCTACATCCTTGAAAACATTAAGACCGGAAAGAAGTATCAAAACTTGACCGATATTGTCGACATTTCGAATGACGACGAATTCCTGGCGGTACACTCCGGGGCAACACCCGTTGCATTTATTCCGACTCCATGAAGCCGACTGATTTGATCTGCGCTGAGCTCAGCGAGCTAGGGCTTGAACCGCAAATTGTTTCTGCAAACGGCTTTATTCAACAAACAGCCGTGACGCTGATCCAACAAGTCCCAACAGGCAGATTCAAGGATCAGTCCTTCACCCTTGCAATCGGCTTCCAAGAAGACAGTTATCCCGACTATCCGCCACATTTCATCTATGTCTCTGACCTTCCTAATGAGCAACTACCTGTTCACTCATCATTCGTCCATGATAATCGCCAATGGAAAGCCTTCAGCGTACCGCCCAGTGATTTCTGGGACAATCTCCCTGCTTCCGAAAAGAACATGAAGACTTTCGTCAATAGACATCTTCTTCGTTTTTGGAGCCAGATTTGATCTTCGATACCGTTCTTACCCAAGAGGCTCACGATAGCGCATCGGCCTATCTACTCCGCCACGTGAATGCCGGACATATGCAGGAAGATCTCTGCTTTGCCCTGTGGCGCCCTTCAACAGGGGCCAACAGGAAAGTCGCCATCATTTTCGAGATATTGCCGCCGGCTACAGGCGATCGGAATTTACATGGCAGCGCAAGTTTCGAACCCTCTTACTTGACCCGTGCTACTCGAATTGCCATTCAGCGGGGTGCCGGGCTGGCATTCATGCACAACCACTTCACCGGCGGCTGGCAAGACATGAGCATGCCTGACATCGTCGCCGAGCGAGATCGGATCTCACCCGCCGCTCGTGCAACCGGACTGCCGCTCGTTGGACTGACGCTCGGCACTGACCAAAGCTGGAGCGCTCGCTTCTGGACCTGGGACGGCGATACCTTCAATCGAATTTGGTGCGACAAGGTCCGCGTCGTCGGCCGACGCTTTCGCGTCACCTTCAAGCAGCGCCCCGCAGGCGAACGACGCAGACTTCTAGAGCGCACGGTCGACACCTGGGGCGACAAACGCCAACGAGACCTCTCCGGCCTCCATTTCGGCATCGTCGGCGTCGGAAGCGTGGGCTGCGTGATTGCCGAATCCTTGGCAAGGATGGGCATGGAAAGGCTCACGATCATCGATCCGGATCGGATCGAAGCCCACAACCTTGACCGCCTGCTATACGCCTCGGAAGACGATATCGGCTCTCTGAAGGTCGACCTCGTCGCCCAACATGCCAGCCGGTCGGCGACCGCCGCGAAGTTTGCTATCCAAACCTTCTCCGTGCCCATTCAAGACAATCGCGCCTTCGCCGCCGCTCTCGATTGCGATATCCTATTCTCCGCCGTGGATCGCCCGCTTCCCAAGGATCTCCTGAATCATGTCGCCTATGCACATTGCATTCCCGTCATATCGGGAGGCGTGTTCATCGACAACAAGCCAGACGGCACACTCGGCCAGGCGGCTTGGGGCGTCACGACCATCGGCCCGATGTTTCGTTGTCTGCGATGTGACGGCCAATATACCAGTTCCGATGTTGTCCTCGACGTCGACGGTTCTCTGGACGATCCGGCCTATGTCCGCAACCTCACCGATACCGGCCAGGCGCAACGCAACCAGAACGTCTTCCCCTTCAGCGCAAACCTTGCGACCTCAATGGTCATCGCGATGATACGACTTGTAATAGCTGACACCTGGTGGCCCGATCGCGCGGGTCGACAGCACTACAGCCTAATTCCGAACCGGCTCGACGTCGAAGCCTTGGAGTGCAATGAACACTGTTCGGTCGTCCAGAAGACCGCGCTCGGCGATCATTTCAGGTACCCCTTCCTTCGCGTCGCGCCTCAGGATACGCGAGCCGCAGAATCCTTCATGAGTCGCTTTCTCAAGAAGTGCAGCAATCTGCTTGCACGCCTGCCGCTGTTTCCGGGGGACCGCTGATGCCTCGTATAAGCGAAATCTCTATCCAAAACATTCGCTGTTTCAACTCCGCCCAGCACGCACGCTTGGGTCGCATTACCTTGCTTGTCGGCGAAAACAGCGTCGGGAAATCCACTTTCCTTGGCTGCTACAATGCATTCGCTCATCTCTCCAACCTAATTGACCTGACCGACGACCATCCCTTTGACCGTCCTCCCTTTTCCATGGGTGGCTACGACTCGATAGCACGATTGGGTACTTCTGGATTTACTATTACCGGTCGCTATGACGACCACATTCACTCCACCGCCCAATTCTCCTTCGGACGCGACAATAAGGGGCGGCCGTTTGAAACACGTACAGCCTTTTCCTTCGCTGGAAAGGACGCTTCGTCTGCGCGCATCGAAATGTCCACCGGCAATGGCGACAGCAAGGAAGAAAAGCTGTTGGCGTTCCTGGGTCCGAACTTCGAATTTACCATGGATTGGGCGGAGATATCCTTTATCCCCATTTCTGCTTGGCTATCGCGTAACGTGCGTCGGGGATTTCTCCCCTACAATGCAGATAGGGCAACTTTCGCAAAACGTCAAAGTGTCCCGGAAACATCGGAAGCAATCGTCGACTTTGGCAAGTTCGTCAACTTCTTCCGTTCCGAAATGCCATTGCCTGCGCAACATAGTTTTCATGTTAGAGCTTTGGAACCGGATGCGCCTCCCAGGCAGCGCAGCTACCGGGAGCCTCCGAAGCATTTGAGCGATTCTTCGGAACGAGCATTGATTGCCCAGGCCGGTACGGCGCTAGGCTTGTGGAACGACATTGAGTTGACGGAATCCAGCTCGGGCGATGCAACGGAAGTTTCGGTCACTACAACTGCCGGTTCCCATAACTTGATCGACGTGGGCTACGGAGTGCATTCAATACTCCCTCTTGTTCACGCCATAGCCGTAACCGATACGCCCAGTATTTTCTTGCTGCAGCAACCGGAAGTTCACGTGCATCCAGTGGCACAGGCCAAATTGGCTCAGTATATGGCAGAGGGGCCACACGACTACATAATCGAGACGCACAGTGACCATATTGTTGACCGTTTCCGGTTGTGCGTGATGCAACAGGTGTTACAGCCCGACGATCTGGTGATCCTGTACTTCGAAAAAAACGAGGACGGTTCCGAATCCAAAATTTACAATATCTCGGTGGATTCGCAAGGAAATGTAGTGGACCCGCCTGACACCTACCGAGAATTCTTTTTGACAGAAACAGAACGACTCTTAGGACTCAAGTAGATAGGTAAAGCAAATGTGCGTGGTGGCTATCGTTGATGCCGACTCATTTCCCGTACTGGCCAGACGGCAGGGCGAAGGTGACAACTTGTTTCTTTCGTGGATTGGCAGTAGGCACGGTACACTGGCCATCTCCAATACTGGTCAGTACTTCAAAGAACTTCGAAAAAACGGTGCCGTTATGGAACTTATCCGTCGGTATGACCAAGGTGGACAGCTTCGAAAAATCTCAGCGGACCAGCTTTCCGTTACTGACGGTCAAATAGCGCAAAAAAACCTTCGATCAAATGATTCGCATATCTTGTCATTAGCGCTTGCAAGCGATGCCAAAGTTCTTTGCTCAAATGACGGCGATCTCCGTGCCGACTTCAAAGACAAAGACATTCTGCCGCCCATGGGACCACAACGGCGGTTATTGTATCCGTTTGCCGGCAGCCGCAAGCAACGCCGGGAGTTCCTAAATCGACAGCGCTGCGCGGATCGTCAAGGTAACTAGGAAATACTCTTGCCTCATGCTCTATGCAGCATCCAGACCGGCAGCTCGCGGAGGGTCCGTCATCGCATAGCAATCGGCTGAATTCCACAATCAGGCGGTCTGGGTCGTCGCCACTCTCGGTCGGCCGGCGTTGCAGCGTCATGACCCGGGACCCGCATTCACGGTATCCTTCAGCGTCTTCCCCGCCTTGAACGTCGGTGATGTGGACGCCGATATCGAAACGGCCTCGCCATTCCTCGGGTTGCGTCCGGTGCGCGCTGGCCGGCTCCTGGTGCCGAATGTCCCGAAACCCGGCAGCCGGACATCTTCGCCATCGGCGAGCGCCTCGCCGATGATGGCGAACACGTCGTCCACTGCATCCCTCGCAGCGCCTTTGCTCAGCCCCGTGCGGGCAGCCAAGCGTTCCGCCATCTCTGTCTTGTTCACTTGTTCACCTCCCGCCGTAACGCTATGCCGTTCCGCCATTCCCGGATGGCACATCGCCCGGATCCAGCCCCCGACTATCACGAATTCCCGCCTGCGGCGACGCCCGGCTACACCCGGGCGCGGCCATTCCGTCGTCGCGGAAGCGCCGGTCAGCGCGCACCGGTGCGGTGTTTGTATATCCGCCCCGAGCCGGCGGACTCTTCGCGCCTCACGTTTCGCCCAAACCCCACAGTTCGCCTAAATCGAACCCCGCAGGCTACGCCGCCGGCCCCCCGTTGCCTTCCCCACCCTGCCGGGACTTCCACCACGCATACAGATTGTCCACGAACTCCGGGATCAGGTCCGGCGCCACCCCCCCTGAGCTTCTCTTCATCCTCTTCCGCCAGCTCCGACCGGCCGCGACAGGAGTCGCTCAGCGCAATGATCAGGTCGAGCGATCTCGCCGCCTCCCGGTCGTCGCTTCGCGCAATCTGCCTCCACACGGCCCGGCGCAGCCGCATGCCTCGTTCGAAGCCGCCGATCCACGGCTCCCACAAGGTTTCGCCGCAGTCAGCGTCCACTCCGAGGACCGGCGCATAGTCCTCCGGGCTCTCCGCCAGCTCCCGCGCGATCCGGCTGTAATGCCCCTTCACGGCCGCGATCGTCTCCTCCGTCCCTTCAGCATCCTCGAAGCCGATATGCGAGCCCCACACCCCTGGAAGCCATTCGGACGGCGGGATCGTATGCGGGCAGACGATCAGGGCCGCGACATAGCCGTCCAGTTCCACGACATTCATGCCCTTCCACTCGGACGGTATGGCGTCCAACAGGTCCCGCAGGCGATAGATTTCCGGGTCGACATCGCTCATGGCCCGCAGTTATCCCCACGGCACCGCGCCGGTCAATCGCCGTCCGGCGGCGCCGGCGCGACGTCCGCGCTCTTCTTCCCCGTCCTGTCGCTGCTCTGCCGGTGCGGCAGCGGCCCGTCGAGGAGCCCGGCCGCTCAGCAAGCACCTCGGAGCGAGGCTCGAAGACGTTCGATGTCTTCGTAGAAGGGTTCGCGGCTTTCCGGGTCGAAGTTCTCGGGATGGGCATCCATCCAGGCAATCGTGCGCTCGCAGTATTCGATCGCGCGTTCGGTTTCGCCGCGCGCCTCGCAGACCATCGCCTTGCGCATGAGCCAATCGTGCACCTCGGGATAGCGGGTCCTCAGCTCCTCGCAGGCAGCCTCGGCTTCATCGAGGCGGCCTTCGTCGATCAACTTCACCACGCTGTTCGAGAGCCGGTCGAGATCGGTCTCGGCCAGGCGGTATCCATGTGGCGTCACCGCTGGCGTGGCAGGCGCATGAGCGGCGCGGTCGCGATCCCAGCAGCAGCGCTTGTACTTCCTGCCGCTGCCACAAGGGCAGGGTTGATTCCTGCCGATCTTCGCCATTACCGCCTCGTCATCGACAGCGCCCGGATTTCCTCCAACTCCTAATTGAACCCGTAGCGACTGGCCGTCCTGGAGGTCGCCGATTGCAAGATTGCCCGCCCGCGATTCACCTGGCGCTTGCCGGGTCCCCACTCGACCCGGTAGCGATATGCCGGTTTCCCGCTGTAGGCCTCATTCAGTGACCCGTCCCGCGCTCCCGGGAGAGTTGGACATCGAACGACAGGAAGCGGTCGAAGAGGGCGCTCTTGCGCCAGCCCACCTCGGCCCTCTCCGGAGGCCCGTGGTATTCCAGCAACCCGAACCAGCGCAGCGGTTGCAACACCCGGCCCGCGAACATCGTGCCCTCCGCATTCCAGTGCAGTTCCGCCACCGAATCGTCGCGGACCGCGGTCAGCGTCCTGAGCGTCTCCGCGCTCTGCCACTCGCCAGCCACGTTCGAAAGCCCCCAGAGGATCACGCCGATATCGTCCTGCGGCCACCGGCCCGGCAGTCCGCGGGGGAAGGTCTCCACGAACTCCGAGAGGTCCGCGTGCCAGTAGAGGTGCCTGAACAGGAGCGCCTGAAGAGCGCCCCGTCGTCCGGGTTCGCGCATCTCGTGCCCCAGGGCGGTCAACTGGCCCAGGAACGCCTGCCCGTCCATCAGTCCGGCCAGCTCCATCACCCGATGCAGCAGATGGAGCTCCCACACGTCGCCCTCGCGCAGCGCCTTTCCCGCGCGGTACTGCTCGGTCGCCTCCATCCCGGGCCAGGTCATCGCCTCGCGCATCGCCGCCACCATGTCGCGCCCGAAATGCCCTTTCTCGGTGAACCTCGGCAAGAACGCGTCGCCTATCAGTTCGAGCACGATCAGGGCATTGCGCACGAACGCCGACTCCGCGAACGCCTCGTCCGGCAGGTCCGCCGCGAGGCGCAGCGTCGGATTGTCCGCCAGGGGCTCGGCCCGCAGCGCCCCCATGCTTCCCGGCTCCAGCACCGTCCAGACCGGCTCAACGCCGCCCGGCCAGTCCGACATCTCCAGCATCGCGCCTGCGCTGCCGGGCCGGCCATGGCGGTCGTCGCCCGGTTCCGCCTGCTCCTCCTGCCAGCCCCGTGTCACAACCTCCCGCAGCCGTTTCGCCGCCTTGAACGACGGTGATTTCGAGGCCGGTATCGGCAGGCTCTCGCCGGTGCGCGGATTCCTGCCCGTACGCGCGGCGCGATTACGCGTCCCGAACGTACCGAACCCGGCAATCCGCACCGCCTCTTCCTTTGCGAGCCCCTCGGCGATCGCCTCGAAAACAGTCTCGACAGCGCCTTCCGCCGTGAACTTGTCCAGACCCATCCGCACGGCCACGCGGGCGACGATCGCCGACTTGTTCATCACCCCGCTTCCTCCAATTCCGCGCCGTGCCGCCAGCCGACCATGCCCGATTCACGTCAGCCTTTCCTGGTGCGGACGCGGGCGTGTTCCTTCACATAGTGCATTGGAAGCCTGCGCCGCACCGCCGTTCGTGACCGGCAGTTAGCACTCCGGCGCCGCGCCTCGCAACCGCCGCGCCCGCCGCGCGTCCCTGCGCCTCGCAATGCGCCATCCGCGCTTGCGACGCCATCCCGCCGGAGCATCTCCTCATCGCGCGACCCTCGGCTCCCCGGCCGCGTGGCGCCGGCAGGAGGTAGTGGCCGGCCTCGCCGGGGCGCATTCGGGGGCCGGAGAGCGGCCTCTCGCGCCACCGCCGGGGAGACCGACCCATGTCCAGCCGCACCGCCGAAATCCGCGTTCCCCCGGAGTGCAGGCAAATGATCCGGGCCGGTGCCCTCGTCTCGGTGTCGCATTCGGGCGGCAAGGATTCACAAGCGATGACCATCCTGCTGTCGCGGATCGTTCTGCGCGCCCAGCTCGTCGCCGTCCACGCCCCACTCGGCGAAGTCGAATGGGAGGGCGTCGTCCCCCATATCGAGGCGACGCTTCCCGCCGGCGTGCCGCTCATCATGGCGCCGGTTTCGTCCGGCAAGACCCTGCTCGATCGGGTCGAGGAGCGCGGCAAGTTTCCGGGAATCAGGCAGCGATACTGTACTGGGGATTTCAAGAGAACGCCCATCGAGCGCGAACTACGGCGCTACCTCAAGGCCAACCCGCGCTTCGGCGGCCGGCTCATCAACTGCCTCGGCATCCGCCGCGACGAGAGCGCCGCCCGCGCCAGACGTGTCCCCTGGCGGCGCAACGAGCGCCTGAGCGTCGCCGGGCGCGAGGTCTTCGACTGGCTGCCGATCTTCGACCTCTCGACCGAGGACGTGTTCCGCGTCATCCGCGACGCGGGCCAGTCCCCGCACTGGATCTACCGCCATCTGTCGCGATGCAGCTGCTCCTTCTGCATCTTCTCCTCGCCCGAGGACCTGCGCCGAGCGGCCGAGCTCCGCCCTGAGCTCTACCGGCGCTACGCGGAAATCGAGCGCCGCATCGGCCACACCCTGTCGCCCTCCGGCATTCCCCTGCCGGAACTTACGGGCATTTCCCCGTCCGGGTCCGCCGACGGCGCGGGCGCGATGGCTCTCGGCAGCCCCCGATCCCGGCCGGCGGCGGCGCGGCGGCCCTTCGCACGGCGCAGCGGCCTCAAGCCTCCGTGTCCAGAGAGTGGAGCGGCGCAGGGGTCCGGGTGAATCCGGGCGCCCGGTAGGGGCGGCCCGCGCCGTCCTTCCGCCATTCCGGAGCATGCCCATGACCCTTCCCGAGACCATCTCCGCCGACTACACGCTGCGCCCGAGCGAGCTCGCCGGGGTGCTCGCCCTCCTGGTCGAGGCCCGACAGCCGACCATGGTGTGGGGACCGCCCGGGGCGGCGAAATCGATGATCGCCCGGCAGGTCGCCGCCGCCGCCAACCGCAACTATGTCGACGTCCGCGCGCTCCTGCTCGACCCCGTCGACCTGCGCGGCATCCCGTGGCGCGACAGCGCCGACCGCACGCGCTGGGCGCCGCCGGTGTTCCTGCCGCCGTCGGACGATCCCGGCCTGTGGCTCATCAATCTCGAAGAGCTGCCGTCCGCGGTGCCCATGGTCCAGGCGGCGCTCTACCAGCTCTTCCTGGAGAGGAAGTGCGGCGAGTACGAGCTGCCCGAAGGGGCCTCGCTGATCGCCTGCGGCAACCGGGATGTCGATCGCGCCGTCGTCCACCGCATGCCGACGCCGCTCAGCAACCGCCTCGTCCATCTGGAGATCCGGGTCGACGCCAGGGACTGGTGCAGCTGGGGCGCGGCGAACGGGATCGCGCCCGAGGTGCTGTTCTTTATCGAGCTCGAACCCGACCTGCTTCACGCCTTCGAGCCCCAGTCGAAGGAGCACGCTTTCCCGACCCCCAGGAGCTGGGAGTTCGCCAGCAACATCGTCAAGCACCGCAACGGTCTCGATCCGGAGGTCGAGCGGGCCCTGTTCCGGGGCACGGTGGGCGAGGCCGCGGCGGTGCAGTTCACCGCGTTCCTGAAGGTGTGGCGCGAGCTGCCCCACCCGAGGGCCGTCATCGCCGACCCCGGGAACGCCGACATCCCGGAGAACGCCAGCACCCTGATGGCGCTCTGCGGCTCGCTCTACCGCATGGCTTCCGACGTCACGCTCGACGCGATCGTGACCTACGCCACGCGTCTCCGGCGCGAGGTCGGGGAATCGCTGGTCGGCGCCTGCGTGCGCCGGGAGCCCGCGCTCCAGCGCTCGCCCGCCTTCATCCGCTGGGCGGCCGCCAAGACGCAGTGAAGGAGAATGCGAGACGCTTGCTCGCCGCCGCCCCCGACGTCCCCCCGTGGACGCTCCCCTAACCCGAGAGGAGGATTTCATGGACCTCAACCGCGACGCCATGCTGGTCGGCCTGCACATCGCCGCCTGGTCCGGCCGGCTCTACGACCGCCAGGCGAGCGACCACGTCGCCGTCGCCCACGAGGCCTCGACCGGCGCCGGGCGCTACAACAAGCGCCTGCTGCCCAAGGCCGCCTTCGCCGCGTTGACCGCCACTATGAGCGAAGCGAGGACGAAGCACTATGCCAACTCGCTGCCCTGGGACGACAAGGGCGCGCGGCTGCTCACCGTCGCCAACTACGAGCACTACACGGAGCTCATGGACGGGCTGCGCGAGCGCGTGGTGCACCAGCGCGCCCGCTTCATCGAGGACTATGACGACTATATCGACCAGTCCCGGCTCGACCTCGGCAAGCTCTTCCGCATCGAAGACTACCCGTCCAAGGAAGACCTCCAGGGCAAGTTCGCCATCCGCTACCGCATTACGCCGGTGCCGGACGCCGACCATTTCATCGCGCAGCTCGCCTCCGACGACACCGAGCGGGTGAAGCGCGACATCGAGCGCCATGTCGAGGAACAGCTCCACGGTGCCGTGGGCGACCTCTACCGGCGCATGGCCGAGGCGGTCGAACGCGTCTCCGAGCGGCTTCAGGAGGACGACGACGGCAAGCCGCTGGTGTTCCGCGACACCATGATCTCGAACATCCGCGACCTGGTGGACGT
>Ga0209543_1001749_pt1 | contig 17922 bp, 16 predicted proteins | sample MesohylFT_FD_187296 | JGI IMG/M metagenome (GOLD analysis project Ga0209543, IMG submission 187296) | Host-associated microbial community of the marine sponge Aplysina aerophoba from Gulf of Piran - sponge mesohyl, lysed by freeze-thaw... | ecosystem: Host-associated > Porifera > Sponge >...
CTGCTTCGCGGCGCCCGGGCGGAGGACGCGGAAGCCGAGGCGGCCGCCAGGGCGGCGGAGACATCGGGCGGCTGACGCCGGCCGAACGGCGGCAAGCGATCCCTTGACCATCGCCACTTTCGGTTTACTCCATCCCGGAGCGATGGGCGTCACGGTCGGTGCCGCGGTTGCGGAAACGGTCCGGGTGGTCTGGGCCTCCGAGGGGCGCAGCCGGGACACCCGGGCCCGGGCCGAGGCCGCCGGCTTCGAGGACCTGGAGACGCTGCGCGCCGTGACCTCGGTGGCCGATGCCGTGGTGTCGGTCTGCCCGCCGCACGGCGCGCAGGCGCTCGCGGAGGCGGTCGCGGAGACCGGCTACGACGGTCTGTACCTCGATGCGAACGCCGTGTCCCCGGCCACCGCCCTCGAGATCGGACAGGCCGCCGTCGGGAGCGGCGCACGGCCCGTGGACGGTGGCATCGTCGGCCCGCCGGCGGTTAGACCCGGCACGACGCGGCTCTATCTCTCCGGCGACGGTGCGCCGGAGATGGCGTCCCTGTTCGCCGGTTCCCCGCTCGAGGCGATCGACCTGGGGGCGGAGATCGGCGCCGCCTCGGCGCTCAAGATGTGCTACGCGGGATTCACCAAGGGGAGCGCGGCGCTGCTGCTGGCCCTGCGCGCCGCCGCGCGCGCCTACGGCGTCGAGGACGGCCTGCTAGGCGAGTGGGCCCGCTCTCAGCCTGACCTGGAGAAGCGCAGCACGCGTTCGGCCTCGGCGACGGCTCCGAAGGCATGGCGTTTTGCCGGCGAGATGGATGAGATCGCCGACACGTTGGCGGCGGCCGGCCTCCCGGAAGGCTTCCACCGCGGCGCGGCTGAGGCGTACCGTCGGTTGGCCGGATTTCGCGGCGAGGCGGGGGCCGTGCCGGTGGACGATGTGATCGCGGCCCTGCTTGGGGGCGGCGGTTCTCCAGGTGGCGGTTCCTGAACCGAACGGGCGTGCGACGACCACATGTCCGCTGGTCGCCGGCAGTTGTCCGTTAGTGGACGTTCCGGGTCCGGCGAAAACGGGCTTCGGTTCACTAGCCTTGTAACGCACAAATGCGGGGAGCCGCAGTCGCTTGACAGTGAGAGCACTGCGGCGAGCCGGAGACGTTCGGTCCAATCGAAACGATGCCCCACGCCAGGGGGTCAATGTCTGTTAGTAGAGCAGGGGCATCTGGCGGTCATGCCGGATTCCCGTCCAACGAGCTTCGCGGGTTGGTCACCGCGTTGGTTGATCAGACGCTTGTCGGTCTGATCTGTCTCGACCGCCGCGGAGTGATCGTCGAATCGAACGCTCGCGCGAGGCAGGTGCTTGGCGCGGACGGCGGTCTTCGTGAACGAAATGGACGGCTGGGCACCCATCGACCGGAAGATGCTGAGGTCCTGGAGGACTTGCTGCGGAGCGCGCTCGATGGAACCGATGTCGCCGGAACGCGACCTTCGGCCGTCCTGGGCGCGTGGCCGGGCCAGCGGCCGCTGACGGTTCATGTGAATCCCGTGCCTCCGGCCGGGAAGAGGCGCCTGATCGTGGCGGCCCTGGTGACGATCGTCGATCCGTGGGTCACGATTCCCGTGGATCCGGAGCAGGTGGGCATTTCTCTGGGCCTGACGCCCGCGGAGAGCGGTGTTGCGGCTTGGCTGGCCGAGGGACGTACGGTGGCCGAGATCGCCGAGAGAACGGCACGATCGCCTCAGACCGTGCGGTGGCTGGTCAAGCGGGCTCTGGCCAAGACCTGGTGCCGCAGACAGGCCGATCTGGTCCGTCTGGTCCTCTCGACCTCCCATCTGCCGGTGCCCCAACCGAAGCCTTCGCTCGAAGGGCCGGACAACTGAAGGCGCGACGATAGCGAGTGGCGCGAACGGCCTTCGGCCCAGGCCCGCGAGAACACTCCCGGGCGGGTTCGGTCCGTCGCTCCCGTTTCGGGGGCTTCATCGGGGTGTTGTTGTTCGCGTGAGACGAATTTAGGTTGTAGGTCTGGCCCGCGACGGGCGAGATCCATCGATTCAAGGGAAAGCTGCGGTCGCGGGCGGTCGAGCGCGGTATCCCCGCTCGATGTGACAAGCCCCGATCAATGTCTGTAGCAAGGCACGGCTCCCCCTGCGATGAGCCGTATTCAGCCCCCGGCAAGCTGGCGGGTGTAATGGGCACGCTGGTCGACCAGGACCTGGTCGGGTTGATCTGCCTGGACTGCAGAGGTGCGGTTGTCGAGTACAACGCTCGCGGTCGCGACGTGCTGCTTGCGGACGGTGGCCTGCGCGAGCGGAACGGGCGGTTGGTTGCGCGTCGCCTGCAGGATGCCGAGGCCTTCGAGGACCTTCTGGCTGCCGCGCTCGGCGAACCGGGAGATCCTCCCCGCCCGTCGGTCGCGGTGCTCGGTGCGTGGCCCGACCAGCGCCCTCTGACCGCCTGGGTCAAGCCGGTCGCGGCCAGCCCCGGCTGCGACCCGCGCATAGCGGTGTTGGTCGTGGTTGTTGATCCGTGGCAGCCGACTCCGGTGAATCCGGATCAGATCGCGAGGTCACTCGGGTTGACGCCAGCCGAGAGCCGCGTCGCGGCCGCACTGGCCGAAGGCCAGACGGTGGCCGACATCGCGCGGGCCACGAATCGGAAGCCCGAGTCGGTTCGTCAACTGGTCAAACAGGCCCTTTCCAAGACCTGGTGTTCCAGACAGGCTGAACTCGTTCGCGTCGTGCTGTCGACTTCGCGGCTTCCGGTCCCCGCGCCCAGGGAAGCGGCAGGCGAGTAGTTCCGCGGCACCCCGGGACCGCGAGGACAACAACCCGGAGGAGGCGGCTCCAAAGAAAAAGGGCGACCCCGAAGGGCCGCCCTGTTTCGTTCCGGCAGAACCCGGATGGACGCTCGACCGGGAAGGTCGGTCGCCCATGCCGAAGGGCCTACATCATGCCGCCCATGCCGCCCATGTCGGGCGCGGGCGGGGCATCCGGCTTGTCTTCCTTGATCTCGCAGACCAGGGCCTCCGTGGTCAGCATCAGGCCGGCGATCGAGGCGGCGTTCTGCAGCGCCGTCTTCGTCACCTTGGCCGGATCGATGACGCCGGCAGCAAGAAGGTCTTCCATCTGGTTGGTCGCCGCGTTGTAACCGATCGAGCCGGTTTCCAGCATCGCGTCGCGCACTGTGACCGAACCCTCGACGCCGGCGTTGTCGGCGATCTGCCGGGTCGGCTCCTCGAGCGCTCGCCGGACGATGTCGACGCCGATGCCCAGGTCGCCTTCCTCGGTCAGCTCTCCGACGGCGTCGATCGCGCGCAGCAGCGCCACGCCGCCGCCCGGGACCACACCTTCTTCGACCGCCGCCTTGGTGGCGTGCATCGCGTCCTCGACCCGAGCCTTCTTCTCCTTCATCTCGGTCTCGGTCGCGGCACCAACCCGGATCACGGCGACGCCGCCGACCAGCTTCGCCAGCCGCTCCTGGAGCTTCTCGCGGTCGTAGTCGGAGGTCGTCTCCTCGATCTGGTTCCGGATCTGCTTGACCCGGCCGGCGATCGCGGCCTGGCGGCTCGTGTCGCCGGATTCGGTGACGATCGTCGTGTCGTCCTTCGAGAGGACGACCTTCTTCGCGTCGCCGAGGTCCTGCCACTGGACGTTCTCGAGCTTGATGCCGAGGTCCTCGGTAATCACCCGGCCGCCGGTGAGGATCGCGATGTCCTCGAGCATCGCCTTGCGGCGATCGCCGAAGCCCGGCGCCTTGACCGCGGCCGCCTGCAGCGTGCCGCGCAGCTTGTTGACGACCAGGGTGGCCAGAGCCTCGCCCTCGACGTCCTCGGCGAGGATCAGCATCGGCCGACCCTGCTTCGCCACCTGTTCGAGGACGGGCAGCAGGTCCTTCATCGAGCTGATCTTCTTCTCGTGCAGGAGGACGACGCAGTTCTCGAGCACGCACTCCATGCGGTCGGCGTCGCTGACGAAGTAGGGCGACAGGTATCCGCGGTCGAACTGCATGCCCTCGACGACCTCGAGCTCGGTCGCCAGGCCCTTGGCCTCCTCGACCGTGATCACGCCGTCCTTGCCGACCTTGTCCATCGCCTCGGCGATGATCTGGCCGATCTCGGCGTCGTTGTTCGCGGAGATCGTGCCGACGTTGGCGATCTCCTCGCTGTCCTTGACGTCCGTCGACAGGGCGTCGATCGCGGCGACCGCGGATCCGACCGCGAGTTCGATGCCGCGCTTGAGCTCCATCGGGTTGGCGCCGGCGGTCACGTTCTTCGCGCCTTCCCGCAGGATGGCCTGCGCCAGGACGGTCGCGGTGGTCGTGCCGTCACCGGCAACGTCGGAAGTCTTCGAGGCCACTTCGCGCACCATCTGCGCGCCCATGTTCTCGAGTCCGTCCTTCAGTTCGATCTCCTTGGCGACGGTGACGCCGTCCTTGGTGATCGTGGGGGAGCCGAACGACTTCTCGATGACGACGTTGCGACCCTTGGGGCCGAGCGTCACCTTGACTGCGTCGGCGAGCTTGTTGACTCCGCGCAGGATCGCGCCGCGCGCGTCCTCGGAGTAGACGATCTGCTTTGCCATGTACCTTTTCTCTCCAGCCTTCAGTTCCGGCCTATTCCACGACCGCGAGGATCTCGTCCTCGCGCAGGATGACCATGTCTTCGTCGTCGACCTTGATGTCGCTGCCCGAGTACTTTCCGATCAGTACGCGGTCACCGATGCTGACGTCGAGCGCGGAACGCTCGCCGTTGTCCTGTACCTTGCCGGGACCGACGGCGACTACCTCGGCCTCCTGCGGCTTCTCCTTCGCAGCGTCAGGGATGATGATGCCTCCCCGGACCTGCTCCTCCTCTTCGAGCCTCTTGACGAGAACCCGGTCATGAAGCGGACGTACACTCACCAGCAAACTCCTCCTTGGATTGGTGTCGGTGGGATGTGCTCGTTGCGGTTGGGCGAACTGCTGTGCGAAGCCGACGTCGCCGGCTCTGTCGGCAGTAGCTGTTAGCACTCGTCCCGCACGAGTGCTAACAATAGGTGGGTTGCGGGGCGAATGTCAACTTCTCGTGACCTCGCAGAGCCCTCCGCGACCCCCGCGGCCACCGATGCGGCGCCGTTCCGGTCGAGGCGGTAGAGTCTCCCGGTCGCGCGCCGGAACATCCTTAGCGCAGCGGTTTGGGGACCAGAGATGGAGGAACCGGTCTTGAGCAGGTTTGCTGACAACGGCGGCGGAGCGGGGGTTGCCGGCTTGATCCCGGTCGCGGCGCTCGCACTTGCCTTGCCGCTCTTCGCCCCGGCCGGCGTCGGGGCGCAGGACGGCACCACCGCGGCGGCGGTGCCGGTCGAGGAGTTCGAGCTGGACAACGGCATGCGCTTCCTGCTCGTCAGGCGCCCGGAGCTGACGACGGTGGCGGCCGCCTGGGCGGCCCACGTGGGCTCGGCGAACGAGCGGCCGGGAATCACCGGTCTCGCCCACTTCTTCGAGCACATGATGTTCAAGGGCACCCACACGATCGGCACGAAGGACATCGAACGGGACCTCGAGATCATCGCGGAGCAGGAGGCGGTCCAGGAGAAGATCCGCGCCGAACTGCGGGAGCAGCGTCGTCGCTACAGGCTGGGCGAGATCGACGACCCCTACGATCCGGCCCACCGCACCAACACCCTGAACGCCCTGCGGGCGGAGTTCCAGGAGCTCGTCGAGGAGCAGCGGGAACTCATGGTCAAGGACGAACTGGACAAGGTCTACACGGACGGCGGAGGGACCAGCCTCAACGCCTTCACCAGCAACGACTTCACGGTCTACATCAACCAGTTGCCCGCGAACCGGCTCGAACTCTGGTTCTGGCTCGAGTCCGACCGGCTTCTGAATCCGGTTTTTCGGGAGTTCTACGCCGAGCGCGACGTGGTCTATGAAGAGCGTCGGCTGCGCACCGAATCGACGCCGACGGGCCGCTACGACGAGCAGGCGGACGCCATGTTCTGGCAGTCCCACCCGTACAGTTGGCCGGTCATCGGCTGGCCCTCCGACCTCGAGGTGATCAGCAAGGCCCAGGCCGACGAGTTCTTCGCCACCTACTACGCGCCGAACAACCTGACCGGGGTGCTGGTCGGCAACTTCGACCCGGCCGAGGTGCGGGAACTGGCCGACCGGTACTTCGGCCGTCTGGAACGGGGCCAGCGTGAGGCCCCCGACGTCGTCACCCTCGAGGCCGAGCAACTGGCCGAGAAGCGGCTCACCGCGGAGTGCGACTGCCAGCCGCAGCTCCAGCTCCGCTATCACGCGGTGCCGTTCGGCCACGCGGACGGCTACGCGCTCGACGTGATCGCTGGCGTCCTGAACGGCCGCACCGGGCGCCTGTACGAGGAGATGGTCGAGGGCGCCGAGATTGCGTCCAGCGCCGGCGCTTTCTTCGATGCGAGGAAGTACGCCGGGGTGTTCAACCTGCGCGCCGAGACGAAGGGCGATGCCGCTCCCGAGCAGCTCCTCGCCGCCTGGGACGAAGTCGTCGCGGAGCTGATCGCCGAGCCGGTCCCGGAAGACGAGCTGGCCAAGGTCAAGAACCGGGTGTCGGCCGACACCTACCGGCAGCTGCGGGAGCCGTTCTTCCTGATGATCCAGTTGGCCGTCATGGACTCGATGGGCGACTGGCGGTACCTGAACACGGTCGCCGAGCGCACGAATCAGGTCACCGCCGAAGACGTGCAGCGGGTGGCGGCGAAGTATCTCCAGCCGTCGAAGCGCCTGGTCAGTCTGTACTACCGCAAGGCGGGCACCGAGGCGGAGGAGACGCCCGCCGAGCTGGAGGCTCTGCCGCCGGAGATGCGGACGGCTCTCATGTCCCAGGCGGAGGCGATCGCGGCGATCGAGGATCCGGCCCAACTGGAGGCGGTTCTGCAGCAGGTCGAGGCCCAGGCGGGCCAGGTGCCTGACGAGATGCGGCCCGCGCTCGAGTGGATGCGGAGTGTGATCGAGGAACGGCTCGCCGAACTGCGGGAAGACGACGGAGGTGAGGAGTGATCAACCGTCCGCAACTGAGGACCCTGTCCCTCCTTGCGCTGTTTGTGGGGCTGGCCGTTCCCGGCGGGGCCCAGAGCGGCGCCGAGATCGTCGATCACCCGACCGAACTGACATACGGCCCGCTCGATTTCGAACTGCCCGATGCCGATTCCTACCGGCGCGAGCTCACAGGCGGCGTTCCGGCGTACCTGGTGGAAGATCGCGCGCTGCCGCTGGTGGACATCACGGTGCGTCTCCGCATCGGTTCGTACCTGGAGCCGGCGGAGCAGGCGGGGCTGGCCGACCTGACCGGCACCCTGATGCGAACGGGCGGCGCCGGGGAGCTCGATGCGAAGGCCTTCGATGAGGCGGTGGAAGCGGTTGCCGGCAACTTCTCCTCCTTCATCGGAAGCACGAGTGGCCGGATGTCGATGAACTGTCTGTCCACGGTGCTCGACGAGTGCCTGGACCTGTTCTTCTCGATGCTCGGCGAGCCCCGCTTCGATGCCGATCGACTCGATCTCGCGAAGCAGAACGAACTCGAGAACCTGAAGCAGCGCAACGACGATCCCGCTTCCGTCGCGGGCAGGGAAGGTCAGTGGCTGCTCTACGGACGGGACCACGTCGAGTCGCGTTTCGTTACCGATTCGTCGCTCTCGGCGATTGGGCGGGAAGACCTCGCCGCCTTCCACCGCGGCTATGTGCATCCTGGTCACATGGTCATCGCGGCCGCCGGAGACTTCGACAGCGACGAACTCGCCGCCAAGCTGTCCGCGCTGCTCGACCGCTTCGACGGCGAAGGGCGCCAGCAGGCGTCGTGGCCGCCGCAGGGTGCGGTGTACGAGCCGGCGCCGGGTGTGTACGTCGCTCGGCAGGACATTCCGCAGGGGCGAGTGCAGATCGGCCACCGGACGTTCAGGCGCCAGGATTGGGGGAGCCCGGATCACTTCGCCCTGGCGATGATGGACAGTGTTCTCGGCAACGGCGGCTTCACGACCCGGTTGATGAAGAGGATCCGTTCGGACGAAGGGCTGGCCTACGGCGCGTACTCGAACTTCCGCATCGGCAACTACTGGCCCGCGAATCTCAGTGTCACCTTCCAGTCGAAGAGCGAAACGGTGGCCTATGCGGCGAAGATCGCGCTCGAGGAGATCGATCGCATCCGCGCCGAGCCGGTCGGCGAGGACGAGCTCCGGACGGTCAAGGCGGCCGCTGTCGAGACCTTCCCGAACAGCTTCGACTCGGCTCTCGCCGTGGCGCAGGTGTTCGCGCAGGACGAGTTCCTGGGCCGACCGCACAGCTACTGGCGGACCTACCGGGAGAACGTCGAGGCCGTGACGACGGCGGACGTGCAACGGGTGGCCAGGCGGTACCTCTCGCCCGACCGGCTCGTCATGCTGATCGTCGGCGACTGGGAGGCGATCGAGCCGGGCGATAGCGACGGTCGGGCGACGATGGCGGAGGTCGCGGGCAAGATCGGGGGCGGGGTCACCATGCTGCCGGTGCGCGACCCAGTGAGTCTGGAAGCGGTGAGTCTGGAATTGGTGGAGCAGTGAGACCTGAGCCCCAGGCGGCCGGCGTTGAACGGACCGTGATCGTTTGCAGGCTCTAGACAGCTTCCTGGAGGTGGTCGTCGGGTACGCCTGGGGCATGCCCCTGGTCGTCCTGCTGATCGGTTCGGGCGCCTTCTTCTGCCTCTACGTCCGGCTGAGGCCACTCTTCCACATGGGGCACGCCACCGCGGTCACCCTCGGGAAGTACGACTCCGACGACGATCCGGGGCACATCAGCCACTTCCAGGCCCTGTCGACGGCGCTGGCGGCCACGATCGGGGTCGGCAACATCGGCGGTGTCGCGATCGCGGTGACTCAGGGCGGCGCGGGCGCCGTGTTCTGGATGTGGGTGGCGGCCGTCGTTGGCATGGGCACCAAGTTCTTCTCCTGCACGTTGTCCCAGATCTACCGCGGCCGGGACGAGCGGGGGGCGCTCCTCGGCGGGACGATGTACACGATCGAACTCGGTCTCGGGAAGAAGTTCCGGCCGCTGGCGATCATGTTCTGCACCTTCGGCCTGTTCGGCTGCCTGCCGATGTTCCAGAGCAACCAGGTCGCGGAACTCCTGAACGCTCAGTTCGGACTCAACCCGCTCCTCACCGGCGCGGGCTGCGTGGCCCTGGTGGCGCTGGTGGCATTCGGCGGCGTCGAACGGATCGGCGCGGTGACGGGACGGTTCGTTCCGGTCATGTGCGTTCTGTACCTTGGCATGGCGCTCTGCGTCCTGTTCGTGCGCTCGGACATCGCGGTCGAGGTCTTCGGCCGCATCTTCCGCGAGGCCTTCACCGGCAGCGCCGCGGCCGGCGGCGCGATGGGGATCGGCTTTCAGCAGGCGATGATGATCGGCGTCCGCCGGGCCGCGTTCTCGAACGAGGCCGGGCTCGGCACCGCGCCGCTCGCGCACGGCGCGGCGAAGACGAACGAACCCGTGCGCGAAGGCCTCGTGGCGATGCTCGGCCCGTTCATCGACACGATCGTCGTCTGCTCTCTCACTGCCTTCGTCATCCTGTCGAGCGGCCTGGAGACCGTCGGCGAGATTACCGGCGTGTCGCTCACCGCGGACGCGGTCCAAAGCGCCCTGGGCACCCCGGGCCGCATTCTGCTCGTGCTGATCGTGATGCTCTTCGCCATCTCGACGATGGTGAGTTACTCGTACTACGGCAAGCGCTGTTTCGGCTACCTCTTCGGCGCCAAGCGCGACGGGCTCTACACGTGGTTCTACCTCGCCGGCATCTTCGTCGGCGCCTGGTGGAGCGCCAGCATGGTGATCAACCTGATCGACACCGCCCTGGCCCTGATGGCGGTGCCGAACCTGATCGCGACGCTACTGCTGGCACCGAAGGTGAAGGCGGCGGCGACCGACTACTTCAACCGGCTGCGGGCGGAGCGAAGGGGTTCTTGAACGGGTCGGGGTCGGACGGCATGGACGGAGCGGCGTGCGCCGTCTTGGTTTGTTTGGCGTTTGCCGTTGCTCCAGCGCGGGCGACGGACCCTTGTGACCTCGACTTCGGGCCGGTGGCTCTGGACGCCGCGAGTCCTCTGACGTGGGACTTGCCTGCGGTGGGGAAGTGGCGCGTGTCGCGGCGGGATGTGGGGCGGCGCGTTGCCGAGGGTTGCGGTCTCGGCGTGATCGAAGCACCTCTGAGTGCAGTGCGCGAGGTGATCGACGCCGCGGCGGAGTTCGACGAGTTCATGCCCCGGATGCTCGAGTCCGAGGTCGAGCCGGTGGCACCGGGCGTGTACCTGAACCGGCAGGTCCTGGACACGCCTTTCCCCGCCGAGGATCGCCACTACACGGTGCGGGTCGAGACCCACAGCTTCGAGACCAACTCCGGCCCGGGCTGGCAGGCCCGCTGGAACCACGTGGAAGGCTCCGGGAACATCCGGGAAAGCGTTGGTTCCTGGACGCTTCTTCCCGTCGAGCCAGATCGCACGGTGGTCATCTACCGGGTTCTGACCGACCCTGGCGGCAGACTCCCGGCCTGGATCGTCGACTACGCGGCGCCCCGCACGCTCCGCGGCGTGCTGGGGGCGGTGCGGGACCGGGTGTTGGCGGGCGAGTGAGCTCATCGCTTCCGGGCGATGCCCGGATGCCGGCGGGGACGCCGGCGCACCCAGTGAGGAAGTTAGTTCGTGCCGGCGAGGACGACGACCACGTTCTGGCCGCCGAAGCCGAAGGCGTTGACGAGCGCCACACCGGTGGGGTGGGCACGGGCCCGATTCGGAACGTAGTCCAGGTCGCAGTCCGGGTCCGGCTGCTCGAGGTTGATCGTCGGGCAGATCGTGCCCTCCTCGATCGTCTTGACCGCGGCGAGGGCCGACACCGCTCCGGCGGCGCCCAGCATGTGGCCGACCTGGGACTTCGTCGCGGTTACCGCGACGTGTCGAGCCCGGTCCCCGAGAGCGGCCTTGATCGCGAGGGTCTCGGCGACGTCGCCGAGGGGCGTGGCCGTGCCATGAGCGAACACCGCGTCGACCTCGCCGGGGTCCGTGTTGCTCGATTCGAGGGCTCGCGTCATAGCGGCCGCCGCGCCGGCGCCGTCCGGACGCGGAGCGGTCAGGTGATGCGCGTCGGCGGTCACGGCACCCCCGCGCACCTCGGCGTAGATGTGGGCGCCGCGTTGCTCTGCGTGACGCTCGGTCTCGACGACGAACGCGGCGGCGCCCTCGCCGAAGACGAAGCCGTCGCGGTCGGCGTCGAACGGCCGGCTGGCGGCCGGCGGGTCGTCGTTGCGCGTGGAGAGAGCCTGGAGCCGTGAGAAGGTCGCGACGATCAGCGGTGTGATGGCCGCCTCCGTGCCGCCGGCGATCACTGCGTCGACTTCGCCCGAGCGCAGCAGCCGGTAGGCCTCGAGCAGGGCATAGTTGCCGCTCGCGCAGGCCAGCGTGGAGGTCGTCGTCGGCCCGGTGACGCCGAGTTCGATCGAGATCAGGCAGGAGACCGCGTTCGGCATCACGTCGGTGACGAGAAACGGGTTCGCCTTCCGCGGACCACGCGCGACGAGCCGGCGCGTACCGCTCTCCATGCTCGACGCGCCCCCGCCCCCGGTGTTGAAAGCGACGCCGTGCCGATGCGCCACGGCCGGGTCGATTGCCAGGCCCGCGTGGGCAACCGCCTGCTTGGCCGAGGCCACCGCGAAGTGGGTCGAGCGCGCGATCCTGCGCGCCGCTTTGCCGGCCAGCCACTCGGTTGGGTCGAAGTCGTGTACCTCGCAGGCGATCTTGACGTTGAACGCCTCCGTGTCGAACGCGGTGATCGGGCCGGCGCCCGAGTCCCCGGCCTTCATCCGCCGCCAGAAGGTCTCGACATCATTGCCAACCGGCGTTACGGCGCCGAGCCCCGTGATCACGATCCGGCCGTTGTCGGTCGCAGGCATCGCGCGAGGATAGCGCCGCTGCCTGCGCTACGCTCGCCGTTCGCTATCCGCAAGAAGCCCTGAAGAGGGAGTTCGAGTATGAGTCGAGAGCCCGTCCTTCGGTTCGCAACGGCTATCGCGGCGGTGCTTGCCGTCGTGGCAGCGGCCGTTCACGCCCAGTCCAACGCCGCCTTCGTTCCCGTCACCGACGCGATGCTGGAAGACCCGGCCCCGGCGGATTGGCTCCACTGGCGTCGCACCCAGAACGGTTGGGCGTACAGCCCCCTCGACCAGATCGATCGGGAGAACGTGGCCGACCTCACCCTGGCCTGGTCGCGCGGGCTGGAGGAGGGGAGCCAGCAGGGAACGCCGCTCGTCTACGACGGCGTCATGTACTACCCGAATCCGAGCAGCGTCACCCAGGCGATCGACGCTGCGACGGGCGATCTCCTGTGGGAGTACAAGCGGCCGATCCCCGACGACATCGCGACCTACGTGGGCGGCCTGGAGACGGTGAACCGCAGTCTGGCGATCTACGGGGGGCTGATCATCGACACGGCGAACGACGGCTACGCCTACGCCCTCGACGCGGTGACCGGGGAGCTGGTCTGGGAGACGCAGATCGTCGACTACGAGGAGGAACCGGCGAGGCACTCGACGGGGCCGATCATTGCCGCCGGCCGGGTGATCTCAGGGCGTAGCTGCCGGCCGCACCGGGGCCCCGAAGCCTGTTTCATCGCGGCCCACGACGCTGCGACGGGGGAGGAGCTCTGGCGCCGTCCGCTGATTCCGGGACCGGGCGAGCCCGGAAACGAGACGTGGGGCGATCTGCCGTTCGAGAACCGTCACCACGTCGGGTCCTGGATGGCGCCGAGCTACGACCCGGAACTTGAACTTCTGGTCGTCGGAACCTCGGTCACCTCGCCGGCGCCCAAGTTCCTGCTCGGCGGCCACGAAAAGAGGCACCTGTACCACAACAGCACCCTGGCCCTGGAGATCGATACCGGCGAGGTGCGCTGGTACTACCAGCACCTGAACGACCACTGGGATCTGGATCATCCCTTCGAGCGGTTGCTCGTCGACACGGCGGTCGCGCCGGACGCCGATGCCGTCGCGTGGCGGAATCCGCGGATCGAAGCGGGCGAGATGCGCAAGGTCGTCACCGGCGTTCCGGGCAAGACCGGCCTTGTCTACACCCTCGACCGCGAGACCGGCGAGTTCCTGTGGGCCCGACCGACGGTGCCCCAGAACGTGATCGAGCGGATCGACGGCGAGACCGGCGTGGTGGTCGAGAACCCGGAAGTCGTGTTCACCGAGCTGGAGCAGGAAAGGCTGATCTGCCCGTCGCTCCTCGGCGGCAAGGACTGGGAGGCGGGCGCCTACAGTCCCCTGACGAACACGATGTACTACCCGCTCCGGAACCTGTGCTCCCAGATGACGACCCGCGTGGGCCGCGGCGCGATGCACTACGCACTCGTCAACGAGACCCAGTTCGCACCGGGGAAGGAACTGCTCGGCGCGGTCTACGCGATCTCCGCCGAGACCGGTGAGACGCTCTGGCTCCACGAGCGGTTGCCCGCGACGATGTCGCTCGCCGCGACTGGTGGCGGCTTGGTCTTCGGCGGCGACGTCGGCGGCCGCTTCTGGGCCCTGGACCAGGAAACCGGGGAGGTGCTGTGGGAGATCAACCTCGGCTCCTCGGTAAACGGCTTCCCGATCAGCTACGCGGTTAACGGCCGGCAGTACGTGGCCGTCGGCACCGGCGCCGAGGGCGGCTCGACGTCGACCTTCCGCCGGCTGACGGCGGAGCTCCGACCCAGCTCGAACAACACGCTGTTCGTGTTCGCGCTGCCCTGAGGCCGGTAGGGTGCGTTACGCTCGTCGCACCCTACCGACAGCGCGTACCAGGAGGTCGAGAATGAAGACCCGAGCCCTCTCCCTGTGTGCAGCGGCGAGCCTGCTGCTCGTGCCGTTCCTCGCCGCCGAGGACATTCCGCGCACGCCGAGCGGCAAGCCGGATTTCTCCGGCAACTACGACGTTTCCTTCCTGACGCCGCTGGAGCGCGATCCGAGGTTCGGCGACCGCCTGTACCTGACCGAAGAGGAGGCGCAGGCGATCGCCGACGGACTGGCTGCGTCCAACGCCCGGGATCAGGAGGTCCGTGACCCGGACCAGGGCGTCATAGCCGGCCGCGCGGAGGAGGGTTTCCGGGGCGTTGGCGGCTACAACGCGTTCTGGCTCGACCGTGGCACGTCCGCCTTCAAGGTCGATGGGAAGTACCGGACATCCGTGATCACCGATCCGCCGAACGGCCGCTTGCCGCCCCGAACCGAGGCGGGGCAGGCGCGTTTCGACACGCTGCCGCCGTTCAGCTACGAGAACACCGGCACGGCCTGGTGGCTCGACAACGGCGACGACCCGTACGACGGGCCCGAGTCCCTCACGCTGGGCAACCGTTGCGTGTTCCACCAGGGCTCGACGATGCCGATCGGGCCGAGGGCGTACAACAACCTGAAGACGATCGTGCAGACCGACACCCACGTCGTCATCCTGATCGAGTGGATGCACTGGGCGCGGATCGTGCGCCTGGGCGGCGAGCACCCTCCGGAGGACTACCGCTCCTACGCCGGTGATTCCGTCGGCTGGTGGGAGGGGGACACGCTGGTCATCGAGACGAGGAACCTGCTGGGCGACTGGGGCTTCCACCGCAAGGGCGCCCATGTCGTCGAGCGGCTGAGCTTCCAGGACGAGAACAACCTGTTCTACGAGTACACGGTGAACGACCCGGAGTTCACCGCTCCCTACAGCGGGTCGCTGCCCTGGCCGCGCACCGACGACCGCCTCTACGAGTTCGCGTGCCAGGAGGGGAACTACTCGATGGGCAACACGCTCCGTGGCGCCCGGTACCTTGAGCAGCAGTACGACGAGAAGCACGGGCGCTAGCGCGGCAGAAGTCTCGGAAGCCGGCGGACCCAGTTTCTGCCGCGCACGCTGCTAGCGCCTGCGGCAGGCGGACCACTTCGGGGTTGACCCCGTTCGCCTAAGGTGACAGGGTTCGCCTTCCTTCCGTTCAGACAACTCGGCGTTTCGCCGAAGAGGAGTATGGCCAACGTCATGAAACTCGGAACTAGCGTGTCTTCTCGTATTGCCGTGGTCGTGGCCGCGGCGCTCGCCGTGGCGGTGGCTCCGCTCGCGGCCCAAGACTTCGAGCCGAACCGGCTCTCGGACGGCAAGCCCGATCTGAACGGCATCTGGCAGGCCCTGAACGAAGCAAACTATGACCTGGAGCTGCACATGGCCCGCGCCTCGATGCAGTTGCGCGAGGGTCCTCACGGCCCCTTGCCCGCGGCCGAAGTCCTCAACTTCGGCGCGGTTGGCTCGGTGCCCCCGGGCATGGGCGTGATCAAGGGTGGCGGGAACATCCCGTACACGGACGCGGCGGCCGCCAAAAGAAACGAGAACATGGCGAACTGGTCCACCCGCGACCAGGAAGTCTTCTGCTACCTGCCCGGCGTGCCGCGTGCGACCTACATGCCGCAGCCGTTCCAGATCTTCCACAGCGAGAACGCGGTCTTCATCGCCTACCAGTACGCTGGCGCGGTCCGCGACATCTACATGGAGGATCCGAAGCCTTCGCAGGTCGACAGTTGGATGGGGACGTCCTACGGCCGTTGGGATGGCGACACGCTGGTCGTGGATGTCAGCGGCCTGCTGGCCAAGGACTGCGCCGAGCGCGCGGAAGACATGCCCGGCTGCGGCGGCTGGCTCGACCGCTCGGGCAACCACTACAGCAACCAGTTGCAGGTTGAGGAGCGCTACACGCTTGCCGGCCCGAACCACATCCACTACGAGGCGACGCTCACCGATCCGATGACGTACACCGAGCCGTGGACGATCGAGATGCCGCTCTACCGGCGGATGGAGCCGAACGCCCGGTTGATGGACTTCCGGTGCGTCGAGTTCGTCGAGGAGCTGATGTACGGCGAGTACCGCCGCAATCCACTGCCGCGGATGAAGCTGGTCGACTAGAAACGAAGCTACCCGTTGGGAGTCGCGCCCTCGTGTCGCGCCGCTTCCGCCAGGGTTAAAGCGAGGTCAGGCATGCGCGAATCCGGACTCAAGGTTGCTGTTGTTCTTCTTGCGGTGGTCGGACTCGCCGCGCCTGCCGTGGCCGCCGGCGACGGGGAGGTCGCCCGGACCTCCTCCGGCCGGCCAGATATCTCCGGCTACTACAACGTGGGTACCCTGACGCCGCTGGTGCGGCCGCAGGCGTTCGGCGACAACCTGTACCTGTCGCGGGAGGAAGCCGACAGGATCGCCGAAGAAGAGCGCCAACGAATGCAGGCAGAGGCTCAGGTCAGCGATCCCGACCGCGAAGCGCCCCCCGAGGGCGGCGACGGCTCGCCCGGCGCCGCCGGCAACGTCGGCGGCTACAACGCGTTCTGGATCGAGCGGGGGACGGATGTTTTCGAGGTCGACGGCAAGTTCCGCACCTCGATCATCGTCGACCCGAAGAATGGCCGTTATCCGCCGGTGACCGAGGCTGTCCGGGAACGTTTCGCCGCCCGGAGGGGCTTCTTCCGCGCCAACACGGGCGAGGCCTGGTGGCTCGAGCGGGAGGGGCCGGGCCCCTACGACGATCCGGAACTGCGACCGCTGGCGGAGCGCTGCCTGCTGGGCTTCAGCTCGACCGGCGGGCCGCCGATGCTGCCGGCCCTCTACAACAACCTGAAGCGGATCGTGCAGACCGAGGACCACGTGATGATCCTGGTCGAGATGGTCCACGACGCGCGCGTCGTCCGCGTCGGCGGCGAGCATGCCCCGGCGTCGGAGCGCCGGTGGATGGGCGATTCGATCGGCTGGTGGGAAGGCGACACTCTCGTCATCGACACGACGAACTTCGCCGACCGGCCGGCTCTGCGTTCGGCGACCCGCGACCTGCATGTGGTCGAGCGGTTCACTCCGATGGGCCCGGATCACCTGCGATACGAGTTCACCGTCGAGGATCCGAACGTGTGGACGGCGCCGTGGAGCGGTGAGTACGCCTGGCCTCGCAGCGACGCCCTCGTTTACGAGTACGCCTGTCACGAGGGCAACTACGCCCTCGGCAACATCATGCGCGGCGCCCGCCTTCTGGAGGAGGACGCCCTGGCCAAGACCGCCAGTACGGGCGGTTCCGGAGAGTAAAGCCGCGCCCGGATCCTGCTAGAGTCTGTTGTCCGAACCGAACCCACTGACACAAACAGAGGAGTGAGAGACGTCCATGAGTAAGCGAGCCATGATCATCACGGGGGTCGGCTTTGTCGTCGCGGCAATTGCGGTGGCGGTGCCCCTGGTAGCTCACCACGCGTTCGGCGCCGAGTTCGATCCCAACCGTCCGCTGCTGCTGAAGGGCCCGGTCGTCAAGGTCGAGTGGGTCAATCCGCACACCTGGATTCACATCAAGCACACAGAGGAAGACGGCACGGAGCACGTCTGGATGGTCGAGGGCGGCACGCCCAACACCCTGCTGCGCCGCGGCCTCTCCCGGGACGACCTCCAGGCCGGCACGGTGATCATCGTGGACGGCTACCAGAGCAAGGACCGCTCACGCCGCGCGAATGGCCGTGACGTGACCTTCGAGGACGGCAGCAAGATCTTCATGGGTTCCTCGGGTACCGGCGCCCCGCGCGACGGTCGTGACCCGACTGAACCGCCCCGGTAAACCACTGGGTGCGCCGGCCGTCCGGCCGGCACTCGGCGCGCAGCGCCGGCTTCCGGGAATGCGAGCACGATCCTCACGTTCCCGGGGCCGGAGCCGCACGGTCCGCGCCGTGACGTAGCCGGATTCAGTTCTTCTGTAGCTGCTTGCGCCTCAGGCGTGCTCCATGCCGCCTGAGGCGTTTTGCCGCCGGGACGAAGGAAGAGGCCGCGGAGAACAGGCCGCCCAGCAGGAGGACGATCACGACGATGTCCCAAAGCGGCCGCCGGTGGTAAAGGCCGGGAAAGTCGAGCCGGTGCAGGCCGCGGTAGAGCCAGCGGTCGACGCGGCTCCGGCGC
>Ga0209543_1001753_pt1 | contig 17916 bp, 19 predicted proteins | sample MesohylFT_FD_187296 | JGI IMG/M metagenome (GOLD analysis project Ga0209543, IMG submission 187296) | Host-associated microbial community of the marine sponge Aplysina aerophoba from Gulf of Piran - sponge mesohyl, lysed by freeze-thaw... | ecosystem: Host-associated > Porifera > Sponge >...
CCGCAAGCGTAAGCAGTCGCTTGCCTGCCACGCCGTGTATACACCGAGGTTCCGGTATCGTCCCGAACTGCTCGATACCACCAAATCCGCCGATCAAACTCAAGCGCGCGCCATTCTGGATATCGAATCTCAAACGACCAGCAAGTTGGTTCTCTGGTTCTTCCTCAGGCCAGAACAGGCCGTCGATATCAAGCTCTTCCATGGCGTATCACCGCCTAGCAGACCATAGTCCGTATGCGCCCGGTCAAGAGTGCGTCAGCAATAGATGTATGCAACAAGTGCAAGGCAGTGTTCTCGTCACGCGTCTGCTCTATAGCGCCGTCTACGCTGTCCATCACGGAGCCGATGGCTCGCTGTTCTGGCAGGGATGGGAGGAGGACGGGGAGAGACGAGTACTCCGTGGCATTGATATTTGGCTGGGCACCTGAGCGTTGCATCGATCTCACCCATCTGCCGTAGAACTGCGAACGCGTCCAGCGCTCAAGATACTCGGGCGTGGCCACACCAGGCAGCGCCCGGAATCGGATCAGATATCCGGCATAGACGCATCGCCCGTTGCCGGACCGGTGCAAGTAGGTTCTCCCAACACTCCCACTGCGGGCGAAGAGCATGTCACCAATGTTGAGTTCAAAGCCTCGTGTCCTCTTCGGATCAGCGGATCGACGGTCCTCAGATAACAGGCGACCATCGTCGGCAATGTCCGTAATCCGAACATAGCGTGGCAGGTTGTGGTCGAAAGGTAGAGCAGGCGCGTTCGCACCGTACTCAGGACGGTAACACACATCGCCCAGGCGACTGACTTTCCAGGAGGCGGGGATGGTGCCCAAGCCGGGCACTTCCTTCCATTCTGAGTGTTGGCCGGGGATACCTCGGGCCAGGAGTTCACGGAGGAGAGCGTCACGGAGGCACTCGGTAGCTGCGATGACTTCGTCCGCACGCTCGATTGCCTCGTCAATGGAATCAAGCACCGAGGCGATTGCCCGCTGCTCCGCCAGGGGCGGAAGGAGGAAGCGGAAGTTCCGTAGGTGTGTCCACGATGTGCGCGGCATCCTGGTGCCCGTCACGCCACGCATAGCGTGGGTGTACAGAAGGTCGCTACGGAGAAAGTGGTTGAGAAAACTGCCTGTCAGTCCCTCATTTGCGCAAATCGCGAGAATATCAGTTGAACACACGCCGTCGAAGTCAGCACGAACTACCTTTCGCAGATTCGGGCGAAGTTTGCCATAAAGAGTGTCTCCCTCAAAGAAGACCGTCTTGTTGCTTATCGACTTGCCAGCTGTACTGTGGCCATTCAGCGCTCCCCTTGAATTCATGTTCTCAAGGCCAACAAAGGGGCGCGAATCGCCTTCATAAGGCTTGACCTGCTTGCGCCGGACCTCCGCCACGTCCCCAAGGCGCACAACGTTCCAGCCGTCGGGGGCTGGGGCATCCATCTTTGCTCCCGTCGTGACAGCTACGGGCACGACAGACCTATCTGACCACCGCTGGCTACTTGATGGTGAGTCGGGCGTTGGGCGGCGCGGCGGTGCGGAGACAACGGACTGTCATCGTGCTGGGACCGGGGCGGATCGAGGGGCACCGCTCGACTGGGCCGACTCGGGGACGCAAACCTTGATCTCTATAGGCTCGAACCGCGTCGCTAGCGTGGGCGGGGGATCACCAAAATCCAGCCCGAGATCCCCGAGGTGGTCGGCGGCGAGTTCCAGGTGGTACGTGATGGCATCCTCGATCGACATCTTCGGCTCCGGCAGCGGGTCACCGTCCTCCACTGTGAGTTCGATGTGGCCGGTCAGAGCCTCCTGAGTCATCTCGAGCATCTCCTCCCAGGTGTCGCCCACGCTGACGCAGCCGGGCATGTCCGGCACGTAAGCACCCCAGCCGTTGGCGTCTAGAACGAACACGACCGTGTAGGTCAAGCGCATGGGAGTCGGGCCTCGGAACTCAGCCCACCTGGGCGGGCTCGGGGATCCCGCGGACGGGTTCGGGAACACGGACTTCGATCTCCACAGGCTCAAACCGTGTCGCGACCGTAGGCGGAAAGTCATCCAAGTCCGGCAGTATCTCTCGAATATCCTCCGAAGCTAACTCCAGGTGGTACGTGATGGCATCCTTGATCGACATCTTCGGCTCCGGCATCGGGTCACCGTCCTCCAATGTGAGTTCGATGTGGCCGGTCAGAGCCTCCTGGATCATCTCAAGCATCTCCTCCCAGGTGTCGCCCGTACTCACGCAGCCGAGTACATCCGGCGCATAAGCGCACCAGTTATTGGGAGTCCTCTCAAACACGACCACATACTTCAGCTTCATCGACCACGCTCCCTGTGTTGCTGCTTCAATCCTGCTTGCCGAAGGATACCTTGCCAGGTGGGTTCGCTTAGGTCCTTGCCTGGCGCGGACGGCCTCAAGGGCAGCCTCGCGGGATGCGGTTGTGGCCTCGACTGCCGCCGGCGGTCTGGGGGATGAAGTAGACTTGCGCGCCGTCGCTGACCGGCTCGTAGTCGGGATGGGCGATGAGCAGGCCGTCGATCACCACCGACACGCCGGCCCGCAGGGCGTCGCCGAGGCCGGGATAGCGCCGGTCGAGGTCGTCGATCACGGCACTGACCGTGGCCCCGTCAGCCTCCACCTCGGCGACCCCCCCGGTGGGGCCCCGCAGGTTGGAACTCAGGTGGACCCGGACGGGCACCGACCGCTCCGGTTGGCGATTCGGGCGTTGGCCGAGCCGTCAGGAGCCGTTGGAGCCGCCGGCGGACGTGATGGCGTCCAGCACCCTGATGGGAGACATCGGGAGGTCGCGGATGCGGCAGCCGGTGGCGTCGTGAATGGCGTTGGCCACCGCCGGGATGGGCGGCACGATGCCGGTCTCGCCCACGCCGCGCACGCCGTAGGGGTGGGCCGGGTTGGGGACCTCCACGATGATGGCGTCGATCATGGGCAGGTCCGAGGCCACCGGCACCCGGTAGTCGAGGAAGCTCGGGTTCTCCATCACGCCGTCGGAGTCGTAGATGTACTCCTCGTTGAGGGCCCAGCCGACGCCCTGGGCGACGCCGCCCTGGATCTGGCCCTCCACGTAGCTGGGATGGATGGCGGTGCCGGCGTCCTGGGAGGCGGTGTAGCGCACCACCCGCACCACGCCGGTCTCGGGGTCGACCTCCAGGTCGCAGACGTGCACCGCGAAGCCAGGCCCGGCGCCGTGGGCCTCCAGCGATCCGGTGGCGGTGAGCGGGCCGCCGGTGCGCTTGGCCTTGGCGGTGATCGCGGCCACCGACAGCGGATCCTTCTCGCCGTCGCTGCCGGTGTATACGGCCTGGCCGTCCACCCAGTCGATGTCGCCGACATCGACGCCCATCATCTTCGCGGCCCGGCCCCGCAGCTCGACCACCATCTTGCGGCAGGCCTCGACCACCGCCATCCCGGTGGCGAACGTGGCCCGGCTGCCCTCGGTGGTGTCGGTGAAGCCGACCGCCTCGGTGTCGCCCACCACGGGGCGGATGTCGTGGGGATCGATGCCGAGCTCCTCGGCGGCCATCAGCGCCATCGAGGCCCGGCTCCCACCGATGTCGGGGCTGCCCGTGACCACGGTGGCGGTGCCGTCCTCGTTGAGGTTGACGGTGGCGCTGGAGGACTCGCCGATGTTGAACCAGTAGCCCGCAGCCACCCCGCGGCCCTGATTGGGGCCGAGAGGCGCGTTGTAGTTCGGGTGGTCGCGCACTGCCTCGAGGCACTCGATGAAGCCGATACGGGCGAACGGGAACCCCATGGTGGACGGATCGCCCTCGGTCACCGCGTTCTTGAGCCGCAGGTCGATCGGGTCGATGCCCAACTCGGTGGCGATCTCGTCGAGAACGGTCTCGACCGCGAACGCGGTGAGGGGAGCGGCCGGCGCCCGGTAGGCGGCCGACTTGGCCGTATTGACCACCACGTTGAGCGCCTCGACGTTGAAGTTCGGGATCTTGTAGGACTCGAACACGGTCATCGCCCCTAGGAGCCCGCCGGGACCGGCGTAGGCGCCGCCCGAGTAGACCAGGTAGGCGTCCCCGGCCACCAGGCTGCCGTTGCGGTCGGAGCCGAGCTTGACCCTGAGCTTGGTGCCGGGCGCGGGACCGGTGGCCCGGAAGACCTCGTCGCGGGTCATCACCATCTTCACCGGACGGCCCGCCTTGGCCGACAGCGCCACCGCCAGCGGCTCCAGGTAGATGGTGGTCTTGCCGCCGAAGCCGCCCCCGATCTCCGCGGGGATCACCCGGATGCGGGTCGTCTCCCAGCCCAGCAGCGTCGCGGTGGAGGAGCGCACGTTGAAGTGCCCCTGCGAGGAGCACCAGACCGTGGTGTGGCCGTCCTGGCCGGTGTCGGCCACACAGGCGTGGGGCTCGATGTAGCCCTGGTGCACCGGCACTGTGGTGTACTCCCGCTCGATGACCAGATCGGCGTCGGCGAAGCCGGCGTCGACATCGCCGTCGGCGAAGCGGGTGATGTCGCTGACATTGGACGGCTCCTCCGCGGGCGGGTTGGCGCCCGAGGTCATCATGTGGTCGTGCAGCACCGGCGCGCCCGGCGCCAGCGCCTCGTCGATGGTCAGCACCGCGGGCAGCACGTCGTAGGCGACCACCACCGCGGCCGCGGCGGCACGGGCCTGGTCGCCGGTGGAGGCGGCCACCGCGGCAACCGCGTGGCCCTCGTAGAAGACCTTGTCGCGGGCCATGACGTTGACGCACATGTCGTAGTTGCGGTCGCTGGAATCCACCGCGGGGAAGTCGTCGCCGGTGATCACCGCCTTCACGCCGGGCATCGCCGCAGCTGCGGACGTGTCGATGGAGACGATCCGGGCATGGGCGTGGGGTGAGCGCACGACGATGCCGTGGAGCTGCCCGGACATGTTGAGGTCGGCCGCGAAGCGGGCCCGGCCGGTCACCTTCTCCAGCCCGTCGTGGCGGACGGGCCGGGTGCCGACGTACTTGTAGCGGGGCTTGGGCTCTGTGACGGTCACTTGCAGCTCCTAGCTCTCGTTCGTTTCGGTGATCTGCTCGGCCGCGGCCTGCACGGCGCGCACGATCTTGTCGTAGCCGGTGCAGCGGCAGAGGTTGCCGGCCAGGCCGTAGCGGATCTCGGTCTCGGTGGGGTCGGGGTTGCGGTCGAGCAGCGCCTTGGCAGCCACCAGGAAGCCGGGTGTGCATACGCCGCACTGGAGGGCGGCGCCCTCCAGGAAGCACTGCTGGAGGGGATGCAGATCGTCGCCCGAGGCCAAGCCCTCCACAGTGGAGATGTTGCGGCCGCCGGCCTCGGGGGCGAGCACCAGGCAGGAGCACAGCAGCCGACCGTCCATGACGATCGAGCAGGCCCCGCAGTCGCCGGTGCCGCAGCCCTCCTTGGCTCCGGTGAGGCCGACCTCGTCGCGCAGAGCGTCCAGCAGCGTCTGGCCGCCGTCGCAGAGGAACTCGGCCGGGTCGCCGTTGATGGTGCAGGTGACGTGGACGCGGCTCATGCGTGCTCTCCTTGGCTTGTCAGCCCGACTTGCTGTGCGGCCCGCTCGGCCGCGATGGACACGGCCCGGCGGGCCAGAACGCCGGCCACCTGCCGGCGGTAGGCGACGGTCCCTCGCTTGTCGTCTATGGGGTTGGTGGCCGCCGATGCGGCCGCCTCCACGGCCGCCAGCGCATGGCCGGCCGGCCGGTTGCCGATCAGGGCGGCCTCGGCGTCGGGCACCCGCACCACGGTGGGGGCCACCGCGCCGAGGGCGATGGCGGCCGCGGTGACGTTGCCGTCATCGTCGAGGGTGACTCGGGCGGCTGCGCCGACCACCGCGATGTCCATCTCGGTGCGGGGGATGAGCCGCAGGTAGGCGTCGGCGGTGCGGGCCGGCGGCTCGTCGAGTTCGAACTCCACGAGGATCTCACCCGGACCCAGCGACGTCCGACCGGGGCCGGTGGCGACCTCCGCCGCGGCCACCGTGCGCTCGCCATCGGGTCCGGCGATCACGACTCGAGCCTCGTTGACGATGAGGCTGGGCGGGGTGTCGGCCGCGGGCGAGGCGTTGGCCAGGTTGCCGCCCCATGACGAGCGGCTCTGGATCTGGTCGGAGCCGATCAGGCCGCTGGCCTCGACGAGGCCGGGGAAGGCGCCGGCCAGCCCGGTGTCAGCGCAGATGTCGGAGGTCGGCGTGGCCGCGCCGACGGTGTACGTCGAGCCGTTGCTGCTGACGGCACACAGCCGCTCTATGCGCTTCAGGTCGACCATCACGGTCGGTTCGGGCCGTCCGGCGCGGATCTGGGGGATCAGGTCGGTGGCGCCCGCGTACACGCGAGCGTCCGGCTCAGACCCCAACAGATCCACAGCCTCGGCCACCGTCGTCGGGGAGGCATATCTCATGGCGGTGAGCATAGGGGGCCGCCACAGCCGTCAGTCACACCGGAATCTCGGGAGGGAGACCGGTCGTATGCACAGCCGAACCGACCCCAGAATCTCGTGGCCCGTAGAGCCGAGGGGGTACGATTCTGCTCCACTCGGGCCGGGCCGTCGGCTCGCTTGGTTCCAGGGAGGTTGTGCCCATGACGGACACATCGCCGGCCACCGCCAACCCCGGCGCCAAGGGCTACGAGCCCCAGGTTCCCATTGCGACCTCGCCGATGTTCGACTGGCCGCCGCGGCCGGTGGCGCTGCTGCGCTACCTCGTCAAGCCGGTGATGCTGCCCTACGGCATCTTCTGGGCAGCGCTGGCCGCGCTGTGCTGGCACTACCTGACACCCTCGATGGAGCGCATGGCTAGCCTGCGCCCGGGGTGGATGCTGCAGATCTACCTCCGCAACGCGCTGATCCTGGCCGCGGTGGCGGGAACGCTGCACCTGGCGCTGTATGTGAGGCGCGCCCAGCAGCAGCGCTACAAGTACGACCGGCAGTGGATGAGCACCACCAACCGCGAGTTCCTGTGGACCAGCCAGACCCGCGACAACATCTTCTGGAGCCTGGTCAGCGGTGTGACCATCTGGACCGCCTACGAGTCGCTGACCATGTGGTTCTACGCCAACGACTGGATCCCGCGGGTGGAGTGGTCCTCGGGGTGGCCGTACCTGTCGGTGCTGACCATCGGCGTGTTCCTGTGGTCGGTGACCCACTTCTACCTGAATCACCGGCTGCTGCACCTGCGCTGGTTCTACGACCACGCCCACTACCTGCACCACCGCAACGTGAACACCGGGCCCTGGACCGGCATCTCGATGCACCCGCTGGAGCACGTGATCTACTTCAGCGTCTTCGCGCTGTGGTGGGTGGTCCCGGCCCATCCGTTCATCGTGATCCTCGGCGGGCTGTTCCAGGGCGTGTCGCCGGCGGTGTCGCACTCGGGGTTCGAGCGCTTCGAGGTCGGCCGGCGCGAGGGGCGCACCGCGCCGGGCGCCGACTACTTCCATCACCTGCACCACCGCTACTTCGAGTGCAACTACGGCAACCGGCCCGTGCCCATCGACAAGCTGTTCGGCACCTTCCACGACGGCACGCCCGAAGCCCACGCCCGCATGCGCAGGCGCATGAAGGCCCGCCGAGGCGGCTGAGGGGCTGCGCGGGTAGACGCGACCACGGCGCGTTCCCGGCGGTTCGTGTCCGCTTGGCTCACGAGCCGCTCGGGCCACAGCCTCGCTTCGCGGCTCGCGAACATCCGCATGATTCACTCCCCATCCGCTCGGCCTGCCAGCCGGCGCCCGAGCCGGAGAACTCGCGGCTCGACGGACCCGCCGCCGCGGTAGCCGAGGCTGTCGGCTCGCGGGCGAAGCACCGGCAGTAGCGTTCGGGCATGGACACGCTGCAACGTTTCCGGGCCCGCCTGGGGGCCTCGGTCAGCGGGCTGTTCTCCCACGGGGAGATACCGCTGCAGCGCACTGCCGACTATCCCGGCGACGCCGGATTGTGCGGGCCGGGCTCGGTGAGCTGGAAGGCGGTCGGCGACGTGAGCGTCTTCGTCGGGGCCATACGGGCCCTGCTGGTCCAGGCCGCCCATCCCGAGGCGGTGGCCGGGGTCGACGACCACAGCCGCTACCGCGACGACCCGATGGGCCGGCTGAACCGCACCGCGTTCTACGTGACGTCGGCCACCTTCGGGGCCATGCCCGAGGTGGAGCAGGCCGTCGACCGGGTCCGGGCCGCCCACCAGGGCGTGAGCGGCACCTCGCACCGGGGGCTGGCCTACGACGCAGCGATGCCGGATCTGGCCGCCTGGGTGCACAACACCCTCACCGAGTCGTTCCTGGTCTCCTACCGGGAGTTCGGCCTGGGGCTCACCGAGGCCGAGGCCGACCGGTTCGTGGTCGAGCAGTCCCAGGTGGGAGCCATGCTCGGGGCCGCTCCCCTGCCCCAGACCGCGGCCGAGCTGCACACCTGGGTCCGCACCCATCCGGATCTGGCCCCCAGCCCCGGCATGCGAGCCGCGGTGGACTTCCTGCGCCAGCCGCCCCTGCCTGCCCGCCAGCGGTACGGCTACGGCGTGCTGATGCACGGAGCGATCAGCACCATGCCCCCCGAGCTGACCGGCGTTCTCGGCCTGAGAGCCCGCCCCGGCGCCCGGCTGGGCGCGTCGGCGCTGCTGCGATTCCTGCGCTGGGGTCTGCGCAACAGCCCGTCGTGGCGGGCCGCGCTGGACCGTTGCGGCGCCCCCTACGACCCGTCCGAGTTCCGAGAGATGCCCCGCCGTGACCACTGAGCCCGACGCCGAGACGCAGGCCCCGGCCCGATCGGCAAGCCGTACGCTGCAGGACGTGAGCGAGCCGGACGACGCCGCGCCGACCGGCCCCGTCGAGGGTGCCGAAGGCGAGAGTTGGCAGGTCGGGATGAACCTCAAGGGGTCGCTGCGCGAGGCGATGCAGGCGCCACCGACTGTGTATGAGATCGTGGGCGGCCAGCGGTTCTTCGACGAGCTGGTCGACCGGTTCTACGACGCGGTCGAGGACGACCCCCTGCTGCGGCCCATGTACCCGCGAGACATGGGGCCGTCCCGCAGGCGCCTAGCCGGCTTCCTGGCCCAGTACTGGGGCGGGCCGCCCCAGTACAGCGAGGAGAGGGGCCATCCCCGCCTGCGGATGCGGCACATGCCCTTCCCCATCGGCCTGGCCGAGCGCGATGCCTGGATGGCCCACATGACGGCGTCGCTCGACGCAGCCACCATCGCCGACGGCGCCGGCCGCCCGCTTCCCGGCGAGATCCGGGCCGCCATGTTCGACCACTTCGACAACGCGGCCACCCACCTCATCAACCGGCCCGGCTAGGAGTCCGCGCCCTCCCCGGCGCTGCCGGGCGCGGGATCAGGTATCGCGTTGTCGGCCTTCGAGCGCGGCTATGCGCTCCCCTTGGTCGGCCATCCGTTCGAGCAGGCGGCTGTGCTCGGCCAGCACGGCACTGTGCTCGACCAGCAGCGCACCGTGCTCGGCCAGTGTCGCTTCGATAGACCCGAGGCGGGTTCCCAGAGCACCGATGTCGGAGCGAAGCGCCTGCAGGAAGTAGCCGAGCATACCGAGGAAGCCTGCCCCGAGAACTCCAATGAGGGTTGCTATGACGGTCGAGTCCATGCTGGTACCTCCTGTGATGCTACCAGGCCGAGTCTCCCACGACAAGGCCATCGAAGATACCATATATATACATGTATTGACGGAGAATTAGCAACTATCTACGAATTTCGTTCAACGGTGCGGTGAGCAGGTGGCGGCCACCGAAGGCCTTGGGCGGGTGGATGCGGCCCTCGTGGAGCACCAGGTCGCCGTGGACCCACACCGCGTCGATGCCGTCGGGCGGGATCAGCGGCTCCTCGTAGCTGTTGCGGTCGGTGACCCGCTCCCAGTCGAACAGCACCAGCGAAGCGTCGGCGCCCTCGCGCAGCGCCGGGCTCGGCAGGCCCATGAACTCGCACGGCATCACCGCCAGCCGGTACACGATCTCGGCCACCGGTATGCCCAGCTCCCGGGCCATGCGCAGCGCCTTGGGGAACGACCCCAGCAAACGGGGGTGGGGCTTCTGGCCCGGGCCCGGCATCAGACCGTCGGTGCACAGCGCCATGTTGGGGCGGCGGAAGAACCTCTCCACGGTGGCCTCGTCGCCGTAGTGGCTGATGATGGACACCTCGCCCCGGTTGTGCAGGAAGAAGTCGCACACCGCGTCGTGGGCCTCGATCGACGACATGTCGGTCACCCCCGCGGCCAGCACCACGTCCGAGAAGCGCTTGCCCAGGAAATCGTCGCCCACACCCTCGAGCACCCCTGCGATCTGGACGCCCTCGAGGCCCCCGCAGAACGCCACGAAGTTGTCCCAGCCGGAGCCGTCGCCGTAGATCTTCTCGAAGGCGAACCGGCGCACGTCATCGTCGCTCAGCCGGGCCATGAACTCGGCCCGGGTTCCGGCGCGCACCTCCGGGGGGAACAGCGCATCGGCGGTCGTGCTGCCCGCGGTGTAGGGGTACATGTTGCCCAGCGTGGGAATTGACCCTGCCGCGTCGTCCAGCCGGTCGGCCACGTCTCCGAACCGGTCCCAGTTGCGGCGCCCTGCGATCTTGGAGTGCTCGCTGCAATACCCGCCGCCGCCCTCGACCGCAGCGGTTATCACCTCTTCGAGGGCCTCGATGATGTCGTCGCTCTCCGAACGGAGGTGCGGGTACAGCGCGCCCGGCTTGACCTCGTTGAACGCCCTCACCAGGGCGGTGATCTCACGCTGGTCGGAGTAGACGGCAGGGTTGTAGACGAGCCCGGTCGACAGGCCGAGGCACCACGGCGCCTCGCGGCGCACGACCTCGGCCATGGCCCGGATGTCGGCGTCGTCGGCGACCCGGTCGAGGTTGCCCATGACGGTGCGCCGCACCGCGCTGTGGCCCAGGTGCATGCCCAGGTCGGTGACGGAGCGGCCCCGGTGCCAGGCCAGGAACTCCTCGACCGTCGACCACGGCCAGTCGCGGCCGCCGGCGGGGTCGTCGCCCTCCGGGTCGCCCGGCGGGCCCGCCATGCCGTCGAGGGGCACGAGCTGGGCCGCGTACTCGGCCCGCTGGTCCGGCACGACCGGTGCCGGCGAGAGACCGTCCACGCCGCAGATGCGCCTGGTGACCCCGCCGCGCACCGCCATCTCGCAGCTGATGGGGATGCCGTGCTCGCCGACGCGGGTGCCGGCCAGGGCGCCATGGTTGTGGGTGTCGACGAAACCGGGAGCCAGCACCCGGCCATCCGCGGCGATCGTGCGCTCTGCGCCGGCTGCCGCACTGGGGGGCACCGCTCCCAGGTGCGCGATCCGGTCGCCGTCGATGAGCGCGTCGCCACGGAGGGGCTCGGTCACCCCGTCGCCGGCGACGATCAGCGCGTCGGTGATCAGCTGGCGCACGGTCTCACGGTATCCGGGCCCGCTCGCGCATCGAGGCGACCGGCCGGCGGTTCCGGCGGGCGGCGGGGCGCTCCGATGAACTGGAGCTAGGACTTGCGAACGCCGGTGAGGGGGAAGGTGCCGACGGAGCCCCAGAGCGATCCGGTGAGGTCGTCGCCCTCGACGGTGGCGGCGACAGTCAGATCGAACTCTCCCATCGGCATGTGGACCGTGGCCGAGAACGAGACGTCGTCACCGTCGTAGACGACGCCGGAGACTTCCACCGTCCCGAAGTCGAGGGTGATCAGGGCCGTTCCGTCAGCCTTGAGCACCGCCTCGGGGGTCAGTTCGCCGATGGGGGTCACGAACGCCAGTCTCCAGGTGCCGACCGCCGCGGGTGCCTCGCTCACGGTGTGATCCTCTCGCCTCAGCCGTCGGAACCGTTCGATGCTACGCCGGGCCCAGTGCAACACCCGCTACGAACATCTCTAGGATCTCTCGCCAGTGAGGCTGTTCTCGCACCGCAAACGGCCGGTCCATCTGGGCCCGTACCCGCTGGAGCGCCTGCCGCGCCTCGACGCAGCCGACGCTCCGCCCCCGGGCTCGGCCGCGAGGCCGCTGCCTCCCCGGCCGGCGGAGGCCGAGTCACCCGGTCCCCGATCGGCCGCGCCCGCCTACCGGCGGTACCTCGACATGTTCGACGGTCAGCGCCACGCCGATGTCGCGCCCGAGGCGCCGACCCCGTCGGATCCCCTCGAGGTCGCCAACAACCTCAAGGCCGGGCTCTACTTCCTCGATGCCGACATGGTCGGCTGCGGGCTGATCGGCGACGATGCCTGGACCGGCGAGCGACGCGACCATCGATACGCGGTAGTGGCCCTCATCGCCTTCAGCCGCAAGCTCTCGAAGGAATGTCCGGGCGACGACTGGATCGACGGCACCCGCCAGACCAACGCCGACCTCCGGGCGGCCGAACTGGCGGTGATCACCGCGTCCTACATCCGCAAGCTCGGCCACGACGCGGTGGCCCACACGCCCGGCCGCACCGACCTCGACCTCGACCGGGTTGCGCTGCAGGCGGGGATCGTGGAAGTGAGAGGGTCGGAGCTGAGAGCCCCCTACCTGAAGGAAGGGTTCGCGCTGTCGGTGGTGAGCACCGACTGGGAGCTGACCCCCGACCGCCCGCTGTCCCGCCGCGGCCCGCTGGCCGCGCTGCGCAGCACCCACGGTCCGGGCTGGTTGCTGGGCCGGGGCGGCACCAGGGCCGGCATCGGCCGTCTCAACGGCGACCACCGGGCTCTGCACATGGGCCGGTACCCGATGGAGCGCATCAAGCGGGTCGACGATCCCACCACGCTGATCATCGAGGACGAGGTGCCCAGAGTGCCGGTGCGGGCCGGCGGCTTCCCGCGTGCCGCCAACGGCGACATGGGCCCCAAGTTCCTCGCCGACGTGGAGGTGTTCGCCTGGAAGACGCCCCAGGCGCAGGCCTATATGCATCAGATCGACGCCATGGTCCCCTACCAGGACGGTGGGGTCTCGCCCGGGGCCGATCCCGGCACCAGCGACCCCGGCCGCAACGCGGAAGCGCTCAAAGCGCTCGCCCACCACCTGGGCGGCGACATGGCCGGAGTGTGCCGGGTGCCCGCCTACGCCTGGTACTCGCACCGCGAGGACGGCTCCGTGGTGGACCCGTACCACAGCAACGCTCTGGTGATCCTGCTCGACCAGGGATACGAGACCATGGAGGGCGCCAGCGGCGACGACTGGGTGAGCGGCGCCCAGTCGATGCGGGCCTACATGCGGGGAGCGCAGATCGCGGGCATCATCGCCGAGCACATCCGCTCCCTCGGCTACGGCGCCCGCAGCCACACCAACAGCGACTCCGACGTGCTGCACATCCCCCTGGTGCTGCACGCGGGACTGGGAGAGCTGAGCCGCATCGGCGAGCTGGTGCTCAACCCGTTCGTGGGACCGAGGTTCAAGTCGGTGGTGGTGACCACCGACATGCCGGTCACCCCCGACCGCCACATCGACTTCGGGCTGCAGGACTTCTGCTCCAAGTGCACCAAGTGCGCCCGGGAGTGCCCCTGCGCGGCCATCCCCTTCGGCGACAAGGTGATGTTCAACGGGGCCGAGATGTGGAAGCCCGACGTGGAGAGGTGCACCAAGTACCGGCTGGGCAACCTGCGGGGCTCGGCCTGCGGCCGGTGCATGAAGACCTGCCCGTTCAACATCGAGGGGGTCCTGGCCGACAGGGCACTGCTGTGGGCCGCCATCAAGCTGCCGTTCACCCGCCGCTGGCTGGCCCGGCTCGACGACAAGGTCGGCAACGGCTCGATCAATCCCATCAAGAAGTGGTGGTGGGACCTGGAGTGGCGCGACGGCAGGACCATCGTGCCGCCCAGGGGCACCAACGCCCGCAACCTCGACATGGACGGCGACAAGGTGGCCGCCCGCCAGCAGATCGCCCACTACACCGCCGACATGCTGCCGCCCGGCGACGCCGTCGGCGTGCCCGTCAAGCTCGTCCGCAAGGAGGCCCTGGCCCGCGCCGGGGCGGCCGAGACGCCTGCGGAGGCCCGGGCCCGGGTCGGCCGCGGCTAGCCCCGCGAACTGGCAGCAGAATGCTCGCCATCCGTGCACAACGCTGCCAATTCGCACCCGGCCGCGCCCAGCCACGCGAACTGGCAGCAGAATGCTCGCCATCCGTGCAAAACGCTGCCAATTCACACCCGGCCGCGGCTAGCCCCGCGAACTGGCAGCAGAATGCTCGCCATCCGTGCAAAACGCTGCCAATTCACACCCGGAGCACCGGGGGGGCCGGTTCAGCAGAGCGTGTGGGCGAAGGTGGCGAGATCGCGTGCCGAGGCGGCGTAGACGTCCGGCATGGCGCCCGGCATCAGCAGGTCGCCCGCGTGGCAGGTGCCGTTGACGGTGCGGCAGTAGGTGGGCACGCCCGCCCGCACCAGCTTGCGGTAGTAGTCGAGCCCCTCGTCTCGCAGCGGGTCGAGCTCGTTCACCGAGACCACATGGGGCGGCATGCCCCGCAGGTCGTCCACGGAGGCGTGCCAGGGCCAGGCCAGCGGGTTGGTCAGGTTCGCTCCGCCCGGGTCGTAGGCCTCCACGAAGTACCCCATGAGGTCGCCAGCCAGGAAGTAGCCGCCGTTCTCGTGCAGCGACGGCAGCTCCGGCGGCGGGCTCGCATACGTGCCCGAGATGTACGGGCACTGGGCGAACACCCCGTCGATCATTCCCAGGCGGCCGTCCCGGTGGGCCTTGAGGGCGGTGGCCAGCGTGAGGTTCCCGCCGCCGGACTCGCCCGACACCACCAGCTTCGACACGCCGAGCTCGTCCTTGCGGGCGTGCATCCATTCCAGCGCCGAAGTGCAGTCGTTGAGGGCCGCCGGGAAGGGATGGCTGCCGAGCGCGCCGGCGGCGTTGCGGAACTCCACCCCCACGACGACCATCTCCCGTGCGGCCAGCTCGTCGCGCCAGCGCCGGTAGTTGAGGTCCGCCGCGGAGAGGATCACCATGCCCCCGCCGTGGATGTGCAGGATCCCCGGGCACGGGCCGGTGTCGCCGGCCGGGCGATGGATGTACAGGGTTATGTCGTTGCCGTCGACGCCGGCGATGGCCTCGGTGCTCGACTCCACGCCCTCGACCGCCGGGAGCACGTCGAACAGGCCGTCGAAGAGCTGCTGGAAGCCGGGCTCGCCCAGCGCGGCCAGGGCCCGGATGTCCTCGAGCGAGGAGTCAGCGGTGAGGGAGACCGGGTCGGCCCGCCCGGCCAGGCCCATCGGCTCCAGCACCGCCACCATGCGGGGGTCCGAGCGCGGGTCGGTGGCCAGCGTCATGTCGGGGTCGCCCAGCCGCCCGTGGAGGTTGGGTCTCGGTGGTGTTGCCGTGTCCGGCATCGGATCTCCTTGCGGGTTCGGCGTGTCTGTCGCTGTGCCGCACCCTAACCCGCAGGCGCGCGTGCGATGACTGCGCCAGCCAAGGGGTCCGCGACAGCCGGGGTCCGCGCCAGCCGCTGCCGGGTGGAGGCGGCGTGTGGGACAGACTCGCCGCCTTGCGCAGTCCCGAAGACCGCATGGGGCGTAGAGAGTTCATCCCCGACCGGGCCATCGACGACACCGTCACGCCGATCAGCATCTCCTACTTCGGCTACAGCCTGATCGCGCTGGCGTGCCAGCTCTGGGCCCGGAGCGGAGCGTCGTCGTGAGCACACCGCTGCGTCGCATGGGCGAGAGGGAGTTCGTGCTGCTGATGGGGATGTTGACGGGCCTCACCGCTCTGGCCATCGACATCATGCTGCCCGCCTTCGAGCAGATGCGTCCCGCGTTCGGCCTCGATCACGACTCCACCCGGCTGTCGCTCACCGTGACCCTCTACCTCATGGGCGCCGGGGTAGGACACCTGTTCTACGGACCCATCGCCGACGCGGTGGGGCGCAAGCCCGTGCTGGCCGGCGGCCTGCTGCTCTACGCGGCAGCCGCCCTGACGGCGGCGCTGGCCCCGTCGCTCGGCGTTCTCTACGGAGCCCGGTTCGTTTGGGGGCTGGCGGCAGCCGGACCCCGGGTCCTGACGCAGGCCATCGTGCGCGACCGCTTCGCCGGGACGGCCATGGCCCGGGTGATGACGCTCATCCAGACGGTCTTCTTCATCGCGCCGATCATCGCGCCGGTGCTGGGCGAGGTCCTGGTGGTCATCGGCTCCTGGCGATGGGTGATGGCCTTCGGCTTGATCACCTCCATGGCGGCGTTGACGTGGTTGCTGCGACTCGACGAGACCCTCGACCCTGCACACCGCCGGTCGCTGCAACTGCGACGGGTGCTGGAGGGCTTCCGCCACGTGGTGTCCAACCGCGTCTCGCTCGGCTACACGCTGATGGTCACCTTCGGCTTCGGGGCGTTCCTGTCCTACCTGGGCAGCACCGAGTTGATATTCGGCGACGTGTACGACCGCCCGGAATGGTTCGTGCCGTACTTCACGGTCTCGGCGCTGATCGCGGCGGCTGTGGCCTTGACCAGCAACCGGCTGCTGCACCGCGTGCACGCCCGCCAGCTGGCGCTCGGGGCCGGCTGCGGCTTCGCGGCATCCTCGGTCGCGCTGTTCGCGGTCACCGTAGCGAGCGACGGCCTGCCGCCATTCGGCCTATGGCTAGTGCTGTTCAGCCTCTGCAACGCCATTCATGTGGCGGTGTTCCCCTCCGGATCAAGCCTGGCGCTGGAGCCGATGGGAGCCATGGCGGGCACGGCGGCGTCCGTGCTCGGGGCCAGCACCTGGATGCTGGGGTCGCTGCTGGCGTCGTTCACCGACCGGGCCATCGACGGCTCGGTGATGCCGATCGGCGCCGCCTACTTCGCCTACAGCTCGATCGCGCTGGCGTTCCAGTTCTGGGCCCGCGGCGGAGGGTCACAGGCGCAGCAGTAGGCACTGATGGGTGGATCCCGGTACAGCGCTTCGGCCCGGGCGGCCGCGTCGGCGGTCACATCCACCGTCGGCACCGATGGATGGATCCGGGCGGATCACTGCTGTTGCTGGCTCTGCTGATGCCGCCAGTTCTCCGCCGGTGGCGAGGCTGCCTCAGCCCGCGCCGGGCCCGCCAAGTCCACCGGGTTCAAGAACTGCCCGTCGGTGTGCCGGCCTATCATCACCTCGGCATCCACCTCCACGGTTCCCGAGCCGGTGAACGCGCCCCGCACCGGCGGCACGTCGCCGTAGTCGCGGCCGCGGCCGATGACCACGTGGCGCTCGCCGACTTCGCCTCCGTTGGTCGGGTCGAGAGCCCACCAGCCCCACCCGGGCAGGGCCGCCTCGATCCAAGCGTGGGTCTGCACGCTCACCACGTCCGCTGTCGCCGCGTCCAGCGCGGTCTCGTCGGCGGCGAACAGGTATCCGGACACGTAGCGGGCCGGAACTCCTGTGCTTCGCAGCATCCCGGTCGCGAGATGGGCGAAGTCCTGGCAAACGCCCGCCCCGCCCTCGAGCAGTTCCGCCAGCGTGACTCCTATGTCGGTGGCGCCCTGCCGGTAGGCCAGGATCCCCCGGACGTCGGCGATCACCGCTTCGACCATCCGCTGCACCGACGACGCGCCGGCGACCGCTGATTCGGCCCGCTGCGCCACGGCGTCGCCGCGTTCGGTGTGCACGTGCCGGGACGGTCCCAGGAACTCGAGGTGCGCCGTCCTGAAGCCGGCATCGGCGAGCTTCGCGACCGCGACAGTCTCCACCGGTGCCGGGCGTGGCCGGGTCTCGACGGTGGATTCGGCCACCAGCTCCAACTCGGTGTGAGGCGTGCGGACGCCGAGATGCTCGACGGTCGTGCCCCAGTAGTCGGGAACCGGGAGGACCTGGACTCGAGGCCGTGACGTCAACCGGTATGACAGCACTCGCTGGTGCTCGTCGTCGACGGGCCGCACCCGCACCTCGTTCTGCGACTCGGTCACCGCCTCCGAGTAGCGGAAGTGCATCCGGTACGCGATCCCGAGCCTCATCGTGGCGACCGCCTCGCCGAGTGCATCCGGTACGCGATCCCGAGCCTCATTGTGGCGACCGCCTCGCCGAGTGCATCCGGTACGCGATCCCGAGCCTCAT
>Ga0209543_1001768_pt1 | contig 17773 bp, 14 predicted proteins | sample MesohylFT_FD_187296 | JGI IMG/M metagenome (GOLD analysis project Ga0209543, IMG submission 187296) | Host-associated microbial community of the marine sponge Aplysina aerophoba from Gulf of Piran - sponge mesohyl, lysed by freeze-thaw... | ecosystem: Host-associated > Porifera > Sponge >...
AATGATCGGCGTTCAGCCGGGCTTCGACGAAGGCCGCCGCCGTCTTCAGCGCCACTTCCCGGCATTGGTGCTCCAAGGCTTCGAAGTCGAGCCCCTGAAGCCCGCCGGCCTCCAGCAGACGGGTCAGTTCCGACTGCGTCTCGGCTTCGAGCGCTTGCTCAAGACCCCCCCCTTTTCCGGTTCGCCCGGCTCTCTTTCTTTCCGTCTCACCTCGCACCACTGGGTGTTCACCTCCGCCAGCTCCCGGCATAACTCCCGGAAATGCTGGTATTCGGCAATCTCGCGGCGCACTTGCGGAATCTCCGATTCCGGCAGCGTCACGCTGCGGGTCCGCCGGTCCAGATGGCGCGACCAGACCCAGGTCGGGCCATGCCCCGGGTGGTCGTCGCGGGCGCAGTGGCAGTTGGACTTCCCGCACTTTCGGAACATCTCGTTGAGGGAACCGTGGCGGAAAGGCTGAAGGGCCGCCAGCTTCTGCAAGAGCTGGTCCCGACGTTGGGATAGGGCTTCGGTCTGAGTCATGGCCGACTTCCTCTGTAATGAAACATCTACAGATTATGCCGGAAATCGCCCCAACGGGCAAGATTTACACTTTTATGTCGTACACCCCGGTGTGACTCTTGAGGCGAAGTTTTCGCCCATTCGACCCTCTGCTGTAAAATAGTCTCCCGGCATAATTTTCAAGGCTCGCCAAGCCCAAAGCCGGACCTTCAGGAGACATTCTTGGCCAAACGCGCGTTGCTCGCTCTCGAAAACGGCGCGTTGTTTTTCGGAGATTCTATTGGGGCGGATGCCACCGCCGTCGGCGAAGTCGTTTTCAATACCGCCATCACCGGCTACCAGGAGATCCTGACCGACCCGTCCTACTGCCGCCAGCTGATCACGCTGACGCACCCGCACATCGGGAACGTCGGCACCAATGACGAGGACAACGAATCAAGCCCCCAGGTGCATGCTGCTGGCCTAATCGTGCGCGACGTGCCTGCGCGCATGAGCAACTGGCGCGGCGAACGGCCTTTGGGCGATTTTCTCGAAAGCCACAGTCTTCCTGGCATTTCCGGTATCGACACTCGCCGCCTCACCCGGATCCTGCGCGATCAGGGCGCTCAATCGGGTTGCCTCACGACGGAAGTCTCTGATCCGGACCAGGCGGTCGAGCAGGCCCGCGCGTTCGCCGGGCTTGCAGGGATGGATTTGGCACGGGAGGTCACCGCGGAGGCGGCCTACGACTGGGACGAAGGGACCTGGAAGATGGTGCAGGGCGAATTACCGCCCGTGCAGTACCGGGTGGTGGCCTACGATTACGGAATCAAGCAGAACATCCTACGCTTGCTGCGCGAGCGGGGCTGCGCGGTCACGGTGGTGCCGGCCACGACCCCGGCCTCCGAAGTGCTTGCCCAGAATCCGGACGGCGTCTTCCTGTCCAACGGGCCGGGAGACCCCGAACCCTGCGCCTACGCCCAAGAGGCGATCCAGGAACTGCTTGAGGCCAAAATTCCGATGTTCGGCATCTGCCTGGGCTGCCAGCTGCTCGGCTTGGCCAGTGGTGCGCGCACGGTCAAGATGAAGACCGGCCATCACGGCGCCAATCACCCGGTGCTGGAACTGGACACGGGACGGGTCCTGATCAGCAGCCAGAACCACGGGTTCGCGGTGGACGAGGAGTCGCTGCCGGATCACCTGCGCCTTACTCACCGTTCACTGTTCGACGGCACTGTGCAGGGGATCAGCCACACCGAAGCCCCGGCGTTTGCTTTCCAAGGGCATCCGGAGGCCAGCCCCGGCCCGCACGACGTGGCCAGCCTGTTCGATCACTTCACCGACCTGATGCAGCAGCATCGCGCCGGACAGTCCGGCTGAGCACCATGCCCAAGCGGACCGACATCAAAAGTATCCTCGTGATCGGGGCCGGACCGATCGTGATCGGTCAGGCGTGCGAATTCGACTATTCCGGTGCGCAGGCTTGCAAGGCGCTGCGCGAGGAAGGTTACCGGGTCATCCTGGTCAACTCTAATCCCGCTACCATCATGACCGACCCGCAGATGGCGCAGTCCATCTACATCGAGCCGGTCGAATGGCAGACCCTGTCACGCATTATCGAGCGCGAAAAACCGGATGTACTGCTGCCGACCATGGGCGGGCAGACCGCGTTGAATTGCACGCTGGACCTGCACCGCGAAGGCGTGCTTCAAAAACATGGCGTGGAATTGATCGGCGCTTCTCTGGAAGCGATCGCCATGGCCGAGGACCGGAAACTGTTCCGGGAGGCCATGGAGGAGATCGGGTTGGAGCAGGCACGGTCCCAGGTCGTACGCAGCGTGGAGGAGGCACTGGATTTCCAGCCTCAAATCGGCTACCCCGTCATCGTGCGGCCTTCGTTCACCCTGGGGGGAACCGGGGGAGGCATAGCCGAGAACGAAGAGGAGTTGCGTCGCGTCGTCACACATGGCCTGGATTTGTCGCCGTCCCACGAGGTCTTACTGGAAGAATCGCTGTTGGGCTGGAAGGAATTCGAGATGGAGGTGGTGCGCGACGCGAACGACAACTGCATCATCGTCTGTTCAATCGAGAACCTCGACCCGATGGGGGTGCATACCGGGGATTCGATTACGGTCGCGCCGGCGCAGACCCTGACCGACAAGGAATACCAGCGGATGCGCGATGCCTCCATCGCGGTGCTGCGCAAGATCGGCGTGGACACCGGGGGATCCAACGTGCAGTTCGCGGTTCACCCGGGAAACGGGCGGCTGGTGATCATCGAGATGAACCCGCGCGTCTCGCGCTCTTCGGCACTTGCCTCCAAGGCCACCGGGTTCCCGATTGCCAAGGTGGCGGCCCGCCTGGCCGTCGGCTACACGCTGGACGAGCTTCGCAACGACATCACGGATGGCGCGACGCCATGCTCGTTCGAGCCGACCCTGGATTACATCGTGACCAAGATACCCCGCTTCACGTTCGAGAAATTCCCGCAGGCCGAAACGCTCCTGACCACCCAGATGAAATCGGTCGGCGAGGTGATGGCGATCGGGCGCACCTTCCAGGAATCCCTGCAGAAGGCGTTGCGGAGCCTGGAGACCGGGCAGTGCGGACTGGATCCGTTCGGTCCGATGGATCGCGAAGAACGAAGGCGCCGATTGAGCTACCCGGATCCGCACCGGCTGAGGTATGCCGCCGACGCCCTGCGCGAGGGCTGGGATCTGGACGAAGTCTGCGAGCTGACCGGCATCGACCCGTGGTTTGTCGCGGAGATCGAGGATTTGGTGGCGCAGGAGCAGGCGCTGTCGGGCCGGGCTCTGGAGGATTTGTCGAAAGACGAGATGTTTGCCCTCAAGCGTTCGGGCTTCTCGGACCAGCGTCTGGCGCAGTTGCTTGAGGCGGACGAGGAAGTCGTACGCGCACATCGCCATGCGCAAGGACTGCGTCCGGTGTACAAGCGGGTCGACACCTGTGCGGCGGAATTCCCGACCTCCACGGCCTATCTCTATTCGACCTACGAAGAGGAATGCGAGGCCCGGCCGATGCAGGCCCGAAAGGTGGTGGTGCTCGGCGGTGGTCCGAACCGGATCGGGCAGGGCATCGAATTCGACTACTGTTGCGTGCATGCCGCGCAGGGCGCGCACGAACTGGGTTTCGAGACCCTCATGGTCAACTGCAATCCGGAGACGGTTTCCACCGACTACGACACCTCCGACCGCCTGTATTTCGAGCCGCTGGTACTGGAGGATGTACTGGAAATCCTGCATGTCGAGCAACCGTATGGCGTGATCGTCCAGTTCGGGGGGCAGACGCCCCTGAAACTCGCCCAGGGGCTGGCTCGGGCGGGCATCCCGATCCTGGGCACCTCGCCGGACGCGATCGACGCGTCCGAGGACCGGGAACGCTTCACCGAAGTGCTCAAACGCCTGGGATTGCGTCAACCGCCGGGCGGCACAGCCCGGGACCGTGAAGGGGCACTGAACCTGGCGCGCGGATTGGGCTACCCTCTGGTCGTACGACCCTCCTACGTGCTGGGCGGGCGGGCGATGGAGATCGTGTTCGACGAGGCGGAGCTCGAACAGTACATCGAGGACGCGGTCCAGGTGTCCGACCAGACCCCGGTGCTGCTCGACCGCTACCTGGAGGATGCGGTAGAGGTGGATGTCGACGTGGTGTGCGACGGCGTGGACGTGCTGATCGGCGGCATCATGCAACACATCGAACAGGCCGGGATTCATTCCGGGGATTCGGCCTGCTCGTTGCCGGCCTACTCGATCGAGGAGCCGGTGCTCGATGCCCTGCGCGGCCAGGCGGAAGCGTTGGCGCGCGAACTTGGGGTGGTGGGTCTGATGAATGTCCAGTTCGCGGTGCAGGGGGAGTCGATCTACGTGATTGAGGCCAACCCCCGCGCTTCGCGCACGGTGCCGTTCGTCTCCAAGGTGACCGGGCGCTCGCTGGCGCGGATCGCGACCGCCTGCATGCTGGGCCGATCCCTGCGCGATCAGGGCTGTCGCGAAGAAGTGCAGCTGGATTACTTCGCGGTCAAGGAAGCGGTGTTTCCCTTCATCAAGTTCCCGGGTGTCGATCCGATCCTCGGCCCGGAGATGAAGTCGACCGGCGAGGTGATGGGGGTGGGGGAACGCTTTGAGGAGGCCTTCGCCAAGTCGCAGCGTGCGGCCGGAGTGAATATCCCGACCAGCGGACGGGTCCTGATCAGCGTGCGGGATCCGGACAAGTCCAGGAGCATCGAGCTGGCACGCGATCTGGTCGAGGCAGGCTTCGAACTGGTGGCGACCCATGGCACGGCGGAATACCTGCGCCAGGCGGGCTTGGTCTGCACCGGAATCAACAAGGTGGCGCAGGGTTCGCCCCACGTGGTCGACATGATCCGGGACGGGGAAATCGACCTGATTGTCAACACGACCCAGGACAAGCAGGCGATCCGCGATTCGCTGACCATCCGTCGGGAGGCGCTGCAGCGCCAGGTCTGCTATACGACGACCCTGACGGGCGCCAGCGCACTGGTGCGCGTGTTAAAATACGGTGCGCCTGAAGAGGTGTATCAACTACAGACTTTACACAGCGAACGTGTGCGCTGAGCATACGCGCGGGGCACGTTTTTCCGATTTAGAGAGAGACTGATGAGCAAGGTACCGATGACCGTACGAGGGGCTTCCCTGCTGCGCGAAGAACTCGAGCGGCTCAAGCGGGTGGAACGCCCGGCCGTTATCCAGGCGATCGCCGAGGCGCGTGCGCACGGGGACCTGCGCGAGAATTTCGAGTACAAGGCGGCACGGGACCAGCAGGGGTTCGTGGAAGGGCGCATCAAGGAGATCGAGGCCAAGCTGTCGCAGGCGCAGGTCATTGATATCTCCGAGCTGCAGATCAACGGCAAGGTGGTATTTGGCACCACGGTTGAACTGATCGATATGGAGTCTGGCGAGCAGGTGTGCTACCAGATCGTCGGTGAAGACGAGGCGGATATCGATGCAGACCAGATTTCGGTCCATTCGCCCATTGCTCGAGCGCTGATCGGCCGTCTGGAGGGCGATGAGGTGTCGGTTGAAACCCCGGGCGGAAAGCGGATGTTCGAGATCGTGACAGTGCGCTGCGAATAGCGGATTTCAGTACAAAATAAATTCACGGTGCTGTCTGGCGGCAAAGTCCGCATTCGGCCCGGCTCGAGAATGTAACAGAGGATGTGGGCTAGGGTCTGATCTTCTTATAATGCCTGACAGTATCGAATCTGTCAGAATGCTGTCGTGATCATGCCTCAAAAATCTACCGCCCCGGTTTTCTACACCCCCTGGTTCGGGCGCTTGTCCCTTGCCGCGTTGGCGCTGGTCTTGGCGGCTTCCGGAGTGCTGGCCGAAGAGATTCCGGAATCGTCCGAGGAACTTGAGCAAGTGACGGTGACTGGTTCTCGCATCAAGCGGACGCAGCAACAGGACATTGCCACCCCGCTGACCAGTTATGACCTTGAAGAATTGCGGAACTTGGGCGTCAGCGATCCCCGGGATCTGATGCAGTTGTTGACCAGTAATGCCGGTGCCCAGAACAACGCCGATTCCCTGTCGCAGAACTTCACGGTTGGCACCTCTAATATCAATCTGCGTGGGCTGGGCGTCTCCTCGACCTTGGTCTTGCTTAACGGTCGCCGACAGGCGGTCTCGGCTCTTCCGACCAACGACGGCTCCAGTTTCGTGGACTTGTCGGCGCTGGTGCCGACGCTCGCGCTGGAACAGGTCGAAATCCTGGAAGACGGCGCGGCCGCGGTCTACGGTTCGGATGCCATCGCTGGCGTGGCCAATTTCGTCACCCGCTCCGACTACCAAGGCTTCGAGGTATCCGTCGAACATCGCGAGCGCACCAGTGATGGCGCCCTGTCGAACGACCGCGTGGAGCTCGTATACGGCCGTGACTTTCTGGAGTCCGGCAACTTGCTGTTTGCGCTGAGCTATCTGGATCGGACCCAGTTGATTATGGACGAGGTCGACTGGAGAACCCCGTCATGGAGCTCCGCGGCCAACCCCGGCAATTTCATCGTGCTGGCCGACACGGTGCTGGCGGACGGCGCCGAACTATCCCCCGGCACGATAACGGCTGCGCCTCATTGCACCCAATACGTCCCGCCGGCCAGCTACATCCCGCCGCAGGCCCTTGCCGACAACCCCGGCACGCACAGCGTCTGCCGCTTCGATTTCGGCCCGCAGATCACGGTCGGTCCGGAAGAAGAACGCCTCCAGGCCTTCGCCCAGCTTGGCTTCGACCTTGGCGAGCAGACTCGCCTGACGGCGGAACTGGGCTACGCGCATAACAATATCAGCCGTACCATCTCTCCCAGCCTTCCGGCCATTAGTCCCAAGTTGGCCTATATTCCGGCCGCGCATCCCGGCAACCCGTTCCGGGACAGCAACGACGATCCGGTGGCGCTGCGCTACATCGGCCGCATCTATGGCGTCGATGAACCGTTCGAAACCAACTACTTTGATAACGAAACGAGACGCATGGCGCTGATTGCCGAAGGCGACGCAACCGATCACCTGTCTTGGGAAATGTCGTTCCTTCACGCCCGCAGCGAGATCGACTCGCGGGTTCCCGATACCCTGTATCGCCATCTGCAGAATGCCATGGGTGCCGACGAGGGCGATGCCGGCCTGCTCGGTGTCGGCCCGGACTGCCCGGGCCGCCGCGACGACCTTCAGGACGGCGATGTCTGCCTGTTCTACAACCCGTTCAGTGTCGCCAACAAGGTGCTGGCCATGACCTGGGACGGCAGTGCATTCGACGGCACACGCTCCGGGACGGCTGCCGAACAGGCCTTCATGCGCAACTATCTGCTTGCGAATTCCATTGCCTCGACCGAATCTGAACTGGACGTTTTCGAAGCGGTCTTGACGGGCGACGGCCTGTCCTTGCCGGATGGCAGTCCGATCGGCTATGCGCTTGGCGTCCAGTACCGCGACGAATCCATCCGCGGCGACTTCAACCAGCTGTCCAACGATTTCGAGTTCTCATTTATCGGCGGCAACCCCGATTATTCCGGCTCGCGGGATGCGATCGCCGTTTTCGGCGAAGTGTTGCTGCCCCTGGGCCTGGACTTTGAGGCGACGCTTGGTGTGCGCCACGAGGATTATGGCGGTGCCATCGGCAGCACCACCGACCCGAAACTGTCCTTGCTCTGGACGCCGACGGATCTTCTCTCGCTGCGCGCCTCGGCAAGCAGTTCATTCCGTGCTCCCTCGCTGCACCAGACGCAGGGCGTGCAGGCGAGCTACTCTGACGTCCGGGAAGACGAACGCCAATTCTTCGTGCCCAACCTGACTTACGGCAACAGAAACCTGAAGCCGGAGACCGCCACTTCACTGAACCTGGGCGGCTCCATAGCCTTGGAAAATTTGGAATTCAATCTGGATTATTGGAGCTTCCGTTTCGAGGATGCCCTCGCCCGTGAGAACCCCCAGGAAGTCGTCGATACTGATGCGCAACATGTTGCGGCCGGCGGCGAAAGCCGCGTGGACCGCACGGACGATGGCACCATCGCCCGCGTCAACACCCGCTACATCAACACCGACGAGATCCGAACCTCCGGCCTCGATTTCTCGGTCCGCGGACAATTTCAAACGGCCATGGGGCGTTTCCTCTCCAGCCTGCAAGCGACGCACATCCTCGAATACGACATCACCCGCCTGGACGGACAGAAGATCGATGGCGCCGGCTACCTGAACTTCGCCAACATCGGCAGCCCCATGCCGGAATGGCGTGGCACTTTGAACCTGACTTGGCAGCGCGGCAACCATCAGGCAGTCCTGCTGCTCAACCACACGGACGACTACCGGCACCGCCGCACGGCCACGGTCACCGACCGCATCGATTCCTTCACCACTGTTGATCTGCAGTACCGCTTGGAACTCGCCGGGCTTATCGGCCCGGACGCCGATACTTCCCTGACGGCCGGAATCCTCAACATTACGGATGAAGATCCGCCCTACGTCAATATAGGCGGCGGCTACGACCCGCGCACCGCCGACCCGCGCGGGCGCCGGGCATACGTGTTGCTCGGTTCCCGCTTTGAGTAAGGCTTTTGACCTGAACGACAAATGCCGTTGGATGTGAAGTAAACTGTTTGCCGACATCATGATTGCACGGACAGGGATTAGATGATGGCGATTGAACGACTGAATCCGCGGATTGATGCAGATTTCGAGAAAAACCTTAAACGCTCGGCGATTCGCAAAGCCATAGTAGAAGCGGACAAGGGAGTCTTCGTCTCGCAAGAGAAAATGGACGCTTGGGTTTCTTCTTGGGGCACGAACTCGGAGCTCCCGCCTCCCGAACCGGACATATTCCCCGACCCCAAATAACAATTGAAAAATATGCCGAATGTTAGGGCTTAATGCAGGGCGAACGCACCAAAGCCGTGTATAATTGACGCAGGAGACAAACCGGGTTCCAGATCGAAGCCCCCGAAAGGGGGTTTCTGTTAGGTCCGGGAGGATGTTGATGAGGCCCGACGGCACAACTCAGACATTGAAGTCCCTGATCGCTCCCCAAATTGAAAAAATGGGCTACGAGCTGTGGGGGCTGGTATGCCACTTGGGAGTACGCCAAGGCCGGGTGTGCGTGTACATCGATCATCCCGACGGTATCAGCCATGCCGATTGTGCGGCCGTGAGCGACCAGGTGAGCGGGCTACTGGACGTGGCGGATCCGATCAACACCGGCTACCGGCTGGAGGTATCCTCGCCGGGCCTGGATCGTCTTCTGCTCTGCCCGGAGCATTTCCAGCGCTACCGGGATTCGCAGGTGTCTTTGCGTCTGCGCTGGCCGCTGGAAGGACGCCGCCGCCTGTTCGGGAAGATCGAGGCGGCCAACGGCAATGCCGTGGAAATCCGGGAAGACGAGCAGACGTTCGTGATTCCCTACAACGTGATCGCCCAGGCGCGATTGCACTATGAGGAGGAATGACTGGCGATGAGTGATGCCGGTATAGACATTCTGGCTGTGGTTGATGCCGTCTCTACGGAGAAGGGCATTGAGCGCGAGATTATTTTCGATGCGCTGGAGGTGGCTCTGGCGGCCGCGACCCGCAAGAACCTGGGGGGCGAGTCCGACGTGCGCATTTCCATCGACCGGGAGACGGGGGCCTACGAGACGTTCCAGCGCTGGTTGGTGATGGCGGACGACGATCCCGAGTTCCAGTCGCCCGACGGGCAGATTCTGGTGAGCACCGCGCAGCAGCGGGATTCGAAACTTGAGATCGGCGACTACATCGAGAAGCCGATCGATTCCGTGGACATCGGGCGGATTTCCGCCCACACCGCCAAGCAGGTCATCGTGCAGAAAGTGCGCGAGGCAGAACGGACACAGATTGCAGAAGCCTACGAGGACAAGATCGGCGACCTGCTGATCGGTATCGTCAAGCGGGTCGAGCATGCCGGTGCCTACATCGATTTGGGCGGCAACACGGAAGGGTTCATTCCGCGCGAGGACACCATCCAGCGCGAGATCATCCGCACCGGCGACCGGTTGCGCGCCTACCTGCGCGAAGTGCGCCAGGAAACCCGCGGCCCGCAGTTGATCCTGTCCCGGACGGTGCCGGAGTTCCTGGTCCAACTGTTCCACCTGGAAGTCCCGGAGATCGAGCAGGGGCTGATCGAGATTGTGGGCGCAGCGCGGGATCCGGGCATCCGTGCCAAGATCGCGGTGCGCACCAACGATTCCCGGATGGACCCGGTGGGGGCCTGCGTGGGAATGCGCGGTTCCCGGGTACAGGCGGTTTCCAACGAGTTGTCGGGCGAACGCATCGACATCATCACCTGGCACGAGAACGCGGCGCAATACGTCATCAACGCCATGTCGCTTCCCTCGGTCGATGAGATCATCCAGGACGAGGAAGGCAAGATCATGGACATTGCGGTCGAAGAGGACCGCCTGTCGCAGGCGATCGGCCGGAACGGACAGAACGTCCGTCTGGCAAGCCAACTGACCGGCTGGACGTTGAATGTCATGACCGCGTCGGAGCTGCGCGAGAAGAGCGATCAGGAGCAGCGAGAGCTCGAAGAGCGCTTCCAGAAAGAACTGGATGTCGACGAGCATATCGCGGGCATCCTGGTGGAGAACGGCTTCCGTGAAGTCCAGGAGCTCGCGTATGTTCCGGATGAGGACCTGCTCCAGATCGACGAATTCAACGAGCAGGTGGTGGCCGAACTGAAGGAACGGGCGCAGGACAGCCTGGCGCAGAGTGCGGAGATGGCGGAGGATGAGGACATCCTCAACGTGGAGGGAATGGATCCCGACCTTGCGATGCAGTTGGCTCTGCACGGCATCACCACGCGTCGGCAACTGGCGGAATTGGCCTTGGACGAACTGCCCGAGATCGAATCGCTGGATGAAGAGCGGGCGGGCGCCTTGATTATGAAGGCGCGGGAAAACCTGGTGCTGGTGCTGCAGTTGCCGGAGGCCTGAGGACGAATCAAGATGCCGACGATTGCTGAATACGCTCCTTCCCTGCGCATGTCACCCGAGCAGTTGCTCGCGATGTGTCAGCGCGCCGGACTGCCCAAGCAGGACGAGCAGGACACGCTCAGCGACGACGATAAGAAACAACTGGTGCGCTACATGCGCAACGGTGGGCCCACGGGAGCGACCCTGGTGCAGTCCCGGCCGTCGGTCGGCCAGGTGGAGATTCCGCGAACTGGCGGGCCCGGCCGCAACCGGGTCAAGGTCAAGGTCAAGGGCAAATACCGCTTGGTGCAGCCCAAGGCCGAGGTGCCGGAGAAGGCGCCGGAGCCGGTTGCCGAACCTGTGCCCGAGGCACCAGCCGAGACTCCACCCGAGGTGAAGCAGGCGGAGCCGGAGGAGAAACGGGAGAAACAGGAGCAACAGGCGAAACCCGAGGCGAAGGCCGAAGAAGGGAAGAAAAAACCTGCCGCCAGCGCGGCACCGCGTGCCGGGCGAAAAGCCAAGCCGCGTGCCAAGCCCCGGGAAGCCCGGGAGCCCCGCGGTAAACCAGGTCCGGGCCGGGAACGGAATCGCGGCCAGTTGCACATTGACGACCAGCGCCGGACGCGCAAGCCGCGGGCGAAGAAGCATGCCCGGGTGGTGGTTGACAACAAACACCAGTTCACCGAGCCGACCGCCCAGATCGTGCGCGAAGTCGCCTTGAGCGGGCCGATGACGGTGGCGGAGTTGGCGATGGCGATGGCAGTCAAGGCCTCGGAAGTGATCAAGACGCTGATGGATCTGGGCGAGACGGCTACCATCAACGACGTGCTGGACCCCGATACCTCGGAGCTGGTGGTCGAGAACATGGGGCACAAGGTGCAGCGGGTACGCGTCGAGGATGTGGAAGCCGGATTGCTGCTGGATTGCGTGCCGACTGGCGATCCCGTGACGCGGCCGCCCGTGGTGACCGTCATGGGGCATGTCGATCACGGCAAGACTTCGCTGCTGGACTACCTGAGGAAAACCCGGGTCGCCGCCGGCGAAGCCGGGGGGATTACCCAGCATATCGGCGCCTATCAGTTGGAGACGCCGCGCGGCAAGATTACGTTTCTGGATACGCCCGGCCACGCCGCATTTACCGCGATGCGTGGGCGTGGGGCACGGTGCACCGACATCATCGTGCTGGTGGTTGCCGCCGATGATGGCGCGAAGCCGCAGACCGAAGAGGCGATTCAGCACGCTCGCGATGCGGAAGTGCCGATGATCGTGGCGATCAACAAGATCGATCGCGACAACGCGGACATCGAGAAGGTTCGTACCGGACTCGCGGCGCTTGGCGTGCAGCCCGAGGACTGGGGCGGCGATACGATTTTCGTGCCGGTCTCGGCCAAGACGGGGGAAGGAATGGATGCACTGCTGGAGGCGATTGCCCTGCAGGCGGAACTACTGGACCTGAAGGCGCCCGCCGAGGGGATGGCCCGGGGCGTGGTGATCGAATCCAGCCTGGACCGCGGCCGGGGCGCGACGGTGACGGTATTGGTTCAGGAAGGCAACCTGCGCCAGCGCGACTTGCTGCTGTGCGGACAGGAATATGGGCGCGTCAAGAGCATGTTCGACGACAGCGGGCAGAAGGTTGATCAGGCGGGACCGGCATTCCCGGTGCTGGTGCTGGGCCTGTCGGGTGTCCCTCAGGCCGGTGATCCGATGCACGTGGTGGCGGACGAGCAGAAAGCGCGGGAAATTGTCGATCATCGCAAGGAATCGGTGCGACACCAGCAGACGGATGAGCCTCGCGAGGCGGGCCTGGCTTGGGCGGCACAGCTGGGCGAGGAACAGAAGGCAGCCCTCAACCTGATTATCAAGACGGATGTGCGGGGCAGCGGCGAGGCCTTGCGCGAGTCGCTGGAAAAACTTTCCACTGATGAGGCGGCGATCAAGATCGTCCTCTCGGGAATCGGCGGCATCAACGAATCGGACGCGTTGCTGGCGGACGCCTCGAAGTCCATCCTGCTGGGCTTCAATGTACGCGCCGACAGTGCGGCGCGGCGCACCATCACGGACCGGAACCTGGACTTGCGCTACTACAACGTGATTTACGAACTGGTTGACGATGTCAAGTTGCTGCTGGAGAAGCAGCTGGCGCCGGAGATCCGGGAGGAGATCATGGGCTTGGCGGAAGTGCTCGAAGTCTTCCGCTCCAGCAAGATGGGACCGGTTGCCGGTTGCCGGGTGGCCGAAGGCATGGTTCAGCGCGGTTATCCGATCCGGGTGCTGCGCGACAACGTGGTCATCTACGAGGGAGAACTCGAATCCCTGCGCCGCCACAAGGAAGATGTGGGGGAAGTGCAGGTCGGAACCGAATGCGGGATCGCGGTGGCAAATTACAACGACGTTCAGGTGGGCGACCAGATCGAGGTCTACCGGCGCGTGGAGACCGCCCGCACTCTCTAGGAGAACGCGGTGATTCCCGGACAGCGCCCGGTCGCAGTGGGCGAACAGGTTCGCAGGCTTCTCGGTCCGGCCCTGCTGCATGAGGTCAACGACCCGCGCCTGAAGCGATTGACGGTTTCCGAAGTCGTCATGAGCCGAGACCTGAAACACGCGACTGTCTATGTGATTAGTGCCGAAACCCCGGATGCGCGCCGACGCGCGGAAATCGACGCCGGGTTTGAACGCAGCATTCCATTCTTCCGCCGGCTGATCGGCAACCGTGGCGGTCTGCGCTATGTGCCGAAATTACGCTTTGTGCTGGACGACACCGAGGATCGGGCAGAGCGGATCGAAAGCCTCTTGGGGGAATCCACCCGCACCAAGACGGCTTCGTGACTCGGCCTGCACCCTGCGGCTGGTTGTTGCTGGACAAGCCGGTCGGACTGAGTTCGGCCCGTGCCGTATCCCGCGTCAAGCGGCTCTTTCAAGTGAAGCGCGCCGGGCATGCCGGCACCCTTGACCCCTTGGCAAGCGGACTCCTGGCAATCGCGCTCGGCCCGGCGACCCGTTGGTGCGCCTACCTGCTGGATGCGCCGAAATCCTACCGGTTCACGATCCGACTGGGCCAGGAGACGGACAGCCACGATGCGGAGAGCCTGGAACAGGCGGCTCCGCCTTGCGCCGAAATTCCCTCGCTGGAACAGGCCGAGATTGAAGCCCTGCTGTCTCGCTTCACCGGGACGATTCAGCAGACCCCGCCCATGTATTCCGCCCTCCACAGCGAAGGGCGGCGCCTGTACGAACTGGCTCGCGAAGGCAAGGAGGTCGATCGACCTGCCCGCGAGGTTCGGATCGATCAACTGGGTCTGATCGCCGCCCGCCGGGAAGAGTGGGATCTTGAGGTGCGTTGCGGCAAGGGCACGTATGTGCGCACGCTGGGCCATGACATCGGCCAGGCCCTGGGTTGCGGAGCCTACGTCAGCCAGTTGCGCCGAACGGGACTCGGCACCTTTGATGAATCGCAGGCAGTCAGCCTCAAGCAGGTCGAGGCCGATTCGGAAGAGGCGCGCCTGGCGCGCCTGTTGCCTGCGGATGCAGTGCTGCCCGAATGGCCGGTTCGCGCCTGCACGGCGAGCGAGGCGGAAGCCTTGCGCCATGGAAAACAGATTTCGCACGAGGGGCCTGCGGGATTTTGGAAGCTGGAGGATGCGCAAGGCCGATTCTTCGGCGTGGCCGAATTGCTGGACACGGGGCGGCTTCAGCCGCGCCGCTTGATGGCCGGGCCCGAAGATTCAGTACAATCGGAGCCTTAGAGATAAGCCGTCATGGATGAAAAAGAGTCCGCCCTGGTCGTCGCGGTCCGCGAACTGACCGCCGAAACCCGTCGCGCCCGACGGTGGCGGACGGCGTTTGCCGCCGTGCCGTTCCTGATCCTGCTGCTGATCCTTCTGGCAGTATTCGGAGGAGAATCCTCTTTGCCCAGGCAGGATCCGCATACCGCCCGAATCGACGTGTTCGGCCCGATCGTACCCCAGGCTCCGGCGAGCGCGGAGTTCGTCAACCAGTCGCTACGCGCGGCGTTCGAGGAAGAACAGGCGAAAGGAGTGGTGTTGCGCATCAACAGTCCTGGCGGGTCTCCTGTACAGGCAGACCGGATCAACGCGGAGATCCAGAGACTGAGAGCGGAATATCCGGACAAGAAAGTCTATGCGGTGGTTGAGGACTTATGTGCATCCGCCGCGTACTACATCGCCGTTGCGTCGGACGAAATCTACGTCAACGGTTCCAGCCTGGTCGGCTCCATCGGCGTAATTGCCAGTGGGTTCGGCTTGGTTGAACTGATTCAGGAATGGGGGATAGAACGGCGCGTGACCGCCTCCGGGCGCCACAAGGCGATGCTCGATCCGTTCCTGCCGGTGGATCCGGAGGCAGAAGCGCATTTTCAAGGGATGGTGGATCGAATCCACCAGCAGTTCGAGGATGTCGTGAAGGAGGCGCGGGGGGATCGCCTGACGGCCGCGGACGAGGAGTTGTTCGATGGGCGGTTCTGGACGGGCGACCAGGCGCAGAAGATGGGCTTGGTGGACGGTTTTTCCGATGTTGCGCAGGTCGCACGCGACCTGGTGGGTGCCGAAGAAGTGGTGAACTACACCTATGAGCCGGATCTCTTGGAGCGTGTGGCGGACCGGGTCGGAACCCGGCTCGGCCAGGTGCTGGAATCCTGGCTTCGTACCCCGGTCAAGTTCTAGTCTGCGCCCGGGATCTCGAGTCCCGCATCCCGAAGCAGTTCAATCAGGTGAATCATCGGCAGCCCGATCAGGGCCGTCGGGTCGTCGCCGCTGATGTGGTCCACCAAGGTGATGCCGAGACCTTCTGATTTGAAGCTGGCGGTGCAGTTGTAGGGCTGCTCGCTCTGCAGGTAGTGCTCGATCATGTCCCCGCTCAATTCCTTGTAGTACACCGTGTGGCGGGATTCGAAATAGCGGCATGTGCCGCTTGCGGTGTCCAGCAGGCATAGCCCGGTCAGGAAAGCCGCTTCCTGTCCGCTCAATCGACGAAGTTGCTCCACGGCCACATCATGCGTGCCGGGTTTGCCGAGCAGTTGCCCGTTGAGTTCCGCGCATTGGTCGCTGCTGATGACCAAGGCATCCGAGTGCCGGGCTCCGACTTCCTCGGCCTTTTCATGAGCGAGCCGCTTCACGTAATCCGGTGCGATTTCACCGGCCCGGGGGGTTTCGTCGATGTCGGGGGAGTCCACCTCGAAGTCCAGGTGCAGGCGTTCAAGGAGCTCCCGGCGGTAAGGGGAACTGCTGCCAAGGATGAGAGGGCGCATTGAGTTGAGGAAGCTAGAAGGGCTATGAAGTAGAAAGTGTGCGTAACGGTGCCGGAATCGCTAATTATAAAGTTGATTTTGCTCTAGTGTCGTGTCCCGGAAATAAGTGAACAAAGTCGTTCGATCTTGGCCAGGATCGATTCGGCCGTGGCGACCCAGACGAAAGGGCTGGCCTTTTCATTGTACTGTTTGACGAAAGCGTCGATCTTTCGGGTCAGCTCCTTGACGCTGGAGAACGACCCCCGGCGAATGGCCTGTTGCGTGATCAGCCCGAACCAGCGCTCGACCTGGTTCAGCCAGGAGGCGTAGGTGGGCGTGTAGTGCACATGATAGCGCGGCCGCCGGGCCAGCCAGGCCGTGACCTTGGCATGCTTGTGCGTGCTGTAGTTGTCGACGATGAGATGGACATCGAGGGAGTCGGGCACGCTGGCCTCAATGTGGCGCAGGAAGGCGAGGAACTCCTGGTGGCGGTGGCGCGGGTGGCACTTGGTCAGGACTTCGCCGGTGGCGACGTTCAGGGCGGCGAACAAGGTGGTGGTGCCGTGCCGGACATAGTCGTGGGTGACCCCCTCGACATAGCCGAGTCCCATCGGCAGCATCGGCTGGCTGCGCTGGAGCGCCTGGATCTGGGTCTTCTCGTCGATGCATAGGACCACCGCATGGTCCGGGGGATTCAGGTACAGGCCGACGATATCGCGGACCTTCTCGACGAAGAATGGGTCGGTGGACAGCTTGAAGTGGCGCTGGCGGTGCGGCTGGATGCCGAACAGGTTGAACCAGCGTTGCACGGTACTCTTGGAGATGCCGGTGTGCTCGGCCATGGCGCGGACGCTCCAGTGGGTGGCGCCCGGGGGGATGCTTTGCAACGCGGTGTTGATGACTTCGGCGACCTGCTCGTCTTCATGGACCCGCGGCCGTCCGGGTCGCAGTTCGTCGTGCAGGCCTTCCAGGCCCTGTTCCAGGAAACGCCGCCGCCACTTGCCGACGGTGACCGGGGTCAGTTGCATCCGCTTGGCGATGGCGTTGTTCGCTTCACCTGCGGCACAGGCGAGCACGATCTGCGCGCGCTGCACGATCCCGTGCGGAAGGGAGCGGGAGCGGGTGAGGCGGATCAGTTGGTTTTTTTCTTCCTCGCTGAGGGAGACCGGTGGGACAGGGCGCGCCATGGGCAGGCTCCGGTTATGGAACACACCCTTATTATATCATTTATTTATGGGACATAACACTAGCACAGCCCAGCCGTTATATTTGTGAGATCCTGCGATCTGACAATACGGTTGTGGCCATTCGCGTTCTTGAGAAAAAGAACGTTACTGAAGAACTCAGTTTGTGCCTGGGTAGGTCGGCGCAATCCTCTGATGCATCTTTATATGAGCGGTTTCTGATCATACATACGATTCACACGGCTTTGGAAAGGAAATTGGAGATATTGACAATTGCGCAAAATGCTCTTGCCCCCCATCTGACATCAGATCTTCAAGACATGATGGATTAATCTGTCCTTGCAACCGGAGCAGGAGGTCTGCGACCGGAAGAGTTGATCTCACAGGAGGACAGACAGATGGACGACAACGGATATGAAGCCTA
>Ga0209543_1001771_pt1 | contig 17751 bp, 13 predicted proteins | sample MesohylFT_FD_187296 | JGI IMG/M metagenome (GOLD analysis project Ga0209543, IMG submission 187296) | Host-associated microbial community of the marine sponge Aplysina aerophoba from Gulf of Piran - sponge mesohyl, lysed by freeze-thaw... | ecosystem: Host-associated > Porifera > Sponge >...
GGGCAGGGACTACGTCACCGCCCGCGATCCGGACAGCGGCAAGCGGTGGCGGCTGAGAGGAGAACTGTATGAGCGAGACTTCGAGCCCGAACGACTTGACCTCCCGGCTGAGGAGCCGGCTGGAGGCCGACCGGAAGGAGATCGAGGAGACGGCCACGCGCGAGCTCAGGCGGCTTGGCGAGAGCTTGAGCGCCGTCAGAAGCGACGCGCTGCGTTCCATCGAGGCCGATACGGAGGAGGCGACCGGGCAGATGCGCGAACTGCTCATGAAGGCGTGGCTCCGCCCGCTGATGGTCGGCATGAGTCTCTTCCTCGGTATCTGCGGCGGCAGCTGGGCGACGATGCACTGGTTGTCGAGGAGCATCGACTCCCGGATCGAGACGTTGACGGAGGTGAACATACGGATTCACCGGGCGCGCGAGACCCTGGCGGAAATGCAGGAGACGACCTAGGGCGTGGAGTTGAGGAAGATCAGGGGGAAGCGGTACGTGGCGCTGCCCGCCGACACTCCAAGCCGTCCAGCCTTCACCATGGACGGACGGCCTTACATGAAGCTCTCGAGAGAGTGAGGAGGGAGTTGCATGACCGACTTGGAACGGCGGTTGACGACCGCATTGGAAAGGTTGTCCGAGCAGTACGAAACGGAACAGCGGCGGCACTCCGGACAGATCGAAGCGTTGCGCGAGCAGGTCGAAGCCTTGCAGCGGCAAGTCGAGCGGCTGAGCGGGCGGGTGACGGACTTGACCGGATACTCCGGCACATACGGCGCAGGGCCAAGGAGCAGGTGGAGATGACAAGGCGGCTGGTGGAGAAGATCAGGCGTCCCGGGCCGGATCGGGACTCCGGGCCGAGCCGTTGATCGCTCAGCGTACCGTGCTTCCAGCTATGGATCGGTGATGCGACCCTTTGCGCACCGAATGGCCGCCAAAAGAAAACGGAGGCCGCGGGGGAGGTTGGTCGTGAAAAGCCCGGTTCGGCACGAACGTTACATTGAGTTGAGCAAGCCATCACGAACACCGTGTCAGCAAGGCGAAGCGAGAGAACGATCCAGAGGGTCCACCGCAGGCCGAGACGGGAAGTCGTTCGGCGACAGGGTGCGACCAACCGAGCGTCCCACAGTCTGGAGGAGGGTGAAGAGATAGCTGATAGGACCAAGCTGTTCGACGCGGCTGGTTTCGGGCCATTGGTGTCGGAAGGTCCCGGATGACGATGTTCCGGCCCTTCGACGGGAGCCTCTTCGCCGAAGGATTCCTTCGGCAAGCGATCACGGAGTTGCCCGACTGGCAAGACCTGTCAGCATCGGCCCTCGACGACCTTGAAGCCGCGCTACAGGCCCGGTTCGACCGTTTCCCCACGGACCTGTCACCCAACGAGAGCCAGACCGAGGAGGACCTGATCTGGCCGGTGCTGGAGGGACTCGGTTGGACGGCCCATCTAAAGCAGCAGAACCTGTCGCCGACCGGTCGCCAGGACGTGCCGGACGGATTGCTGTTCGCGGACGATGCCGCCAAGGACCGCGCCAACCGCTTCGCCGACGAGTGGAAGCGCTACGGGCACGGAGTGGCCACCGTCGAGTCCAAGCGGTGGCTGCGGCCCCTCGATCGTCGTTCGGGACGCCGGGGCGAGGAGTCAGCACCCTCGACTCAGATGCTGCGCTACCTGCGGCGCATCGACGACGTGACCACGGGCAAGGTGCGTTGGGGCATTCTGACGAACGGTGCGCGGTGGAGGCTCTACTGGGCCGGGGCGCGTTCCGTCGCCGAGCAGTTCTTCGAGCTCGATCTCGCGGCGGTTCTCGGGCATCCGGACGATAACGGCGAGAGCCTCCCGGCCGACGACCGGCTGCACTGGCTCAAGGTGTTCACGCTGGTGTTCCGACGGGATGCCTTCCTTCCCGGTGTTGCGGACGAGCCGACATTCCACGAGCGGGCTATCGCGGAGGCCCGCTATCACCGCGAGCGGGTGGCGAGCAACCTGTCGGCGGTGGTCTTCGAGCGGGTCTTCCCCGACCTTGTCCTGGCGCTTGCCGAAGCCGATTCCGATGCGCCGCTGGACGAGGTTCGGGACGCGGCACTTGTCGTGCTGTACAGGCTCCTCTTCGTGCTCTACGCCGAGGACCGCGATCTCCTGCCGGTTCGCGACAGCCGGTATGACGACTACGCGCTCCGGGACCGGGTGCGCGGCGACATCGGGCGACGCAAGGACGAGGGGGACGTGTTCTCGGCCACTGCGGCCCGCTACTGGTCGGCGTTCGACGACCTGTGCCGCGCCATCGATGCGGGTGACCCATCCATCGGCCTTCCTCCCTACAACGGGGGGTTGTTCGACCGCGACGGCGCGCCCCTGCTATCGCGCGTCCGGTTGGGGGACGCGGTGATGGCCGAGGTGATCGACGCGCTGTCGTTCGAGCGGACGCCGCTCGGTCGCCGGTACATCAACTACCGGGATCTCGGCGTGCAGCAACTCGGCTCGATCTACGAGCGGCTCCTCGAACGCGAGGTGGTCCGCGAGGACGGGAACATCGTCGTCCGTCCGAACGTGTTCGCCCGGAAGGACTCGGGCAGCTACTACACGCCCGACGATCTGGTCGACCTGATCGTCCGGGAGACCGTCGGTCCGCTCGTGGATGCGCGGATGGAGGCCTTTGACGCCGAGGCGTCGGATCTCGCCGCGCGCCAAGTTCCCGAGGATCGGCGCATGGGCCGCCTCAAACGGCTCGATCCGGCCGAGCGGACGCTCGAACTCAAGGTCTGCGATCCGGCGATGGGATCCGGACACTTCCTCGTCAACCTGGTGGACTACCTCGCCGACCGCGTCATCGAGGCTCTGGCCGAATCGGAGGCGATCCAGGACGGATACCTCTCGCCGCTCGCGGAGCGGATCGAGGGGATCCGCCTCACCATCATGGCCAACGCGGAGGATCGGGGCTGGACGTTCGATCCGGCTCAACTCGACGACCGGCACATCGTCCGCCGCATGGTGCTCAAGCGGTGCGTCTACGGCGTGGACAAGAACCTGATGGCCGTGGAACTGGCCAAGGTCTCGCTGTGGCTCCACACCTTCACCGTCGGCGCCCCGCTCAGCTTTCTGGATCATCATCTCCGGTGCGGCGACAGCCTGTTTGGCGCGTGGGTGGAGCCCACGATCCGAAGGACGGACGAGCAGAGCAGCTTGTTTCTGCGGGGACCGCTCGCGCGGGCCACACGCGCGGCCGCGCCCATGCAGATCATCGAGGGGCTGACGGACGCCGAGATCGCCGAGGCGCACCGCTCGGCCGACATCTTCGCCGAAGTCTCGGAGATGACCGCTCCCCTGCACGCGTTCATGTCGCTCCTTCACGCGTTCGACTGGCTGGGAATCCGAAAGAAAGGGCCGGTCAAGACCGCGTTTGTCCAATGGCTGGACGGTCTCTTCGGCGACCAGATCGCCATTGCCCAGGGAAAGCGGTCTGATTCTAAGGATGCCCACCTTCCTCACCTGATGGATGCCTTGGGACTGGCCGCGAGCGAGCGGTTCCTGAACTGGCAGGTGGCTTTCCCCGGCGTATGGTACGACTGGGAGACCAAGGAGTTGAGAGGTGGGTTCGATGCGGTGATCGGCAATCCCCCATGGGACCGGATGAAGCTCCAACAGGTCGAATGGTTCGCGTCCCGCCGCCCGGAGATCGCCATGGCTCCCCGCGCCGCCGACCGGAAGCGTTTGATCGCCGACCTCCAGAAGGCGGAAGACCCGCTGGCCGAGGACTTCCGCCTTGCGAGCGAACGAGCGGCTGCGGGCGCGTGGGTGGCCCGGACTTCGGGAGACTATCCGCTGCTGGCCCGAGGCGACCTGAATCTCTACTCGCTGTTCGTCGAACGCGCCATGACGCTCGTCAAGCCCGACGGGGTGGTCGGGCTGCTCGTGCCATCCGGCATCGCATCGGACAAGATGGCCGCCCCGTTCTTCAAGAGCGTGGCCACCGAGGGTCGGCTCAAGGCGCTTTACGACTTCGAGAACCGGCGGACGCGCTACGACACCACACCCTTTTTCCCCGACGTGGACAGCCGGTTCAAGTTCTGCGCCTTCGTCGCCAGTCCGGAACCGGGGAGTGAACCGGCCCGCTGCGCGTTCTTCCTGCAAGACGTTTCTGAGACAGAAGACCCGGAGCGGTGCTTCTCCCTCTCGGCCGCCGACTTCGCGCGGGTGAACCCGAACACTGGCACGGCACCCATCTTCCGCTCGCGCCGCGACGCGGAACTCACGACGGCGATCTACGACCGCTTGCCGGTGCTGGTGGACCGCTCGTCGGGCGAGGCCGTGAAGGCGTGGCCGGTGAAGTACACGCGGATGTTCGATATGACCAACGACTCCGGCCTGTTCCGCACACGCTCGGAACTGGAGGAGAAGGAAGGCGCGTGGCCCGTCGGCGGCAACCGATACCAGAGCCCGTCCGGCGAATGGGTGCCGCTCTACGAGGGCAAGATGGTGCAGGCGTTCGACCACCGTGCCGCCAGCATCGTCATCAACCCGAAGAACCTTCACCGCCCGGCCCAGCCGAGACCGGCCACCCCGGAACAGTACAGGGACCCGAACTGGCTGCCGGACCCGCAGTACTGGGTACTTCGTGGCAAGACCACGTTCCCTACGGCCCCATACCTGCTCGGATTCAAGGATGTCACCGCGCCGACAAACGTACGCTCGATGATCGCCGCCCTGATACCGCGCTGCGGCGTAGGGAATACGCTCCCCATCGTTTCGGCAGACTGGTACGGCGGGGCCGACGCAGCGTGTCTCGTGGCGAATCTCAACGCCGTGCCGTTCGATTACGTGGCACGTCAGAAGATCCAAGGCCAGCATCTGAACTGGTTCATCGTCGAGCAACTTCCCGTCGTGCCACCGGAGCGGTATGCGGCCGTGGGCTTCGGACCCAAGACGGCGGAAGAAATCGTCCGCGAGGCCGTGCTCGAACTCACCTACACGGCGCACGATATGGTTCCGTTCGCCCGCGACATCGGCCATGTGGATGAGGGCGGGGAGGTCTTGCCGCCTTTCCGCTGGGACGCCGAGCGCCGCATCAGCCTGCGCGCGAAGCTGGACGCCCTTTACTTCCACCTCTACGGCGTGACGGATCGGGACGATATCCGCTACATCTACTCCACCTTTCCCATCGTTCAGCGCGACGAGAAGGCCGCATACGGGGCCTACCGCTCCCGCGACCTGTGCCTCGCGTGGACGAGCGCCCTCGCCGCTGGCCAACCCAACGCGGAGGTCGATCCGTGAACGGCGACCACGCGAATGGGACAGCCATCGCCGCCGCGAGCAAGGTCCCATGGATCGGTTTGCTCGTCAACCTAATGGGCTGGCGTCTCCGGCGGAGCATCCTGGAATTGACGCGGGGTGAGTACCGCAGGTATCGCTCGGCTCTCGGTTGGCGTTCGTCCCGCCCAGACGGTATCTTACCGGTTAGCGACCACGAACCTACCGAGCACCTGAACCGTCGAGACAGCAACACCCGGTAAGAGATGCCAACCACTGCCGCCCGTGACTCTTCTCGCGCCACCCCCACCCGCGAGTCCGGCGCGGTCCAAACTTGGAATGGCACGTCCGCCGGTCACAAATGGGCCATCCATCAGGGCTCTGCGCTTGAGGTGCTCAAGGAACTGGATTCCGGGTGCGTCGACTGCATCGTCACCTCGCCTCCGTATTTCTGGCTGCGAGACTACGATGTCGAGGGCCAGATAGGCCTTGAGGACACCGTGGAGGGCTACGTGTCGGCACTGCTCGCGATCATGGCCGAAGCACGCCGGGTTCTCAAGCGTCGCGGCGTGGCCTTCCTCAATCTTGGCGACACCTATTATTCCGGTAAGGGCAAATCACACGGTAGCGACGCCAAGAGCAAGAAGAGGCGGTTCGGCCTCCGCGCGGTGGACAAGAGCGGCGGGCTCGGGATCGGTCTTCAGCGCAAGTCGCTCATTGGGATACCTTGGAGGGTCGCGCTCGCGCTCGCCGAAGACGGGTGGGTGCTTCGTAGCGCGATCATCTGGCATCGCAAGAACGGGTTGCCGGAGTTCGTCCGCGACCGGCCGAGCCGTACCTACGAATACGTATTCATGCTCGCGCGGAATCGACGTTACCACTTCAAGAAAAATGAACTACCTGACAAGATCGAAGAGGATCTGTGGACCATCCGGCCGCAACCCCGGGCAAACGGAGGCCTCTCCACGGCACCCTTCCCCGACGAGTTGGTCAAACGGTGCCTCAAGATCGGCTGTCCGGTCGGCGGCGTCGTACTCGACCCGTTCGTCGGGAGCGGTACGTCGGTTCGAGTCGCGCTCGACACGGGACGATCCGGCATCGGGATAGACTTGAACGGCGCGTTCTGCCGCCATGCAGTGCGGACGCTGAAAGCGCGCGCATGACGCACATCTCGGAAGCCGCGATCACTCAGGCCATCGAGGAACTCAAGGCGTCAACGCATCCGTTCCTCGGGATCACCTTCCTTGCTTGCAAGAAGTTCAGGCTGCCGGTGGGCAAAACGGTGCGCGTCAAGCTCGACACGGTGACCAAGCAGCACCTGGAGCGACATCATAGCCTCGACAAAGGCAGTGAGTACTTCTTCCAGCCCTTCAAGAGCGCCAGTAACTGGGTGAAGGGCGACTACGCCTCGTCCGGCCTTCAGGGAATCAACACTCGGACGTTTGGAAACGTGTTCCTTCATGAACGCGGCTCCTCTGAATGGGGCTTCAGGGAGAACTACGTTGACTTGATGAAGTCAGCAATCCAGCGAGGCAGGTACCGAAAGGCACCGCTTGCCGCCGTTGCAATTTGGCTAGCGAAGTACCAAGAGTGGCCGCCGGACACTACCCGGGAGGGGCTCGTCGAGGACTTCCTTCGGCGTTACAACATCACGCCAGGAGAGCGAAGGGCACTGTTCTCTAGAGCGTCTTCGCTTGACCCGCTTCCCATGATGGCCGAAGACCTGCCTCCCTCGGTGGTTCGATCGGAGGCCCGCGATCTGAAGGCTATCGCCCACCGTATTGAACCGCCGCCGGACGCGCACGAACCAGAAGGAACGCTAGCGGCCATCGAGATGATCCGGGTCGGCCCTGGCGACAGCCTCAGGCTCGACCTTGGGAAACGGCTGACGGTCATCGCGGGTGACAACGGTCTCGGCAAGTCGTTCCTGCTGGATGTCGCATGGTGGGCCGCGACGAGAAGGTGGGCCGGCCAGCCTGCAATGCCCTTCGGGCGAGAGGCGGCCCATGCTGCTCGGCTCTCCTATGAACTCCAGACCGAGGCCGGCCGTCGCATGTGCTACAGCCGTTTCGAGCCACAACTGCAAACGTGGATTCACCAGCGTGACTATCCGCAAGTACCCGCACTCTATGTGTACGCGGGCGTGGACGGAACCTTCTCCATTGAGGACGACCACCGGGATGGAACCGAGGACGAGCCACTCAACCTAACGTCGAGGGAGATATGGGACAGCAAGCCCGGCCGTATGGAAGGACTCATCCGCGATTGGGTGACATGGCAGCTTTCGGGCAAGAAATGGTTCTCGCTGTTTGAGGCGGTGCTGTCACACCTTTCGCCGAGCGACCTTGGAACCCTGCGACCGGGTAGTCCAAGACGCATACCCGGCGATCCGCGCCCGATTCCAGTGATCAAGCACCCGTACGGAGAGACTCCGGTTCTCTACGCGTCCGCTGGTGTGCGCCGTATCATGGCGTTGACGTATGTGGTGGTGTGGGCGTGGCAGGAGCATCTGTTGGGATCGGAGCTGCGGGGCTTGCCGCCCGCACGGCGTTTGGTACTGCTTGTTGACGAGATCGACGCCCACCTGCACCCGTTCTGGCAGAGAAGCATTTTACCCGCCATCCTCGGCATCGGCGAACTTCTTGACGAGCACTTGCAGATGCAGGTCGTCGTCTCGACGCACTCACCCTTTGTGCTCGCATCGCTGGAGACGAGATTCGATCCAGAATCGGACACGCTCTATCACCTGCGCCTAGACCGCGACAAGGTGCGGCTCAGGCGGGAAGAATTCTACAAGCACGGTGATGTGTCCTCTTGGCTCACGGCATCGATATTCGGTCTCCAGTACGCCCGCTCGAAAGAGGCGGAGCAGGTCCTTGAGCAGGCTATGGTGCTCCAGTCGGCCCGCTCGACCGATCCGCTCGAGGTTCAGCGGGTCTCGGATCGACTGAAAGAGGTTCTGCCGTCGGACGATCCGTTCTGGCGTCGCTGGATCTACTTCGCCGAACAGGCTGGCACCAAGCTGTGATCCGTGTACTACCAAGACCCGAGTACGCCGCCTTCAACACCGAGGTTCGAGTTCCGGGTATGCAGTTTCTGCAGACGAACCCCAACCCTTCGAACCGGCACTTTCGGAACCGCAACTACTGGAACCGGGCCAAGAGCGAACTGCGCCGAGCGTACAAGCGCTGCGCCTACACGTCTCAAAGGATCAGAGGGGACGACGTTTCCGTCGATCACTTTCTGCCCAAGGCGAAATACCCGCAGCTGGCATACGAATGGGACAACTACCGACTCGCCCGCCCAAAGCTGAACAGGAACAAAGCAGACTCCGAGGGGGTCGCGGACCCGTTCCAAGTCGGCACCGGCTGGTTCGTCCTGGATTGCCCGAGTTGCCTGATTCTCAAAGGCGACAACTTGGACGCGAACACGCGTGACAAGGTGTCCGCGACCATTCGCATGCTGAAGCTCAACAGCGACGAGTTGGTTGCCGAGCGATGTCGCTGGCTGGTTGATTTGGCCGACAACCTAATCTCGTTCGACTACGTAAAGAGGGAGTACCCGTTTCTGGCATCCGAGGTCGATCGACAAGGGATCGGGGGGCAACTGAAGACTCTTTTCGCCCTGAACTGAGGGATGGTTCGTGCGTCATCGTGCCCGCCGATCCATGAAGTGAATTCCGCAGATCACGGATCTCCACAGGACCTCACCGGTCGGAGGGCAACTGTCGGTCAAGCCGTGATGGCCCGAACCCGGAGGAGGTTGGAGGTGTATACTATCATCGGAGATCGGGCGGTTGCGCTGGCCGCCCCTCCCTCGTCGGCGGACGGCTTCCACGGTCTGACCGAAGAGGCTACGTCCGAGGACTTCCGATAAAGGGGGATTAGATTCTGGCTCACATCTGCATATTGGAAGTGATACACAACTCACTCGTCATATCGGTAAAAGGTTGTATAGCAATCATTTAGCACCCTACATGACTGGTTCGGGCGGGATCGAACCCACGAGCCCAAAGAATGCCCATTCCCTGTCTTCGTCTATGTGGACGAGTTCGAGACTCACGACTCGACCCTGTGGGTCCGTATCCACCCCGTGCCATTCTCCCAGCGGCGCGTCGCTAAGCCAATTCTCGTTGTTGACCCAGTTCGGGCCATCGGTGGCTTCGTAGAGGGCCACCAGGGCCGCCCGATCCGGGTTCTCGACTGTGATCTCTGCGACGCCTGAGACTGAGCCCGCCGTGGCCGTGATCGTCGCCGATCCCTCGGCGACGGCCTGCACGAGCCCGGATTCGTCGACGCCAGCCACCCCGACATCGCTCGAAGACCATGAGAACACTGCGCCGTCCACCGCATGGCCGTTCTCGTCGAACGCTTCCGCGGCCAGCCGCAGCGTGTCGCCGGGAGCGAGGGTGCCCTCGGCCGGCGACACCACCACCGAGCCCGCCGACTGCATCACCGTTACCACCACCGTGTCCGCCAAGTCGCCTGCCGAAACCGTCACCGTCGTGGATCCCCCGCCCACGGCTGTCACCAATCCCACGGAATCCACCACCGCGACCAGCGTGTCGCCGCTCGACCAGGAGACAAATGCTTCAGCCATCACCCGCCCGGCCTGTTCACGCACCTCGGCTGCCAGTTGCACGGTCTGCCTGAGCGCAGTGAACCGCACTGTGTCGGGGCTCACTGCCACGGTTGTCGGTAGCGGCGACACCACCGTCAGTTCGGCTTCGCCCGTTACCTCCGATGCAGTGGCCGTCACAGCGGCCTCACCCTCGGCGACGGACTCGACCAGCCCCGAGTCGTCCACCCGGGCCACCAGCGTGTCGCTCGAAGACCAGACGAACTCAGTCACGCCCGCTACACCATGACCGTTTGCGTCGGTCGCCTCGGCCACCAGATGCACCGTGTCCCCGAAGGCCACCAGCGTATCTGCCTCAGGCGACACGGCGATCGAGCTCGCGACCTGGGCCACGGTCACCGCAGCCGTCCCAGACACCGAGCCCGCGGTCGCCGTTATCGATACACTCCCGTTCCCCGCTGACGTCACCTCCCCCGACGCGTCCACCGCCGCGACCGACGCGTCGCTGCTTGTCCACGCGACGGTGGCCCCCGCCATCACCTGCCCGTTCTGGTCGCGCACCTCGGCGGTGAACCGGGCCGTCTCTCCGAGGGCGGTCAGTGTGGCGGAAGCCGGGCTGACCGCCACCGTCGTGGCCACGGGAGCCGGAGGAGGTGCCGGCTCGACGGCACCCTCGCCGCACGACAGGACCAGCGTCGCGATCCCGGCGGCGGCCGTGGCCGGAAGCAGGAAGCCCGCGCTTGGCCATCCCTTTCTTCCGCCACCGCGCGTCCGGCGAAACTGCCCGCTCCGCAACCTTGCCCGACCATCCGCCAAGAGCCACCTCGATTGCATATCCGTCTCTCCTCGCACGGCCCGCTTCGACGTTCGGGCTTCCATTCGCACCGGCTGATATCGGTCGGCAATATCACGTCACCTTCATAATCGTGATAATTGTGCGATCCATGGACTTGTATCCATGAGAATACCGTGTCATGAAAACAACCGGCAAGAGTGACCGATCGGTCACTGGGTCGTGGATAGGGCCGTCAACTGCGCTCTCGCCGTCCTCCCGCAAATTCAGAGCGACGTTCCCCTTTCAACCAGAAGCCAACGTTGCTGGCGAGGCCGTCATCGGAAAGGCGGCTGGCACCACGGCGTGGTCCCTGAACCTGTACTCACCGCCTCCACGCCTCCGCACCGGGGATGCCAAGGCTGAACAGCGTTTCCAGCCCCTGCCCACCGGCCCCTCCAACCGCGTCCGCGGCGGTCTGGGCCCCCGTCGGCAGGTCCCGCAGGAATCCACGCACCTGCCCGGTCCGGGGATCGCGCAGAATCGCCATTGGGCGGTTCGTCGACTCGTCCAGCGTAACCGACCCACCCGGCCCGGATAGCGTGATGCTCGCCAGGTCGGGCCAACCGGACCGGACGGGCAGCGTAAACACGAAGCTCGTCTCTTCACCTTCCGCATCTGCAACGACGGGCATGTCGAAGGTGAACGAGAAGATGCGGGTACCGTCGGGTGCGGCTCCCTCGATCCTGTACTCCCCCCCGCGTGTCGGAAGAGAGGGCACGGCATCGACGACGAAGGCAGGATCGAGGTAGGGGACACCGAGTGTGTCCAGCCCACCCCAGACCAGCAGCGAACGTACTGGATCCGGCTCTGCCGCCACCGCGGCGGCCGCCCCATCGTCTCCGGCCAAACGGTGGTTGAGCGCCTTGTTGAAGAAGTAATCGCTGATCCAGTTAGGCACCGCACAGTAGGACATCACGTCGGCCGTGCGTGGTGACACCAACGCGTTGCTTTCGAAGTCGTAACCCCAAGCTCCGATGTTTCCGCCCGAATGCGGGAACCAGGGGTCGACGCCCGCGGGACTGCCACACGGTGCGTGCTGGAGCGAGAGGTTGTGTCCCAACTCATGGGCGATGATGTCAGCGACGGGTTTGGAGAAGCTCACCCACCCGCCTGCGGCGGCAATCCCCCCCAACCAACCCCTGGCGTTCCCCATGCCCATCCAGTGTCCTGAACCGGCTTCCATGAGGCGCATCGCATTGACCTGCGCCAGTATGGTGGCGGCGAAGCTGGTCGATACAGTGACGGGCTCACGCGTCGCAACAGCGACTCGCGTGACCGGCAGCAACGTCCGCGCATCGCGGAGCAACTCGTGACCATCCGGATCCGCCGCCATGTCAGCGATTGACTGAATGACGGACGAGTCCGGATCGGTTTCCGAGAGAATCGGAATCAGAGTCAGGTGGAAGGGCGGCACATCGCGCACGTCAACGGCCATTCGGCCCGAATCGGGAATCCGCTTCGTCACGCCAAGCGCCGGATCCAGGGTGCGCTGCGGGTCGACCTCGATGACCATCTCCAGGCCGGGGACGATTACCCAGTCCGGTATCTCCGCGTTGGCCGACACCGTGAGGTCGCCTTCCGTGATTTCGTGGGGAACGGGCTGCGTGGTCGCAGCGATGCGAACAGCGTGGCGTTCGGCACCGTTGACGTAGAATGTGGCCTTGACCTCGGGCATCGTTACGGCGGCGTCGGGCGGCGCTGTAACGAATACCCGGAGCAGCGCAGCCTCTCTCGCCAGCAGCGGTACCGGATCTCCCCACGACTGCACGGTCTGCGTCAGGTAAGCGCCGGGCCCCTCCCGGCAACGCGCCAGGTAGCCGTCAATGGCACCGAACCATGCGTCGAAGGCAGAGTCCGCCGGACGACACAATCCGGTGCCGCCGGCCAGTAGCAGTTCGAGCCGGGCAAGCGCCGTGATGTCGGCGGGCAGCGGCCCGGCCAACCCGGGGTTGTCGGCGAAGATCAACGACTGCAGCCGGTTGAGGGCTCCGAATTCCGGCGGCACCGGACCGGACAGGGCGTTGTCCCGCACGTGAAGGTCCTCAAGCTTGGCGGCGCGACCCAGTTCGGCCGGCAGAGGGCCCGAAAGCTCGTTTTCCCCCAGGTCGAGCGTCGCGAGATTCGCGAGACCACCCAACTCCACAGGGATCGATCCGGAGAGCTTGTTGTTGGCCAAGTCCAGCACGCTCAGTCCCGCAAGACCGCCCAACTCAGCGGGAATGGAACCCGTAAGATCGTTGTCGGCGAACCGGAGTTCGAGGAGGTTGGCGAGGCCGCCAAGTTGCGCCGGAATCGGCCCGGACAATCGGTTGCCGGAGAGGTTCAACACCGTCAGGCGGTCCAGGTCGCCAAGCCATGCCGGAGTGCGGCCAGTCAAATGGTTGTCGGCGAACCCGATGGATTTGATCGCGCCGAGCCCGGCAAGTTCCGACGGTATGCTTCCGCTTAGCTGATTCCCACCGAAGTCGAGCCTCTCAAGAGCGCTCAAGCCACCCAGTTCAGGCGGAACCGAGCCGGACAGGAAGTTGTTGCCGAGATCCAGCCTGGTCAGGCTGGCGAGATTGGCGAGTTCCAATGGGATCTCGCCGCCGAGACCGTTCCATCCAAGATCCAGCTGCTGCAGACGGCTCAGGCCGCCCAGTTCAGGCGGAACTGAACCCGAAAGGCGATTCGAGCGAAGATTCAGTACTCTCAGTTGCGCTAGCTGCCCAAGCTCCGGAGGAATGCTCCCGCTGACTTGATTCGACGAAAGGGATAGCGAATCCATGTGCCTCAGGTCACCCAGTTCCGGCGGGATCAGTCCAGTCAAATCGTTGCCACCGAGATCCAGGTTACGCAGTTGGGGCAATTCCCCGAGTTCCACGGGAATCGAGCCGGCAAGGCCGTTGTTCGGAAGCTGAAGTCCGACGACCCGTCCGGTCGCGTCGGTGTCCACGCCATGCCAGTCGCCCAATGGGGCATCGGTCAGCCAACCCATGCGCTGGTACCAACGCGGACCCTCTGTATTGCGGTATAACCACTCAAGAACCTCCCGTTCAGTGAGAGGAGGACACTGCACTCCGGTCCCACTGTGGCGTGGGATGCCGTTGAGCCATGCCTCGAAACTGGAGTCGTCTGCCACGCATAGGGATGTGTTGGCGTAGTCCAACTCCTCCAGCGCCAGGCTGGCGAGCGACAGCGGCAACCGGCCGGACAGCGCATTGTCACGGATCCTCAGCTCCCTCAGATTGACGAGCCGCTCCAACACCCCGGGAACCTGCCCGGACAACCCGTTTCCGCTCAGGTCGATGCCGGAGACCCGCCCGACCGAATCGGTCCGGACGCCGTGCCATCGCTCCAGATTCTCGTCGTTGAGCCAGCCGTCGGAGCGGGTCCAACGATAGCCGCTCGCAGCCTCGTACAAGGCCCGCAACGCCTCTTTGTCGATCTCGTCGCAGAAAGGCATATCGACACGACCCCCAAGGCTGCGAGCCTCGACCTGGCGGATCCACTCCCTGAAGTCGTCGGTCGCCGGAATGCACACACCCGCGGAATTGCGGCATTCTATGAATGCCAGATCAGGCAGCTTCGCGAAGTTCAGCGGAAGAGACCCGGTCAGCGGGTTGTCGTTCAGAGAGATCATCTCCAATCTCTCGAGGTTTCCGAGTTCGGACGGGATAGGGCCGGACAGGTTGTTATCAGCCAGTTGGAGCGTGTGAAGATTGTTGAGATTCCCCAGTTCCGGCGGGATCGGCCCGGAAAGGTTGTTTACGTGCACCTCGAGCCAATTCAACTCGTCGAGGTTCCCCAGTTCCGGCGGGATCGGCCCGGAAAGGTTGTTATACCCGACTAAGAGCACCGCCAGCTCGCCCAGGCTGCCCAGCTCCGGCGGAATCGGCCCGGTGAAGTCATTGAAGCGCAGAGCCAGGAAAGTGAGCTCTGTAAGGTCCCCCAGCCACGGCGGTATCGGTCCCGTCAGCTGATTCTGATACAGGTCAAGGCGCTGCAGCTTCCTGAGGCCGCGAAGCTCCGGTGGGACTGGGCCCGTGAGTCCGTTGTATTTGAGATCCAGGCGCTTCAGATTGGTGAGGTGCCCCAGCTCGGGAGGAATGGTGCCCGTCAGATTGTTCTTCGCGAGCCAAACGTGCTCCAAGTTCGCGAGGCGGCCAAGCTCCGGCGGGATAACACCAATTAGTCGGTTCTCCCCGAGGGCAAGCACTTTCAAGCTCGCTAGGTTCCCCAGTTCCGGTGGAATAGTGCCCGTCAGACCGTTGAGGCCGAGAGAAAGTTCTTCCAGCTTCGCGAGGTTTCCGAGTTCCGGCGGAACCATGATGATTTTTGTAACTTGATATATGACAATATGTTACATTGCCTATGGCTATCACCGTACCACTTACGATATGCAGAAATGAGCGGGATTGCATTCGACGGCATCGGAAGTCAGCGGACGATCTCAGGGCCATCGACGGTGGATCGACCGGGTACGCGTGGGGCTCAGCAACCTCGGTCGGTAGCCTCCGCACCACCACTCTGGCCACGTCGAACTCATCCAACTCGATGAACGCCGCCAGTCCGTCCGGGCCGAAGGCGTCCGGCATCTCGGTCGCGCCGGTCGCGTAGGTGCCGACATATTCCCCTTCCGCCGTCAGGACGTCGATGTGGCCCGTCGCTATCCGGTTCCTCGCCGCCGCTCTGCACCCTTGGATGTCCAGAGCAGGTTTCGGGTAATCCACGGAGTCGTGGGATCGCCCAGGATCATCGACGATCTCGGGTCTCCGAGGGGTAATGGGCAGGGGTGGAGGACGGCTTGGTTGCGGCTTCGAGCCGTGGACCCTCAGCGGCTCGGACCGGCATCGCGGTCCGGCCCGCGTGGCGGCGGTATCACCAGCCGCGGCCGCGCGGTCTCACGGCGGCGGATGTCCCGTAGTACTCGGTCAAGCGCGTCACTTGCTCGTCGAGCCGCTCGATTCGCCGCCTCAAGGTGTCGTTCTCCTCGGTCTGCCGCTCGACTTGCCGCCGCAAGGCTTCGACCTGTTCGGATTGCCGCCGCCGTTCCGTCTCGGACTGCGCGGACAACGTCTTCAAGGCCTCCGTCAACTGCCGTTCCAACTCGTTCATACAGCTTCCTCACTCTCTTGACAGCTTTGCGGCAGGCCGTCCGCGCCAGGTCCAGCGCGGTTTGTCCAGCGTCCCCGCCGACAGCACCACGGCCTTCTCTCCCTCGATCTTCGGAAGTGCGATCCGCCAGATGTCCACCTCCATCCGCGCGGGCGTCCGCCGGGCCTCCCCGATGTTGGCCGTCCCGGTCCGGGCGGGGATGCCCGTCCACGGCCACCGCATCGTCGCCCAGCTTCCGCCGAAGATGCCGAGCCAGAGGCTCTGGCCGAAGACTAGCAGTGGGAACCAAGCCCTCGGCAGCAGCGCGCGCATCCGCCCGGTCGCTTTCTCCGTATCGCGCTCGATGGTACGCGGCGCGGTCCTCGCGGCGCGCCGCGAGTTCTCGGCGGGCCGCGCGAGCTCGCTCGCGGTCAACTCCCGGGTCTCCCTGCGTTCGCCCTACAGCCGCGTCCGCATCCGGTCGGTCAAATCGTTCGGGCTGGAAGTCAAAGGCGTACAGCCGTCCCTTCAGCCGCCAACGGTCTCCGGTCTCGGGGTCCATCGCGGTCAGGTAGTCCTTGCCTTGGCGCGGCACTTCCAAGCCCGCCTCCCGGAGCGCGGCGACGACATCGAAGCGGTCTTTCACCGCGCCGTGCTCGACGCGCTGGAGCAGGTAGTCCCGGATGAGGTCGCGCGGCGAGGATTCGAGCCGGAGTCCGGCCCGCAGCTGGGCGGCCTCGACATAGGCGCGGTGTCCGGGCTGCTCGACCCTGGCCCGCGCCGGATCGTCCGGACGGCCCCAGCCGTGCTCGTGGTTGAAGGCGTCCCTGAGCGGATCGAACGTTCTGCGCCAGCCCGGAGGGGCAATGTTGAGGCTCCGTCCGGTCCCAAGGTCGCATCGTGCGGCCAGAACGTGAACGTGGGTACCACCGCCCTCCTCCCGGTGGAGCACCGCCGCCCATGCGTAGCGGTCGGGTTCGAGCCCGGCCCATGCCGTCTCCTCGAAGGCGTCCAGAACCGCGTGGATCTGTTCGTCGGTCGGCTCGTCCTCCGGCGCCCACGCGATCACGCCGGAGGTGTACCTGTGCTCGAACCCCAGAGTGTCCGCCACCGACGCCACCCGGTGGGGATCGCCCCGAAGGACCTCGACGCCCTCGCGTGGCTTTCCGGTGGAGTCCCGCTCGCCGAGGAGGTACTTGGCCGCGGCCCGCGCCGATCCGGTTCCGCGCGCCAGGAACTTAATGTGCATCCGCGTCCGGGTTTTGGGCGGGGTCGAGCACCCTGAGCGCCCGGTCGATGGCGATCAGGTGGCCGATCACCTCGACGGCCTCGATGGCCTCCTTGTGTGTATTTGCCCAGCGAGCGATCTGGTTGAGGTTGTTGCCAAGGCGCGCCAGTTCGCGGGTGCGCTCGCGCTCGACCTCGGCGTGCGCCACGGTCCAGGTGCGGATCCGGCCTATCGACCGGCGCACCAAGTCCGACAGCGTCAAGCCCGCCGCGTGCGCCTTGGCGTGCCACTCGGCACGCTCCGCCTCGGTGGCGCGGACCTTCACCCAAACGGCGCGTCCGGCGCTCACGGCGCGCCGTTTCCGTCACGGGGGTCAGAGGGGGCACGGCCCCCCGCCAGCCCCTGCCGGGGACTCGCGTAGCGTGGCCCCAAAGGGTGGGCTGGCTCACCGGCCTTAGACGCGTCCGACGGGCTGTCCCCCGGCCGCCGCGAAGCGCGCCGATACAACGAACCCGGCGGCCATTGGCCGCGGTCTCCCGTCATCGTGCGGCCTCTTCGCCGCCGCCCCGGCTCCTGTCGATGCGCTCCTGCATCCACGCGTCGATCTCCGACTCGATCCAGCCCACGGCGCGCGGACCCAGGCGGACCGGCTCGGGGAAGCGCCCCTCTGCCAGCCGCACGTAGATCGTGCTCCGCGACAGCCCCGTGCGGGCCATCACCTCCGGCAGCCGCAGGAACCGGACCGGCGGGCTCGCCTTCTGTTCCTTCGTCTGTTCTCTCATCGCTCCGCTCCTCGTCG